>SXGT01405701.1_pt1 | contig 13842 bp, 15 predicted proteins | sample 3176221 | NCBI WGS metagenome assembly SXGT01 (sample SAMN11356862, study PRJNA531348) | freshwater metagenome | isolation source: freshwater sample F1-120 | place: China: Fuxian Lake, Yuxi | collected 2017-12-25 | reverse complement strand
GTTTGTGCTGCTGGGCGCCCTCGCCTATGGCTTGACCCACATGTTCAGCGGCCGCGGCGCCGTCATTTGATGACTGGCTGGACATGTAAAGCATGTCCTCGACACCGTTGATTTCCTGTTCTAGCGGGGTGGCTACGGTTTCCGACAGTACCTTGGCGCTGGCTCCCGGGAAAACGGCACGCACCTGGACACTCGGCGGTGCGATCTCGGGATATTGGGCGATCGGAAGACTCAGCAGCGCAATGGTGCCGATCAGGACGATCAGAATCGAGATGACCGACGCGAAGATGGGCCGGTCAATGAAGAAATGGGTGAATCGGTTCATCCGGCAATGCAGCCAGGCAACAGGGTCTTAACCGTCATAGGGGACGAGCGTCGGTTCGGCCTTGACCCTGGCACCAGGGCGAAGTTTTGCGATGCCATCGACTACGACCGAATCTTCCGGCGTGAGGCCCTGAGTCACGACACGAAAGCTACCAAATTGGCCGCCCAGAGTAATCTTGTGGTAATCCACCCCGCCATCAGGCTGTACCACCCAGACATATTTCTGATCCTGATCTGTGGCGATAGCGCGGCCCGGAATCAGCAGGGCAGGGTGGGGACTGCTGCCGTGAATTCTCACCCGGGCAAAGAGTCCGGGACTGAGCAGCTCTTCCGGATTGGGAAAAACACCGCGTACCTGCTGGGTTCCGGTGCTGGCATCCATGCGCGGATCGACATAATCGATGTATCCCTGGTGCGGATAACCCGTTTCGTCGATCAATCCCAGCTGCACAACAATGTGGCCATTGTTGCCACGACTTCGCTGGCCGGCAGCCGTCAACCGGCGGTACTTGAGTACGGATCGCTCATCTGCGTCCAGATAGACATACATGGGATCGGTCGAGACGATCCGTGTCAGCAGGGTCTGGTCGCCATTCACCAGATTGCCGGCCGTGATCATTTCCCGGCCAATGCGCCCATTGATGGGCGAGCGTACCTGGGTGTAGTCAAGATTCAACTTGGCCATCATCACAGCCGCTTCGGCTGAATGCAGCGTTTCGGTGGATTCAGCCAGCCCTTTGCTGCGCTGGTCATATTCCTCATCGGAAATGGCTTTTGAATGCCGCAGGCGTTCCGCCCGTTTCAGGTCATTCTGGGCAAGTTCCCGCTTGGTTCGGGTACGTTGCAGTTCCGCCTCGGCGCGTTTCAGCTCGATCTCGTAGTTACGCCGGTCAATCGTAAATAGCAGGTCTCCTTTTTTGACCTTTTCACCGTCCTTGAAAAGGATCTGCTCCAGATACCCGCTGACCCGTGCGCGAATATCGACGCTTTCCATCGCCTCGATGCGCCCGGTGTACTCGTCCCATTCCAGAACCTCACGACTCAGCGGCAGTACGGTTTTGACCGGAACAGGAGGCAGTGACAGCGGCTGGGAAGTCTTTGCCGGTGCCGACTCCTGTTCGCAGCCGCTCAGGCTGGCAGCCAGGCAAAGCGCCATGCCCAGGGTGATGAGAAGGTGAGAAAAGAGGGAAGGCGCTGTGAAAAGCTGGGGCATGTTCGCCGTCAAAGGAGGTTGGGTCAGTGAGCTTGAAAACGGTAAGAATGCCGGCAGCAAAAACCAATGGTCAGGTCACCGGCGGGTAGGGAAGTGGCAGCCGTCTGAGCGAGAGCCCCTGCGAGTCGGTGGTGTGCAAGTCTGGACTATCGGCGAACTCCAGTCCAAGTACTGCCAGACATTCGAGCTCACCCCGGGCATTACGGCACGCATTGACAATGTGACCTGCTGTTACTGTTTCACCCTCCGTGACGTTACAAACCGGTGAGCCTGGTGCAAGATCACTGCCGCTTGCAGCACAGAGACGGAACATTCGGCGTTTCAGCTGACCCAGAAAATGGGTGCGGGTGACGATCTCCTGCCCGGTATAACAGCCCTTGTTGAAGCTGATGCCTTCCAGCATATCGAGATTCAGCATTTGCGGGAGAAATGCTTCGCTGGTCGCCCGCGTTACCCATGGGAAACCGGCTTCGATTTCGCTTAATTTCCATGTGTCGGGATGAACCGCTTGCAGTTGCCCCGTCATTTCCGTGGTCAGGTTTTTGTCAGCGGGAACCAGCAGGATGAATCGTTCCAGGTCTCCAGTTAATTTCAAAATTCCGCCGTCTGCGTCACTTGACCATGACAGCCCCGCCGCCTGAGGAGGCCGTAGTCCGGCAGAGCACAGGGCCGGCTCGATCCCCGGTCCCATGGCACCGAACAGCAGGTACTTGCTGGAAAGGTCTTCGATGCCAGCCCGCGAGCGCAGAACGTACATCTGCAGACGTTTCTGGATAAGGCTGGCGAGATCTGCCGGAAGCAGCAGATAAAAGGCGTTGCCCCAGCGGGCCAGACGGGCAGTGGCGATAACGCGACCCTTGGGCGTACAGAAAGCGCCACAACCGAGTTCGCCATCCGCAAGAGCGCTGATGTCGCAAGTCGATTGCCCCTGAAGAAACGAGGCGGCATCCTCTCCGGAAACCCTCAGCAACGTCCAGTCAGCAAGCCGGCAAAACGCAGGTCTGGCAAGAGGGGAGGACATGTCGAGGATTGGGAGGCTCGTCTGAGTCATGTGCAAGGAAGGCCGGCGGGATCATGAAAAAACCCGCTGACGACAACGTGTCAGCGGGTTGGGATTATCTGGATCAGCGTTGATTCTGCAGGGCGGCAATGCGCTCTTCCAGGGGCGGATGACTGAGGAACAGCTTGCTGAAGCCTGACCCCATCCCGCCGCTGATACCGAAGGTGGCCATTTCGCCGGGCAGATCATGCGGCTCATGAGCGCGCTGCAATGCACGCAATGCCTCGACCATCTTGGTGCGGCCGGCCAGCTGCGCACCGCCAGCATCCGCCCGAAATTCACGCCGCCTGGAGTACCACATGACGATCATGGTGGCCAGTACCGACAGGAGCAGCTGCGCGACCATCTGGGTGATGTAATAGCCGGGGCCGTAACCGCTCCGATCATCATCGCCAGAGCGCAACAGTACGCGATCAACCAGGTAACCGGCAATGGAGGCGAAGAAATAGACGAAAGTGTTAACCACGCCTTGCAGCAAGCCCATGGTCACCATGTCGCCATTGGCAACATGACTCATTTCATGGCCCAGCACGGCCTCTATCTCGTCCGGGTTCATGCGCTGTAAAAGACCGGTGCTTACCGCAACCAGGGAGTTGTTCTTGCTCATTCCGGTGGCGAAAGCATTCGGTTCCGGTGTATCAAAGATGCCGACTTCCGGCATGCCGATACCTAAGCGTTGAGATTGGCGACGAATCGTATCCACCAGCCACGCTTCGGTCTGGTTAGCCGGTGTCGCGATGACGTGTACCCCCATGGACTGCTTCGCCATCCATTTGGACATGGCCAGGGAGATGAACGAACCACTCATGCCAATTACGGCGGAGGACAGTAAAAGCCCATCCAGGCTGAGCGGTACGCCCCGCTGATGCAGGTAATCACCGAGACCGAACACATGGAAGAGGAGGCTGATCAGCAGAAGCACCGCCGCGTTGGTCAGCAGAAAAAGCAAAATGCGCATGGTTCGATCCCCAGTAAAAAAGTCAGAGATGCCATAATTGGAGCAGCCCAGCAAAAAATCAAGTCACCCGGATTCACGATTGATGAATTCTCAGGCTTCCCGCCGCCAAGGAGATTTCCCATGAACGCTGTCAAGCCGGTTTTGTATCTCCATGGGCTGGCCTGTGCCGGTCTGTTGATGAGCTGTACGGAGAACGGGGCAAGTCAGCTGATTGATCTGAGCGCGATCCACTTGCCTCCCGGATTTACGATCTCGGTGTATTCCGGTCAGGTTCCGGGCGCTCGCTCCATGGCGCTGGGGGACGACGGTACTGTTTACGTCGGTACCTTGAGTCAGGGCAAGGTCTACGCCCTGCGTGATGCCGATCTTGACGGCAAGGCAGAACAAGTCAGCACCCTGGCCAGCGGACTGAACGCACCCAACGGCGTGGCCTGGCTGGATGGCGACCTTTACGTTGCGGAGATATCGCGCATTGGCAAGATCAGCGATATCCGTTCGCACCGGGATGGACCCAATACCCTGAAAACCCTCTATGAGGGCTATCCGGGCGACAGGCATCATGGCTGGAAGTATCTGCGGGCAGGTCCGGATCACAAGCTGTATACGGCAGTCGGCGCGCCCTGCAATGTCTGCAAACCGGAAAAAGACCCTTATGCCACGCTGACCCGGATTGATCCGGATGGGCAACATTTCGAGATTTACGCCCGGGGATTACGCAACAGCGTTGGTTTCGACTGGCATCCCGACAACCGGGAGCTCTGGCTAAGCGATAACGGCCGTGACCTGCTCGGCGACGACATTCCCCCGGATGAACTCAATCGTGTACCAGCACCGGGGCTGAATTTCGGCTTCCCTTATTGCTTCGGTAAGGCTGTGGCCGATCCGGAATTCGGCCAGCAGGCCTCTTGCGCCCGTTTCACGTCGCCGGAATGGGAATTCCCTGCCCATGTCGCCGCACTCGGGATTCGCTTCTATACCGGAACCCAATTTCCCGCCAGTTATCGCAAACAGCTGTTTGTCGCTCAGCATGGTTCGTGGAATCGCACAAAACCGCAAGGCTATCGTGTTGCGATGGTTCGTTTTGATGATGCGGGCAAGCCAGTAGCGGAGGAAGCCTTTGCTGAAGGCTGGCTGAGACCCGATGGCCATGTCCTCGGGCGTCCCGTCGATGTCCTGCAAACGCCGGATGGCGCCCTGTTGGTATCGGATGATCTTGCCGGGGCCATCTACCGGATAAACTACCAGGCACCGCCCACCCAATCTCCACCCCATTGACCCATGAACCAGCAACATCAGGCCGAACATCTCTTTTATGGCAGCTTCGCCGAGGAATATCACCTTCTGATACGTGTTTGTCCGCCAGCGGCGGAGATGAGCCGCCGGGTCGGGAAATTTGTGGGTCACTGGCATCGACCGGAAATTCAGGGCCCTTTGGCCCTGCTGGAACTCGGGAGCGGAACGGGCATCACCACGAACATCCTGCTGCACAACCGGCCAGACGCGCATATTCTCTCGGTCGACAATGCCCCCGCCATGTTGTCCCAGGCCCGTGAACATCTGGCGGGCCCGATAGCCACAGGTCGTCTGGAATTCCGCGAAATCGATGCGCTGGGCGCCTTGCAGTCATTGCCAGCGGCATCCATGGATATCGTGGCCAGCGCTTACACCCTGCATAATTTTCTCTGCGGTTATCGCCACCAGGTACTCGCCGAAATTCTTCGTGTGCTGAAACCCGGTGGGCTATTCGTCAATGGTGACCGCTATGCGCTGGATGACCCCGCCCAGCACCTTGGCAATATCCAGGAGGAGATTCGAGGCTATTTCCGCGTTTTTCTGGGAGAGATGAATCGGCCTGATTTGCTTGAGCAATGGGTTACTCACATTCTCAGTGATGAATCCGAGGAGCACGTCATGCGATTCACTCCCGCCCTGGATGAGATGGCCGCCTTGGGATTTGCACAACCGGACGTGCCGCATCGTGACGGTGGTAACGCTTTGGTCACCGCAGTGAAGCCATGGCGGTAGGGCGCGGCAAGGAGCCAAAGGGCGTCTATCGCTGCACCGAATGTGGTCATGTCCAGAGCAAGTGGGCTGGGCAGTGTCCCGGCTGCGGTTTGTGGAATAGTCTGGTTGAGAGCGTCGAGGATCGTTCACCCCCGGCAGCCGGGCGATTTGCGGGGTACGCCGGTGCGGCGGGACACGCGCTGACTTCGCCGGTATCGCTCGCGACGGTTGAAGCGGAGGAAATTCAACGCACGCCCTGTGGTCTGGATGAGTTTGATCGAGTATTGGGTGGCGGGCTGGTGCCGGGTTCGGCGGTTCTGATCGGCGGTGATCCAGGTATTGGCAAATCCACCCTGCTGCTGCAAACCGTTTCCGCGCTCAGTCTCAAGCACAGTGTGCTCTACATCACGGGCGAAGAATCCATCAGCCAGGTCAGCTTGCGCGCGCGCCGTTTGCATCTTCCATGTGAGGCATTGCAAATTCTGGCCGAGACCGGGCTGGAACGCATTCTGGCAACGGCAGATCGGCATAAACCCGCCTATCTCGTGGTGGATTCCATCCAGACGGTATACAGCGAAGCCTTGCAGTCCGCGCCGGGGTCCGTGGCGCAGGTGAGAGAGTGTGCGGCGCAACTGGTGCGTTTTGCCAAGCAGACCGGTACCACGGTGTTTCTGGTTGGCCATGTCACCAAGGAAGGCGCACTGGCTGGCCCGCGCGTACTCGAACACATGGTCGATACGGTGCTGTATTTCGAGGGCGACACCAGCAGCCGTTTTCGGGTTATTCGCGCGTTCAAGAACCGCTTCGGTGCTGTCAACGAACTGGGCGTCTTCGCCATGACCGAAACCGGCCTCAAGGAAGTGCGTAATCCTTCAGCCATTTTTCTATCCCGGGGTGATGAGGATGCTGCTGGCAGCGTGGTGATGGTCATGCGCGAGGGGAGTCGTCCCCTGCTGGTGGAAGTGCAGGCGCTCGTCGATGAATCGCACCTGCCCACTCCGCGTCGGGTGGCGGTGGGAATGGACAGCAATCGCCTCGCGATGCTGTTAGCCATACTCCATCGGCATGGCGGTGTGCCGATTCTGAATCAGGATGTTTTCGTCAATCTCGTGGGGGGGCTGCGCTTGAGTGAGACGGCGGGAGATCTGGCAGTGGTGCTGGCGATTGTCTCCAGTTTCAGGGACAGGCCGATCCCGCGTGACTGGGTCGTGTTTGGAGAGTTGGGGCTCAACGGCGAAGTAAGGCCCGTGCAGAATGGAGAGGAGCGTCTCCGGGAAGCCTCCAAGCATGGTTTTGCTCATGCACTGGCACCGGCCAAGAACATCGTTAAAGGTCAAAATCCGGGATTGAACGTGATCCCGATAAAAAATTTGCGCGACGCAATCGCGGCGCTCTAATGCACCCGCCGAAGGGATGATGACGCCTGGATCTGTCTCGCAGAGGTTGAGACAGTCGATTCGCGGCTGGGCGGGCGCGATGAGGAGGAGGTGTTCGGTGGTTTAACTCGGATGCTAGACTTTACCCGGATGCTTTGAACTTCGTTTTTTGATTTTAATAAGGCCCGCAGGCATCCGCCAGGCTGGCTTGGCAAGCAAGTATTTTAGGTACCCTGATTCCAGTGTTACGTGGAGCGGTTAGAAATATGTCATCCCGACTGTCAATTAAAGATTTCATCAAAAAGCAGCGTTTTGTCGTCGTCTTCGTGGCGGGGCTGTCCTTCGTGGGATGCGCCTCAATGGAAGCCAATGAGGCGATAAAGACCGAGAGTCTGCTCGCCGCAGCAAATTTTCAGATCAAACTGGCGGATACGCCCGAACAACGCGCTCATCTCCAGACGCTGACTCAGCACAAGCTGGTGCCCCATGAAAAGGATGGCGGCGTTTATTACGTCTACGCCGATGCGACAACCTGTAAATGCGTCTATTGGGGGAATGAGGCGTCCTATCAGCGTTATCAGCAATTTGCCGTGCAACAGCAAATCGCCGATGAACAGCGCATGGCAGCTCAAATGAATGAGAATGCCGCGATGAACTGGGGAATGTGGGGCGCTGGCCCCTGGTGGGCCTACTAGGCAACGAAATGAGTCCCTTGACACCCCCTGCTTCCGGTCATTATATTGCCCTCCGTTTCGATGCGAAACAATTACTGACCTACCGACTGCTCGTGCTTGGATCGTTTTAGCCCGAGCATTAAGTAACACCCGAATTCGAGTTCACGGGAGCCCCTCAATGATGACTCTTGCTTCAAAGAAAAGCGGCCTGGCCGCCGGTATTTACCTAGCCCTCCTGGGCCTGATTGCGGGCAGTGCCAATGCGGCAGAGGACACGCAAGTCAACGCCGCGCGCGGTGAGAAAATTTTCGAGGAAAACTGCGCTAGCTGTCATGGTGCCGATCTGGGAGGGTATCTCGCCCCTGCGCTGAACAAAGAGCGTCTGCAAGGCCGCAGCCCCACCTCGCTCCGCTCAATCATCATGGCAGGATCATTCGACACCCTGATGCCTCCCTTCTACGGCAAGCTGTCCGATGAGGAGATTCGCTCAGCGGTCAAATACATTTCCAGCACCGACAAGCTCGACCCACAGTGGACGATCGACGACATAAAAAAGTCACTGAAGATCCACGTGGCAGATGAATCAACACTGCCAGACAAGCCCGGCTACGCTATCGACAATCTGGATGACATTATCGGTGTGGCGGCCCGGGGCCGATTTGGCCGGGGTGAGGGTTCGCAAGCGGTGTTCATCAACAGTGCCACCAATACCAGGGTGGGCGAGGTACCGACCAAAACAGCCGCACATATCATCGAATTCAATCCGGTGAATCCGCGTTGGGCCTACGTGAAGACCGACACTGCCGAGGTGTACAAGGTCGATCTTTACTCCATGAAAGTGGTACGTGAGATCAAGACCGGCCTGAACGGCCCGGCGCTGGGCGTCTCGCGTGACGGCAAATACCTGATGGCCGGTTCGTTTGTGCCGCACAATGCGGTGTTGCTCAATGCTGACACGCTGGAACCGCTGAAGTACTTCAAGCTGGAAGGAGTTGACCCGGACGGCAAGTTCGTCACCTCGGATTCCGGCATGATTACCGGCACTCCGTTTGCCGACATTTTTGCCATTGCGCTGGAAAATTCCGGCCAGGTTTGGGTGGTTGACCTCAATAAACCCGATTATCCCGTTACGCAAATCACCGATGTCGGCCGTCATCTCCACGATGCGTTCCTTTCTCACGGCGGCAAAAATTTGATGATCGCCTCTTACGACGACAGTATCGTTGCCGCTATCGATCTGGAGCAACGCAAGATCATCAAAAAGCTGCCAGCCGGTTGCGTTCCACATGTTGGCGGTGGCTCGGTGGTCAAGGTCAATGGCCGTACCCTGGGGTTCGGCACCAACTTTGGTGACTGCGAGCATGAAGTCGTCAGCGTCTGGGATCTCGACAAGATGGAGGTCGTGAAGCAGGTGCCCGTCCTCGGTGGTACCGAGTCGCCCGCCGCACACCCGAATGCCCCCTATGTAGCGGTGGATATCATCAGCAAGGATCGCCGCGCCCGGACCATCCAGCTGATCGACAAGAACACCCTGGAGGTCGCCAGAACGCTGGATGTAGGAGGGCATGCTTATTTCCCTGAATACAACGCCAGCGGCAAGCTGCTTTTCGTCAGTGCCGGTTACACCGGGGATGAGGTGGTCGCGTTTGACTCCAATACCCTGGAGCGTGTCGCGGCCTTCACGATGGAGAGTCCGGCCGGTATTTTCTCCCGCGCCCGGGCAAAATTCATGACCCGTGGACTGGCCCCCGGAAATCTGTAACAGCCCAATACAGCCAGGTCGAGTGGTACTCCACCACCCGGCCTGAACGTCTAAACCTAAATGAGGCACTATCCATGAATAAAACACTCATCATGGCGGCACTGGCCGTTACTTCTCCTGGCATGGCCCAGGCGGCCGACATGGCCGCAGGCAAGGAAAAGGCAGCATCTGTCTGCGCCTCCTGCCATGGCGTCAATGGCATCAGCGCATCGGATGTTTTCCCAAACCTGGCCGGTCAGAAGGCCGCCTATCTTGAAAGCGCGCTTAAGGCTTACCGGACGGGCACCCGCAAAGCACCGATCATGAACAATATCGCAGCCAGCTTGTTCGATAAGGACATCGAGAACATCGCGGCTTACTTCGCCAGCCTCAAGCCCACGCCCTGATTATTTGTGCGGTTTGGTCTTTTTGCCTTGCTGGTGCCGGCTTTAGCGCTGGGGCAGGTCAGCACACCGACCCCGGAGCGGCAGCAGGCATTGCTTGATTTACTCCATCAGGACTGTGGCTCCTGTCATGGCATGACTTTGCAGGGCGGGCTGGGGCCCGCCTTGTTGTCATCGGCGCTTGCAGGCAAGTCCGAGGCGATGCTGGCGGGAACCATTCTGAATGGTCGTCCCGGCACCGCGATGCCCCCCTGGAGCCGCTTTCTATCTCGGGAGGAAGCCGACTGGCTGGTGACACAACTCAAATACAATCCGCCCCGGTTCAACGACGCCACCCGACCCTGATGCGTAACTTCATTCGTTTCTTTTCTGGGCGTTATCCGATCGGCCTGGTTCTGCTGACTGTCCTATCCCAGACCCTGCTGGCTGAACCACGTGGCACAGGTGACCTCGGGCTGGTGGTGGAGCGGGCAACCGGAAGCCTGACCGCCATCAACACGACTTCTCGACGTGCGGTCGGAAAAATTACCGGCTTGGGTGATCTGTCCCATGCCAGCCTGGTGTATTCGCCGGACGAACGCTACGCCTTTGTCTTTGGCCGTGACGGTGCGCTGACCAAGGTTGACGTGCTGGAAAACAAGATCGTCAAGCGTGTCGAGCAGGCTCACAACAGTGTGGGTGGCGCTATCTCGCAGGATGGCCGTTTGATCGCTACTTCCAACTATGATCCGGGCGGCGTGCGGGTGTTTTCTGCCGAAACGCTGGAGAAAGTCGCCGATATCAAGGCTGAATATGGTGAGGGCCAACTAGCCAGGGTGGTCGGCCTGGTTGATGCGCCAGGTCAGAAATTTGTCTTCAGCCTTTTTGAGGCCGGAGAGATTTGGACGGCCGATCTGCATGATCCAAAAAACCCGAAAATCCAGAAATTCAAGGCGGGCAAGGAACCCTATGATGCGCTGATTTCACCCGAGGGCCGTTATTACATCGCCGGCCTCTTCGGCGAGGATGGCCTGGCTTTGCTGGATTTATGGAACCCCGATGCCGGCATCCGGAAAATTGTTCCCGAATACGCAAAGGATGATCCGAAACTACCGGTATTCAAGATGCCTCATCTGGAAGGCCGTGCGCTGATCGGTGATTACTGGTTTCTTCCTGCCGTCGGCCATCACGAACTGCTCGTGATTGATCGGCGCGAGTGGAAAGTGGTGCGCAAGATAGCGCTCGACGGTCAACCGGTATTCGTCATTCCGCGCCCGGATGAGCGGCAGATCTGGGTCAATTTTGCCTTGCCCGACAACGACAGGCTGGACGTCATCGACACGCGCGACCTTGCTGTCGTCAGGCGGCTGATGCCGGGCAAGGCGGTGCTCCACATGGAGTTCACCCCCAAGGGTCAGGAGGTCTGGGTCTCTGCCCGGGATGACGATCGGGTGCTGGTTTATGACACCGAAAACTTCCGGGAACTGGCGCGCCTTCCAGCAGACAAGCCCAGCGGCATTTTCTTTACTTCGCGGGCACACCGGCTGGGACTTTGAGCGCGGCATCTGGTGCAAGAGCAGACGATACAGCAACGGCTATTGAACGATTTTCAGCGTGATTTTCCGCTGACACCCAGACCCTACGCGGAGATCGCCGGGCGACTCGGGGTGACGGAAGACGAAGTACTTATCGCGCTCCGGGAATTGACCGAAGACCAGACCATCAGCCGGATTGGCGCGATCATCCCACCCAACACGGCTGGAGCCAGTCTGCTCGCGGCGCTGGCGGTTCCGCCAGCTCAATTGGGGGAGATTGCGGAGTGGGTGTCCTCGCTACCGGAAGTTAACCACAATTATGAACGGGAACACCGGTTCAACCTCTGGTTTGTCGTCAATGCCAGTCATGCGGAACATCTGGACGATGTTCTCAGACATATCGAGCACCGGGCCGGTTTACCGGTGCTGCGTCTCCCGTTGCTTGAAGAATTCCATATCGACCTCGGCTTCCCTCTGGAGTTTTCCGGTTTCTCATGAACTTGATACGACTCGAAGAACTGTTCGCTGATCCGCGCGATTTGGCCTTGTTTCATGCGCTACAGGAGGGCTTGCCCCTGCTGGCCCGCCCCTATGCCGCCTTGGGTGAGCGTGCCGGCTATACCGAAGATGAAGTCATCGCCCGTCTGGAAGCATGGCGCACGTCAGGTCTTATCAAACGATTGGGCGTGATTGTCCGGCACCGTCGTCTGGGCTATCTGGCCAATGCAATGGTGGTGTGGGATGTTCCCGATACCGAAGTGCGGCGGGTTGCCGCAGAGCTTTGTCAGCGATCTTTCGTCACCCTCTGTTATCGCCGCCCGAGACGAGGCCCAGACTGGCCTTACAACCTGTTCTGCATGATTCACGGACAGGACCGCAACCGCGTGGAATCGCAAGTCCGTCAGCTCATCGATGACTGTGGAATGGCCTCCTGGCCGACGGCGACGCTCTTCAGCTCACGCTGTTTCAAACAGCGGGGCGCACGCTATATCCCCGAGAACAGAATGGTATCGTCTGTGAGGCATGGGCAATACGCATGAATGACACCGAACGCACCATTATCAATGGCTTGCAGGGCGGTTTTCCGGTTTGTGAACGGCCTTTTCTTGCCGCTGCCGAACGGCTGGGTTTGAGCGAGGAAGCCTTGATTGATGGGTTGCGCGGCCTGCTCGATGCCGGGGTGCTCAGCCGGTTTGGTCCCATGTACCACGCTGAGCGTCTTGGGGGTGCCCTGAGTCTTGTCGCCATGGAAATCCCTGCCGCTGATTTCGAACAGATCGCCGGACAGGTCAACGCCTTCCCCGAGGTCGCTCACAATTACGCACGCGACCATACCTTTAATATGTGGTTTGTTCTGGCCACTGAAAAACCTGAGCGCAAGACCGAAATCCTCGATGAGATTGAGCGGATAACTGGCTATCGGGTGTATGACATGCCGAAACTCACGGAATATTTTGTCGGCTTGCGGCTGGATGTTTGAAACATGGACGGCATGATTACCCTGGACGAAACCGACCGTCGCATTATCCGTGAAACCCAGGCGGGTTTGCCGCTGGTGCCTCGGCCCTACCATGCTGTTGCCGAAAAGTTGGGGCTATCGGCAGATGAAGTCATGGCGCGCATCGAAGATCTGCTCGATTATGGCGTCATCCGCCGTATCGGTGCCGTTCCCAACCACTACCGGCTGGGTTACACCGCCAACGGCATGACCGTCTGGGACGTGCCGGACGAGCAGGTGGATGCCTTGGGGGAAATTATCGGCGCACTCGATTACGTGTCCCATTGCTATCATCGCCCACGACACCTACCGGACTGGCCTTACAATCTCTTCGCCATGGTTCATGGCCGCAGTCGCGACGAAGTCGAGAGCAAGGCAGAGACCATTGCCGGCCTCCTGGGCGAACATAATCGCGCCCATGCCATTCTTTACAGTATCCGCATCCTCAAGAAAACCGGCCTGAGGATTGGGGACTGACCGCCGAACCTTACGTTCGGGGCGCAAATCAGGAGGCGCGAATTGCTATCAGTTGTTGAACGAACCCGTTTGCAAGTGTCAGGGCGAACCGATGCGAGGAAAAAATCGCAGTTCGGGCAATTTCTTACGCCTGCGAACACGGCATCATTTATGGCAGCGCTTTTCCCTGCGGCAAGCGGTGAATGCCGCCTGCTGGATGCCGGGGCAGGAATTGGTTCTCTGTCGAGTGCCTTTCTTGAAAGGTGCGTAACTGGAAGCCTGGACTTCAAAAAAATCCACCTGAAAGCATTTGAGCTTGACGATTCCATCCATAACGAACTTCAGCACTCTCTTTTGCCCTACATTCAAAAATGCCATCTCTCCTTTGACGTGATCGGAAAGGATTTTATTGAAGAAGCAGTTAACGCAATTCAGTTTCAGAAATACGATTTCACGCACGCCATACTGAACCCGCCTTACAAAAAAATCGGAAGCAACTCTGATTCCCGGCTGCTTCTTCGCAATGTGGAAATTGAAACCGTCAATCTTTATTCCGCCTTCGTGGCGTTGGCGGTAGCGATGTCAGCGCCGGGCGGTCAGATTGTGGCGATTATCCCCCG
>SXGT01845444.1_pt1 | contig 13843 bp, 9 predicted proteins | sample 3176221 | NCBI WGS metagenome assembly SXGT01 (sample SAMN11356862, study PRJNA531348) | freshwater metagenome | isolation source: freshwater sample F1-120 | place: China: Fuxian Lake, Yuxi | collected 2017-12-25 | reverse complement strand
GAAGCCGCCAGCCTGGGCGATATTTTCGTCACCTCAACCGGCAACGTGGGCGTCATCACTCACGACCACATGGCCCGCATGAAGAATAATGCCATCGTCTGCAACATTGGCCACTTTGATTCGGAAATCGAAGTCGCCCTTTTGAAGCAATACACCTGGGAAAACGTCAAGCCACAGGTCGATCACATCATCTTCCCGGATGGCAAGCGTATCATCCTGTTGGCGGAAGGCCGTCTGGTCAATCTGGGCTGCGCTACCGGCCACCCCAGTTTCGTGATGTCCAACTCTTTCACCAACCAGACCCTGGCACAGATTGAACTGTTCTGTCACGGTGACAAATACCAGAACAAGGTCTATGTATTGCCGAAGCATCTCGATGAAAAGGTGGCCCGACTGCACCTGAAGAAAATTGGCGCGCACCTGACCGAACTGAGTCCCGAGCAGGCCGCCTACATCGGCGTGCCGGTAGAAGGCCCCTACAAGCCGAACCACTACCGGTATTGATGGCTTAACCCCAGCGTTTCCCGGATGGCGCGGTCGCTTCACCCGCCCTGCGGCCCGGAGGGCCGCGCTGTCCGGAATCACCCAAACAGAGTCCAATCACCGTGAGTACATCCACTCCCTCCCCCATCTTCAGTCTGGAGTTTTTTCCACCCCGTAACGAAGAGGCCGAACAAACCTTCCGCACCACCCTGTCCCGACTGGCTCCCCTCAATCCCCGGTTTTGCTCGGTGACCTTCGGGGCCGGTGGCACGACCCAGGAAAAAACCCATGAAACCGTGGTTCACATCCAGCGCAGCACCGGCATTGAAGCCGCCCCGCATCTATCCTGCGTGGGCTCAACCCGAACCACCATTCACAATATTCTGACCGCCTATCGCGAAGCCGGTATCCGTCACCTGGTAGCCCTGCGCGGTGACCTGCCTTCCGGTATGCTCTCCATCGGTGAGTTCAGCCATGCCAATGAACTGGTCGGCTTCATCCGTGAGGCAACCGGCGATCATTTTCACATCGAAGTGGCCGCTTACCCTGAAATGCACCCCCAGGCTCCTACGCTGGAAACCGATCTGAAAAACTTCAAGCGCAAGGTCGAGGCCGGTGCCGACAGTGCCATTACCCAGTATTTTTACAACCCGGAAGCCTATTTCAGGTTCATGGATGACTGTCAACGCATCGGAGTGAATATTCCGGTAATACCGGGTATCATGCCGCTGACCAACTATTCGCAGATCAGCCGGTTTTCCGAACTGTGCGGAGCCGACATCCCGCGCTGGATTCGCAAACGACTGGAACAATTCGGCGACGACCGGGCCTCAATCCGGGCCTTCGGTATTGATGTCGTCAGCCAGTTGTGTCGCACCCTGCTGGAGGGGGGCGCACCGGGGCTGCACTTCTATACCCTGAACGGGGCCGAAGCCACGCTGGGAATATGGAACAACCTGGGATTGACCCCAACCGCCGCATCCACCTGACCCCTCCACCACCTCAATGTACGACCTGCACACCCACTCCACCAACTCTGATGGAGCCTACACGCCCACCGAACTGATTCGGCAGGCCGGTCTGGTCGGCATCACCACCCTGGCTTTGACCGATCACGACTCCACCGCAGGCGTGGCGGAGGCGCGGCAGGCAGCGGCCACAATCGGGTTGAACCTGATTGCGGCCGTCGAAATCTCAACCACCTGGCACGACAAATCCGTCCATATTGTAGGTCTTGGCATTGATCCGGCCTGCCCGGTTTTGCAACAGGGACTGCACGGCCTGCAAAACCTGCGGGCGGAACGGGCACAACGCATGGATCGGCAACTGGCCGATTACGGCGTGCCTGGAGCCATGACAGCGGTGCAGGCGATGGCTGGCACCGGCATGGTCACCCGCACCCACTTTGCCCGCTACCTGGTACGCTGCGGACTGGCCGCCAGCGTCCGCGACGTGTTTGATCGTTATCTCACACCGGGCAAACCGGGTTATGTGGCAACCGAGTGGGCCAGTCTGGAAGCCGCAGTTCACTGGATCAACACCGCCGGTGGTGTAGCCGTGCTGGCCCACCCGCAGCGGTATCGGCTGACCGGAACCTGGATGCGTCGCCTGCTGGATCAATTCCGTCAGGTCGGCGGGCGCGGCATTGAGGTGATATCCGGTACCGGTTCACAGGCGGATACGCAATCCAGTGCCAACTACGCCAAACGCTACGACCTGCTGGCTTCGGTGGGTTCCGATTTTCACAGCCCTGATGCGGTATGGCCCAAACTGGGACGACTGCCGCCGTTGCCGGAATACCTGACACCGGTATGGCAGGCCTGGGAAACGGCTGATTCAGGGCCGGGGACTGGAGTTTCCTAAAGACAGATCATTATTTGCCCTCAGATTGTACGCCGCGTTCATTGCCGAGGCAGCGGGAACCATTGCCCGCACCAGGAGCATGTCGCAACGTTCACGCGAAACCGACGGCCCGCAGCAAGAAAACCACGAGGAGGGATGGGTAATGGTGCGGAGGATGTTGAGTCGAGGATTGACGTCTTGAACTGACGTGAACGTATAGCTCAGACTGCGATGGTTTGCAGGTGTTACCGGATCAGTTCAATATCCAGACTGCTGACTGATTTGAGCAAGGTGAACGCGGCAACAGTGACATCCGCGTCGGCTGACACGGCATCGCTCTCGGCATTGATGAGGCTGGTTTCGCCCACCAGTACATCAATCAGGGAGCGGTGACCCAGCTGCCGCTCTTCCCGGGCCAGGCGCAGGAATTCAGACGCAATCCGTGCCTGATTTTTCAGTTGTTCCGCATTCATGCGTGCGGTATTGAGAGCCTGCCAGGCATTACGGATTTCTTCCTCAATTTTGAGCAGGGTATCCTGCAATCGATAATCAGACGCCCGGGCCGAACTGTTGGCCGCATCAATCGAGTGAAGCTGGGACAGGCCGAGGTTGAAACTGTAAGTGGCTTCCACCTTGGCCAGGTAATTGTCCCACTGACCCTTGATGCCGTTGGCATTGTTTCTGAAGTTGCCCTGCCCTATCGCCTTGATTTCCGGGAATAGCCCGGAACTGCGTACCCGGTTGACTTCGGTGTGGGCAATCTGGGCGGTAATCCGGGCAGTACGCAGATCATAGTTGCGCTCATGCGCCATGTTGAGGGCTGCTTCCAGACTTTCAGGCAAACGTTCCATCGGAGCCCTGATTTCGGTAATTTCCTGCGGTGGTGATTGGCTGAACACATTGCGGTACCGGTTTTCGGCTGACAACAAACCGCCTTCGGCCCGGATCTGACGCGCCAGGGCACCGGCCAGTTGGCTTTTAGCCTGTAGAACATCCGTCGGTAACCCGCTTCCCAGCTCGACCTTATCTTCTTCCATACCGGTGTGCTTGCGGATGTTATCGACATTTTTCTGGGCATATTCCAGCGTTCTGTAGGCCTTGAACAGGTTGATATAGGCGGTCAAACCTTCCAGCAACAGACTTTGCCGTTCGGTCTCATAGGCAATATGGCTTTTTTGCAGGGCCAGGTCGGCTTTTTTAATGGTGGCAGGGGTGGCACCGAAATTCCATAACAGTTGATCCAGGGTGAAATCATTTGAGTTGGGATTGAAAATCTCCCCGGCCCGGTCTTCATACCCGTAGTTGACGGTTGCCTTGATGTTGGGATACCAGCCGCCACGAGCCCCACTCAGGGACGATTCACTGGCCGATACATCCGATTTGGCGGCGACAATGCGTCGGTGGGTTTCCAGCAAACCGCGCAACTCTTCCTGGTACGTTCGACTGGAGGGCGGCGCAACCGGCTTGTGGGTCATTTCGGGTTCGCCCGTCTGGGGGGGAAATTCCAGTTCCATCGCCGCAGTCGCCGCGCAGACTATCATCAATCCACAAAAAAGAAGTTTTCTGGCGAGGGAAATCACGGGTGTCAAATCTGGTTGAATGGAAGGGAAATGGAAGGGGATTACCGCTCTTCGAGCGCGAATCGCATGGCACTGGACCAGGGTCCCAGCAAATACTCACCGACGGTTCGGGTTCCTGTCCTGATACTGCATAAAACCTGCATTCCCGGATAAAGCCGGTAAATCTGATCCCTGGCAGAAAAGAAACTGTTACGGGTTTCCACCCTGACCTTGTAAAAGGCACCCTTGTCATTGGTGACGATGGCGTCAGGGCTGACCGTGCGGATCACTCCTTCAATATGACCAAACTGGGAGGCATCCGGCGTGTTGAGGGTCACCCTCACCGATTGACCTTCATGGACATAACCGATGTCCTGCAGTGGCAATTTGGCCTCTATCACCAGCCGGTCATCCACCGGTACGATTTCAACAATCGTCTGTCCCGGTTGCACGACCTCGCCCCGGGCTGCCACCGCCAGAGTCTTGACGATTCCCTTGACCGGAGAACGCAATACGGTACGTTCCCGGGCCTGTTTATACTTGAGGGCGCGCTGAGACAGTTCATCCCAGGATCGGCGGGCCTCGGTCAGTTCTTCCCGGGCTTTTTCAATCTGGGTTGCCTGCATGGAAGCCATGCGTTCCTGGGCTTCACGGAGCGAGGCCTGAATGCGCGGCAGGGTAGCCTGGTCGGTGTTGATTTGCCCGCGCAAGGTCTGGAGTTGCCGCACCAGATCGATATGTACCATCCGGTTGGTCAGTTCCTTTTTGAGCAAATTTTCGCTAATGTGTACCTGTTCCTGCAATAATTCCATGGATCGCTGGCTGCTCTCCATGCGGGCCTGCAACTCACGGGCTTCCTGATGCCGCTGTTCAATCAGGCTCTTCTGTATCTGTATGTCATGCTCCATCCGGTTTTTGCGGGTTTTGAAGGTTTCTTCGGCTTGGGCGACCCATTGCGGATGTTCACGCCTCAATTCGTCGGGAAAATCGGGTTTATCCTTATTGGCAATCTCAGCCTCCAGTCGGAGCCGATCGATGTTCAGGCTTTGCAGGCGAGCAGTCAATTCGTCAAATTCCGACGTAGCCCTGACCGAATCCAGCAAAACCAGCGGTTGATCCTGCTCCACGCCATCACCTTCCCGAATTTGTATCTCGGCCACGGTGCCACCTTCCAGATGCTGAACCGACTTGACCCGGGTCATGGGCAATACCTCGCCAATGGCATTGCTGACTACATCCAGGGGTGCAACCACGGCCCAGATCAACAATAAAGCCATCAGTATGGTGCTGATTGTCAGTTGGCGGTGAGTCAGCGGCATTGCGGCCCACAGCAGCAAAAATCGCTCTATCATGGTTTGGCCTGATCCAGGTTGAGGCAGTGTCTGGCAATTTCGATGATGACCGGATCGTGGGTGAAGATGATCAGAGTCTTGTGTTGATCCAGCAGGTAGGTCAGGCAATCAAAAACCAGTTTTACCCCGTCGCGATCCAGCCCCTCGGTCGGTTCGTCCATGATGACCAATGCCCCATCCACCGCCAGGGCACGAGCCAGAGCCAGCCGTTTACGCAAGCCCGGAGCCAGGTTGCGTCCGCCTTCCCGGAGCTGAAACTCCAGTCCTTCAGGCCATTCGTCAACGAACCGGGCCACATCGGCCCTGACCAGACAATCCCGTAACCGCGTGTCATCCAGTTCCGGGCAGGCCATCCGCAGATTGTCCCCAATACTGCCATCGAGAAACACCACGTCCTGGGGAACATAGCTGATCTGACTGCGCCACCAGGCGGGGGCCAACTGGCGCAGTTCAACCCCGTCGGCCAGAATGCGACCGCCGGTAGGTTCGACCAGACCGGCCATCATGCGGGCCAACTGGGTTTTGCCGGAACCGTTTCGTCCGGTAATGGCGATCATTTCGCCGGGATTGATTTGCAGTGAAATTCCTTGCAGCAGAGGCGTCAGATAGCCGTGGTTGTGCAGATCAAGAGCCCGTAATTCAAGTTGTCCCCGGTAGCAGGGCAGGACGGTGCCGACAGTCGGCTCGACCGGCAGGCGAATCAGTTGCCGGGCTGCTGCCAGGTATTCATCGGCCTGCCACAGGGCGGGGCCAATTGCAATCAGCCGCATGAAGGGTTGCAGTGCCCGGGCGGCTATCAGGTTGGCACCGATGATGGCCCCCACACTCAAATCCCCCTGAACCACCAAAACCGAACCGACCGCAATGAGGGCGATACTCAGCAGGGATTGAAAACCCTGAGACAGCGACGCCTGATTGGCATGACGCAGGGCCAGATCCAGCCGCATCTGTCGCAATCGGGTGGTGGCGGCCTGCCACCGTTGCATCAGCGGATTTTGCCCGCCAAACTGGCGCAGCGCATCAGAGGCGATGTGGGTGGTGGTGGTCAACTGACTCACCTTCTCGGCCATTCGGGTCAGTTCACGGGTGCGCTCCTGCAACCGGGTTTGTGTCCAGACACTGACCAGTGCCAGCAACAGGCAAAAAATGATGGCGACCAGTGCCAGCAATGGCGATAACAGGGCCAGTACCAGAAGGAACAGCAGCGAAAACGGCAAATCCGAGAGTGCCGTCAGGTTGGGCGCGTTAAGGGCATTTTCAACCTGCTCCAGTTGGCGTAACAGGACGGCACGTTCACCCGGAGAACGGGATTCGAGGGCAGCGACCCGGGCCGTCAGCAGTAATCCGTAGACGCTGTTGGCGAGACGGGCATCGTTATCTCCTACGATCTCCTGGGCCAGTTGAACCCGTAACCCGCGCAGGGCAAATTCCGCTGCCAATGCCAGGGTGGCTCCGGCGGTCAGGGTAACCAGGGTGGCGGTCATGCCATAGGTGACGTAGCGGTTGAGGATGAGTATGACGTAAAGTGATGAACCCAGACCCAGCAGGTTAATCATGAGGGCGGCGATAACCACCCGGAGTGAGGCCATCGGGTTTTGCCTGATGCGTTGCAACAGTTCCTGCATGAGGTCACACGGTTCGGGTCAGGCTTGATCCGGGGAGGCTGCTACGTTACCCCCATCCTGTGTCCGGGTGCGCCGTCCCCCGGTTTGCTGCCAGACGATCCCCTCTTCGCCAAAACGTTTCCACATCTTTTCCCAGAAGGCCTGCGACGCCTTCTTGAGGCTGTCCTTGGCATCGGCAGTAAAAATGGTGATTTCGTAGCGGGCAGTCCATTCATCCTCATAGCGTATACCCCGGAAGAAGGCCTTGGGTTCCTGCCCGGATTTGATGGGTAGATAGTGGGGATTGTCCAGCATGCATTCGGTAATCAGGGGTAGTACTTTTTTGGGATCGTAGTGGGGCGGGACGTCAATGGTCAGGCTATTCTTGGAGTAGGCAGCCCGACTGAAATTGAATAACTGGGCCGCAGACATTTTGCTGTTGGGAACGGTGACGATGCAGCCGTTGTCATTGAGGATCTGGGTGGTACGCCAGGTAATGTCGACCACTTTGCCGGATACCTTGTCATAGATGATGCTGTCACCGATGTTGAAGGGACGTTCGATGTTCAGCACAATACCTGAAAAGATGTTGTCGATATTGGCCTTGATGGCCAGACCGATGATCATGGCTGTGGCCCCCGTAGTCGCCAGCAGACTGGTGATGGGCTGATCGAAGACGAAGGCGGTCAGTCCGAAGGTGGCAAACAGGTAAATGCTGAAACCGGTAAGGGATTTGACCGAATCCGGCACCTTGCGTTTGGCTTTCTGTTCCAGCGGATCCCAGACGAAACGTTGCACCATGATGGAGGCCAGGCGTGCCGCAATCACCCACCACATCACCGAGTAGCTGGTTTGCACCGTTTTGGTGGTCTGCACCGGCCAGTTCAGCAGCGAATAATCCAGTATCAGGTTACCCAGCGACATCAGCAGCAGGGGCCAGCCCAGCAGCCGCAACCCCATGGTTTGCACCTTCCAGAACTGGGCACGGCCTGGCAGGTTATCGAGAATCTCGGCCAGTATCGACAGCAGAAAGGCGAAGATGCCCAGATATAAAAACGCGCTCGCCGGAATGAAATCCCGGAGCCTTACGCTGTCCGGTTTCAGCAGAACGCCTTGATCCATTTTGGAAAATGTTGCCTGTTGTTTGCCAAAGCCCACAAACAGGGGATCACCCAACCCGCTACGGCTCATGGTTTCCTGCGATATCCAGGCATTTTCAATCGCCCAGCCATTAACCGGGGTCAACACACGTTCAGACTTCAGCGAACTTGCCAACGGGTCGGTGTCTCCTCCTCCCCCAAGGTTCAGCATCGAAAAGGCTTTTGACAACAACCCGCCATTACTACTATCTGTTTGCGATACTGACAACCCCCGCTTTATGTATTTGTTCTTGAGAGTACGACTGTCAACCAGATTCATTCCCAGCACATCGGTCACGTACATCATGTTATTGCGACTCAGGGTGCCGTGATGGAATGCCATGCCGATCAGTTCGTTATCATAAGCCCGCTTGGATTCAGTGTAATTCAGGTAAAATTTGCCCCTGACCTTGTAGAGTCGGTACTGCATATCGCCATCCTGGCCCTGATTGACTGGCTCCTTCAGCGGGATGTCTCCTACACCGTTGGTAAAGACGATGTCCTGGGGTTCCACCTTGCCGCGCCAGCGGAACCATAACCAGGCTTCCAGTTCGGCCGTATTGGTTTTTTGATCCAGGTTGACGACCTTGCTGATTTTGACGCCGGTGTACACCACGTTGGTTTTGTACATGAAACGGTCATTCACATAGAGGGCGCGTCCTTCAATGACTTCCTGCAGGTAATTGACGATGGCTTCCGAATCGATGGGAGATAACTGGGTCAGACCAGAGATCAACTCGGTACCGTCATAGTTGCCAATCCAGACCGATGGCATGCTGTTGCGCTTGGGGTTCAGTACGATGGAGCCGTTCACACCGGTTCGGGTTCTGTCGAGGCGATCCATTGTTACCAACTCATCGCGTAGACGCTGGCGTTGATCCACGATGGAAGTATCCTCAGGCAACCCTAACTCAACCAGGGTATGGGCCAGCACTGAAATACCGTCAATGGCCTGAATGGCAACCCAGTCCGGGCCTTCACCATAGGCGGTGATGAAGGCACTTCGTGCCCGTTGGGCAGACTCACCCGCCGTGTCAAACAACAGCGGTGTGGTTAAAAGTGAGCCGGTCAGTATGGCGGGCAGGGAGGCGTCCCCCTTCCAGAATTCCTCCAGGTAATGGCGAAAGGCCCGGGTGGCGAGGGTACGCAGGCCAATAATGCGATTGCGGACGTTATTGGCCTTGAGTTCAGCCATGATCGCAGCACTGTCGCGGGCATCCCCCACTACCAACAGATAACCAATCAGCTTCTTGTCATTGATCTCGCGGGCAAAGGTTTTGACCTGTTCGGTCAGTGCCGCATCGTGAACCGGATAAGACCACTTGTAGAGTACCTTGCTGCCGAATCGCTGCATGGTTTCATCGTACAGGCTGGCGATACGTTCGCCTTCCGGTGTGGCTGGATGAATGATGTTGACGACCTTCTCCCCCAGTACATTCCGGACATAGTTGGCCAGAAAACGGGTTTCAAAGGTGGTATCAAAGCTGGTGCGAAACACCCAGGGCTGCTCCGGATAACGCGGCTCATCATAAGAACCCAGAGCGATCAGGGGCAATTTTTCTGCCTGATAGACACTTTCCAGTTCCCTGACTTTGCTGTCTGACCAGTGCCCTACGACGCCAATAGCACCTTCTCCGGCGGCTTTGCGTACCAGATCGGCTTCGTTGCCAGGTTCAGCGGCCTCATCCAGAAACACCAGTTGCATGGGGCGGTCGCCCAGCTTTCTTTCCCGGTTGAACTTGTTGGCATACAACTCGGCTCCCTGCCGGATTGATTCGCCGATCACCTGATTTACTCCGGTGAAAGGCGCAATTACCGCCAGTTTGACCGGATGCGCTGCGGTTCGGTTTTCTATGACGACCTGAACCAGGGCAGAAACCGCCATCGCCAGTATGGCGGTCAGCGAAACCATCATCAGGAACAGTGTTTTTTTGGGAAGCTGGCCCAGATTGGCCCAAAGTGTCTGGAAAAAATTCATGATTGAAACAATGATTAACGCGGCTGTGTGCAAGTTTAGACAGGGCGTCCGTCATGGACAATCCTCACTCCGGATTAAAAATGGGCCGTGGGCAGTGACCCTTGCCCTAATGCCTCCCCCCTGACCACTGCCCCCTGTTCCTCAACCAGGTAATCACGCCAGCGGTTTGCGGCCGGATGCCCCGCCATAATTCAAAGGCATCAGCCGCCTGTTCGACCAGCATGCCGATTCCGTCCACGCTTTTGTCAGCACCGGCCTGGAGTCCCCATTCGACAAATGGGGTAGGCTGGCTGCCGTATGCCAGATCGTAACAAAGGCAACCGGGGGCCACGATGCTGTCGGGAAGCTCCGGCAATTCACTGCTCAGGCTGGCTGATGTGGCATTGAGGATCAGGTCAAAGCCGGTTCCCCTGAGGGTGGCGAGAGACTGTACCCCAATACAGGTAAAATCGGCAAATTCGGCCGCCAGTTGTTCGGCCCGGGCCAGGGTGCGGTTGGTCAGCAGCAGGCGGGCCGGGTGTTGTTCCAGCAAAGGCAGCAGGATACCCCGACTGGCCCCTCCGGCACCAATCAGCAGTATATTCTTCCCTGACAGTGACACCGAGAGGTTCAGGGTCAAGTCCCGCACCAGACCGCTGCCATCGGTGTTGTCACCATACAACTGCCCATCCGGACAGACCAGCAGGGTATTGACGGCCCTCGCTCTTTGTGCCCTCGGACTTATACGATCCGAAACGGTATAGGCTGCTTCCTTGAGGGGAACCGTGCAGTTCAGCCCCTTGCCGCCCAGTTTCACAAATCCGGTTACGGCATTTGCGAATTCATCCAGCGTCACCGCCCGGCGGTCGTAGCGAATCGACTGGCCGGTTTCAGCCGCAAACCGGGCATGAATGTCCGGAGAAAGGCTGTGATCTATCGGGTATCCAAAAACAGCATACGGGTCGATGGTTGCCGTCATGTTATTGTGGGTTGCGTCCAGGTATTAAGGATGGGGGGCCGGGAAAGTTCAGGCACTCAGCCATTCGGCTACGGTTCTGGCGTAATAGGTCAGTATGGCATCTGCCCCGGCCCGTTTGAATGCCAGCAGCGACTCCAGTACCGTTTTTCGCTCATCCAGCCAACCGTTCTGACTGGCTGCCTTGAGCATGGCATACTCACCACTGACCTGATAGGCGACGGTGGGTACACCAAAATGATCCCTTACCCGGCGGATGATATCGAGATAGGGTAAACCCGGCTTGATCATGACCATGTCAGCCCCCTCCTCCAGATCAAGCCGAACCTCCCTCAGGGCTTCGTCAGAATTGGCGGGATCCATCTGATAACTGAATTTATCGCCACCCGCCAGATTGGCAGCAGAGCCGACTGCGTCCCGGAATGGCCCGTAGAAAGCGGAGGCATATTTGGCCGAATAGGCCAGAATTCGGGTGTGCCGGTGGCCGTCCTGCTCCAGTGCCCGACGGATGGCTCCAATCCGACCGTCCATCATGTCGGAGGGAGCCACGATGTCAGCACCGGCCACCGCATGACACAGGGCTTGCTGAACCAGGACACTGACGGTCTCATCATTGCTGACGTAGCCCTGATCATCAATCAAGCCATCCTGGCCGTGCAGGGTGTACGGATCCAGAGCCACGTCGGTGATGACCCCAAGGGCCGGGTAGTGCTGTTTCAGGATCCGCACGACGCGGGGTATCAAACCGTCCGGGTTGTAGGCTTCTTCTGCTCCTTCGGTTTTTTTATCGGGTGCAATAACCGGAAACAGGGCAACGGCGGGAATGCCCAGTCGATACGCCAGACCGGCTTCCTCCAGCAGGCAATCAGGACTCAGACGGCATACACCCGGCATGGAGGCAACCGGTTCGCGGATCACCTGACCTTCCTGCACAAACAGGGGGTAAATCAGATCGTTGATGGTCAGGCTGTTTTCCTGCATCAGGCGACGGCTGAATGCGTCTTTGCGCAGCCGACGGGGGCGTGTCTGTGGGTAGGCGGCATAGTAAGGAGACATGAAATTTCCCTTAAGCATTCGCAATGGATGATGTATTAAACCGGGTAACCATACGATGGCATCAGCACGATGGCATCAGCACGATGGCATCAGCACGATGGCATCAGCACGATGGCATCAGCTCGGGTTAAGGACAGGATGAATGGTAAGTGATGAATGGTGAATGGCATCCCGGGAGCGCAGCGATCCTGGCCGTGCCGGGTACAACTCGGGCAGGGTTGGAATCGCTCATGGCTCCGCAACAGGGGATACGGAATATCTCACGACAGTTACAGCCCCCCTCAGGGAACCGGCTCTGAAAATCGGACTTTACCCGGGTGCCCCGGGCCGTTGAATCAATCATTGACCCGTAAACTGATGTCGACCCGGTTCATAGCCAGTCCCTGGGTTTGAGGAAATTTTGATGGAGGACGTCTTCGGGACTGCCTGGTTCCGGTTTCCATTGATATTTCCAGTGCGCCACGGGCGGTAGTGACATCAAGATGGATTCGGTTCGACCTCCTGACTGCAATCCGAACAGGGTGCCCCGGTCGTATACCAGATTGAACTCGACGTAACGGCCCCGGCGGTACAATTGAAAACTGCGTTCACGTTCACCGTATGGCGTGTCCTTGCGTCGTTGTACAATGGGCAGGTAGGCCTTAAGGTAATGCTCTCCCACGCTCTGCATGAAGGCAAAGCAGCGATCAAAACCCCATTCATTCAGGTCATCAAAAAACAGGCCGCCGATTCCCCGGGTCTCGTTGCGGTGTTTAAGAAAAAAATACTGATCACACCAGGCCTTGAAGCGTGGATATACGTCATCACCAAAGGGCAGACAGGCCTCGCGTGCCATTCGATGCCACTCAACGGCATCTTCCTCATAGGGATAATACGGGGTAAGGTCAAACCCGCCGCCAAACCACCAGACAGGAGCCTCCTTTGCATGTTCGGCCATGAAACAGCGCACATTGGCGTGAGACGTAGGCACGTAGGGATTCAGCGGGTGAATAACCAGGGAAACCCCGACTGCCTGGAAAGATCGCCCGGCCAGATCAGGTCGGTGTGCAGTGGCGGAGGGTGGCAGATTGGTGCCGGTCACGTGGGAAAAATTAACCCCGCCCTGCTCGAAGGTTGCCCCTCCGGTCAGCACCCGGGTTCGACCGCCACCCTTGCCGTTGGCGTAGGACCATGAATCTTCCTCAAAACGGGCGACCGGTTCCTCCTGTTCCAGTCCCTGACAGATGGTATCCTGTAATTCAAGCAGATACTGACTGACGGTATTGATATCGGGGTTACTCATACGCTTGTGGCCTTGGGTGAAAATAACGCGAAAATAAAATGGTAATTCTAACGTCAGCCCGGAATAAGAGCCAGGGGTCAGTGTGTACTGTTCGCCATCATTTTAGCGCAGGCGGTCGCCGCCCCAGTCAGAGATATTGAAGGGGGGATTGGCGAGGATGAAGTCAGCGTTGAGGTCACGCAGTTCGTCCTTGTGGAAACGGCATCGGAGATGTATTTCAGAAAGATCAGCCCGAGCTGCGACGTGTTTGTAGTCGCCGGGTTCCATGTTGCCGCGCAGCTTGTCGGCGGTTTTAAAGAGATCGGCCTCAAAGCCAAGGTTTGCTGCGTTGCCGTTTTGCCTGAATCGTTTTCTGTCGTCGTGTTCTTACCCTTTGCGTGATGTCTTTGCAGCCGGGGCTTGATAGCCCGGCGCGAGCTTTGCGCTCTCAACGCCATACAGCACCAGCGGATCGCCGGGCCGTAGACGGTACTGTAAGGTACCCCCATCGTAAAGACCAAATTGGTAAGTGAATACCGCATGCCAACCAGCAATCCATGCGCCCCATTCACCATAAAAAAGGGCCTGACCCGAAAAAGGTCAAGCCCTTGTTT
>SXGT01627144.1_pt1 | contig 13843 bp, 13 predicted proteins | sample 3176221 | NCBI WGS metagenome assembly SXGT01 (sample SAMN11356862, study PRJNA531348) | freshwater metagenome | isolation source: freshwater sample F1-120 | place: China: Fuxian Lake, Yuxi | collected 2017-12-25 | reverse complement strand
TCATCATCTTCATGGTGACGGCGCCGATGCTCAACACCGGCGTCGAGCTGGACCTGCCGCAGGCGCCGGCCCAGAAGCTGGAAGAGTCCAAGGACCAGCTCGTGCTGTCGATCACGAAGGAACGCAAGCTGCTGCTCGGCAAGTCGCCGATTCTCTGGAGCGAACTCAAAGAGAAGTTAAAGCTCAATGCCAAGGTCCAAGCCGACAAGGTGATCTACATCGAAGGCGATTCGACGCTGCCGTACGCGGTCGTGGTGACCGCGATGGCGCTGGCCAAGGACGCGGGCGTGCCCAAGGTGCAGCTGCTCACCGACCCGACCCAGCGCATCGACACCACCGAGCTGGACAAGGCGCTGAAATGACCGCCTCCTCCCCCGCCAGCACCACGACCGACCAGCAGATGCACATCTTCGCCGGTGTGGGCACGCTGTTCATCACGTCGATCGCGATCGCGATCGCGATCAAGGGCGGCGACATCTCGCTGTTCGGCCGCAGCGGCGGCGGCGGCGAGCGCGACAAGTCGATCGAGGACATGGAGGTCATCGACGCGGCGCTGGCCGAGCTGCCCAAGAAGCCGGAGCAGCAGCCGCAGAAGAAGTTTCGCGCGCCCGATCCGGTCGACAAGCCGGTGGCGGTATCGCGCGACGATCAGGCCAAGCCGATCGACAAGCCCGAGGACAAGCCGTCGACCGATCCGGTCGACCCGCTCGACCAGTTCAAGCGTAGCAACGACGACGACGACCAGCCGATCGGCAAGCCCGACGAGCAACCGGTCGGCGCGTTCGACGGCTCCGAGTTCGGCTTCGGCGACGAGACCAGGGGCGATCCGTTCCTGGGCCGGCTCAAGGCCGACCTGCTCCGCAACTGGTCGTACCCCGAGATCCTGTCCGACGTCGGCACGCCGGTCGGCTGCATCCACATGGAGCCCGACGGCACGATCGAGAGCTGGGAGCTGCGCGAGAAGAGCGGCAACGCCGAGCTCGACGACTCGGTCGAGCGCGCGCTGACCGAGCTGCAGAAGATCCGCAAGGACGAGCCCATCGAGGTGCCCGTGCACCTCATCCCCAAGACCAGGAAGTGGATATGCTACCGAATGAAGGTCAAGGAATGACGGCGCGGGCGCTGGCGGTGGTGGCGGCGCTGATCGCGGGCGCGCTGGTCTCGGGCGACGTGGACGTGGCGCGCGCCGACGACGGCGTGATCATCGACGTGACCGGCGCCAAGCGCGGCAAGTACCCCATCGCGCTGCCGGTGGCGGTTGGATCGGACGCCGCAGTGGCGCGCGAGCTGGCCGAGATCCAGACCTTCGATCTCAGCGTGGCCGGCTACTTCAAGGTGCTCGAGCCCGGCGGCTTCCTCGCCGACCTCGAGGCCGAGAAGCTGGGCATCGATCCGCAGAAGTGGAAGGACGTCGGCGCCTACGGCGTCGTCAAGTATCGGGTCGTGACCAGCGGCGCCAGCCTCGAGATCGAGGCCCGCCTGTACGAGGTCTCCAAGGGCAACACCGCGGTGCTGACCAAGACGTACAAGGGCACCAAGGCCGACCTCCGCAAGCTCACCCACGCCTGGTGCAACGAGGTCGTCCTCTACTACACCAAGGAGCAGAGCTTCTTCGGCTCCAAGCTCGCCTTCGTCGCCAAGAAGCGCGGCGCGTCGACGGTGATGGCGGTCGACTTCGACGGCGCCAACCCGTACGCGATCTCGCGCAACACCTCGACCAACATGCTGCCGGCGTGGTCGCCGGGCGGCGGCCAGATCGCGTACACGAGCTACATGCGCAACAATCCCGACCTCTACGTGGCCGGGGCCGGCGGCGGGCGGCCCAAGAAGCTGGCCAGCTACAAGGGCATGAACACCGGCGCGAGCTGGTCGCCCGATGGCTCGAAGATCGCGGTCACGCTATCGAAGGATGGTAACCCCGAGATCTACGTGATCAGCGCGAGCGATGGCACGGTCGTCACCCGCATCACCAACAGCAAGTCGATCGACACGTCGCCGGCATGGTCGCCCGACGGCGGCCAGATCGCGTTCGTGTCCGATCGCGAGGGCGGCCCCCAGATCTTCCTGGTCTCGGCCAGCGGCGGCGCGGCCAAGCGGGTCAGCTTCAACGGTAGTTACAACACCACGCCGACCTGGTCGCCGGCCAAGGGCGCGAGCGTGATCGCGTACACCACGCGCGACGGCGGCAAGTACGACATCGTCACGCTCGATCTCGCCACCAAGAAGATGACCCGCATCACCCAGGGCGAAGGCTCCAACGAGGAGCCCAGCTTCTCGCCCAACGGCCGCGCCATCGCCTTCGCGTCGACGCGCTCGGGTGGCTCGGGCATCTACATCGCCAACGCCGACGGCACCGGCAGCGCCACCAAGGTCTACAGTGGCTCGGTGACGGGCATCGACTGGGGCCCCGCGCCCAAGCCCTGATCCTTGGCATCAGGAGCCCCCGTCGGCGCTAGAAGCTGCCGCCGACACTGAACATCACCCGCTGCGGGCCGGGCTCCACGCGAGGCGACAGCTTGCTCGCGGCCTGCGCCGCGCCGCTGCCGGCATCGCCGGGCTCGTGGGTGACGCAGTAGACCGTCGAGGCGGCGAGGCCGAGGGCGAGGCCGGCGGCCGCCCCGGTGGCGAACTGGCTTGGCGCCTTGTCGCCGTCGATGCCGCCGATGAGGACGTAGAGGCCGCCGAGCACGAGGCCACCGGCGGCGAAGCCGAGCGGGGCCGCCGCCATGAAGGCGCTGGTCTCGTCGCCGCGATCGACCTCGCGGGCGGCGACCAGACCGCCGGCGACGGTACCGACGGCGCCGAGGGCGAGCGCGGTGGTCCCGATCCTCATGCGGTCACGATCGGCGCGGCCGTCGATCAGCGTGCCGATCAGAAAGGCGTCGAGGCCGTACCAGGCGGCGCCGTGCACCACGAGCGCCGGCGTGGGGTCGGCGTTGCGCTGGGCCCAGCCGATCGCCGGCGCGATCACGATCGGCGTGAAGTTCACGATCATGCCGGGCCCGTGGTTGGGGACCAGATCGGTGCCGAAGTTGAGGTAGAAGACGCCGGCCATCGACAGCTCGAGGGCGGTGCCGCCCCAGGCGATGGCGCCGTCGGGAGTCTCGGCCGCCGCCGGCGAAGGCACAGCGGCGAGCAGTGCACAGGCGGTGGCGAGGGTGACCGAGGTCCGACGCATCGGGCGCCCAGTGTTGCACGCGCACCACGCTCGCGACGCGAGGGCGCCGCGCCAACCACGCAAGAACACGCTCACCGCGCCCAGCCTTGCGAACGGCGTGCGCGGATCGCGGCTGGACCAGGACTTGCGACGCGACGTGACCCATGCGCCTCGGGGTCGGCTTCGCCGTGCTCGCCATCACTTCCCTCGGGCTCACCGCCAGCGCACACGCCGGCCGCGGCGCGTTCATCCCGCCCATGGAGATCGAGCTCGGGCATGCGGTCACCGGCGCCCCGGACGGCGGCCAGATCGAGGCCACTCAGCTCATGGTCGGCATCAGCTGGGCGTCGCTCTACCCCAGGCCGACGCCGATCGATGTCAGCGTCGGGTTCATCTCGACCTTCAGCCCCGCCGACGATGACCCGATGGCCACGGCCCGCGTGACCGGACCCGAGGAACCAGACGATGTCGCGGCAGGCGGCTACATCGACGTCGCCGTGCGCGGCGCTGCTGGCCGCCACTGGCGGACGTGGATCGGCGGACGGGGCGAGATCATGGATCACGGCCGCATCAGCGCGCTCGGTGGCGCCGCGCGCGCCTCGATCGAGATCTGGACCGGCACTTCCAGTAGCGAGCGCGGCGCGTTGCTGTGCGGCACCGTGGCGCTGTCGGCGTGGGCCGAGAGTGGCGTGCGCGAGCAGCCGAACGGTGGCGCGGCGACGTTCGTGGCGGCGGGCATGGGCATGCGCGTGCCGCTGCTCATCGCCGGGCACTGAGCCGAGCTACTTCAGCTCGATCAGGACGGCCGAGAACTCCCAGCCCGGTTCGGTGTGGGCGCCGCCGTCGTAGTCGCAGCCGGTGCCAAGCGTGCAGCCGCCGCACGACGCCGCATCGGGTCGGCAGGTGTTCTCGTAGTTCTGCACGGAGTAGGCGACGGTGTGCGTGCCGGCTTCGCCGACGGCGTCGACGATCCACGGCGTGACCATGGCGCCCGGGCACCAGCCGGCGCGGGCGTAGCGCCAGGTGCCCTGCTGGTTGGGCACCGCGGTGGTCGCGCAGTCGTCGCGCCACAGGCGCTGCACGGTGCGGGTCTGGTCGACGGTGATCGCGTGGTCCTTGGCGCAGAACTCGGCGCAGTTCTCGGCGTTGCCCTGGCCGTGACCGGTGACCAGCGCGCGCACCCGGGTCGCGCTGAGGCCTTCGGGCAGCTGGACGGTGTCGACCGGATCGATGATGCGCTCGGGGTGCCCGTAGACGAGCCGGCGCGGCGCCCACAGCGGGCGCACCGCGACCGGATCGGGCACCGGCATGCCGCCGGTGAACTCGAACGACGCGTCGACCAGCCAGCCGCTACCGTTGGCATGACCGGGGCCGACCCAGGTGTCGATGAAGACGCGCACCACGCGCGTGGCCTCGAGCTCGCGCTGGAAGTCGGTGACGTCGACGGTGAACTGGCCGCCAACCCGATAGGGCGTGATGAAACGCGCCAGCTCGAGCTCGGTCTCGATCTCGCCGTTGGGACCCGGCCCCGGCACGACCAGGGAGAGGTGGGCCAGGCGATCCCACCAGTCGCAGCCGCCGCTCGGGCAGCGCAGTCCGAGGCGCAAGGTCACGCGGCTGTAGCGCTGGGCGCGGGCCGGGAACGTGACCTCCTTGCTGACCTGACGCCGGTTGTCGGCGCCGGCGAAGTACACGTGCTCGCCCTCGAACGCGACCACCGTGGTGTCGGTGCCGATCGCGACCGACGGCGCATCGGGCCCGCCCGGCTCGCTCCCTCCGCCACACGCAGCCACCACCACCGCGAACACGAGCAACACGGGTCGACGTCCCATCGCGGGGACCATATCAGAGGCGATGTCAGGTCGACAGATCGGTGCGTTCCCACGCGGTGCCCGGTGAGAAGGGCATGTCGGCGTTCGTGGACCACGCCACCGCCGACCACGGCGCGCAACCGAGCCGCCGGCGTCTGCTCCTCGTCGCACACGGGCAGCGCGAACCGAGGCGTCGGCCGCGCTCACGGTCGCGGAATCGCGTCGCGAGCCTCGGGCGACGGGCGGGGCGCGTCCTTGCGCTCGAGACGCAGCGAGCCGGTCGACGACGACCACAGGAGGATGGCCAGGGCGAGCAGCGCGACCAGGGCGACGATCAGGATGACACCGAAGGGCACGCGATCGCCGAAGGCGCGGCGGCCGAAGAAGCGGCCGTCCGAGCGGCGGCGGATGATCTCCTCGACGTTCTTGCTCAGCTCCTCGGGCGCCGGGGTCTTGTTGAGGCGCTTGAGCGCGGCCTGGGCGGCGCGGATCTCCTCGAGCTGCTCGCGCAGCGCGGGATCCTGTTCGAGCCGCGCCTCGAGCTGCTTGCGCTCCGCGAGCGACAGCGTGCCCTCGACGTAGTCCGACATCATCGCCTCGAGGCGCTCGGCCTCGGCCTCGGCGTCGGACTGGGACGGGCTGGGTTCGCTCATGGCCGCCTCCTGATCATAGGTACTTCGTCACCTTCTTGCGAAGCGCAAGTCGGGCGCGATGCAGGCGCGACTTGACGGTCCCATCGGGCAGGTTGGTGATCGCGCAGATCTCCTCGATCGACAGATCCTCGATGTCGCGCAGCACCACCAGCACGCGGTGCTCCTCGTCGAGGGTGCTGATGGCCTCCTGCAACACCTTCTCGACCTGGGCGCCCTCGAGGGCGCGATCGGGGCGCGGGGTCGGGCCGCCGGGCGCGGCGATCGCCGAGGAGGCCGCGGCCTCGTTGGAGTCGTCGAGCTGATCGCGATCGCGATCGTGGCGGCGGGCCAGGTACTTGATCCGGTTCTTGCAGAGGTTGACGGCGACGCGGTAGAGCCACGTCGAAAGCTTGGCTTCTTCGCGAAAGGTGTCGATGGTCTTGAAGACCTGGATGAACACCTCCTGGGCCACGTCCTCGGCCTCGGCCCGGTTGCCGAGCATGCGCAGGGTCAGGTTGTAGACCCGGTCCCGGTGTTCGGCCACGAGCTCGCGGAACGCCTGCTCGTCGCGGTTGCGCAACCGCCGGACGAGCTCACGATCAGCTGTGCTCATGATCAGCGTGAGTGCTTACCGGGGGCCCATCCCGGCGGTGCAAGAAGCGAGGAACACAGGCCGAGCATGCCCGGTTGCGAGCATATCCATGGTCCGCGTTCGACACCAACCCGCCGGGCCCGGTTCCGCGGGTCAGAGCCGCGGGCCGAAGACGCGCAGGCTGGCGGTCACCAGCAGCTCCTCGCCGTCGGCGACCTGCTTGCGCGCGCCCACGTCGAAGCCGAGCTTCATGGTGGCGATGCCGAGGCCGCCGCTGACGTAGGTGCCGGTGGCCACGTCGTGGACCGCCCCGGCGCGCAGCGGGTACCCGATCTTGCCGCCCTGGGTCGAGATGAAGTACTCGCCGCCGCCGCCGTAACGCCCGGTCTCGCCCTCACGATCGAGGTTCCACAAGGCGTCGAAGGCCAGGGCCAGCGCGGGCACCGGGCGCATCATCACGCCGGCCGCCGCCGCGCGCGGGAACTCCGTCGAGGTGGCGCCGGCGACGTTGTAGCCAACCGCGGCGACGTTCACGATCTCGGTGAGGCGGGCGGTGAGGCCGACGTCCCAGTTGAGGCCGGAGGCGTTCTCCTCGGCGCGGTTGTCGCTCTCGAAGTCGAAGTACTTCACGGCGGCGCCGATGTGGACCCGCTGGTTCAGCGGCCGCGACAGCGTCATGCCGCCGACATGGGTGCGGCGACCCAGCTCCATGCCGCCGATATCGGGCCTCATGCCGGTGTAGTGGTAGTAGAAGCAGCCGGGCAGCGCGTTGGTCGAGTCGCATGCCGAGATGCCGACCAGGGACGCGCTGTCGTCGGGCCGGTAGCCGAAGGCGCCCTCGAACACGAGCTCGCGGGTGAGCGGCAGGCCCGAGGGGTTGAGGGTCGTGGCCATCGCGCCGGTGGCGCCGGCCCGCATGCCCTCACCCAGCGCGACCTCGCGCGGACCGAGCGAGTCGTTGAGGCTGTCGGCGTCGGCCCGCGCCGCCGCCGACGAGGCCAGCACGGTGGCGGCGAGGGCCCAGCCGACCGCAGGGAGGCCTCTTCTGTTTGTTCTCAGATCGGGCGAGCCGTCCGCGGCGAGACCGATCGATCGATTGGAACGCGTGACCGCTCCGGTCTCGCGTTCCATGGGAGTCGCGCGCATGGCCCCAAGCCTTCACCGGGCAGGCCTCGGGGGCAAGTAATCCTCACCGCCCGAGCCAGGCCGCCACGGAGGTGCAGCCGCTGGCGGCGACGATGACATGGTCGATGATCGGGATCCCGAGCAGTGTCCCGATGTTGTGCAAGCGCTCGGTCAGCGCCACGTCCTCGGGGCTGGGCGTGGGATCGCCCGAGGGATGGTTGTGAACCGCGATCGCCGCGGTGGCGCCGATACGGATGAGGGGCCGGAACACCTCGCGCGGATGGACCTCGACCCCGGTGAGGGTGCCGCGGGCGATCTCCAGGTCGGCGATGACCACGCTGCGCGCGTCGATGGCCACCATCATGAAGACCTCCTGCTCGAGCCCGGCGAGCAGCGGCCAGACGTGATCGTAGACGTCGTGGGCGGTGACCAGCGCGGCGCCGCGCGCCCGATCCCGGGTCAGCGCCCGCCGGCCCAGCGCGAACGCTGCAGCCAGTCGCGCGGCCCGCGCCGGTCCGATCCCGACGTGGCGGGCCAGCTCCTGGGGGCGGGCCCGGCCCAGCGCGGCAACACTGCCGGTCCCGGCCAGGAGCTCGTGGGCGAGCGCGGTGGCGCTGCGGCCGCGGGTGCCGGTGCCGAGGACGAGTCCGACGAGCTCGGCGTCGGAGACCTCATCGGGCCCGGCGCTGAAGCAGCGCTCGCGGGGGCGATCGGAGGGAGCGCACGGTGCGTCGGCAACGACGGCGGCAGGGGCGGCGGTCGCAGTGGTGCGCGCGGGCATGGGCGCCGAGCGGAGCAAGGCGCGGACCACGGCACGGATGTGCGAGTGCGCGGGGTTGGGTGCGGGGCGGATGTCCGGATTCCGGACGGCTGTCCGGAAGGCGGACGGAGTGGGCGGATTCCGGGCAGGAGTGGCGCGGGAGTGGGAGGCCGGTAGAAGGGCAAGGGCCAGGGCAAGGGCAGAAGGGCCAGGGCAAGGGCAAGGGCGAGGGGGCAGTGTCGAGGCTGGAGTGCTACCTTTGGGGTCGCCATGTTCGTGTGCCCCGACTGCGGCCATAGCCAGCCCCTCGCGGGACCCTGTCCTTCCGACCAGACCGCGCTCATCGCCCGCGGCGACGACGTCCTGCTCGGGCAACCGGTGGGCGCCTACCGGATCGCCCGCCTGCTCGGCGTCGGCGGCATGGGCCGGGTCTACAAGGGTGTGCACCCGAGCATCGGCAGCCGCGTCGCCATCAAGGTGCTGTCGCGCGAGTGCGCCGATCGGCCCGACCTGGTCGAGCGCTTCTTCTCCGAGGCCCGCGCCGTCAACCTGATCCGCCACGAGAGCATCGTCAACGTGCTCGACCTGGCCCAGCTCCCCGATGGTCGGCCCTACATCATCATGGAGTACCTCGACGGTGCGCCGCTCGCCGACCTGGTCGCCAAGATGGGGCAGCTGCCGCTCGGCGGCATGGCCCGGCTCATGGCCGAGGTGCTCGACGCGCTCTCCGCCGCTCACGCCAAGGGCATCGTCCACCGCGATCTCAAGCCCGACAACATCTACGTCACGCCCGCGGGCCGACCCAAGGTGCTCGACTTCGGCATCGCCAAGCTGCGCCCCGAGCTGGGTGGCAGCGCCACCCAGACCGGCTCGCTGCTCGGCACGCCCCACTACATGTCGCCCGAGCAAGCCATGGGCAAGCCGGTCGACCTGCGCACCGACATCTACGCGATGGGCGTGATCCTGTTCGAGTGCGCGACCGGGCGGCGGCCCTTCGTCGCCGAGTCGCTGTTCGATCTGCTGCGCCGTCACGTCGACGAGGCGCCGCCGCCACCGCGCTCGTTCCGGCCTGACATGCCGGCGGCGTTCGAGCAGGTGATCATGTACGCGCTGGCCAAGGATCCGGCGCACCGTTTCCAGAGCTGCGGCGATCTGGCCAACGCGCTCATGCTCGCCACGCAGGGCCTGCCCCAAGATCAGTGGGCGACAGTCTCACCCAGCCCGAGCGCGCGCATGGGCGCGCAGGGCGGACCGGCGAGCTGGGGTTCGCAGAACACGTGGCCGCAGTCGCATCCGCCGCAGATGACGCCGGGCTCGTATCCACCGGCGCCACCGGGATCGTACCCGCCCCCGGCGCCGGGCTCGCAGCCGCCGCCAGGGTCCTTCGCCGCCGCCGGCCAGGTGGTACAGGCGCCGCAGCGGCCGAACAAGTCGAACAAGGGGCTGCTCATCGGCCTGATCGGACTGGCGCTGGTCGGTGGCGGGGTCGCGGCGGCGGTCGTGCTCTCGCAGGGCGACGACGCCAAGGCCGCGGCCGGTGAGGGCGGCGGCCCGGGCAGCGAGCTGGGCTCCGAGGGCATCGGCGCGGCCTCGGGCATCGCGTCGGGCGGCGACGTCGCCAGCGGCGTGGCGTCGGGAGACCCCGACGAGACCGACGAGGCCCGGCTCGAAGCGCTCGAGGCGCAGCTCGAGAACCTCGACGAGGACGAGCTCGAAGCGGCCGGCACGGCGATCGCCAAGCTGCAGCCCGGCGGTGTGATCACCCGAACGCCGCCCACCGGCGGTGGCGGAGGCGGTGGCGCGCCGACCGGCTCGCTCGAGCAGCGGCTGGCAAGCTTCACGTCGGGGATCCCGCAGTGCGACGCCTACGTGCGCGCCTTCGCCGAGCTGCTGCGGTGCCCTCAGCTCTCGTCGATGCGCGATTCGTACGCGCAGTCGGCCGAGCAGATGATGGAGGGCTTCGGGTCGTTCAAGAACCTGGACGCGGCGTCGCGCAAGCAGGCGGCGGCCACCGCCGGGCCGTCGTGCCAGCAAGGTGCCGACTCGCTCAGGCAGGCGGCGGCCGCGATGGGCTGCAAGCTCGGCGCCGGCGGCGCCCCGCCGGCCGGTGGAGCCACGCCGCCCGCGGGCGGTGGCGCGCCGCCGCCGCCCGATCCCGACGTCCGCCTCGATGGCCCGTACGAGATGACGATCGCCGGGTTCAACCCCAGGGGCTGGGACTACATGAAGTGGCTACCGACGGCGCTGGCCGAGGCCAAGAAGCACTTCCCCGACGCCCAGCTCGCCCGCATCGACGCCGAGGGCGTCGGCCCCGACGGCCTGGTCCACTTCGACGTCGACGAGGACTGGGAGGTCCTGTACCGCTTCACCTCGCCGGCGGCGTCCAAGAAGCCGGCCACCCACCCGGCCGGCGTGAAGTGGGAGCCGCGCTGCATGGTCCAGATCTTCGTCGAAAAGGACGAGGTCATGGTGATCCCGATGCAGGGCTTCGGCTGCGAACCGCCGGTGCCGATGCCGAAGTGCAACGCCAAGCAGATCTGGCAGAAGGCCGTGGCCCGGGGCGCGCCCGGCTCCAACGCCTACGCCGAGCTCTGGTACGGCTACGCGGGCGGCAAGTGGAGCTTCGACATCGACGACGTGCTGAGCGAGACGTTCAGCGACGGTTGCTGAGCCGGCCCGGTGTACGATCGTCTCGCAGGAGGCGACCATGCGGCGACGTGATCTGCTCATCGGGGGAGCGAGCGTTCCGGCGGTGCTGTGGGCGGTCGCGTGCGGCGGCGGCGACGGCGCGCCCGACGCCAACTTCCAGAACAGCTTCCAGATCCTGAGCGAGACCAACAGCTCGGGCCACCGTCACAACCTGACCCTCATCTGCGCCGACATCGGCGGTGGCGACGTCCGCTACACCACCAGCGAGTCGGCCAACCACACCCACATGATCACGATCACCGGCGCCGAGCTGACCCAGCTCGGCAGCGGCCAGACGGTGACCAAGGTCATCACCGACCAGGGCCACGCGCACACCTGGATCCTGATGAAGCCGACCACGGCCTGCTAGGGTCGGCGCATGGCGAAGAAGCGCAAGCTCGAGAAGACGCCGCTCGCCGGGGGCCCTCGACGGACGCGCCTTGATCGTCCAGCACACGGGCAAGGCCACCCTGGTGGCGCTGGTCACCAGGTAGGTCCCCTTCTTCTCCGACAGCTCGGCCATCGACGACCAGATCGTGGAACGCGACACGGCCGGAGCGCTGCACGTCGTCACCATCCCCGCGTGACGCCGGCACCGGCCCGATCATGTGGTGCGTGTCACCGGATCTTCGCTGGTCATCGCGGCCGGTGACGACGGCTCACCGCGATGGCCGGCGCCGGTGTACAACCGTCGCATGATGCGAACTGGTGGAGTCCTGTCCCTCGTCCTCGGTGTCAGCCTGATCGCCTGCGGTGGCGACGACGGAGGCGGCGCGACCATCGACGCGCCCAGCGGGCCCGACGCGCAGGCGATGGTGACGGTGAGCGGCGTCGCGGAAACGGTCCAGGGCACGAGCAGGGTGCCGCTCGCCGGCGCGATGATCGAGGCCTTCGACAGCGGCGGCGGCGTGGCCCTGGCATCCACGACCTCGGCGAGCGACGGCACGTACTCGCTGACCCTGACCACCAACGGCGCGCCGATCGACGGCTACCTCAAGGGCACCAGCGCGACCCGCATCGACACGTACTTGTATCCGCCCCGGCCGCTGGCCGCGGATCGCGACAGCGCCACGATGTTGCTGGTCAACCAGCAGACGCTGGGCCTGCTCGGCACGCTGGGCGGCGTCAGCCAGGATCCGGCCAAGGGCTTCATCGGCGTGCTCGTCCTCGACGCCGCCGGCACCGGCGTGGCCGGCGCGACGGTGACCGTCACCCCGATGGGCACGGCCCGCGTCATCTACGTGGAAGGTAGCCTGCCCAACCAGAACGCGACCATGACCGACGCCAGCGGGACCGTGTTCATCGCCAACACCAACGTCGGCACGGTCACGGTCGACGCCCAGCAGGGCGCGACCGACTTCTTCGCCCACCCCGTCAACGCCCGCGCCGGCGTGATCACGACGACGGCGCTGGAGCCCTGAAGCCCGCGGCGAGGTCGGCGCTCCCGCGTCAGAGCAGGAGCGCGTCCTCGATGTCCTCGAACACGCCGGCGCGCCAGCGCGCCAGCGGCGAGCGTCCGCGCAGGAGGTTCTCGGTCTCGACCAGCGCCGCGCCGAGATCGACCAGCCAGCAGTACGGATCGTACGGCGAACGGGTGCCGACCTCTTCGGGAAGCTCGACCGCCGGCATCCACGCCGCCATCTTGTGCGACTGGCCGGCGACCAGCGCGCGCACGGCGACGTTGGCCAGGCGGCTGCCGAGCAGACGATCGAACGCCGACGGCCGCCCGCCGCGCACGACGTGACCGAGCACGGTGACGCGGGTCTCGATCGCCGCTGGATCGGCGTCGGGGACGCGCTCGCGCAGGCGGGCGTCGACCGCGGTCTTGAGCTGCTCGACCGGGACCTGCACGCCCTCGGCCTTGACCACGATCACGCGCCGGCTCTTGCGCGGGCGGGCCCGCACCGCGATCACGGTGTCGACGATGGATTCGACCACGCTGGCCTGATCGCGGCCGGCCTCGGGGAAGAGCGCGAGGTCGGCGCCGGCGGCGATGGCCGAGGTCATGGCCAGATAGCCGCAGTCGCGGCCCATGACCTCGATGATGAAGGTGCGATCGTGCGCCGTCGCGGTGTCGGCGATCTTGTCGCAGGCCTCGACGATCGTGTTCATCGCGGTGTCGACGCCGATGGCGAGCCCGGTGAGGCCGAGATCATTGTCGATCGACGCCGGCACGCCGACCACCAGCGGTGGGCGCTCGCCGGCCTCGGCGGGATCGGCCAGGGCCTGAGCGCCGGCCAGCGAGCCGTTGCCGCCGATCACGACCAGGCCCTCGACGCCGCGATCGCGCAGGATGGCGCGGGCGCGATCGCGGACCTCGCGCTCGTGGAACTCCTTGCAGCGCGCCGAGCCGAGGATGGTCCCACCCTCGCGCAGGATGCCCTGCACGTCGGGCGTGGCCAGCGGCACGAAGGCGTCCTCGAGCAGCCCCCGCCAGCCGCGCTCGATTCCGAGGACCTCGACGCCGGCCGCGCGCGCGATCAACGTGGAGGCGCGGATGGCGGCGTTCATGCCGGGGGCGTCGCCGCCGCTGGTGAGGATGGCGATGCGCTGGGGCCGTGTTGCCATGGGCGCGCATCCTACCTGCGCGTCGCGGTCTCGTCACAGTGTGGGCGGAGCGACGCTCGCTCACCGAGGTGACTCGCGTGGCGCGCAGCGGCGTGGCACAGTGCCCGGATGTCGTCGTCGACGCCATCACCCGTGGAGGTCGTACGCAACGGTGCGGTCACCACGGTGATCATCGACCGGCGCGACGTGCGCAACGCCGTCGACCGGCCGACCGCGGAGGCGCTGGCCGAGGCGTTCCGCGCGTTCGACGCCGACCCCGAGGCCCGCGTGGGCGTGCTCGCCGGCGCCCACGGCACGTTCTGCGCCGGCGCCGATCTCAAGGGCTTCGCCGCCGGCCGCGCCAACCGGGTCCTGCCCGACGGAGATGGCCCGATGGGGCCGTCGCGGATGGTGCTGACCAAGCCGGTGATCGCGGCGATCAGCGGCCACGCCGTGGCCGGCGGGCTCGAGCTGGCGCTGTGGTGCGACCTGCGCGTCGCCGACGACGACGCGGTGCTCGGTGTGTTCTGC
>SXGT01044581.1_pt1 | contig 13844 bp, 7 predicted proteins | sample 3176221 | NCBI WGS metagenome assembly SXGT01 (sample SAMN11356862, study PRJNA531348) | freshwater metagenome | isolation source: freshwater sample F1-120 | place: China: Fuxian Lake, Yuxi | collected 2017-12-25 | reverse complement strand
CTTCGATCTTGGGCGAGATGGCCCAAACAACGGTTCGAACGACATTCTTCAATGCTGGAGAACAAGCCGTGCTCGGGGACTACCGGACGGGGCTACCTGAGGGAGCGATTGTGTCGGGCTTCCGCACCAAGCGTGGTGATCGTTGGAAAGCTGGAAGCCTCGCGCTCGCGAATCGGACCCAGTTCATGACGTTCGAGCAAGGCCTCGCCGCCCCCGGGGATATCCTTGAGTGGGCGGGCGACGGATGGGTTCGAGGAACGCTGAGTCGAATCCCGCCGGGGCAGGTCGTCGTGGTTGAGGTGAGCTACGTGGAGTGGCTTCGCGCCAAGCCCGGCGAGCGCTCGCACCAAGTGCAATATCGTTATCCCCTTGTTGGAGACGGGCCACCGCCACTCGTAGGTGATTTCACCATATCGGTCGACGCGGGGCCCGCGGAAGCAACGAAGGTCGCGGCTGGCATGGGCGCGAGCATTGATGAGAGCAAGGTGGTCCTCAAACGTAGTGACTTCAAGGCCACCGCCGATTTTGTGGTCGACATCGAGATCCCGAAGCAACTCGCGAAGGCTCGCGCGTTCGTCCTCGACGCGGACGAAGAAGAGGAAGAGTCAACCTTCGTTGTCCGAACCGAGGCTCCTCGGCTCGAAGGCACGACCGAGGAGGGCGTAACGCTCGCCGTGATCATCGACACATCCGCAAGCGTGGATCCAAGCCTCCTCGCTGCAGGTCAATCGTTCGTTGAAGCCCTGCTCAACAGCCTCGGCGGAAAAGACCGCATTGTGGTCTTGTCAGCGGACACGCAAACCTCACCTGTCGGACCCGCTGAGATGGGCGTGCTTGATGACGCGCGACGCGCTGCGATCAAAGCGGGTCTCGCTTCCCTCACCCCTGCGGGCGCCACGGATCTGGGCCGCGCGATGGAGTCCGCGGCCAACGCCCTACCGAAGGATGCACCCTCCGCGATGGTCGTCTACGTGGGCGATGGGTGGCCCAGCGTCGGAGATCGCAGCTCTGAGTCCATCATGTCCAGACTCGCGCGACGCAAAGCGGGTGTCCCGAGGCTTGGCGCCGTCCTGGTTGGGCCTAGCGGCAATCGTCGGCTGTTCGCTGATCTCACGAAGGGCTCAGGGTTCCTTACGGAGGTCGCGGATTCGGAGGACGCCGCTCGTGCTTCCGTGGACCTTCTCTGACGCGCCATTGTTCCCACCGTGACCGGCGTGCGAGTGAACCTAGGACCCAACGTCGCTCGCATTTATCCGCGCACCGAGAGCGCTGTTACCCAAGGTCACACGATGATGGTCGTGGGCAAGCTGCTCGGGCCCGCGCCGAAGTCTTTGAAGCTCACGTACCGTCAAGGCGAGGCTGAAAAGACAGAAGACCGCCCGATCTCCCTCCGAGAGATCGACGACAAGGGAGACCTCGATCGCCGGTGGGCCGAAGCACGCGCGAGCTCAATGGCGCTGGTTGGCAAGGGTCGAGAGTCGGTCACAGAGGCCGCGCTCAAGGCACGCCTCCTAACACCCTGGACACTCTTTACAACCGACGGTGTAGCTGAGGCAACGTCGACGCCGCTCGAGACTCGGGTCCTCGACTTAGGAACGTCGGGATCGGCGTTTGGTGTGTCCGTAGCGAACGACGAGGGCGCTGCCTATCGATCATTCAGCAGCGAAGAAGACGCGCTCACGATGTGGCCCGAGCCATCGCTGGAGCAGGCGTTGGTGTTCGCGACCATCCGTACGCTCGATGAGGCGCGCGGGCAGATGAAGGCCTGCCGAGATTCGCGCGCCGCGCTTCGCCCCGACCTCCCTCCCGCGATAGAGATTCGACTGAAGATCGACGGGGAAGGTCGCCCCAAGGACATCGCGATCAACAACGCCGGTGACGACGCGTTGGCGCGTTGTGTGATGACGGTTGTGGAGAACCTCCAATACCCGAAGCTCTATGAGAAGGTCGAGGCAGTCGTCAGTCACTCGATCACCTGGCCCATCACGGAGACCCTGCGCGGCAAAAAGTGTTCGCCGACGTCCACTCTCGCCGTCCCGCTGCGACGTGGTGTATGGCGTGAGCGCTTCGACCGACAGGATGGGTTTGCTGCTTACTTGGAAGCGAAACGAGGCTGCGAATTGGAGTCCTGGACTGCCAAGCGTGCCTTCCTTGAGCTCATGCTCACCTGGTTCGAGCGCCAAGGCTCGGTCAGCCTCGCCGCGCTGAATCTCGCAAAGAAGCTCGGCGACGTTGCTGAGGACGAAGCCGCAAACTTCCTTCGAAAGGAAGCCGTCCGCCGTGGCACGCCCAATGAGCTTCGGGAAATTCGGCGGCAACTGCTCGTTCAGGAACGGCTGCCGATGACGGCGTTCCTCGCCAAGTACGAGAAAGCGAAGGACGATGCAGAGCGGCTGGCGACCGTTCGGACGTTCTTCCCGCTTGCGCCGCACGACCGCAGGCTTCGAGAGTTGCTCCTCACGCTGCTCCTCGCGACCGACCAAAAGGAAGCTCTCGCAGTGGAGATCAAGAAGCTGCGCGTGGACCCTTTTGCGGATGCCGGGCTTATCGCGCACGCCGCGCACCTCGAGCGCCGCATGGGCAACGACGCTGCCGCCAAGCGGACCTACGGCGAAATCGCTGAGCGGGCGACACACGATCCGTGGGCGCTCGCGTTCGTCGGTGACAAGCTGCGCGGCGAAGGATGGTTCGATGAGGCCGCGTTTGCTTACGAGGGATTGCTCGCGCTCGTGCCGTCCGATGGTCCGGCCGAACTTCGGCTCGCGCTGGCGCACGCCGGCGCCGGTCGCATCGATGTCGCGCTTCGGTCCCTCGCTGCTGTTGCGCGCACAGGTGGGCGTGATGGTGCCGGGGACACCGGCCTGCTCGCTGAGCGCGCTGCGGCGATGCTCGTTCGCGACACCATCGCACGGGAGAGCACGACGGCGGAGCAGCGCAAAGGACTCACACGCGCGCTTGCCGAGATGACCGCGCTACCTCAAGGTGTACCGTTCCTCATTCAACCACCGGCAGGTCGATCGGCGCCGCGCGCGTGGATCGAGCGTGGTCGAGACAAAGACCGAGAGTTCATCGCTCCCGAGGCGCTGCTCGGACGAGTTGGGCTTGTGGCCGTGCGTCTCGAGCCCGGAAAGGACAGCGAGAGCCTGCTCGTGCTTACGCGAGACAAGGAGTTGCCTCCCGCCGAACCGTATGTCGTAAGGCTCACAGCGCTGCTTGGTGACCAAGCGATCAGCGTAGAGGTGACCCTTCCGAACACCGGGGAACGCGTCGAAGTTCCGTGGACGGGCGCCTTCGGAGCACCGCGAACCGTCAAAGGCCTTGAGGCGAAGTAGTCCTGCACGATCAAGCTCCGAACTTCAGTCGAAGCTGCGGTAAGCTCCGTCGCGGTGCCACCGAAGAAAAAAACGAGCAAACTCCTCACCGTCGCGGACTATCAGCGAGCCGCAAAGCAGCGGCTCACGCGCTCTGCGTATGACTACTACCGATCAGGGTCCGAGCAAGAGCGCGCGCTGGAACGAAACGAGCGCGCGTTTGCCCGATATGTAATTTGGAACCGGGTCCTCGTCGACGTCGAGGAGCGAGACCTATCGACGTCCGTTATGGGCTTCCCAGTGGCTTCGCCTCTTCTCGTCGCACCGACGGCCTATCATAAGCTGGCTTGCGCCGACGGGGAGCTCGCTACGGCGCGGGCCGCAGAAGCGGCTGGCACGATCTACGTCGCGTCGACCCTAGCAACCACGTCGCTCGAGGACATCGCCTCCGCGTCGAAGAGTCCGAAGTTCTTTCAACTCTACGTTCACAAGGACCGGGTCTTCACGCAAACCCTCGTCGCCCGGGCGGAGGAGTCCGGCTACGACGCCCTCGTTGTCACCGTCGACACACCGCTCCTCGGGAGGAGGCTGAGAGATGAACGCAACGGCTTCGCGCTCCCTCCCGGACTGGAGATGGCCAACCTCACCTCCGCGCTCGTTGATCAAGACGGCAAGGACGACGCGAGCCTCTTAGCTCACTACGTCGCAAGTCGGCACGACGCTGCTTTCACCTGGAAGGATCTTGCGTGGTTGCGCTCGCTGTCGCACCTGCCGATCATCTTGAAGGGGATCGTGCGCGTCGATGACGCAATGCGAGCTGCAAGCGAAGGCGTAAGCGCGGTCATTGTATCCAACCATGGCGGCCGTCAGCTCGACTCGGCCCCAGCGACGTTGGACGCACTACCTGGGATCGCCGACGCGGTCTCGGATCGAATGGAGGTCTATATGGATGGGGGCGTGCGCACAGGCGACGACGTCTTCAAAGCACTTGCACTTGGTGCGCGGGCAGTGTTCCTCGGGCGTCCTGTCCTATGGGGACTCGCGGTCGACGGACAAGCTGGAGTTGAGCGGGTGTTCGAGCTCCTGCGCGAGGACCTCTCCAGGACCATGGCGCTCGCGGGTTGCCGAACCCTTCGTGATATAGAGCGCAACATGGTCGCACCAGGGCTCCCGCTATGAGTGAAGCGTCAACCACGACCGGTGGTTCATCACCAGATCTGGCTGTGCGCGCGATGACCAACGACCACGGCTTTCGCGTCGTGGCAGCAAACACGACTGACAGCGCGCGCGAGGTGCTCCGGCGGCAAAACGTCAACGGGAGCCTCGCACGTGTGCTGGCGGATCTCGTCACTGCGGCGGTGCTTCTACGCGAGACGATGGCGCCGGACATTCGCGTGCAAGGGCTCCTCAGGGGAGCGGGCGGCAAGGAGCAGCTCGTCGGTGACTCCTTTCCGGACGGAGCCATCCGTGGCCTGGCGCAAACCAAGGGCAGCCGTGCGGACTTCACCATTCGGGCCGGGACCCAGCTACGGATGATGCGCAGCCTGGCGAACGGCAGCCTGCAACAGGGGATCGTAGACGTGGGTGAGGCCGGAGGCGTCGGCGAAGCCCTCACGCAATATTTGGGGGAATCCGAGCAGCTCGTGTGTGTGGCGTGTGTTGGCTCCGTGCTCGATGGAGACACACTCATCCGATCGGGCGGGTTCGTCGTGCAGCTCCTCCCCGAGGTCGATCGACCGCAACATCTCATTATGACGCAGCGGTTGGAGGACTTTCCGACCATCGAGAAGTTCCTTCAAGACCCAGCTTTCTCGGCAGACCTCCTCATCGACGAGCTGCTCTACGGCATGCCCAAGACCGAACTCGGTCGACAACCGTTACGATTTCACTGCAGGTGCGACGAGACCCTCGTACTCAGCGCCCTCGCGAGCTTGGGTCGAAGCGACATTGAGAGTCTGATTGAGAGTGAAGAGGGACTCGAGATCGACTGCGACTACTGCGGTCAACACTACGACATTGCAGTCGAGCGACTTCGCGCGCTGCTCACTCCGTCTTAAGAGAGGCGCGACGGCCGTGCGATCCGACGTCGAATAGCCGCAAGACCAAGGACGAGGCCTGCCCACCCCAACTTCGGGGACGGCGCCTCTTCCGGTACGCTGCAGTCGCAGCCGCCGCTTGGCTCGAATGAGCTACCAGACACAATCGTGATCTCCACGACATCGGTGTCCGAGAGGCCATTGGAGGTCACTTCAAGCTGCATGCGAACAATCGAAGTTTCGGCGACCGGCGGCGCAACGAACGTCGGGGCCACCGTATCGCTGTCTTCAACATCGACCGCAGGCCCATCGAGCTGCGTCCACTTAAACGTCAGCTCGTCTCCGTCGAGGTCGCCGCTTGCCGAGCCATCAAGCGTCACGGTGTCTCCTTCGTCGGCCGACTGGGGATCACCCGCGATGGCAACCGGAGGCACGTCTTCCGAACACGTCTGCGCGTCCGGAACAATGGAGGGAAAGGGTGTTCCGACGATCCCGCTGAACGCGACGTCGTCGATCTCCCAACCGATGTCACTGGCCGCCTGGTCCGTTCCAATCCGAAATCGGAACTTCACCGTCTCTCCTGCGAACGCGTCGCCGAAGTCCAACGAGAGCGAAGCCATCTCGGGATAGTCTTCGCTCTCCCCAGCGTACGCATCCCGATCCGACAGCGGGTTGTCCGCGAGGTTGCCCAGCGTGCCGACGTAGTCTGGGTCGACATACTCACTGACGTCTTCCCAACTCGAGCCACCAACTGCCCGAATCTCGATCACGCCGCCATCACAATAGACGAACGAGTTCGGATCACCCGGCGTGGACTCGCTTGCCTCGAACTTGAACCGATGTCGAAAGGAAAGCACGAGCGGCTCCGCGGTGGCGACGACAAGCTCCGGCGACTCGAACGAGGTATCCGAGATTGAGGAGTAGTCGACACCATGCCAAAGGTTGTTACCGGAAGCCTCTGTCTGACGGCTCCAGATGAGCTCACTTGCCTCACCGTCGAGGTCCCAAAGATTGACGCTGCTCTCAAAGTCATCGGTCGTGGAGGACTCCGGAACCGTGTCGAAGTTGACGAAGGGTCGCTCGGTCGCGATCACCATCGGCGTACAAGATGCGGCGTTCACAGCCGTCACCTCGAGGTCGATGAGACCCGGATCTGCGATTGCGGCGACCTCGACGTCGAAGCTCACCCCAACCTGGCCGAACCCTTCAAGAAGCGGGATGTCCACCGCATTGCCATTGGGGAAGGACACCCCAGGTGTGGCCGAGCTGATGGTTACCGCAGTTGCTGTCGCCGGCAGATACCCCATGTTGGCGAGAGAGACATCAACGCGACCGAGTTCACCGCGGTCGAGCACGCCGTCGTCGTCACACGAGCCATCACCGTCGCCCAGGGTCACCTCAACGATCGTGACCGCGGGAGCCACGTCGAAGCTCTCGACAACTCCCTCGTTGTCAAAAGAGCCCCGTGGGGGCGAGATCGCGCAGGAGCCAGCACCTCGCTTTGCAAAACCCTCCGCGATGAGCTGGGCGTCCGCGGGATCCGCGGCATAGGCCGCGGCAATGAGCGCGTCGCGCTGTTCGGTAAACGTCGGCTCGACCGGCGCGAGCAGCATTCCCGCTACGATGTAGTCGCTCATCCGTCGCCGTGCCTCGTCAAAGGAGTACGGGGGCGTGGGTCCCTGCGACTGACCCAGCATGGCGGCGTAGCCTTCAAACATCATCGACGCCCAGACTTCCCCAGCGTTGTGAACTTCCGCGTTGTTGGGAGCCCCTTGGGAGAGCGGGGCAGTATTGGGGAGATCGGCGGAAACTTGAATGTGCTGGAACGTCAGCGGATTGATCGCAAAGTCCGTGCTGTAGGGCGCCCTACGGATACCAAAGTAGGCGCCGTTCTCGCGAGAAAGGGTGGCGTAGAGCGAGTCCGCATACGAACCCGACAAATCGTCCCCCTCTCGCACCACGAGCGTAAGCGCGAGGAAGTCTCCCCACCCTTCGCTCTGCCCGCCACATTGGTTGAGCCCGCAGTCGACCAGGCGATGATGAAGATAGTGCCCCCACTCGTGCGCGATGACCATGTTGTCGATGGTGCCGTCGGCATCAACGGTTGCTTCTCGATAGAGCGTCGCGTTCACGGGGCCGTTGGCAAGCGCTGACTTCAGGGCCGTCCCATCCGCTTGGGAGATACTCATCACAGGGATCGTCGGGCCATTCCCGCCTGGCATGAACGGTGGCGAGCCGGCTTGATTGTTCGCCAACAGCACCCCTACGGCCCCAGCCGCCTCCGCGTTCTCGACCTTGACCTGGAATGTGCAGTCTCCACGATCGACAAGCGCGATCTTCCCAACGACGTCGTTCGTCACCGCTTCGCACGCATTGGTGGTAACAGGTGCCCCATCGTCGGCCAGCACCACCTCCGCCGTGAGGTCAAATGAGTCGGGGCCAAAGTTCGCGATGTTGGTTTCCAGCGTTTGCGCGAGGACGTCGATCGTCAGCGATCGAGGCCCGGGTGCACCGCTCCACACAAACATCTGCATGCGCGGAGAGGCGCCGTCACCGGGTGTGGCCATGTTCGCGTTGTTGGCCGCGCCGTCGTCCAAGGCGTCTTGCGCTTCGCAACGTAGCGCATCGTTGTCTTCCCCGCCGCGGCCATAGTTGTCGACTTGAGCGTTGCCCGCCTCCTCGTCGAACCCGGAGTCATACCAATAGTCGTGTAGCCAATTCGTGGTGTAAAACAGCTGCGTAACGGCGGCCATCTCTTGCTCGCTGGAAGCGGTCGGCGCCTGCAATGGATCGTAGGTGTGGTCGAATTCACCCGGCGCCGTCACAAGCCCGTGCGTGTCGCCGCTGACGGTGTTCGAGTCGTCATGGTCTGTATAGGCATCAACATTGTTGCCCCGCGTCTCCGTGGCGCCGTCAGCGAGCCACGGGTCCCCGAACTGATTGAACCCCTCCATGCTGACGAGCGACGACGCGACGAACCCTGGGAAACTTCCGTCCGGCTCACCCGTTGGGTGCGGCGTAAAGTCTTCGACCGGCCCATCGAGCGGCCGCTTGTCACCGGCAGAATCGGCCCAGACGCGATAGACGAACTCTGCGTGCGAAGTGAGATCGCGGCGCTGAAGCAGGCGTCCGTCCCTCCCGTCAATAACGTAGGCGAAGGCGTCCCACGGCGCCTTCTTCACGCGAGAGAAGAACTCCACCTGATAAGCGGGTACGAGCGTGCCATCCACCGGGAAGACCACCGGCCGCACGCGGGCGGGGCCATCGAACGTGAGAGCGCCAGGCACCGCGAGATCAAACCGGCTCCAACCAGCACGCTCGCGCTCGGGGTTCGGTGTAAACGAAGACCGATCGATCGCGCGTGCGTAACGGTCCGAGAGAGAGCGCGCGAGCGCCTCCTCCGGGGCCAACGATCGTATTGCGCTGTCTGCGCTTGCCACATCTCCGCGGAGGTTTCCGCCGATCGCGACGAGGGCGCGGTCTCGCCGCATGAGGACCTTCGCCTCGTGACCGAGCAAGGGAGCGCCCGCCACCTCCTGTCGGAACACGACGACGATCCCACCTCGACCGGTATCGTGAACACGCGCGACACGCGCGGAGTTCAGCGCTGCGTCGGAGAGACCATAGAGCCGGGCTTGCGCGCGAAGGTGGGCTCGTGCAGCGTCCTCGATCGGTGCTTCTGGATCGGTGCCCGGTCTATCGAGCATGCCCCACAAGAACGCAGGAGCGCCCGTCCGATCATCGATCGAGATGACCCGCGAGCCAAGTCCTCCCGTCCCTACCGGCGCGGCGGTCGCAGGCACCACAGTGTCGAATGACCGATCAACGTTCGCGTGATCGGCCGCGCCAGCGAGCGACGCGAGCAGGAGACCGAACGAAGCGACAGGGAGGGCACGCAGCGCAGTAAGACTTCGCATGAGTTCCGGATGCCCTCGCACGGTGGCCTGCCCGCGGGAAGACCGCTCGCGTCACTGTGTGAGGCGCTTGAGCGCGATGCGTTCCTCCTCGTCAATACACCCCTCCGCGACCTCCTCGACGGCCTTGCGGCCCTCATCTCCTTGCCTGGCGACGATCTGCGCAATGCGCTGGCGCTCCCCTCGCGAGAGGCTGGGTAGTTTCACCATTTCCACGAGGTTTGCCTCCGACGGACTCGCTGCGCGGTACTCGTCTCCGTTGCCGAGCGAGTCGACCCATGTCGGGTCTGGGCGCGGCATGTTAGGAAGCGTCTTCATGATCCACTCGATGATCGGGTTGCTCCACTTGCCGGTGCCCAAGCTGATCGAGCCGCGCCTGGTCTCGACAAACCACTCCTCCGCGTACGGGAGTTTGCCGACGTATCGAAAGCCGCGAATATCCTGCCCCAAGATCGTCACGCGACCGCCAAGGGACCGGAGGATGATGCGATCACGCCCGGCCGTCACGATGTCGATACCGAACGCGAACGAGGCACACGCGATCAGGAAAGCCAGGCCCACGCCGGCGGTGACCACATGAAGGCTATTCCAGAAGTCCATGCCGACGCAGGAAAGCCCCGCAACCAAGGCGGCGACCACCAACAAGCCAACTCGACGTCGCTCTCGCGGGGTCGACGAGGCGCGCCACACCCGCCACGTCGTGATTCGCTGAAAGCTCAAGAAGCTCTTCTTCATGTCATGCGAGACGTTGGATGGGGTCTCCTCTCGACTCGTCCAAGCTAGCGTACCCCACGCTTTTCCGGCGCGGGAGCGGACCCCAACATTTGTTGGCGGGCTCCTCGCCTTGACTCTCACGCGTCACGCCTTTCCTTCTGGACATGGGCGCGTTGAATCCGTTGTCAGTTGAGGTCGAGTCGAGCGAGTTCAAGTTAGCGGGGGCGCGGGTCGTTGGCCTCCGCGGGCGAGAGGAGATCTCTCAGCTCTTCTGGTTCGAGGTCGAGCTCGTTTTGCCGGAGGGTGCCGTTCTTCCCAACGAAGCGGCACCAGGGGCGGCTGTCACCCTGCGTATGTCTCGCGGCGCCGTTGGCGACGATGCGGGTGAAGAGCGACACGTGTACGGGATCATCGAGTGGATCCGCGACAGGCTGGACACGAGCCGCAAGCACCGCACCTATGTGCTTCGCGTGGTCCCCGAACTCGCGCGACTCCTGCTCGTAGAAACGCAGGAGGTATTCATCGACACCAACGTCCCCGAGATCATTCGAAAGAAGCTCGACCTTCACGAACTCGCCGGACCACGTCTCGGGATGCACACGGACGCGTGCCCGAAGCGTGAGCTCGTTGTCCAATACAGGGAGTCCGACCTCGCGTTCCTGAGCCGGATATCCGAACACATGGGGATAAGCTACGTGTTCGAACACGGCGAGCAGGGCCCGGAGCGCGTCATCTTCACAGACGACGTTCGAACCTCAGGACAGACGACCACAGTCGATCAGCTTCCCTTCCGGGCATCGGGGGAACACGAAGGGGTCTTCTCGCTCGAACTCGAGCGACGCCTCATCCCGACCACCTTCGCGACACAGGACTACAACTATCGCCGGCCGCTCGCTGACATCGATGGGCTCCATGAGCTATCGGTGAATGGCGAACCCATCGGCAACGGCGGCGGGATTGTCGAATACGGTTCCAACCAAAAGTCAAAGGACGAGGGCAACAACCTCGCGAAGATCCGCGCGGAAGAGCGCCTCTCTCAGCACACCGTGTTCACGGGGCGCAGCGCAATCGTGGGCCTCACTGCGGGTGCGTGCCCCACCTTGGTGGGACACCCAACGCTCGAGGACCAACAACTCATCATTGTTGCCGTCGAACACTACGGAGCCTTCGGCGTCGGTGGTCCAGCCGACAAAGCGAACACCTATGAGAACACCTTCAAGGCCATCCCCGCCGAGGTCCGGTTTCGGCCGCCCCGCGTGACACCGCGGCCACGAATACACGGCCTCGCGACGGGCACGGTGGCCCTAGGCTCCGCGGGGACGATCGGCGGGAAGGCACAAATCGACGGCGAGGGTCGCTACCTCGTACAAATCCACTTCGACACCGTAACCCACACTGGAGAGGACAAGCCGTCGCACCGCATTCGGATGTCGCAGCCGTTTGCTGGTCCGAACCACGGGTTTCACTTCCCGCTGCGGCCAGGCGCAGAGGTGGTTCTCGCGTTCGTCGATGGGGATCCGGACCGGCCCATCATCGTCGGCTCTGTCCCGAACGCCACCGCGCCTTCGGCAAGCACTTCGAAGAACTCGCATCAAAACCGCATTCAGTCCGCAACCGGCATCGTCCTTCAGTTTTCGGAGAACAAGTAACATGGGAAAGAACTTCACAACGAAGGACGACGACGACAAGGAAACGGGGGATTTTCTGTCTCAGGACGCCGTCGGGAATGAGAAGCACTTCCTCATCCGTGTCCCGCACTACGGAGAGTCGACGTTCCAGAAGAAGGGCGACGCGAAGAACCCCAAAGGCAAAGAAGCAAAGCTCGACCTCACGTCCTTCCTTCGGATGGGCAAGTTCGACATTGACGATGAGACGGAGCAGTCATTGGAGCTGCTCGGCGCGATCCACCAAGCAGGCGGCCCTGGAGATCCTCGTCGACCCGCGAGCGAGGCGTGGGATGGTACCAACTGGCTTAGCGGCGCCCCCCCGTTTCTTCCAAAAGCACCCGACAAGGCGGGCAACAAGGATGTCTTTTTCCTCGATGACGTTCGGACGCATGACGTGGACCTGGATCCGTCGATTCTGACCAAGGCCGATACCACCGTCCGTGGCCACGGGCTCACACAAGCTCAGCGCCACAAGGAGAGTCGTGAGCTCTACGCACGCGGCGGCTGGCGCGATCACTCGGATGGAAACCGGATTTCGACCACCTATGGCGACAAGGTCGAGGTCGTGCGTGGCAACTACAAGATGATTGTCCTGGGCCGTCAAGACGACCCAGGAGAGGGGATGGGCTGGGAAACCTCCGGCGACCATGTGGTCGACTACGCACCAGGGACGATGCCCGGCGCAGGATATTGGTTGGAGTTTGTGCCGGACTACCAATTCACTGCGACCAAAGACAAGAAGAAGAAGACGGGCGTGTGGCTTCTCGTCAACACGACCGAAAACGTCTACGAATATGCGCGATACGCGGGCAACTTTCGAGAGGAACGCTGGGGTGACGTGCTTGAGACCTACGTCGGCTCCGAGAACCCGCCGGACGGCAAGGTCGGCACTGACGACATCAAGGGCACCCACGGTCACGAGCCGCCTGTCCGCCTCGCGGACCGTAACTACGATCTGCCCAAGTACGTCAACCCGCACAACCCCACCAACACGGAGAGGTCAACGCCTGAGTGGCAATACGATAACAAGGACATGATCCGCTCCAACCCCCACATCATCGAAAAGACGTGGGCCAAGCGGGTTGATAGTCACACGGGCTCCCAAGTTTGTCCGATCCCTGAGGGGATTCACGAGAAGACGTATGCCGTCGACACGAACAGCTACACCAGCGTCTCAGGCACGGCGACGGAGGAAACGCGCGTCGGGACGCAAGACTCGAAGACCTACGCAAGCGTAATCAAGGAGTACACAGAGATCTCAAACCGAGTCGAGAGCAACACAATTGTAGCGAGTTCCTTCTCATCCACGGTCGCGGGCACCATCATCGAGCAGACCACCGCTGGGCTCCATGCCGAGATGCACGTTGGCCCGCACCTGTCGCTCGAGGTCGGCGCTGCGGCAGAGATCTTCCTTGGTGGAAAGTTCGGCTTCCAGGCCGCCGCAGGAGTGGAGATCAACACCCAGGGCGTCGCGGAGATTACGCTGCCGAAAAAGGCGGAGATCAACGTCGAGAAGATGGAGATCGCGCTCAATAGGAAGATCACCGCGCTCGGGCAGGAAACAGCGGCGCTGAAGATCGCCACGAAGGCGCTCCTAAAAGATGACAAAGCGCTCGCGCACAACCTGGTCGCGCTGATGGTTCGGATCGGCGCGTGAGGTCATCATGCTCGTAAAGAACACCACCCCCTTCTTTCACGGGATGAAGGTCACCTCACGCCACCCGCCCCAACCCGAGGTGGCCCTGATTGTTCGCGGGACGTTTCGCATCGTGCCCAATGGCGTGGTTGAGGCTCTCACCGATCTTGAGCAAGGACTCCTGACGGGTGAGACCTTCGCTGACAACGACGCTGAGCGTCTCGGTCAATGCACCTATCCGGGAGACCTCGCAGACTTCAAGCTCAACGCTGAGGTCCTGCTCAAGGGAGCTTGTCATGGCTCACTCGGGAAAATGGTGACCAGCTCACCCGTTCGCTTTGCGGTTGGCGACTGGGACAAGGACCTCATTGTTCGCGGCCCGCGCAAGTTCACGGTTGGAGGAGACGTCACGGACCCGGCGCCGTTCGAGTCCATACCGCTCGACTATGCGCACGCCTTCGGTGGCCCGTCACACGCCCACAACCCGGTCGGGCTTGGGTTCAACTCCGATGTACTTCCGAACGTAGAGCTTCCCTCGCATCAACTCACACGCCGCGGACAGGACT
>SXGT01622284.1_pt1 | contig 13846 bp, 12 predicted proteins | sample 3176221 | NCBI WGS metagenome assembly SXGT01 (sample SAMN11356862, study PRJNA531348) | freshwater metagenome | isolation source: freshwater sample F1-120 | place: China: Fuxian Lake, Yuxi | collected 2017-12-25 | reverse complement strand
TCTCGTACCACCACACACACGGGCTCGATGTCGTCGTCACGCGTTGCACCAACAACTTCGGCGCGTTCCAGTACCCCGAGAAGGCGATCCCGCTCTTCACGACGAACCTGCTCGACGGTCTGGCGATCCCGCTGTACGGCGATGGACGCAACGAGCGTGACTGGATCCACGTCGACGATCACTGTGCGGGCGTCCATCTCGTCCTGACCCAGGGCACGAGCGGCGAGATCTACAACATCGGAGCCGGGAACGAGACGCCGAACCGCACGCTCGTCGACAAGCTGCTCGCCCTGTTCGGAGTCGGCGACGAGTTGGTCGAGTACGTGCCCGATCGTCTCGGTCACGACCGGCGCTACTCCGTCGACATCGCGAAGGTGAGCGACCTCGGCTGGCGGCGACAGCGAAGCCTCGACGAAGCCCTCGAGCAGACGGTGACCTGGTACCGGGACAACCGTTGGTGGTGGGAGCCGCTCAAGCGGCGTTGATCGACGGCATCGGCGAGCACGGTGAAGCTCGCCGGTGCGCGCGCCGAACAGCGACGAAACACGCGTCCGACGGCAGCCGTGGCAGACTCCCCCGATGCGCGTACTCGTGACGGGGGCCTCGGGGATGCTGGGCCGTGAAGTCGTCGCGGCGGCCCGCACCCATGAGGTCGTCGCGCTCGATCACGTCCAGCTCGACATCACCGACGAGCGCGACGTCCACCTGCGTGTGCGCGAGGTCGCGCCCGACGTGATCATCAACTGTGCGGCGTACACCGCCGTCGATCGCTGCGAGCACGACCGCGACACGGCGTTCGCCGTGAACGAGCAGGCGGTGCGCTGCCTCGCCGCGGCGGCCACCGATCGTCGCGCCCGCATGGTGCACGTCTCCACCGACTACGTCTTCGACGGGTCCAAGATCGGTCCGTATGTCGAGTCCGATTCGGTGAACCCCACTTCGATCTATGGCGAGTCGAAACTCGCCGGCGAGGCTCCGGTTCTCGCGCTCGGCCCCGACGGACTCGTGGTTCGGACCGCGTGGGGATTCGGGGTGCACGGAAACAACATGGTGCGGACCGTGATCGGATCCCTACGCGACCAAGCGACGCTGCGATTCGTCGATGACCAGGTCGGATCGCCGACGAGCGCGGCCGATCTCGCGGCCCACCTCTTCGACCTCATCGCCGCCGACGCTTCCGGAGTGGTGCACGCGACGAATCGCGGTGCAGTCTCGTGGTTCGGGTTCGTGCGCGAGATCCTCACTCAGCTCGGCGCGGACCCGCAACGAGTGCAGCCGATCACCACCGCCGACCTCGATCCGCCGAGGCCCGCCGCTCGACCGGCGAACAGCGTGCTCGTCAGCGAACGACTCCACGAGTGGAATCTCGCGCCGTTGCGAGCCTACGAGTTGGCCTTGGCCGAGGTTCTCGAGCGCCTCGCGTCCAGCTGAGCCGACGCTCGCCGAATTTTCAGCGCGCTCATTCGACGATTTCGCCGAGCTCGCCGACGATGTCTTCGATGCTCTTCACGCCACCGATCGGATCGTCCGGAGGGTTCTCGTCGTCGGTCGTGGGATCGTTCGTGAGACCGTTGGCATCCAACAGTGCATCGACGACCTGGCTCTCGATGACGATCTCGACCCGGCGGTTCTTGGCTCGGCCCTCCGCGTTGTCGTTCGACGCGACGGGCTTCGTGTCGGCGTAACCGGTCGCGAGCAGCTCATGGTCGACCAGACCGTGCTCGTGCAGGAAACGGACGACCGACGCGGCTCGCGCGCTCGACAGCTCCCAGTTCGACGGGTACTGCTCGGTGGCGATCGGAATGTTGTCGGTGTGACCACCGATCTTGATCGGGTTCGTCACGTCGACGAGCGCCTCGGCCACGACCGACAAGATGTCCTCGCCGCCGGGCTGGATCTGCGCGCTGCCCGAGTCGAACAGCACCTCGTCGGTGACGATCGTGACGTGGAGTCCGTCGTCGCGCAGGTCGAACTCGAGCTTGTCGCCGAGCCCGCGCTCGCCCGCGGCGCCTTCGAGTCGCTCCTTCAAGTCGTCGAGCGCCTCGCGCTCGCTCGCCTTCGCGGTGTCGATGTTCTCCTGTCGGCGCAGGATCGCCTCGATCGAACGTCCGTCGGGCTCCGCGCCGGGACCCACCGAACCGCCGGTTTCGTCGGTGTCGCCTTCGGAGGATTGCCCAGAGCCCGGCACGACGGCGTCGCCCTCTTGGGGCGCGAAGACGCCGGTTTCGAGTTTCGAGCCTCCGAGCGCCTCGTTGAACCCGAGCGAGAGCTCCTTGAACTTGTCCTTGTCGACCGAACCCATTGCGTACAAGGCGATGAACATCGCCATCAGCAACGTCAACAAGTCGGCGTAGGGGATGACCCATGCTTCGTGGTTGACGTGCTCTTCGTGTTCTTCGTGCGGTTCGTCATCGTGACCGCCGCCGTGACCGCCGCCTCCACCAGACATGGTTCCTCCTCTCGTCGACTCGGACGTCCGCTACCGGGCGTCGGGATCAGGCCGCTTCGGGCTGGTCACGCTCGGCCGGAGGAACCCGCGACATGAGAATCTCTTCGACGACGCGGGGGCTGGTGCCGGCTTGCATCGCCATGACGCCTTCGATGACGAGTTCCATGTGTTCGACCTCTTCGCCGCTCAGGCGCTTGAGCTTGTTCGCCATGGGCAAGAACAGCGCGTTCGCCAAGAAGACGCCCCAGAACGTGGCGACGAACGCCGCCGAAATACCGTGACCGATCGCGGCCGGGTCATCGAGGTGCGCCATCGTGGCCATCAGACCGAAGACGGCGCCGATGATGCCGAAGGTCGGGGCGAACACGCCGGCGTTGGTGAGGAACGTCTGTCCGGCCTTGTGGCGCTCCTTCATCGCTGCGACCTCGGCCCGGAGGGTCTTCTTCAACGCTTCGGGGTCGGTGCCGTCGACGGCGAGTTGGATCCCCTTCTTCAAGAATGGGTCCTCGATGCTCTTCGCCTCTTCTTCGAGCGCCAACAGACCCTCGGCCCGTGCCCGGTTCGTGAGGTGCACGATCTTCTCGATCGTGTCCTTCGGGGGGTTCTCCACATTCCCCTTGACGGCCTTGCCGATGTACTTGCCGATGGCCGAGCCTTCGGAGAACGGCGCACCGATGAACGTGGCGCCGAGCGCGCCGATGAACACGATGAGGATCGCGGGGATGTTGGTGAACAACGCGACGATGTCGGCGCCCTTCATGATGGCGCCGACGAACACGCCGACGAAGGCCATCGCGAGGCCGATCATGCTGCCTTTTTCCATTTGGGCCTCCTGCCGCCGCGCGGGCACAGTGACCCGCATCCCGGGTGGTTGCCCACCCGTCTCCCGGCGTAGCTATCGGCCCCTCGACGGCCCGACTGGAGTCAGGATCCGAAGGAGAAATGTCCGGTTCAGCCGAGGGCGGTTCGCAATTCGGTGATGAACTTGTGCGCCTCTTCGGGTCCGCCGCTCTGGAGGAGCCGCCGCACGAGCGCCGATCCGACGACGACGCCGTCGGCGTGCGATGCCGCCTCGGCTGCCTGCTCCGGCGTGGAGATCCCGACACCGAGCAGCACCGGCTTGTCGGTGACGGCCTTGAGGCGCCGCCCCATGATCGACGCCGTCTCGGCGAGCCCGGCCCGTTCGCCGGTGACCCCCAGCAGCGACACCGCGTAGACGAAGCCGTGCGCAGCCGCGCAGATGTCGACCAGCCGATCGTCGAGCGTGGTCGGCGAGGCGAGCAGCACCGTCTCGATGCCGTGGTCGGCCGCGACCCGGTCCCAGCCGCCGAGCTGCATTTCGTCGAGCGGCAGATCGGGCAGAATCGCGCCGTCGATGCCGGCTTCGTGCAGCGCCGACGCGAACCGCTCGTGGCCCATGTGTGCGACCAGGTTGTAGTAGGTCATCACCGCGACCGGCGTGTCGATGTCGAGCTTGGCCGCGTCGGCGATCACCGACGCCGGCGTCGCGCCGAGATCGAGGGCCCGCTGGCTCGCCTCTTGGATGGTGACGCCGTCCATCACCGGGTCGGAGAACGGGATTCCGATCTCGATCGCGTCGGCCCCGGCGTCGGCACAGGCTCGGACGACGTCGAGCCAGTCCTTCCCCAGTCCTCCCGTCACGTACGGAACGAGCAGCTTTCGTCCGCCATCGCGGGCGCGGCGGAGCGCCGCTTCCAGGCGCATCAGAGTTCTCCGAGCATCTCGGCCACCTGCGCGGCGTCCTTGTCGCCTCGACCCGACAGCGTGACGAGCACGGTCGATCCTTTGGGGATCGACCGCCCGGCCTCGCGTTCGAGCCACCCGAGCGCGTGGGCGGGTTCGAGTGCGGGCACGATCCCTTCGGTCGCGGACAACAGCCGGAACCCGCTCAGCGCCTCTTGGTCGGTCGCCCATTCGTACCGGGCCCGGCCGCTCGCCGCGAGCGCCGCGTGTTCGGGACCGATACCCGGATAGTCGAGCCCCGCGCTGATCGAATGGGCTTCGAGAACTTGTCCGACCTCGTCCTGCAAGAACAACGACCGCATTCCGTGCACGATCCCGGGGACACCCCGGTTCACCGCCGCACCGTGCTTGCCGGTCTCGAGACCGTGGCCGGCCGCCTCCACTCCGATGAGGGCCGCGTCGGTCTGGTCGACGAACCCCGCGAACGTTCCCATCGCGTTCGATCCGCCACCGATGCATGCGACGACGTACTCGGGGTCGGCGCCGAGGATCGCTCGGCACTGCTGGCGCGCTTCGTCGCCGACGACCCGCTGGAACTCTCGCACCATCCACGGGAACGGATGCGGCCCCATCACCGATCCGAGGCAGTAGTGCGTGGATTCGACCGACGCGACCCACTCTCGCATCGCGTCGTTGACGGCGTCCTTCAGGGTTGCCGAGCCGCTCGTGACGGGAACGACCTGCGCGCCGAGGAGCCGCATCCGCCAGACGTTGAGCGCCTGGCGCTCGACGTCGACCGCACCCATGAACACCGTGCACGCGAGGCCGAACAGCGCGGCCGCCGTCGCAGTCGCGACGCCGTGTTGGCCCGCGCCGGTTTCGGCGATCACCCGCCCCTTGCGCATCCGTCGGGTGAGCAACGCCTGACCGAGCACGTTGTTGATCTTGTGGGAGCCGGTGTGGGTGAGGTCTTCGCGCTTGAGCAAGACCCGGACTCCGAGGCGGTCGGAGAGCCGTTCGCACTCGGTCACGGGTGTCGGACGACCGGCGTAGGAGCCGAGCAACGCGGCGAATTCGTCGCGGAACGCGGTGTCGTGCCAGGCAGTTCGGAACTCCGACTCGAGTTCGTCGAGCGCCGCGATGAGCGTCTCGGGCACGTATCGGCCGCCGGAATCACCGAAACGGCCGAGGCCGACCGGCTCGGGACCCGGAGGGTCCAGCGCGACGGCGACGCCGCGAACAGGTGCAGTCATGCTCGTGTCCTCGATCTCGTCATGCAGCGGTGAGTGGGGTGCCCGATGAATGTCAGCCGAGCACCCGGCCGAACTCGTCACCCGACTCGGCCGGGTCCGGCACCGATGCCGAATCCTGGCTGAAGAACTGGTCGCCTTCGGCGACGACACCGGTCGCCGAGCCGTACAACACATGCACGCCACCCGCCAGCGCCGTCGCGTCGAGCGACTCTCGAACGCCGATGGCGAGGTCGGATCGACCGTCTCCGTTGTAGTCGTTGGCCACGAGCGCCGTCCCGAATGCGTCGTCGTCTTCGGGGACTTCGGCGATCCCGCCGACGTCCTGATTCCACGTCGTGGTTCCGACGACGTTGATCCCGGATCCGGTTCCCTTCATCACGAGCACTTGGCCGGCGCGAACGAAGCCACCGTAGGACTCGCCCGGCACGGCGATCGCGAGGTCGAACCTGCCGTCGTCGTCGAAGTCGCCGGCCGCCAATGCCGCACCTGCGCGATCGTTCGTCTCGGACCCACCTCGCATGCCGTCGCCCTGCCAGATCGCGCGACTGTCGTCGACCGTGATCCCGTCGGCAGATCCGGCGAACAAATGCACCGCGCCCGCGGCGGCCACGGCGCCGATCGCCTCGTTCGGGACGCCGACCGCGAGGTCGTCGTCGTCGTCGCCGTCGAAGTCGCCGACCGCGAGCGTCGTGCCGAAACCGTCGTTCGCTTCGCTGCGCCCGGGCACCCCGATCGTGTCCTGGGTGAAGGTCTCGGCCCCACTGTTGACGAGCCCGGTCGGTGAACCCGGAACGATGGTGATCGCGCCGGTATCGGCGAGCGTCGCGTCCTCTCCGGGAGCGCCGATGACGAGATCGGATGCCGCGCCGCCGTCGAACGAACCCGTGGCGAGTGACGAACCGAACCCGTCGCCGGTCTCGCTGATCTGCCCGACCGATTCGGCCCGCACCAGCTTCGATCCGGCCGCGCCGAGCCCGGTCGGTCCGCCTTCGAGCACGTACACGACGCCCGCGCTCTCGTTGGCTTCGAGGTCTTCACCCGGCGCCGCGACGGCCAAGTCGTCGCGGCCGTCGGCGTCGAAGTCGCCCGCCGCCAGCGCCGCACCGAAACGATCGTCGGCTTCGGCGACACCGGCGATCCCGGTCGTGTTCTGGTGGAACGTTTCGGTCCAGTCGGCGGTCAGCCCGAACGGCGACCCGTACAGGACCGTCACCGACCCGGCGCAGGTCGCAGCGCCGACCGCTTCGCACGGCGTGCCGATGGCGAGGTCGGCATAGCTGTCGTTGTCGAAGTCGCCCGTGGCGACGGCACTCGCGAACGTGTCGCCGGTCTCGCTCGAGTCGCCGAGTCCGTTGGAGTCCTGACTCCAGAACTGCGAACCGCGGGTTCGCACTCCCAACGCAGTGCCGGCGAGCACGTGCAGCGCCCCCGCATCGGTCGCTCCGAGGTCTTCGACGGGGACTCCGATGACGAGATCGGCGCGCCCGTCGCCGTTGAAGTCACCGCGGATCGCGACCGCGGCGCGGACGCCCGTGGGCGCGAACCCGACGGCGACGCTCGCGACGGTGGAGGTGAGGACGGTCGCCAACGCAACGGTTCGTCTACGCATGATGGAGTTTCCCCTTGTCGTGGTCCCCGCCCGAATGCGGCGACCGTAGCGCGCGGGTCCGACGATCGCGCATCCCAAATCAGCGGTTCGTCCCGGTTCCGCCGACCCTGCCCCTGCTCGTGGTCCCACGAATCGACCGCGGGCGAGCAGCTCCGGGGACCGCGGCGGGGCTCAGATGCCGTCGAGCAGCCAGTCGTAGGGGCGAGTCCGGCCGGGAACGACCTCGGGAAGCGCTTCGGCGGGGATCTCGTCGAGCGCGATGCCGAGGTCGAGCGCCTCGCGTTGGGCGCCTCGCACCTTCAGTCGTTCGCCGGCCTCCTGTGCGGCCTGCACGAACAATCGCAGCTTCGTCGGGTCCTTGATGCCGGCACTGCGTTCGACACCGCTGCTGACGTCGACCCCCCATGGCCGCACGGTGGCGATCGCGTCGGCGACGTTCTGGTGGTTGAGCCCGCCGGCCAACAGCACCCGCAGACCCGCGGGAATCCGCTCGGCGAGCGACCAGTCGAAGACCCGGCCACTCCCCGGCGTCGGCCCATCGACGAGCACGATGTCGGCCGGACTGTTCGCGGCGAGGGCGAGGTCGTGGTCGAGCGCCTTGTACGCCTGGATCACGAACCGCACGCGCTCTCGGACGTAGCGCACGTCCGAGACCGGCTCGCGTCCGTGCAGTTGAGCGCCTCGCAGCCCGACACGATTGCAGATCTCGACGACTCGTTCGGGTCGCTCGTCGACGAATACCCCGACCGCGACCGCGTCGGTCGGAAGCCGCCGCACGATGTCACGCGCCTGTTCGACTCCGACCTGGCGCCGACTCGGCGCGAACACGAAGCCGACCGCGTCGGCGCCCATTGCGACCGCGAGCAGCGCGTCGTCTTCGTTGGTGATCCCGCAGATCTTGACGAACATGGTGCGAGCGAGGCTACGACCCCACGACCTGCGCGGACGCCATTTCGCGGCACAACGTCTCGGGGTCGGCCGCACGCACCAGCGCCTCGCCGACCAGTACGGCGTCGAACCCGGCGGCCGCCATGCGCCGAGCCTCGTCGGCACTCCTGACCGCCGATTCGGCGACGCGGATGACCTCGTTCGGCAATCGAGCCGACAGTCGCTCGGCAATGCCGAGGTCCTCTTCGAACGTCTGCAGGCTGCGACTGTTGACGCCGACGATGCGCGCTCCGGCGTCGAGGGCGCGGTCGATCTCGAACTCGTCGTGGGTTTCCACCAACACACCGAGTCCGAGATCGGTCGCCGCGTCGTGGAGGTCGCGCAAGCGCTCGTCGTCGAGCGCCGCGACGATCAACAAGATGGCGTCGGCACCGACCGCTCTCGCTTCGAGCACCTGGATCTCGTCGATGGTGAAGTCCTTGCGGATCACCGGCATCGAGACGGCGGCCCGCGCCGCTTCGAGATCGGCGATGGTGCCGCCGAAGTAGGGGCCGTCGGTGAGCACACTGAGCGCTGCGGCTCCGCCGCGCTCGTAGCTCGCGGCCTTCGCCGCGGGGTCGAGCGCCGGATCGAGATCGCCTTTGCTCGGTGAGCGCCGTTTCAGTTCGGCGATGACCGCGAGCCGGCGGTCCGCTCGCCGAAGTTCGCCCGCGAAGTCGCGCGGCACGGGCGCGTCGAACGCGGCGCGCCGAATGGCGTCGCGTGTTTGCGGCTGGCGCAACAGCGTGACCTCGTCGCGCTTGGTCGCCAGAATCTCGTCGAGAATGCCCATCGCCGCCGACGCTACAGCGATCGGTCTCTCGCAACCGCCCAAACTCCCCAACCCGGACACGACGACCTCGGCTTCACGAACTCATGATGCGAACCTCACCCTCCACTCACTCGATGTCCGCGACGATGTAGCGATGATGGAACGCGGAACGGTGCTCGTCGTCGATGACGAACCGAACATCGCCGAACTGGTCGAGCTCTATCTCGCCCGCGACGGATTCCGCGTGGTCAAAGCCGACGCCGGGCTCTCGGCGCTCGAAGCCGTCGCCGAACACCGACCTCGCCTCGTCGTGCTCGACGTCGGGCTGCCCGACATCGATGGACTCGAAGTCTGTCGTCGCCTCCGTCAGTCCAGTCAGATTCCCGTGATCTTCCTGACGGCGCGCGACTCGGAGATCGATCGAGTCCTCGGGCTCGAACTCGGAGCCGACGACTACGTGACCAAACCGTTCTCACCGCCTGAAGTCGTCGCACGGGTGAAGGCAGTCCTCCGACGATCCGAGTCGAATACCGCGACCTCCGAACTCATCCAGATCGGCGCGGTGACCATCGATCTCGGCCGCTACGAAGTTCGAGTCGATGCGGCGCCGATCACGTTCACCACCAAGGAGTTCGAGCTGTTGCGGTTCCTCGCCGAGCGCCCGGGGCTCGCACTGTCGCGCCAGCAGATCCTCGACGGAGTGTGGGGCTACGACTGGTTCGGCGATGCTCGCACGGTCGATGTGCACATCGCGCAAGTGAGAAAGAAGATCGGTGACGCGGCGATCATCTCGACGGTCCGAGGGGTCGGCTACCGACTCGATCGCGACCAACTGCGCTGACCGATGCGCGTGACGCTGCGTCGCCGCCTCACGATCGCGTTCGCCTTGGTCGCCACCGGCGTCCTCGTCGTCGCGTGCGTCGGAACGTGGTTCGCCGTCCGCGGCTCGGCGCAACGGATCGCTCGCGACGATCTGCGCGAGCAAGCGACACGGATCCAGGCACTCACCGGCGATCTCCGGACGGACTTCGACGCCGCGAACGCGGCGCGCCCGGATCGAAGAAACGCACAGTTGTTGCGCCAGTTCATCGAGATCGCGCGCGGTGCCCAGGTGAGCGATGCTCGCCTGGTCTGGATCGCGCCCGACGGCCACATCGTGCAGGCCGAGGAAGCGGTCCGGATCTTCGGCCAGATCTCCCGCTCGGAACCCGAACTGCTCGACGTGATCTCGCTCCCCGACGGCCTCACCGAGGCCGATCTCGACGGCAAAGCCTTACGCGAGAAGGCGGCGATCGAAGGGTCGATCGGCGCGCTCGTCTACCGAGCCGAAGTCCTCACCGACGCGGCGACGAACCACACGCTCGCAGTCGTGCTGACGGGAATCGTCGACACCGAGCCGCAACGCACAGTCATCCGAGCATTCGCAATGGCCTCGCTCGTGGCGTTGGCGATCTCGATCGGCGTGTCGACTTGGCTCGCCCGAAGGATCGCATCCCGGGTCGGAGCCGTCGGCGACGCGGCGGCGCGGATCGCTGATGGCGATCTGACGGCGCGCGTCGAGATCGACCCCGGAGGGGAGGCCGAACTCGCAGCCCTCGGCGCGACGATCAATCGGATGGCCGTCGACCTCGAACGAGCCCGAGCCTCCGAACGAGCATTCCTCATGTCGGTCTCGCACGACCTTCGCACCCCGCTGACTTCGATCCGCGGGTATGCCGAAGCCCTCGCCGATGGCACGCTCGACGATGGTGACGCCGAGTCCCGTCACCGCGCGGCAACGGTCATCTCGGCCGAGGCCCGCCGACTCGAACGACTCGTGCAGGACCTCCTCGACCTCGGACGGTTCGAACGACGTGAGTTCTCCTTGCACCCGCGTCCGTGCGACGCGGGAGCGATCGTGCGCGACACCGCCGCGGGGTTCGTACCGCACGCCGCGCAACTCGGTCTGAGGCTCGTCGTTCCCTCAGGGTCGTCGATCCCCGCCGACCTCGATCCCGAGCGGCTCGCGCAGATCGTCGCGAACCTGGTCGAGAACGCCTTGAAGTTCGCGCGGGCCGAGGTGGCGGTATCGATCGAGCGTCGCGACGACCGCGTCGTCGTCATCGTCGACGACGACGGGCCGGGGGTCGACGCGGCTCACGCCGAGGCGGTCTTCGCGCGACTCCACACAGTGCGGGGCGTTCCCGGCCGCAGCGTCGGAACGGGCCTCGGGCTCGCGATCGTACGCGAACTCGCCACTGCCATGGGCGGCGACGCCAGCGTCGAAACGCGCGACGGCGGCGGGTCGCGTTTCGTCGTCACGGTCGCAGCGGGTTGATCGAGGCGTCGATGGCGCGAGCGATCGAGATCGGTCGCTCGGCCTCAGAACGTGAACGCGGCCCCGAAGAAGTCCGTCTTGGCCGCGCGCCCGCTGATGCCGTCGCTCGCCTCGGTCCAATGGATGCTGCCCGCGGCAACCGGTTCGGTGTCGTCCTCGCCGAAGCGCGTGATGCCACCTGATCCGAGGATCGTCCCGACGTCTTCGCCCGGCGAACCGACCAACAACTCCGCCACGCCGTCGCCATCGGTGTCGGTTGCGCCGAAGGTGATGCCGAACCAACCACCGAGTGTGGGTTCGCCCAGGATTCCGTCGGAGTCGAGCGACCACATCTTGGAGCCGGTCGTCACCACGCCCGATGCCGAAGGCTCGAACACGTGCAGCACCCCGGCGTCGGCATTCCCGCCGACGTCTTCGTACGGAACACCGACCACCAAGTAGTCGTCGGCGGGCCCGGCATCGACATTGCCGAGAGGTGCGACGAACACGGTGTGGCCGAACTCCTGATACTTCGAGTTCCGTCCGAGCACGCCGTCGGTGTCTTGGGTCACCATCTGCGCGCCGGGCCGCCCGAGCAACGCGTCGTCGCCGAACGCGACGAACGCGGCACCCGAGAACGCAATCGTTCCCGAGTATTCGCCGGGGGCTCCGATCGCGAGATCGTCGACTCCGTCGAGATTCAGATCACCCGCAGCGATGCTGAAGCCGAAGAAGTCGTAGTCCTCGGCGCCATTTGCTTCGGCGATCCGCAACTGCACTTCGGTCCAGAGTTGGCTGGCGTTCCCGGTCAGTCCGGCGGTCGCTCGACCGCGCATCACGACCACGCCACCCGCGCCAGGGTGTCGGCCGACGGTCTCGCCCGGAACGCCGATCGCGAGATCGTCGATGGCGTCGCCGCCGAACTTGCCAACCGCGAGCGAAAAGCCGAAGTTCTCGTCGCGGCCCGCCGCGCCGGCCACGTCGGCCGTGTCCTGCGAGAACCGTTGCGCACGCGTCGACGTGAGTCCGCAGCTGCAGCCGTGCAGGATGTGAACGGTCCCGGCGCCCGGGAAACGTCCGACCTGCTCGCCCGGCGCCCCGATCGCAAGATCGTCGCGGCCATCGTCGTTGAAGTCACCCGCGGCGAGTGCCGTGCCGAACAACTCGTTCGGCGCGCTCGATGTCTGGATGTCGCCGCGGTCTTGAGTCCAGTATTCGTTCCCCGTCGCTCGTAAGCCGTTCGCAGATCCGTACAGAACCTGTACCGCGCCGGCGTTGCGTTTGCGGCTCACCATTTCGCCCGGAACCCCGATCGCGAGGTCGTCGAAACCGTCGTTGTTGAAGTCTCCGGCGGCGACCGCAGCTCCGAACGCGTCGTCGGGTTGCGCGGTGCCCTGCACCGACGCCGAATCCTGACTCCAGTACTGCTGGCGGCCCGGGGTCGTCTCCGTCGCACCGTAGAAGGTGTACACGCCGCCCGCGCCGCCACTCTCGCCGGCAGCACCAACCGCGTAGTCGCCGATACCGTCGCCGTCGAAGTCGACGTTCGCGAGCCCGGCCGCGGCGGCCGGAGGCAGCTGCCACGAAGTACCGGCGACACCGACGGCCAACGTGGCCCCGACCAGCGAACCCACGGCCACGCGCGCGAACAGACGTCTCATCGAATCCACCACACCCCTTCGATCGGCAGCTCGGCGCCGCTGCTGCGTCAACCGGCAGGACTCTTGTGGCCGGGGCGCAACTCAGCCGACGGTACCCGCAACCCCGGCCGCGGAAACGTCGGCGCCATCGGGGCATTCGCGCCGCAGGGTGCCGAGAGCGATCGGTCCCGATCTCGGCGACACGGCCGAACTCGTGACCGTCCCGACCGTCTTGCCTTGGTACTCGACTTCCGAACCAACCGGAACACTCGCGACAAATCGGATTCGCCGAAGCGTCCGGTTCACGTGTCCTCGGCTGTCGATCCGACACACCAACTCCTGGCCGACGAAGCAACCCTTGGTGAAGCTGACCGCAGATTCGTCGAGGAAGGCTTCCTGGGCGATCGTCCGCTCGTCGATGTCGGCCGGCTGGCGCGGCTGGCGGGCTTCGATGCGCGCCGCCTCGAGCGCGTCGGGATCGGCCACGGCGACCCCGTCGAGGTCGATCGCGTCGAGCGCGGACGGACGGCCGATCAGATCGACACCTGCGAATTGCCCCCGCGACGTGTCGATGCGGACGACGCCGTCGGGCAGGGGGCGGACGACCGACGTCGCGGCCGGACCCCGCAACGCGATCGCTTCGAGTTCGGCCGATCGATCGATGATGTCGACCTTCACGCGGATCTTGAATCGTGCGAGTCCGGCCGTGAGCAGTGGCGCGACGTCGGGCTCGCAGCGAAGCCAATAGGTCTGGTCCTCGACCCGGCTGATCGTGAAATCCGCGACGAGCTTTCCCTGTGGTTCGAGGAGCAGCGAAGGTCGCGACTCGCCGATCGTCATACCGTCGAGGTCTTGGGTCGCGAGCGATTGCAGGAACGTCAGCGCGTCGGGACCCGCGACCTCGACCAGGCCGACGGAGGCGAGACGCACCGCGGCCACGTCGTCGACGAGCGCGTCATAACCGATCATGGGGACCACGCTCCGAACAGTCTGCGGGCCGCGCCGGCCGCGGCGAGTAGCGCGCGGGCCTTGTTGTTGCACTCGAGGTCTTCGTCCGCCGGATCGCTGTCGGCCACGATGCCCGCGCCGGCCTGCACCGAAGCTCGTCCGCCGTAGAAGAACATCGTTCGGATCGCGATCGCGACGTCGAGATTGCCGCTGAAGTCGAAGTACCCGACGATGCCCGCGTAGGGGCC
>SXGT01925459.1_pt1 | contig 13847 bp, 8 predicted proteins | sample 3176221 | NCBI WGS metagenome assembly SXGT01 (sample SAMN11356862, study PRJNA531348) | freshwater metagenome | isolation source: freshwater sample F1-120 | place: China: Fuxian Lake, Yuxi | collected 2017-12-25 | reverse complement strand
GGCACGCCCGCCAGCCGCCTCGACCAGCCGGCCATCGAGGCCATCGTGACCGCGGCCGCGAAGGACAAGCACGGCCTCCGCGCCCTCGTCCATGGCGTGGTGCAGAGCGAGCTGTTCCGCTGGAAGTGAGTCGGGGTTGCCGTTTTGACGCCTCACTTTGGTGGATTTTTGGAAGCGACAGCAGGGTGAAAATCATGGTCGGCCGTCGAATAAATTAATGGTAGCGCTAGTCTGCTTTTCGATAAGCTTTTTGGGTAAAACATCGCTGGGAATCGGCGCCGGCTTGGAAGATTGGAGAAACAGCTATGGAACAGAAATCTGAAGGGACACCGAAGGCCGCCCTGCGGCTGGAAGGGCGCAAGGTCATCCGCGGCGAGGTGGAGAACAACTGGGGCTCGCGCATGCAGTGGAAGGTGAGCCGCGATGGCAAGGAACTGGCCGCGGCGGCGGCGGGCATCGAGCCGGCCTTCGAGCATGCGGACGCGACGCCGGGCAAGTACGAGGTCGTCCTGCAGATGTTCAAATACGTGAGCTACGCGAAGGACAAGGACGGCAACTTCACCACGAGCAAGTACGTGGATATCTCCACGCCCGTCACCTACACCATCTGACCGAAAGAGACGATCATGCTACACATCGGAAACGCTCACGTGCCGCTCTGCGACGGTGTCAGCCGCCGCAGCTTCCTGCAAGCAGGCGCGGCTTCCACGCTCGGCCTTTCACTGCCGTTGCTGCACAAGCTGCAGGCGGCCGGTGCGGTAGATGAGTCGAAGGCGAAGATCAAGAATTGCATCACCATTTTCCTCGTCGGCTCGCCCGGCCATCTGGACACGTGGGACATGAAGCCCGATGCGCCGGAGAACGTGCGCGGCAAATTCAAGCCCATCAAAACCAACGTGCCCGGCGTCCAGATCTGCGAGCATTTCCCGCGCATGGCGAAGATGATGGACAAGGTGGCGCTCATCCGCAGCCTGCATCACAAGACCGGCGCGTCGCACGAGAATGGCCAGCGCTGGATGATGAGCGGCCATGATTACAATGAGGCGAACCGGAAGCCGTACATGGGCTCGGTGATCTCGCGCGTGTTCGGGCCGAAGGGGGCGTTGCCCACCTCCATCATTCTGCCGGTGAAAATCGGCAACACCGGCACCTCCACGCCGCACGGGCAGGAATCGGCGTTCTTGGGCAGCGGCCACGAGCCGTTCTTCCTCGGCGGCGATCCGGCGTTGTCCACCTTCAAGGTGGCGAATCTCGAGCCGCCCACCGGGCAGACAGAGTTCCGCGTCGAGGCGCGCCGCAAATTGCTCAAGGAGATTGACGACCTGCAGCGCCGCGTGGAGACCAGCAGCACGATCGAGCGCGACACGGCCTACGCGCGCGCCTTCAACCTGCTCACCAATCCGGAGACCAAGCAGGCTTTTGATCTGAGCAAGGAATCGGATAAGCTACGCGATCGTTACGGGCGCAACACGCTCGGGCAAAGCTGCCTCATGGCACGTCGGCTCATCGAGCGCGGCTCGCGCTTCGTCACGGTCAATCATTTCGACACCGTCTTCGGCATCTCCTGCTGGGACATGCACGCCGACGGCGGCAGCCTCAACAACACCTACGCCGACTACGAGCATCTGCTCATGCCGCAGTTCGATCTCGCCTTCACCGCATTGATCGAAGATCTCGACCAGCGCGGTCTGCTCAAGGACACGGTCGTGACTGTGCTCAGCGAATTCGGCCGCACGCCCACGCTCAATGGACGCGGCGGGCGCGATCATTATCCCTCCGCGTGGACCAATTTCATGGCCGGCGGCAACATCCGGGGCGGACAGGTCATCGGCTCCACCGACAAAATCGGTGCTGCGCCGCACGATAATCCCATCGAACCGCCGCGCGTGGTGGCCTCGATCTACCGCGCCATGGGCATTGATCTGGAAACAACGATGATGCCCGGCCCCGGCGGCCGCCCCGTCCGCTTCATCGACGCGGAGCCCATCCGCGAGTTGGTCTAGCCGTACGCCGTCGCATGGCCACTCCTAGCGCCCATCGTTTTCTTTTTGCGCTGGCATTGAGTGTCCTGTTTGCCACGCCCCTCTCCGCCGCGCCGCCGGAAGTTCGCGCGGTGGACATCCGCGGCCTCCGCGTCGGCGGCACGGTGACGCTGACGCTGGACGGCGCCAACCTCCTGCCCAACCCGCGCCTGCTCACCATCGCGCCCATCGTCAAGCAAGTCGTACGCGAAGGCGCGTTGCCCGGCCGCGTGGCGCTGGACATCACGCTGGCGGAGAGCGCGCAGCCCGGCGTGTACGCGTGGTGGTTTGTGACGGATGAGGGCGTTTCCGCGCGGGACGTGCTGACGGTGGACGCGCTGGTCCCGCAACCCTTCGCCGCGAAGATCGATTCGCTGCCGGCGGCGTTGCACGGCACCCTTTCCGGCGGCGCGGTGCGCGAGACTGTTTTTGCCGGCAAAGCCGGACAGGAGATCATCTGCGAAGTGGAGGCGCAACGGCTGGGCGGCGGTCTGCGTCCGGTGCTGCATCTCTACGCGCCGGGCGGCGCGCTCTTGAAGTGGAGCCTGCCCGCGCCCGCGTTGCGCGGCGACACGCGGATGGAAATGCGCCTGCCCGTCGACGGCAATTACACCGTACACCTGCGCGACCTGCAATTCGCCGCGCCCGCCCCGAATCATTTCCGCCTCAAGATCGGCCAATGGCAATATGCGGACATGGCATTCCCGCCGGCTGTCCGCCGTGGCAGCTCCGTCGAGTTGGAACTCTTGGGCAACGCTCCGGCACGCCCCATCAGTCTGCCCGCCTCCTTTGAAGGCGAGACCATGCCCGCGCCGTGGCCCGACGCCAAGATCGCCAGCGGCCTGCGGCCCTCGGTGCAGCTGACCGACCTCACGGAGTTGATCGAGAAACGCGATGGCACCGCGCCGCAACATTTGCCCGCGCTCCCCGTGGCCGTCAGCGGCCGGCTCGAGCAGCCGGGTGAGGAGGACACCTATCGCCTGAGCGTCACGCCCGAGACCGAGGTGCAGCTTGAGATTTTCGCCGATCGATTGGGCGCGCTGCTGGACACGACGCTGACACTGCGCGACGAGAAGAACGCGACCCTCGCCTCCAACGATGATGGCGTCACCGGGTCGGGTGATTCCAAGCTGGTCTACAAAGTGCCCAAGGCCGTGACCAACCTCGTCGCCGCCATCCGCGATGTGCATGGCCGCGGCGACCGTGCCTGCCTGTACCGATTGAAAATCACCCGCACCGAGCCGGAGAAAACCGCCGCCGGATTTTCCCTCTCCATCAAGAACGACGCCTTCGCCCTTCCTGCGGGGCGCGCGCAAGTGCTGCGCGTGGAAGCCCGTCGGCAAGGCTACGACGGCCCGATCGCGCTGGCGTTCGACCGCCTGCCTGCCGGGGTGAAGGTCACCTCAACGGACATTCCCGCCGGCGCCACGGGCGCATTGCTCACCTTCATCGCGGATGCGCCGCAGCTGCCGCTCGTCACCGCCCTGCGCGGCAAAGGAGGCGAACGCGAGAGCACGGCCATCAATCCAGATTTTGCCGCAGGCAGGCATCAGCCGTGGCTTGCCCACGAATTCGCTGTGGCGTCTGTCGCAAAACCCACCGTGGATTTCACGCTCAACTGGGCCACGAACAACCAACCCGTGCCGCTGGGCGGCAAACTCGCGCTGGCGCTCCGGTGCGCGCGGCCCCTCGGCCATGACGGCGCGGTGCGACTCACCTTGCTCACCAGCCAGGGCGCCCCTGTCAACCCCGCCGGCCAGCCCGACGTGACTCGCGCCTTGCGACAGGAAGCCGTTGTGCAGATTGCCGCCGATACAAAAGCGCAGCAGACCTTCGATGCTATCGCCGTTGCTGAAAAAGCGCTCGAAGCCGCGGACAAAGCCGCTGCCGCCGCGAAGGACGATGCGACCAAGGCCGCCACCGCCGTGAAGTTGAAAGAAGCGCAGACGAAACTCGACGAGGCCAAAAAGGCCGCGCAGACCGCCGTTGCTGCCGCCAAGAATGACGCGGCGTTTTCCGTTCTCGTGCCGGCGGACCTGCCCGAGCTGCCGCATCAATTCGCTTTCAAAGCCGAGCTGCTCCGGCGCGACGGCCGCACGGTGGAGGCCGTGGCCTTCACTCCCGTGCGCGTGTTGCCGGTGATCAATCCGCTGATCGTGAAATGGACTGCGCCGAAGTTTGAGATCAAGCTCGACGCCAAGACGGGTGCCGCGCTGGAGTTGGTCGGCAAACTGGAACGGCTGGAAGGCGCCAAAGGCGAGGCGACCCTCACCCTCACCGGATTGCCCGCCGGCATCGCCGTGCCGCGCGTGACGCTGAAAGATGGCGAGACCGATTTCAAACTGCCCCTCAAGTTTCCGGCCGGTTTTGCCGCTGGTGAAGTGAAGGGAGTCAAAGCCATCGCGACGGGTAAATTTTTCGCCGGCGGTCCGGACATTCGCAGCCGCGGGATTGATGCGATCATCAACCTCATCGAGGCAGAGCCGGAAAAAAAGCCTGCGGCTACGACACCAACGAAGTGACATGAAGCACATCCTGCCACTCCTCCTGATTACCGTGTCCCTGTCGGCACGGGCGCAGAGCGTCCCACCGCTGGCCGGCAACCTCAGCGTCTCGCCCGCCTCGGTGGTTCTCACGCGGCCTCACGAGGGACACTCGCTTCTCGTCATGGGCCGCACCGCCGCCGGGCACGATGTGGATCTGACTCGGCAGATGAAATGGACCAGCAGCAACACGGCCGTCGCGCGCGTGGACGCGCTGGGTTGGGTGAGCGCGGTGACGAATGGACAGGCCACATTGACCGGACAGGCCGCCGGGAAATCCGTCCAAGTCAGCGTGAGCGTCAAGTTGCCATCCGCCGCGCAGCCGTTGAGTTTTCGGCACGACGTGATGCCTGTGCTGTCGAAAGGCGGCTGTAACATGGGCGCTTGCCACGGCTATTCGCTCGGCAAAAACGGCTTCAAACTTTCCCTGCGCGGATCGGATCCAGCGCTCGATTTCCCGGCGGTGACGGAGGAGTTCTTCGAGCGGCGAATCAATCGGCATAATCCGCCGGCCAGCCTGTTGCTGCAGAAGCCGCTGGGCGATTTGCCGCACGAGGGCGGCGTGCGTTTTGATCCGGGCAGCTTGTCGCACACGACGCTGCTGACGTGGATCGCGCAGGGGGCGAGGGATGATTCGCCCGCCCTGCCCACGCTGGAGGGCGTTCGCATCCATCCCGCAAAAGTGGTCGCCGCGCCCAAGGCCCGCCAGCAGTTTCAAGTCATCGCCCGTTACAGCGACGGCACCGAGCGCGACGTGACCCGCATGGCGATCTTCGAAGTGAACACCGAACGCGTGGCGCGTGTGGACGACGCCGGGTTGGTCGCCGCCACGGCGTTGGGCGAGACGGCCGTCGCCGCGCGCTACGAGCGCATCTTCGCCGTGGCCAATCTCATCGTGCTCTCCACCGACACCGCGTTCAAACCCGCGCCGGTGCCGCAGGACAACTTGGTGGATCGCCACGTGATGACCAAGCTCAACGACCTGCGCATCGAGGCGTCGCCCGTGGTGGATGACGAGCGGTTCCTGCGCCGCGTGTATGTGGACCTCATCGGCGTGCAACCGAAGCCGGACGAAGTGCTCGCCTTTGCGGCCGATGCCGCGCCCGACAAGCGCGCAAAGATCATCGAGCGATTGATGCTGCGGCCGGAGTTCATCGATTGGTGGTCGCTGCGCTGGGGGGATTTATTGCAGAACTCTCGCAACACCACCAGTGACCCGGGTGTGTACGCCTTCCGCGAATGGATCCGCGCTTCCGTGGCGGCCAACAAACCGCTGGACCAGTTTGCGCGCGAGATTCTCACCGCGCGCGGTGCGGCGACCGACAATCCTGCAGCCGCGTGGTTTGCCGCGAGCAAAGACGCCGACGATAGCCTGCAACGTTCCACGCAGGTGTTTGCCGGCGTGCGCATGCTCTGCGCCAAGTGCCATCCGCATCCGTTCGAGAACTGGACGCAGGCCGACTACTACGGGCTGCACAGCTTTTTCAGCCAAGTCAGCACCAAGCAGGATCCGCGCTTGCCCGCCGTGGCGAACGCCCGCTCGGTGCTGGTGAATCTGCAGGGCGGCCTTTCCACCAACCCGCGCACGGGACAGGCGCAGCCGCCGCGTTACCTCGGCGGCATCGAACCCAAGCTGGCCAGCGGCGCCGATCGCCGGCTGGATTACGCGCGCTGGCTCACCACGCCGGACAATCCGCACTTCGCCCGCAGTCTCGCCAACCGGTTCTGGAGTTACTTTTTCCACCGCGGCATCATCGATCCGGTGGATGATCTGCGCGCGACCAACCCGCCTATCAACGCGCCGTTGCTGGACGCGTTGGCGGCGGACTTCGCGAAGCAACAGTTCGACATGCGCCATCTCATCCGCACCATCGTCAACTCGCGCACTTACCAGCGCAGCGCAACTCCCAGTGCCTCCAATGCGCACGACGACGCCAATTTCTCTCACGCCATCCCGCGCCGATTGCCGGCGGAGGCGCTGCTGGATTCGCTGGTGCAGGCCACCGGCGTACCGGAGAATTTCGGTGGTGCCCCCGCGGCGTTCACCGCATCGCAATTACCCGACGCGAATTTCGGCAGCGAATTTCTAAGCCTCTTCGGCAAAGCTCAGCGCATGGAAGCCTGCGAATGCGAGCGCGACACGCGCTCGAATATGCTGCAGGCGCTGGATTTCATCAACGGCCGCTCCATCCTCAACCGTGTCACCGCGGGCAACGGCCGCCCCGCGTTGCTGCTCCAGCCCAAACCGGCGGACGACGCGCTTATCGATCAGCTTCACTTGTGGGCGCTGGCACGCCGGCCCACCGATGCCGAGCGCGGGCTGGCGCAGAAATTCTTCAAGGAGTACGGCGACAAACGCGCCGAGGCCGCGCAGGATTTCTTCTGGGGCCTGCTCAACAGCCGCGACTTCATGTTGCTGTACTGACGATGCGCCGCGCTGTTCTCATCCTTTCCGTCTGGTGCGCCAGCTCCGTTGCCGCAGCGGAGATCAGTTATCACCGCGACGTCTGGCCGATCTTCAAGCGGCACTGTGTCGGCTGCCATTCCGCGCAGAAGATCAAAGGCGGGCTGCGGCTGGACGACGTGGCGGCTGTGCAAAAGGGCGGCGAGAACGGGCCGCTTTTCGTGCCCGGCAAACCGGATCAAAGCCTGCTCATCAAACAGATCAGCGGCGATGAGCCGGAGATGCCAGTGAAGGAAGCGCCGTTGTCGCCGGCGAAAGTAGCGCTGCTGCGCGATTGGGTGGCGCAGGGCGCGAAGTTCGACGCCCCGCCCGCCGCACTGTCGCACGCGGTCGTCATTCCCGCCGTGTACGCCTTCGCCCCGGCCGTCACCAGCGTGGCGCTGAGCCCGGATGGCAAGCTCGTCGCCGCGGCCTGTCGCAGCGAGGTGATTTTGATTTCGGTGGACGACAACGCCACGCCGCGCCGGCTGTCGACCGAGTGCGATCTGATCAACCAAGTCGAATTCAGTCCCGACGGGCTGCGCCTCGCGGCGGCCGGCGGTTCCCCGCAGCGGTTCGGCGCGGTCACCTTTTTCAGAATACCCGACGGTAAGCTGGAGCACACGCGGCGCGTCGGCCGCGACACGCTGTTCCGCGGCGGGTTTGCGCCCGATGGAAAGACGATCGCGTTGGGCGGGGCCGACGGCGCGGTGCACATCGTGCCGGTGGACGCTGCCGCAAAAATCAATTCCATCGATCTGCACAGTGACTGGGTGCTCGATGTGGCTTACACGCCCGACGGCAAACAACTCGTCACCGGCGGCCGCGACAAGGCGACGAAGGTGAGTTCGGTGGAGACGTTGCGCCTGCTGCGCATGGTGGATCAATCCGCCGACATCATCAGCGCCGTGGCGTCCGATTCGCTCGCGGCCATCGCTGGCGGCCACGCGCGCACGTTGACGGGGTACGATTACAAAGTGGCGCTGGCGGGTGTGGAGACGACGGGCTCGGGCAACGGCGCGCAGCCGGTCAACCGCCTCGCCCAGTACGTGCGGCCTTTCGAGGCGCAGCCGGACGCCGTGCAAGACTTGGCCACGAGCGGCGACCGCAAGTGGCTGGCCGTTGCCACGCGCCAGGCGGAGGTCCGCATTTACCAGACATCCGATCGCGCGCGCAAAACGGTGATCGGCAAATTGCCCGCGCCCATCAACGCCGTGGCGCTGGACGGCAACGGCACGCGATTGGCCATCGGCAGCCGCGACGGCCGGGTGCAGATCTACGAAGTGGCCGGCGGCAAACTGTTGCGCGCGCTCGTGCCCGTGCCGGTGCAGCCGACGAGCACGGCGGCGAAGTAGATGGGGAAGTCTCGCTTGTTGTCTTCGATGAGCGGTTAATTTATACTTCTGAGCATGAAGAAGAGCCGCTACCGGCTGGGTTGGGTTGCTGTGGCCGTGGCGTTTTCCTGCGCCGTTCAAGCGGCGGTTCCGCCACAGCACGCGCAGGACATGGCCAAGGGGCTGGCGTTGTTCAAGAGCGATGTGCGCGACGCGCTCACGCAGCATTGCCTCAAATGTCACGGCGGCGAAAAGGTGAAAGGCGAACTCGACCTCACCACGCGCGAGGGGTTGCTCAAGGGTGGCGAGTCAGGCCCGCTGGTGCCCGGTCAGGCCAAAACTAGTCATTTCTACAAATCCATCGCGCATCAGGTCGCGCCGGCCATGCCGTACAAGTTGCCGAAGCTGCCCGAGTCACTCATCGCCAAAATCGCGCAATGGATTGATTACGGCGCGCCATACGACAAGCCGCTCGTAGAAAAAGGAGCGGCCGCTGCAGTTCGCGGCATCACCGAGGCTGACCGCCAGTTCTGGTCGTTTCAGCCGCTCAAAAAAGTTTCGCCACCGAAAACGCGCGACGCGAAATGGCCGCGTAACGACATCGACCGTTTCATCCTCGCCAAGCTGGAGGAGAAGCAGATCGCCCCCAACGCGCCGGCAGACCGTCGCCTGCTGCTGCGCCGCGTTTATCTCGACCTCACCGGGCTGCCGCCAACGCCGGAAGAGGCCGAGGCGTTTGCGAAGGACTCCTCGCCCGATGCCTTCGCGAAAGTGGTGGAGCGTCTGCTCGGCTCGCCGAACTACGGCGAACGTTGGGGGCGGCATTGGCTCGACCTCGCGCGCTTCGCCGAGAGCCACGGCTTCGAGCAGGATTACGACCGGCCGCACGCGTATCATTACCGTGATTTCGTCATCAAAGCGCTCAACGCCGACATGCCGTACGATCAATTCGTGAAATGGCAGGTCGCCGGCGATGAGCTGGCGCCGGGCGATCCGCTCGCGCTGATGGCCACGGGTTTTCTGGGCGCGGGCGTTTTCCCGACGCAACTCACGGAAAAGGAATTCGAATCCGCGCGCTACGACGAGCTGGACGACATGGCCGGCACGCTCGGCACGGCGATGCTCGGGCTGACTGTTGGTTGCGCGCGTTGTCACGACCACAAGTTCGATCCTATTCCCGTGCGCGATTACTACCGGTTCGTCTCGGCGTTCAGCAGAACCATCCGCAGCGAAGTGGAACTGGAATTGGCACCGCAGGCCTACGCCGACGCAATGGCTGCGTGGAGCGCCAAGCGCCGCGCGCTGGACGATCAACTCGCTAAATTCGAAGCCGTGCAACTTCCCGAGCGTTTCGATGTGTGGGCAAAAAAAGCGGCAGGAGAATGGGGCGCGCTCTTTCCCTGGCTGATTCTCGATGAGGCGAAAGCCCAATCGCAGGATGGCTCCACCTTCACGCCGCAGGCAGACGGCTCGCTACTGCTCGGCGGGAAAAATCCCGATACCGACCGCTGGGTGATCACTACGCGTCCGTTACAGGGAGCCATCACCGCCCTGCGCGTTGAGGCACTTGCGGACGCGTCGCTCAAAAAGCAGGGCCCGGGCCGGGCCGACAACGGGAACTTCTCGTTGACCGATTTGCGCGTCTTCGCACAGCCCGCCGACGGTTCGAAGCCTCGTGTGCGCGTGAAACTCGTCCAGCCTCGGGCGACCTTCGAGCAAAATGTCGGGAGCCTTTCGGTGGCCAGCTCCATTGACGCGGACGGGCGCAAGACCGGCTGGGCTGTGGACCCTCAGCTTGGCAAGAACCACGCGGCCGTATTCGAGTTTGACGGACCGGTGAGCGCCCCCGGCGGCGTCATCCTCACAGTGGAACTGGATTACTTCACCAACACGCGGCACGTCATCGGGCGGGCGCGATTCTCGGTCACCACCGCCCCCTCACCGGCGCCGCTGGCGGGGGGCACGCAGCTGCAGTCCATCCTCTCGATGGCGCGACTCGCTCAAGAGCAACGACTGACGCGATTGACCGACGCGCAGCGTTTCGCGCTCATCTCCATGAACCATCCATTGGACGGTGCATGGAAGGCGCTCTGCAAAACATTGGAGCAGCATGACGCTGCCCGGCCCAAGTCCGCGCTCACCAAGGTGCAAGCGTGCAGCGAAGGCGTGAAGCCGATGAAGCATCACGCGGATGACCGCGGCTTCCCGCATTTCTACAAGGAGACGCACTTCCTCAAGCGCGGCGACGTGAACCAGAAAGGCGAGGTCGCTCCGCAAGGTTTTCTGCAGGTGCTCATGCGCGGCGGCAAGACCGAGACAGCATGGACATCAACACCCCCGGCGGGCGCTCGCACTTCGCACCGGCGCGCGGCGCTGGTGAATTGGATCACCGACACGGAGCACGGCGCCGGGCACCTGCTCGCGCGCGTGATTGTGAATCGGCTGTGGCAGCATCACTTCGGGCGCGGGATCGTGGCCACCCCGAGCGATTTTGGCGCGCAGGGTGAACGGCCAACGCATCCGGAGCTGCTGGATTTTCTCGCGGGTGAACTCATCAAAAATGGCTGGCGGCTCAAGCCGCTGCACAAGCTGATGCTGATGAGCGCAGCGTATCAGCAGGACGCGAAGTTCGACGCAGCGAAGGGGGCGAAGGACCCGCAGAACACGCTCGTCTGGCGGCACACGCCGCAGCGCTTGGAGGCGGAGGCGATTCGCGACAGCGTGCTGGCCGTCAGCGGGCGGCTAGATCGTGCGATGTTTGGCCCGGGCACGCTGGATGAGAGCAGCCGGCGGCGCAGCATCTACTTCTTCATCAAGCGCAGTAAACTCATCCCGAGTCTGCAGCTCTTCGATGCGCCCGAACCACTCGCCGGGCAGGGCGCCCGGCCGGCGACAGTCATCGCACCGCAGGCGTTGCTGTTTATGAACGGCGCGAACGTGCGTCAAAGCGCGTCCGCCCTCGCGACGCGGTTGCTGCCGGGCGCCGCCGCTTCGCACGACGCCTTTGTGGAACAGGCGTATCTCGCGACGTTGAGCCGGCCACCGGCCGTGGCGGAACGCGCGAGTGCGGCGCGTTTCCTCGCGCAGCAGGAGGAATCGTATAAGGCCGCCGCGCGCACACCTGCGGACGCGAAGTTGCTGGCGACGACTGACCTCTGTCAGGCTCTCTTTGGTCTGAACGAATTCATCTACGTACAGTGAACGATTTATGAACGCGTCATTGAATCGCCGGCAATGGTTGCAACACTGCGGGATGGGCGCGGGCGCGCTCGGGTTGGCCGGCCTCCTGCAGGAGGAACGGCTGCTGGCCGCCGCGGCCGATCCGCTCGCGCCGCGTCTGCCGCATTTTGCCGCGAAGGCGAAGGCGGTGATCTGGATTTTCGTCAATGGCGGCCAGAGCCAGGTGGACACGTGGGATTACAAGCCCGAGCTGGCCAAGCGCGACGGCCAGGCGCTCGAGGGTTTTGACCGCTTCACCGGCTTCTTCGCCAACGCTGTCGGCGGGCTGATGAAGAGCCCGTTCGAATTCAAGCAGCATGGCCAGTGCGGCAAATGGGTGTCGTCCATTTTTCCGAACCTCGCGCGGCACGTGGACAAGATGGCGTTCATCCACTCGCTCCACACCGAGTCGAATAACCACAGCCCGGCGCTCTTCATGATGAACTGCGGCCTGCCGCGCATGGGTTTTCCGTGTGTCGGTTCGTGGGCGACGTACGGGCTGGGATCGGTGAGCCGCAACCTGCCGGCGTTCGTGGTGATGAGCGATCCGCGCGGGCGCGGACTGCCGAAGGGTCACGCGGCGAACTGGGGCGCGGGATTTTTGCCGAGCGTGTTTCAAGGGACGCATTTCCGTCCGCAGGGCGATCCGATCGACAACTTGAACCGGCCGAAAGAAATGACCGTCGCGCAGCAGCGAGCGCAGCTCGATCTGCTCGCGGAACTCAACCGCGCGCAGCTCGCGACGAATCCGCAGGAAAGCGAACTGGCCGCGCGTATCGAGAGTTTCGAGCTGGCCTATCGCATGCAGAGCGCCGCGCCCGAGGCGCTGGACATCGAGAAAGAGCCGGAGCCGGTCCGCAAGCTGTATGGCTTGGATCAGAAACACTGCGCGCACTTCGCCGCGCAATGCCTCATCGCGCGCCGCCTCGTCGAACGCGGCACGCGCTTCGTGCAGATCTATTCCGGCGGCATGGATAATCAGTTAAGTTGGGACGGCCACAACGACATCGCCGGAAACCACACCGGATTTGCGCAGGAGAGTGATCAGCCCGTGGCCGCGTTGCTGGAGGATCTCGCGCAGCGCGGGATGCTCAAGGACACGCTGGTCGTCTGGGCGGGCGAATTCGGCCGACTACCCGTCGCGCAAAAGAGCGCGAAGCCGGGGCGCGACCATAACCCGCACGCGATGACGGCGTGGATGGCTGGCGGCGGTGTGAAGGGCGGCGTAACGCACGGCGCGACTGACGAGATCGGCCACAAGGCCGCCGTGGACAAGGTGCACGTAAACGATTTCCACGCCACCATTCTGCATCAGCTCGGTCTGGATCACGAGCGACTCACCTACCGCTATAACGGGCGCGATTTCCGTCTGACGGACGTGGGCGGCAAAGTGATCAAGCCGATCGTTGGCTGAGATGCGGAAGCGCAGCGCCGCTGTTTCCAATCCTAGTGAAACGGCTCAGTGGTTGTGCGCGATTTGGTTGTGCCGTTTTTCCAGCATCGCGTGCCGGCGGCGTTCGCGTCGGTCGTGGTAGGTCTTGAGCGCGACGAGCACGAGGACGTAGCCGAGGAGCGCCGCCACCAATCCCACCACAGCGCTGCCGGTGAAGAAGGCCATTCCCTGTTGCTTCACAAAATCCAGTTTGGCAGCCCAGCCTTTCAACTCGGACTTGGTCGCTTTCTCGACGACCTGCTGCGAGCCGAGTAGCCAATGCCCGAGCTGGGTGTTCGGCCAGATGAAGATCCACATCACCATTTTCCAGAGCACGAAGGCGACGAATGAGGCGGCGAGATTACCGCGCAGCAGCCAGTTCAGCGGCCACAGCAACACGAAGGCCACGCCGAGCGTGGGGAAGACGATGAACTCGACCCATGTGCCGATGGCGAAGCCGCGGGCGATCTGCTGTGGAGCGCCTTTGGAACGCAGCAACTTCAAATACTGCAGCCGGCCGCGACGACAGAGGCCGTTGAAGAAGCCGCGTTGGTGCGGGAGCTTCGATCGCTTGGCGCCTGCGGCGGGCGGAATCACGCGCGCATCCTGCGCTGGCTGATAGTTCGAGGCAAGCGGCAACGACTCGAAGGAACGATGCTCGGGCATGAATCAGGGCGCTTTGCCCGTCTCGACGAAGGCCTTCGCCGCGGCGGGCACGTCGAATTTCTCCAAGATTTTCGCGCGGGCACGGACGGCGGGCACGGCGTTCGGGGTGTACGGCTTCTCACCAACGCGCAGCGCGAGCGTGGCGGGCTGCCGGTTCGTGGTGCCGATGTGAACGAAAACCTCGTCGCG
>SXGT01367530.1_pt1 | contig 13850 bp, 8 predicted proteins | sample 3176221 | NCBI WGS metagenome assembly SXGT01 (sample SAMN11356862, study PRJNA531348) | freshwater metagenome | isolation source: freshwater sample F1-120 | place: China: Fuxian Lake, Yuxi | collected 2017-12-25 | reverse complement strand
GGGGAAGCGCGCCGGGAAGCGGCGCGCGCGGGCGCCGTGCAGGGCTTCGTGTTCGACCTGTTCGAGGCGGCGCGGCCGGGCACGCCGCTGCAGCAGCTGCCCGACACCCGCGAGCTGCTGCGCCGCGGCGCGGCGCGCATCGACCAGCGGATCCGCGACCAGCCGCTGCTGCATGGCGACCTGCTGCAGGCCCTCGGCCGGCTGCATCGCCACATCGGCCTGTTCGCCGAATCGCGCGAGCTGCTCGAGCAGGCGCTGGCGGTGCGCGCGAGCAGCCTCGGCGCCGACGCCCCGGCAACGGCGATGACCCGGCTCGAACTGGGTGAGTCCCTGCATTACCTGGGCGAGCACGCGCTCGCGGTGATCGAACTGCAGCGCGCCGTAGTCGTGCTGGACCGGCAACGCGACCCCGCGGCGCGCGTGCGTGCCCACAACGCCCTGGGCTTCGCCTTGAGCGAGGGCGACGACCTGGCGGCGGCGATCACCAGCCATGACCGGGCCCTGGCGCTGGCCCGCGACAACCAGCTGGGTCCGGCGAGCGTCGGGGCAAGCCTGCACGCGCTTGCCCGGACCCGGGCCAGGACCGGCGAACTGCCGGCCGCCGACACCGTGTACCGGCAGGCCCGCGACCTGCTGGTCGAGGCCCACGGTCCCCGGCACGCACAGGTCGCAGCGGTACTCGGCGACCATGCCGTCGCCCTGCGCCAGCTCGGCCGCTATCCCGAGGCCGAGGCGGCGCTGCGAGAGGCCATCGCGATCGACCACGAGGTCTACCAGGCGCCGCACCCGGCCGCCTCGCAGCGCTTGAACAACCTGGCCGTCGTCCTGCAAACCCGCGGCGACAGCGACGGCGCCGAGGACGCACTGGAGCAGGCGCTGGCGATCAACGTGGCGCTGCTGGGGCGGCGCACGCCGATGGTCGCCGGCAACCTGATCAACCTGGGCGCCATGCTGCGCCAGCGCGGAGCCTGGGAACAGGCCGAGACGCTGCTGCGCGAGGCCCTCGATATCCTGGCCGGCACCGTCGGTGTCGAGCATCGCCACCACGCCATCGCCCGCCACAGCCTGGGCCAGGTCCTGGCCCAGGCCGGCCGCCACGAGGAGGCCGAAACCGAGCTGCGCGCGGCGCTGCTGGCCAAGCAGCGCCTGTACCCGGACGGCGACCCGCGCCGCATCGATACCGTGGCGGCGCTGGGCCAGGCACTGTGGTGGCGCTCTCGCTCGCCCGAGGGCTTGGCGCTGATCGAACAGGCGCTGGCGCTGGCACGCCGGCACCTGGGCGCCGATCACGTCGAGCTTGGGCTGCGCTGCCAGGACCTGGCCGATGCCCGGCTCGACCAGGGCGATGCCGGTGCCGCCGAAGCGCTGTACCGGGAAGCGCTGGCAATCGCGCGGATGCGGCATCCGCCCGCGCACCCGCAGGTGCTGGCGGCCCGGCTGGGCCTGGTCGAGAGCCTGGTCGCGCAGTCGTCCGACGCGGTCGGGTCCGATGCCCTGGATGCGGATGAGCGCACGGCCGTGGCGAAACTGCCCACAGGGCATCCGCTGCGGCTGCGCCTGGCCCGGCTGCCGCCCGACACCTGAGCAGCGGCGGCGCGGCAACGCAGGTGACTGCAGCCGGTCCCGCATGCGGCACCGGCATCCTGGGGGCCGATGTCCTCCCGGGCCCCCGTTTTCCGCTGGGCATTCAGATCGACCGGCCGATCTTCCGCCGCCAGCCCTCCCGATCAGGACCGCCGCCATGCCAGCACCCATCGCCCGCCGACTGTTCGGCGCCCTCGCCCTACTCGCCGCAATGCCGGCCCCGGCCGCCGTCTATACCGTCGGCGGCGGCGTCGACTGCAGCCACGCCACGGTCCAGGCCGCGCTCGCCGCCGCCGCAGGCAATCCGGCCGGACCGCATACGCTGCGCCTGACCAGCGGCACCGTGCCCAATTTCGCCGGCGCCACCCTGAGCAATCCGCAGGCCGACATCTCCGTGGTCGGCGGCCATGCCAGCTGCAGCGCGGCCACGCCGACGCCTGGGCAGACCACCACCCTGGACGCCAACAACGGCAACCGGCACTTCACCTTCACCAGCACTGCGGTCGTTCGCCGCCTGCGCCTGCGCAACCTGGTGCTGGATCGCGGCAGCGCCGACATCGGCGGCGCCATCCGCGCCGACGGCCAGGTCGACCTGACCCTGGAGTTCGAAGCCGAAATCCGCCGCAGCAGCGCCGGACGCGGCGGCGGCATCGCCATCGGCGTCACCCCCGGCGGCAGCGCCTTCCTGTTCCTCGACGGCGGCGCGCAGATCCGGCAGAACACCGCCACCGACAGCGCGGCCGGCGGCGGCGGAATTTATGCCGGCGCCTCCGGCCGGGTGTTCATCAGCCACGCGGCGATCACCCAGAACAACGCCGCCGGCCACGGCGGCGGCATCCACCTGGCCGGGCCGGGCACCGGCGGGCTCAGCATCACGCCCAGCCCGGCCGGACCGGGCTTCACCGGCGGCCTGGCCGACATCAGCAACAACCGCGCCCACTTCGGCCAGCCGGTGACGGACAGCACCGCGCTGGGTCGCGGCGGCGGCGTCTACGCCGACCGCCGCGAGGTGCGCGTGGAACCGCCGCCGGGCGGCGAGAATCGCCACGGGCTGCAGATGGTCGGCAACCGCGCGCTCAACGGCGGCGGCCTGGCCGTGGCCAACGGCGCCGGCGCCGGCGATCCGGAGATGCTGGCGACCCTGTCCGGTACCCTGTTCGGCCTGAACGAGGCCGGTCACAGCGGCGGCGCGGTGTTCGGCACCGGGCGGGTGCTGTTCGGCATCGGCCACGCCGCCGATGCGCCCTGCCCGGCGTTCTGGCTGTTCGGGTTCACCTACGGCTGCTCGGCCTTCGTCGGCAACCATGCCGGCGCTGCCGACGGCATCGCCTCGGTCGTGCGGCCCGGCGCCGGCGCGATCTACGCCGCGGGCGCCCTGGGGGAAAGCCGGCTGACGATCAACCGCACAGAGTTCCGCGGCAACACCAGCGACGGCAGCATTGCCGCGCTGTTCGCCTTCAGCGACACCCTCGGCGCCCGAGTGCTGGTCGAACGCTCCGGCTTCACCGGCAACGAGGCGCGTGCGGCCGGCAGTTTCGCCGGCGGCGCCGGGGTCCGGGCGCTGGCCTACTTCGGCGGCAGCGTCGAAGTGCCGTTCCGCTACAACACCGTGCTCGCCAACCCGGTGCAGCAGCTGTTCGCGACCGACCGCATCAACCTGCAGGGCAGCGTGCTGTGGAGCCCGGGCAGCACCAGCAACTTCGCCTGGGCACCGCAGGCGGTGGTCCACAACGACTGCCTGCTGGCCAGCGCCGGCGACCACCTGCCGGGCGCCGGCGACCCGACCCGGGTGTTCACCGTCGACCCGCGGATCGATGCCGCAAGCTGGCGGCCGCGCTCCGGGTCGGCCGCGATCGACGCCTGCGACGAGCTCGGCTACGCGCCGGACGAGGATCTGTTCCGGCGCGCGCCGTTCGCCGACCTGCCCGGCGTGCCGGACCGCTTCGGCGCCGCCAGCGGCCGCCACGACCTGGGCGCCTACGAGGTCGGCGACGTGCTGCACTACGGCGGCTTTGGCGACCGCCAGCCGGCCAGCGTTGGCCCCTACAGGCCCTGATGCCGCGGCGGCCGCCAGGCAATCATCGGTCGCTGCGCGCGTTGATCGAACATCCGCCCTCCACAGCGCACGCCGGCCCGAGCGCAGGCGTTGCCCCGATCCGGACCTCGCCATGAAGCGTGTCGCACCCTGCGCCATCGTCCTGCTCGCCGTCGTCGCGCTCGCCGTGGCCCTACCCGCCTCGACGGCTGCCGCGGACGGCGATGCCGACTGTCCCGGCAAGGTCTACGGCCGGGGCAAACGGGCGATCTGCCTGCCGCACGGCGCCGCCTCGTTTGCCGACGAGGTGGCGTCGTTTGCGCCCTCGGAGCGGCCGGCCCAGGGCGAATGGAACGACCCGGCCTACGCCCTGGGCGAACCGGATTTCACCCGGCCCAGCGCCCCGGGCTTCGTCTCGCTCGGCTGCCACGGCGAGCTGGTGCTGCGCTTCGTCGACAACCTGCTGGTCGACGTCGAGGGTCCCGACCTGTACGTGTTCGAGGTCGGCCCGATGGTCGAGGCGACGGCCCTCGCCATCTCGCTCGACGGCGAACGCTGGCTCGATGTCGGGCGGATCGAAGGCGCGCGCACGGCGGTCGACATCGCCGGCGTCGCCGCGACCGACACCGGCTATGCCTGGGTGCGCCTGGCCAATGCCGGCCGCGCCTGCGGCGGTCGCACGCCCGGCGCCGACATCGACGCCGTGGCCGCGGTCGGCTCGGCCCTGCGCCTGAGCCTCGACAGCGCCGTGCTGTTCGACGTCGGCCAGGCCGACCTGAAGCCGGCCGCGCACGCCGAGCTGGATGCCCTGGCCGCCCGCCTGGCCGGCCTCGGGGCCGGCAGCCGGATCGTGGTCGAGGGCCACACCGACGCGGTCGGCAGCGACGCGGCCAACCTCGCGCTGTCACAGGCGCGGGCCGAAGCGGTGCGCGACCACCTGGCGACCCGGGCCGGACTGGCCGCGGACCGGTTCATCACGGTCGGCCACGGCGAGCGCCGGCCGGTGGCCGGCAACGACGACGACGCCGGCCGCGCGCGCAACCGCCGGGTCGACATCGTGGTCCGACCGGGGTCCTGACGCCCGGGCGCACCCGCGCGGCCCCGAGGGGGCGTGCTGGCCGGCGCGGCCATGGGCTGGCACATGTGCCTAGAATGGCCGGTCGAACGAACCTGAGGCGCAGCGGCATGGCTGGATCCGAACGGGTGCTGATCACCGGCGCCGGCAGCGGCCTGGGCCAGGCGCTGGCCCTGCGCTACGGCCGCGACGGCCACCGCATCGCCTGTGCCGACATCCAGCCCGAACGCGCGCACGCGACCGTCGACCAGCTCCGGGCCGCAGGCGTGGAGGCCCTGGCGTTTGCCGTCGACGTCGCCGATCCCGACAGCGTCGCGGCGCTGCAGGCGGCGCTGCAGGCGGCCTGGGACGGCATCGACGTGCTGGTCAACAACGCCGGGGTCAGCAGCGCCGGCAGCGTCGCCGACACCGCGCTCGAGGACTGGCACTGGATGCTGCAGGTGAACCTGATGGGCGTCGTCCACGGCTGCCGCTGCTTCCTGCCCGGCCTGGTGGCGCAGGGTCGCGGCCGGATCATCAACATCGCCTCCTATGCCGCCCTGGCCGGGGCGCCGGGGATCGCGCCGTATGCCGTCGCCAAGGCCGGCGTGGTGGCGCTGTCGGAATCGCTGCGGGCCGAGCTCGACGGCACCGGCGTCGGCGTCAGCGTGGCCTGCCCGTCGTTCTTCCCGACCCGGCTGCTGGAGAACTTCCGCGCGCCGGCGAGCCGCTACCGGACCATGGCCGAGAAGCTGATGTCGGCCTCGCGCACCGATGCCACCCGGGTCGCCGATGCGATCGTGCACGCGGCGGCGGCCGACACCTTCCTGATCCTGCCCACGCCCGAGGAACCGGCCCGCTGGCGCCTGAAGCGCTGGTTTCCGGAGCTGTACTTCAAGCTGTTGATGCGGCGCATCCGCGCCCGGAGCAAACCGCCATGAAAACGCTGCTGATCTACGGCGCCAACGGCTACACCGGCCGCCTGATCGCCACCGAGGCGAAGCGGCGCGGCCTGGACGCGATCCTGGGCGGCCGCAGCGCGGCCGCGCTGGCGGTGCTGGGCGCCGAGCTGGAACTGCCGGTGCGGGTGTTCGACCTGGCCGATGCCGAGGCGGTGCGGCGCGGCCTGGCCGGCGTCGGCGCCGTGCTGCACTGCGCGGGACCGTTTTCGCAGACCTGTGCGCCGATGCTCGCCGGCTGCCTGGCCACCGGCAGCCACTACTTGGACATCACCGGCGAGATCGACGTGTTCGCGTACTGCCACCGGCACGACGCGCAGGCGCGCGCCGCCGGCATCGTGGTGCTGCCCGGCGCGGGCTTCGACGTCGTCCCGACCGACTGCCTGGCCGCGCAGCTGAAGCGCCGGCTGCCGGACGCCAGCCACCTGGTGCTGGCGTTCGAGGCCGGCGGCGGCCCCAGCCCCGGCACCGCCAAGACCAGCGTCGAAGGCCTTGCCGGCGGCGGCCGCGCCCGCATCGACGGCGAGCTGCGGCGCGTGCCGCTGGCCTGGAAGGCGCGCACGTTCGAGCGCGACGGCGAGGCGCGCACGGCGATGACCATCCCGTGGGGCGATGTCTACACGGCCTTCGTCTCCACCGGCATCCCGAACATCGAGACCTACATGGCGGTGCCGCCGTCGACCGTGGCGCGGCTGCGCCGGCTGCGCCTGATCCGGCCCCTGCTCGCCCTGGGACCCGTCCAGCGCTTCCTCAAGCAGCGGGTGCAGTCCTCGGTGCGCGGGCCCAGCGCGGAGCGGCGGGCGCGCACCGGTTGCCACGTCTGGGGCGAGGCGACCGCCGCCAGCGGCGCCCGGGCCGGGCTGCAGCTGGCGACGCCGAACGGCTACGACATCACCACCACCGCCGCGCTCGGCATCGCCGAGCGGGTGCTGGCCGATCCGCCCGCCGGCGGCTACTACACCCCTTCGCTGTTGATGGGCGCCGACTACGTGCTCGGCCTGCCGGGCGTCCGGCTGATCGGGGAAACGGCCTGAACCGTCGCGGGACGTCGATTGCAATTGCACGAACTCGCGAGTAGCGTTGCAAATGCAATGAGCGCCAACGTCCTGCCCCGCGCCCGGCCCGAGCCGGGCCAGGTGGTCCTCGAGGCCGCCCTGCGCGCCGCCGACCTGCTCGGCGTCGGCCAGGGCCAGCTGGCCCGGATCCTGGGCATCGACCCGTCCACCCTGTCGCGCCGGATCAGCCGCGGCAGCGGCCTGGCCGAGCACTCGCGCGAGTACCAGACCGCCCTGTTGTGGATCCGCCTGTTCCGCAGTCTCGACGCCATCGTCGGCGGCCAGGACGGCACCGCCCGCGCCTGGCTGGACAGCCCCAACCTCGCCTTCGCCGGCCAGCGCCCGCGCGACCTGGTGACCGGCACCGAGGGCCTGGTCCGGGTGCTGCAGTACCTGGACGCGCACCGGGCCAAGATCTGATGGCGGTCGCCGGCCGTCGCAGCCGCTGCGGCGCGCCACCGGCAGCATCGCCGCCATGACCGCCAGCGTGCCCGCCACCCGCCGACGCCCGCCGGCCCCGGTCTCGGCGACCGTGGTGCGCGCGGTCGAGACCCAGCACCTGGCCTCGACCATGCGGCTGCTGTCCGACCCGCAGGCCCAGGCCGTGCTCGAGCAGGCGCTTGAGACCAGCAAGCCGCCGCTGCCGGCCGCTTGCGCCGGCCTGCACTACCTGCTGGCGACGCCGTTCCGCTACCCGCCGACGCCGTGGCCGTCGCGCTTCCGTAGCGCCACCGATCCGGGCGTGTTCTACGGCGCGCTCAGCGAGCGCACGGCGCTGGCCGAAGTCGCGCACTGGCGCCTGAAGGTGCTGCGCGACGCGGTCGGGCTGCGCACCCTGGAACCGACCGCACACACCCTGTTCGGCGTGCGCCTGCGCGCGACCGTCGCCGATGCCGCGCGCTTGCGCCCGGCCAGCCGGCGCGATGCGGTGCTCGACCCGGACGACTACGCGCCGGCCCAGGCCTGGGCCCGCGAGGTGCGCGCCGCCGGCACCCAGGCGATCCGCTATCCGTCGGTGCGCGACCGCCCCGACGGCGTGTGCTGGGCGCTGTTCGATCCGGCCGGCTTCGCCTCGCCACCGACCCTGCGCGGCACCTGGCTGATCCGCGTCGACCATTCCGGCGCGCAGTGCCGCCAGGCCGGCACGCCGCAGGCCGCGCTGGCGTTTTCCGCCGACCAGCTGCTGGCACGGCAGCCTGCGGAGACGTAGCGCAACCGGGATGGCCTGGCCGAGGCGCCCGCCGTCCTGCCGACGACGCTGCCGGGGCCCGGCAGCGGGCCCGGGCCACGCCGCCCGACCCCAGGCACAAACTCAGCGGCGCTCCAGGTCGTCGACGAAGATCCAGTCCGGATCCAGGCGGATGCCCACCTGGGCCGCGCCGGCCACCACCACGGTGCCGTCGGGTTCGATCACGCAGCGACTGACGCTGGCGGCAATGCCCGCCGGGGTGATGTCGGCGAAGCTGTCGCCGCCGTCGTTGGAGATCAGTACCCGACCCGAGCCCGAGCCCAGCGGCTGGCGCTCGCCGACCACGACGACGCGGTCGTTGCGCATGCACACGCCGCGCGCCCAGGTGGCCGCATCGCCGGTGATCGCGGACATCGACAGCTCGCTGTACCCGGACAGCTGGTAGGGGTCGGCGCCGCTGACGAAGATGCGGCCGGTGTCGTCGTCCTGGTTGACGCCGACCGCGACCAGTCGGTGGGCGTTCACGGCAAGCGCCCAGAGCTCGCCCTTCCAGCCGTTGCCAGGCTGCAGGTCGAGCGTCTGGAAGTGCCAGGGCGGGCTGGCCGGCGCCTGCGGCGGCAGGAATACCCGCGGCGGCTGGTTGATCAGGCTGCCGGCGCCCCAGAAGCGGTCGTCATGGACGACCAGGTCGAGGATCTGCACCGTGCCGAGCTCGCGCGTCCAGGCGGCAGCGGAGCTGCCGGTGCCGGCGGTCGGGCGGTACAGCAGGTTGGTGCCATTGAGGGCCTCCGCGATCGCGCGGCCGTCGGCGAGTTCGCGGTAGCTGCCGACCGGGAACTGCCGGCCGACCTGGTTGACGCCGACCAGGGTGGCGCTGGCGACGAACGGCGCGGCGCCCGTGGCGACGCGCTGGACCATCAGCAGGCTGCCCTGGACCGCGGTGAAGCCGGCCGCGTACAGCGCGCCATCGTGACCGCGGCTGATCGACATCACCCGGAACTGGTCGAACGCGTCGGCTGGCGAGACCGCTGCCGGCTGCCACCCGCTGCCGCCATCGGTGCTGCGGAACAGGCCGTAGCCGGTGGCGTTGGTGCCGCAGCCCAGCCACAGGGTGCCGTCGGCATCGCGGTGCAAGGCATCGGTGCGGTTGCCACCGGGACAGGCGTGGCTGTGCAGGCTCCAGGGTCCGCCGGCGGCGGCACCGGGATCGGCGGCTGCGTTCGACACGGCGGCCGCGAGCATGCACAACAGCGCCAGCGGTGCGAACATTCGGCGGTCGGCTGGTGGGGTTGGCTTGGTGGTCATCGGTGGTTCCTGACCGTGATCGGGCCCGCGCGAGGCGCCGGCGTGGGGGAAACTCAGGCAGCGCATACGCGGGCCGGCGGCCGAATTCCGTCATCACGCCGGGAAATCCGGCGCGGCCCTGGCCTGTCGATGCCGCGACCCGACGTTCGGCCGGGGCGTGCGGTGAGGCCCTGTCGCCGACCCCTCCTACGGCGGGCCGGCTCCGGGCGCTACTGGATCAGCTCGAAGCCGTAGCGGAAGATCACGTCCCCGACCGGCACCACGGCCAAGGTCGCCGACGAGGTGTTGTTGCCCGGCTGTGGATCGACCTGGCCACCCTCGATCGTGCCGGTGTTCACGTAGGGGCCGGTCGGGTTGACCGACACGATCAGGCTCAGCCAGGCCTCGCTGGCCGCGCCGCTGGCGGCGAGCGCGCCCACCTGCCACTGGCCGTTGGCCGGATTGAACGTGCCCTGGGTGGCGAAGTGCGATTCGTAGGTGAAGCCGGCCGGCAGCTGGTCGACAACGAGCACGTCTGTGGCGGGGTCGGGGCCGAGGTTGACGATGTCCAGCCGGAACTCCATGGTGTCGCCGATCTCCACCAGGTCACGGTCGACGCTCTTGACGATCGCAAGGTCGGCATCGTCGTCGACCGGCGGCCCGCCGTCGAAGCGGTGGATCGGCGAATCGATGGCGCTGGTCGTGCTGTTGTTGCCATCGCCTGCGTTGGCGCGCACGCGCAGGTAGAACGGACCGGACAGTCCGCCGAAACCGGTCAGCTGCCAGCCGAAGGCGGCGCGGGTCATCAGGCTGTTGCCCGGGATTGGCTGGAAGTCGCCGTCGGCGCAGCAGGTGGTCGACACCAGCACCTGCGGCGCCACCTGCACCTCCGGTCCCGGGCCACCGCGCACCCAGGCCACCTCGCCCGGGCCAGCCGACCACTGCACGTCGTGTGCAAGCCAGCCTGGTGCGCTGATCCGCGCCAGGTTCACCCGGTTCAGGCCGGCGACGGTGGTGAAGCCGCCGGCAACGACCGGCTTGCCGTCCGGCTGCACCATGATTGTCTGCACCTGGCCGTTCGGCATCGACACCGACCAGCCGGCCAGGGAGCCGGTGCTGTTGACCAGGGCGATCCGCGTACGCGCGGCGCCCCCGACGGTGGTGAAGGCGCCGCCAACGTAGGCGGCGCCGTCCTGGCGCATGGCGATCGTCTGCACGACGTCGTTGAAATTCAGGTTGAAGCCCGCCAGCAGTGCGCCATCGGCGCCGAGGGCACCGAAGCGGTTGCGCGCGCCGCCGGCCAGCGTGGTGAAGCTGCCGCCGACCAGGAGGGTGCCGGTCGGCGTCTGCGCCAGGGCGAGGACGGTGTCGTTGGCATTGGCGCCGGCGTCGAAGCCGGTGTCGAACGAGCCGTTGGCCAGCAGGCGGGCGATCCGGTCGCGCTGGAATCCGCCCACGCTGGTGAATTCGCCACCGACCACGATCCGGCCGTTGGGCTGGACCAGGATTGCGCGCACGGTGGAATTGATCCCCGGCGGAAAGAAGCTGGTGTCGAGGGCGCCGTCAGGGTGGACCCGGGCAATGCGCGCACGCGGTTGCCCGCCGACCTGGGTGAAGCTGCCGCCGATGAGGATCCGGCCGTCGGCCTGTACCGCGAGGACCCGGACCACGCCGTCCATGGAGATCTGGGCATCGAACGACAGGTCGATGCTGCCATCGGCATTCAGGCGCGTCAGCCGGGGCCGGCCGCTGCTGCTGATGCTGCCGAAGGCGCCGCCGACCAGGATCTTGCCGTCGGGCAGGCGAGCCATCGCGTAGACGTCGTTGCCGGCGGTCGGGACGAAGCCCGGATCCAGGCTGCCGTCGCCACGGACGCGGGCCAGGTGGAGGCGGCTCTGGCCCTGGAACTGGTCGAACCGGCCGGCCACCAGGATCGAGCCGTCCGGCTCGTAGGCGATCGCCTCGACGTCGCCGTCGCTGGCGCCCGCCACGACCAGGTCCTGGTCGGGCAGCCCGTTGCCGCCCAGCCGGGCCAGCCGGCTGCGCGGAATACCGCTGATCTGGGTGAAGCTGCCGGCGATGGCGACCGAGCCGTCCGGCTGGATCACCACGTCGTTGACCATGGCGTCGGGCGACACCAGCGGTGCGAAGCCCACGTCCAGGCTGCCGTCGGCGTTGAGCCTGGCGATGCGTGCGCGCAGGCTCAGCGCGGTGAAGTCGCCGCCGATCACGATCCGACCGTCGGGCTGCAGCGCCACCGAATCGACCCCGGCGTTGAGCGCCGGTGGCACGAAGCCCGCATCCAGGCTGCCGTTCGGATTGAGCCGCGCGACCATCGCCCGCGCCTGGCCGTTGACTGTCTCGAATTCGCCGACGATCACGATCTTGCCGTCCGGCTGCACGGCGACATCGGTGATCACGTCGCCAAACGGATTGCTGCTGGTGGTGGTGACGTTGAAGGTGGGATCGCGACTGCCGTTGGCCAGCAGACGGTGCAGGTTGGCATCCGTGGCGGTGGAGAACGCCCCCGCGACGATCAGCCCGCCTAGGCTGTCCTGGGCGAGGGCGTTGACCTGGCCATTGAAGTTCGGCGGCACGAACGACCCGTCCAGCGTGCCGGCGGCGTTCAGGCGCGCGACGCGGTTCCGGGCCAGGCCATCGACCGTGCCGAAGAGGCCCCCGATGTAGATGAGGCCGTTCAGGCCGTCCGGCGACAAGGTGGTGTGGAAGGCGAGCACGTCGCCGTCGAGCGCCACGTCGAAGGCCGCGTCCAGGCTGCCGTTGGCGTTGACCCGGGCCAGGTGGTCGCGCACCTGGCCGCCGACCTGGGTGAAGCTGCCGCCGACCAGCACCTTGCCGCCCGGCTGCTGGTGGATGGCTCGCACCCCGGCGCCGCCGCCGGTGATGGCGGCGTTGAAGGTGGTGTCGGTGCTGCCGTCAGCGTTGATCCGCGCCAGCCGCGCCCGGGCGACGCCGTTGACGGTAGTGAAGGCGCCGCCGATCAGCAGCTGGCCGTTGCTCTGACGCTCCATGGTCCGGACGATGCTGTCCACCGCCGGATCGAAGCCATCCGCGGACGCCTGGGCCAGCAGCAGGCCGGGCGCGCACAGCAGCAGCGCAAACGCGAGGCGTACCGGCAACGCCGGGGAACGAGGGGCAAGCAGTTCGGTCATGGCGCTCTCCTGCACGCGTACTGCCGGCGCCGCAGGAATGCGGGGACGGGCAGCGTGTTCCGGCTATACGTGCAAACGTGCGGCCCGCCCGTCAGCGGCCGGACGCCGGACCTGCCCGGCCGCGCCGCACGTGCGTAGCGGCAGACGCCGCGGAGCGCGCATGGACGCCGGGACGCGGCCGGCGCCAGGTGTGGGGCAAGCCACGGGACGGCCGCATGCGCAGCGGCCAGGCCCGGTCGCGACGCCAGCGGGCGGACCCCAGCGGCGCCGCGGCCGCTGGCGGACGGGCACCGGACGGCTTGCGGCGCCTGGGGGGCGCCGCTACGATGCGCCGATGCTCCTGCGCGACTCATCGATCCTGGGACTCACCGGCGCCCGCCTGGCCTCGGGCATGACCTCGCGCGCGCGCCGAGCGGAGCCGACCCTGCCCGGCCGGTCCTGAACGCGCGAGAACGACACACGCGCTTCACGAAACCCGGCCATCGTGCCGGGTTTCTGCGTTTTGGCCCCTGACGATCACCTCCTCTCCGAACCTGCGACCCGACCGATGGCGATCCGACACTTCCTCACCACCCAGGACCTCAGCCGCGACGAGATCGAGCGCCTGCTCGACGCCGCCCAGGGCTACAAGCGGACCCGTCTGGGTGACGCGCTGAAGGGCAAGGCCGTCGCCCTGCTGTTCCTGAATCCGTCGATGCGTACCCGGACGTCATTCGAGATCGGCACCTGGCAGCTCGGCGGCCACGCCGTCGTGCTGGCGCCGGGCAAGGACGCCTGGGGCATCGAGTTCGCGCCGAACGCGGTCATGGACGGCGAGCCGGAGGAGCACATCGCCGAGGTCGCCCGGGTGCTGTCGCGCTACGTCGACCTGATCGGCCTGCGCGCCTTCCCGAAGTTCGTCGACTGGCAGGAGGACCGGCAGGACAAGGTCATCCGCGCCTTCGCCCGCCACGCCACCGTGCCGGTGATGAACATGGAGACCATCGTCCACCCGTGCCAGGAGCTGGCGCACGCGATGATGCTGCGCGAGCGCCTGGGCACGAACGATTTCCGCGGCCGCAAGTACGTGCTGACCTGGACCTACCACCCCAAGCCGCTGAACACCGCGGTGGCGAATTCCTCGCTGCTGATCGCCACCCGCCTGGGCTTCGACGTCACCCTGCTGTGCCCGACCCCAGAGTACCTGCTGGACGAGCAGTTCATGGCGCAGGCGCAGGACAACTGCGCCGGCTCCGGCGGCTCGCTGGCGGTCAGCCACGACATCGACAGCGCCTACGACGGCGCCCAGGTCGTTTATGCCAAGAGCTGGGGCGCCCTGCCCTACTTTGGCCGCTGGGAGCAGGAGAAGCCGATCCGCGAGGCGCACCGGCACTTCATGGTCGATGAGGCCAAGATGGCGCGCACCGACGGCGCCGTCTTCAGCCACTGCCTGCCGCTGCGCCGGAACATCAAGGCCACCGACGCGGTGATGGACGCGCCGTACTGCGGCGCCATCGACGAGGCCGAGAACCGCCTGC
>SXGT01657775.1_pt1 | contig 13853 bp, 13 predicted proteins | sample 3176221 | NCBI WGS metagenome assembly SXGT01 (sample SAMN11356862, study PRJNA531348) | freshwater metagenome | isolation source: freshwater sample F1-120 | place: China: Fuxian Lake, Yuxi | collected 2017-12-25 | reverse complement strand
GAGCGGCGTTGCTTCCAGGAACCCGCCACTGGTCGGCTGGATCTTCTTTAAAACTCGTCGCGTCGGCTCAATGACACTGTTCCGCATCAGTCGCAGCAGTGGATTCAGACTCGGCCGGTTGTGATGACGCACCTGACCGATTGCAATCAGCGCGGGCAACGCGTAACTGACGACAGGCAGTTGCATCGCTGCAAACCAGGACTGCGGAAACCAGGCCAGTTCAAACGGCAACTGCGGAACGAGCTTCCAGGCGTTTGCTCCGTCTCCAAGTCGCCAGGATAACGCCAATGCCGTCAGGATCGGGACGGAGAAAGTCTGGTCCTTGCCGTATCGTTTGCGAATCGCCCTCGCGAGTTTTTTGGGAGTCAAGCCGCCGGCTTTTGCTGTCAACCAGGCTTCGCAGCGCTCAACGACATCTGCAAACTCGTGGTCCCTGCCTCTGAAGGCAGCCCAGACCAGACAGGTCGTGCTGATGTTACTGAAACTCAGCGTCGTATCTCCCCATCCGCCGTCCTGGTTTTGGGTGTCGCGCAGCCAGCTCAGTCCACGCTCGACCTGATTTTTCAGTTCTTCGTTAGGACCAGTCTGACGCAGATAATCCCGTATCGCACAAATGGCGGTGGCTGTTGAAAGAGCGCTGCTGGAAAGTTCCCCTTCCCAGCAGCCATTCCCAATACGCTGATCGAGCAGATACTGACGAGCATTCACTCGCATCTGTTCAAATATTTGATACTCGTCCGCGTTCACGTCATCGCCTTTTCAAACGCTCAGATGCCCCAACGCGAGCAGTCCATAGAACGTGTATTCGCAGTCCAGTGTGTCGTCTTCCCACGTGCCGTGGAACCCGCCTCGCGCGGTCCAAAGGGAATCAATATAATCGAGGCAGGGCTCGTGAATCCGTCTGAAATCGACTCCTAAAGACGACAACGCATGGAGCGCCGTCGCCGTCGAAAGGAGGTCGGGCATCGGTGCTTCCGGAGCTGCCCGGAAACCGCCCTCTGGACTGAATCGCGAGAGAAGCCAGTCCCGTAATTCCAGGTCGACTGGCTTGCCAAGCTGACGAAGTAGCGCGGCCGCGGCTGACGATGTCGGCGTCAATCCCATTGGCAGATCAGAGCTGTTGGCGAACCCGCCATCTTTGGTTCGCAGCGACTGAATGCACTCCGCCATCCGGTCGACTTCTGGCATCGGACAATGCAGATCCTGATACAGTCCCAGCGATAAAAAGCAGCCGTACAGCGTTCCCTGTGTCGTGCCGGGCAGCGCGTTGTAGCCGCCATCGGGAGTCCGAAACGTCTCGCTCGTTTCCAAAAGAGCAGCACGAACATCAGGAGACCGTCCCTCGGCTGGTAGAAGAGTCCAGACCCGCGCCAGACAGGCTCGATGCACCAAGTCCAATGACTCAATGTCTGTAAACGATCCCAGATACCGATTCAGCGACTCGGCCGGCAGCTTCTCCTGCAGCGCGACGAGTCCTGAAACCGCAAACGAGGTGTAATAGAGATCGCTTTCACCCGCTCGATTGGCGTAACCCCCATCGTCCCGGTGCAAGCCGTGCAGAAAACTCGCGACGAGTTGGGTCGCCTCACCGAGCAACTTCGGCGAGAGTCGGGCGACCTGCAACATTTCTCGATTCAAACTCACTGCACCAGCCTTGTACTTCGATGGTGAAAATCTTGCTGATGACGCGACGAAGGAGTCCCTTGAGACTCGGATTATCCAGCGCGGTCAGTGCGCGAATCGCTTCTTCTTTATACGACTCCTGCAGAATCTGGCAACGCTTGCGGACCTCGTATTGTTCCATCAAACGTCGAATCTCTGCCAGATCATCGTCGGAGGCTTCGCGACGCCAGGCCTTCTCAACGATGTGATACTCGTCAGGTTTCGCCTTCGTGCGCTCGCCGAGGATCGCCAGCGGCAGCGATGGTCGCATGGCTTTCAGGTCGTCGGACTCGTCGTCCGAATCCATGTCGTGCAGGTCATCGCGAATCTGATACGCGATGCCGAGAGCTTCGCTGTAGCGGGCAATGACTTCGGACGTCTCTTCGTCCGCGCCAGCGTAATGGGCACCTAATTGAAGAGCGACTTCAAATGCTGGAGCCGTCTTCTGACGGAAGATATCGAGCACCTGCGTCATCGCGAGCGGCTGTGGGTTCTGTGCCCAGATGAGCTCTGCCCCCTGCCCCAGGCACAACGTACGGTGCCCCATGGAAGCCGCCAGCAGCATGGACGCCATCTGACTTCCCGCTGACTTGCATTCCCCAATCAGACGATATCCCTCGCCAATCAGATAATCGCCGACATTGATCGCGACACCGATGCCATGCGTGACGTGAAGGGTCGCTTCGCCGTAGCGGAAGTCATCATCATCTTCGATGTCATCGTGAATGAGGGAGGCTTTGTGGAAGCATTCCACTGCAATCGCGAGCTTCTTCAAATCATCCGGTGCTGGCTGGTCCTGTCCCTCAAGCAGCGCCTTCCAGGCACAGACGGTGAGAAATGGGCGCCAGCGTTTCCCAGCCTGGGCGAGCGCATCCAACGCGAGCTTGGCAGTCTCCGTTTTGGCTGGTCCCATCAGGCGTCGTAAAGAGTCATTCTCGAACCAGGTCTGAACTTCCGAGCGAAGCTCATCGAGATTCAATCGGAACGTCTGATCGTCACTATGAAGGTGGATGACTTCCCAGATCCAGTCGAGATCAACGGTCACATCTTTGCAGTCGTCCTGCAGCAGCGGAATCGCGACTCCCGGGATCGCAGCCGCCTCCATGTAAGGATGGGCCTTCTCCAGGACCGAGAGACAACTCACACCAATGATCGCTTCGATCTTGCCCGTCTCGATAATCGCCATGACAAGGGCTGACCCCTCAGCGACGAGGACGGCATAGCCGAGTCGCTCTGCCTCTTCCTGCAGATCCTGAATACTGCACTGACCGCATTGTTTGCAGAGCAGCCCGAATTCATCGAACGGAGCAGGACAGTGAGCCTCAACCCGCATACACTTCGGCAGCAGCAGAAGTCGCTTTTCGAACGGGACGGTCGCCAACTGGTCTCGCCAGACTTCGCTGCTGAGGATGACACCGACGTAATCGGTGTATTTCTCATCGAGTTGGCGTTGGGATACGAACTCTGTCGTCAGCGATCGCAGTTCTTCCATGCTCAATGGCGGGACGACATTCCGGGCTTGCAGGAAGGTCCGAATGCCACTGCGGACGGCTTCGCGCTCGGGAAGCGTCTGAGGAATATTATCCTGAGGCTTTCGTTCGCGCTGTAGCGGGACTGCTCTCGGAATGACAATCGGCAATTGCATGAATTCGCTCCGGATGGTCTCTCTAGGTGGGCGACGCGTTTATTGTCTCAAGCCAGGTTGATCAGGTGTAGGCATTGAATCCGAAATACCAGTGCTTTTTGGCAAACCGGTACAGCCAGTGCTTCTCGGGAATTTGCTCCTGAGGATTGTGCTGACTGTTTCGAGGTTTCAAGACTTGAAGTTCGACAAGCGCCGTCTGACGCTGCGTCGTATCTTTGGCACCGTGCTTGACGACAAGATCATGGACCAGATCAGGGCGCTCGAGCACGATACAACCTTGCGTGGCTTTTGCGGACGTTTCACGAAAATCGTTCAAAAACTCGGACTTGGTCATCAGATCGTAAATACTGGGGCTGTCTTTGATCGTCTCGGTGGCAAACTGGATGATCGGACAAGGCTCGATCGCCCCGGATGGCCCGATGTGATGGCTGATCCCGGTCACCATCGGGCAGAGCGCCTCCCCCTTGTCATCCCAGTAGGCATCGACGATCCCGATCGGCAGCTTGCCACGCATCTCGACGGCAAACTTGCGTACCTGTAGAATCTGCTCCGGCGTGAGTGCCAGGTCTTCCGCAGGATTCGGTCCGACCACGCGGTACGTATGGAACCAGACGTAATGCACACCGAGTTCGATCAGCCGTCGTACCCAGTTTTCGCTGACCAGATTGATGTTTGTCTGACAGACGCTGGTCGCGACTCCGACGATCAATTTATGCTTAACGCAGTTCTCCAGCCCCTGCATCGTCTTGTTGAGGACGTCTTTCCCGCCGCGACGTTCATTACTGACGATCTCCGAACCTTCGATACTGACCAGCGGAGTCGCGTTGCCGCATTTTCGCAGTCGAGCAGCGACTTCATCCGTAATCAGCTGCCCGTTGGTGAAGATCTGAAAGTAACAATCGGGGTGCGCTTCCAGCACATCAAACAGGTTCGGGTGCATGAACGGCTCGCCACCCAGCAAACCGAAATAGCTGTTGCCGTGCTTCTTGGCATCGGTGATGACGCGATTGAGATCATCAATCGTGATCATCTGACGCTTCGCAGAGACATCAACCCAGCACCCCTGACAACGCAGCTGGCAACTGTTGATCATGGAAATGAACAGAAACGGCGGGAAGTGAATCCCCTTCTTCAGACGTCTTTTGAACTTCTGAACCGACAGCATCCCCTTGAATCCGAAGTTGTAGGCAAACTTCCAAAGGACTTTTCGATCCGTCGAAGCCATCATCCGGTAGCCGAGTTTCAAAATCATAAGTTAACCCTTTGCTTCCTCGCTCGAGTTAACGGCGGCGTTCATCGCGATGGCATCAGCAGCTTTTTTCTTGGCTTCAACGGCCTTCTTCTGAATCTGATCAATAGACGGCAGGCTGGACAGGACTTCGGTAGGAATCTCGAGGTCCATCGAGTCCTTGAGTTTCGTCAGACAGCGCTGGCGTTCCTTGAGGGCACGGTCATCATCACGTTCTTTGGAGAATCGAGACTTCGCCTTCGCACTTCGATCTCTGAGCATGGAATAGATATCACCTCCCAGCAGGGCGGAGATATCGACTTTCATCGCCTCGCGACGAATGTCATCTGAGTTGACTTCGTCGCCATTGATCGGGCCGGCTTTGTACTTCGGAAACAGAATCGCCACTTCCGGGCAGACCCGCGAGCAAGCCGGGCAGTCGGTCTTGCAGTTGCTCTGATTCTGAACATTGATCTTGCCTTTGTCGGTCACGCCGTAGACATCAAACAGGCAGAAACTCAGGCACTGCATGCAGTTTGTGCAGCGATCATAATCAATAACCGGAAACCAGGGCTTCCATCCCCCAGCCGTTCCAAGAGCCGTCTTCTGACAGGTCTCGACGACACGCTGCACGATCTGTTCGACCGGCAACCCGCGAATATCATGAGCAAACGAGCGACCGTTCTGGACCAGTCTTCCCAGCCATTCTGGCATCGAACCTGCTAAATCCCCCAGGACGATAATGCTCTGCGATGCCGCTGCACCAACGTCATCCGCCAGACGAGTCATCCGAGCTGCGTAGCCGCTCTTAAGCAGGCCTTGCACGAGCGAAAATCGGAACTCGGCATCGAGTGGCTGGCTGTCCGGCCCCTCGTAAATGACGATCTTTTGTACCTGGATGGCGTTCGCAATCATGTACCTTCTGGCTCCTTCATCTCAGTCGCGACATCCTGTGTCGTCCCAGAAGTCGATTCCTTACGAATTTGCGCCACAATTTCATCACTTGTCTGTGTTCGCATATTCAAAATCGAAATATCTTCGCCAAGTTTCGCACCTGCCGCGGAAAACAACCATTTCACCGCGCGGGGATAACACGCCACAATCTTTAACCCCGGCTGAGCCGCATAGTCTTGCAGCGACGAATCCCCTTTGGCCGAAAGTTCGCACAGATCGGCCACGGCATCGAACGGATGATCGCACGATTGCTCGCTGAGTTGCTTCAATACCCCGGTCTTGACATCTTCCGCCACGATCTTCGCGTAAGTGCAATGACAATAAAGGATCTTCGAAGACATGCAGATTTCTAACTCTTAGAGGCGAGCGGGAGGTGTCAACCCCCTGTGTATTCAACTCACGAACTGATCTCGAATCTCTCAAACACTCCCCGACAACCGATGCGTCGGCGTCGGTGGCGAAGGTCGAAACGCTTCAACAGTTGTCACAACAACGTTTAGCTTACCCGCCTGACCTGCTGACTGCAATAACTCGACGACCAGGGACCTCAACTGACTCGGATCCGCCTCAGCACGCAAGTTCACCAGCAACTCTCCTGAATCGAGCGGATCAGCCAGTTCATAGGCGATCTCCGGCGACATCCCGTCACGTACGAGATTGACGACCGCCAGGTCATTTCCGAACTCCGGCATCAAGGTCATCTTCAGGTGAGCGACTTCCGCGTTGATCGTCTTGAGTTCATCGCACAACGATTGAGCAAACGAGAGTAACCACTCATTTCCATCAACTTCTTCGTCCGAATTGATGTTCGCTTGCAGGTTGAGCCACCCCAGCAATGCTTCACCGTCCGCATAAACCTGGTAGTCAACATCCATCGACGACCGCTTCGCCAACTGACCATTCACAATGGCATCCGTCCAGGCTTCCATCCCCTCGCCAGTTCGTGCGCAGATCGGAAAGACAGCGACTTCCGAGTAGCGAGACTGAATCGCAGTCGTCAACTCATCGAGTTCACTGGCAGACAAGAGATCCGTCTTGTTGATGACGACGATATCCGCTTCCTCCAGCTGCTTCTCGTAGATGTATCGTACTTTACTAGAGAAGCTCTTCCCTGCTTTCAGTCCCAGGATTCTCTGTGCGCGAACTGGATCAACCAGCACACTCAATGGCGCAATCGTAAAATTCTCCCCATACATTCTGGTCAGCGGGTAACTGACAGTTGCCCGCAAGTCCGTACAACTTCCGACCGGCTCGGCCAGAAAGATATCTGGTTGTGTCGCTGTCGTCAGACGATCGGCAGCATCGATCAGTGACCCAAACCGACAGCAAAAACATCCCCCGGTGATTTCTTCGGTCGCAAACCCGTGGGAATCGAGCAACGCCGTATCGACCAGCCCAATACTCTGATCATTGGTAATCAGGCCGACTTTCTTGTCCTGAGCTGAGAAAAGCTGAGCCAGTTTCAAGACGGCAGTCGTTTTGCCAGCCCCCAGGAATCCGCCGATCATGATGTAAGTAGGCTTCAGCATGGCTTTTCCTTCTCGTCATCGAGCATCTTTTCAATTGTCGCGTTCAATAACGCCATGTACCCATGCACGTCCAGGACATCATCGCCTGGCTTCCCCTTGACCGCGTACATCCACCCGCGATCATAAGCATCATTCCCGACGAGATCGGGGTCGGAGAGAATCGCTGCGTTCCCACCTGCAAACTCGCCCACCGCAGCACAGTAAATATCCGAGATCGCCTTGAATCCCTCGATCGAGCCAATCACGTCTCCGGATTTCACGGGCTCTCCTGGCTGACATTCAAAGCCAATCTCGACAAAGTCTCCCAACATACGCGACGCAAATCGGGTTAGCCCGATCTGAAACAAGCCGGGCTCGATTTCTCGCAGCCAGTAATGCGACGGGGCATAAAGGTAGCTGTTCGGCAGACGAGTCGTGAAACGAGCCTGTTTAAAATAAGTGGTCTGTTTGGGATCAACAGGCATAGTGCTTCCGTCGCAGGGCGTGACATGGTGTCTTCCATCTTAGAATCGACGCTAAAAGAATCAACATTCCTTCTCACAACAATAACCGACGAATCAATCAATTTTCTTCGGTGACTCCACAGCCAATTTGGTTCATGCGAAATCCCGTGCGCCATCTCTGGTGATAGCACACGTTAACAAATCGTTGTACGATCAGGCTCATTGAATCATCTCCGCCTATGGTAGTAAACGCATGCCAAACCGACGCCAATTCCTGACCACCTCCATTGTCAGTGCCATCGCCGCTTCCATGACGCAGTCATTCCCCTCTCCGGCGTTTGCTCAAGAACCAAAGATGAAGAACACGGACATCGCTTTGGAAATGGATCCCGCGAGACTGGCATATATCGATGAAATCGTCGAAGAAGGCATCCGCCAGGAGAAGATGCCAGGTTCCGTTGTCCTCATCGGCCGTCGTGCAGGCATCGCCTACCACAAAGCTTATGGCAATCTGAGTCTCAAGCCGGACGTGCGACCAATGTTGACTGATACCGTCTTTGATCTCGCGTCTCTGACGAAACCAATTGCCACAGCAACGAGCATCATGCTGCTTGTTGAACGCGGCCAGATTGACATCACAAAGCCCGTCGCCGACTATGAACCAGACTTCGCCAACAACGGCAAGGAATCCATCACCGTCCTGCAACTGCTCACTCACCAGTCCGGCCTCATCCCCGATAACCCCATCGCGGATTACCTGCAAAGCGCAGACGACGCATTCCGACGCCTACTCCTGCTAAAACCCGTCGCCACCCCTGGCGAAAAGTTCATGTACAGCGACGTCAACTTCATCATGCTCGGATATCTCGTCAAAAAGATCACCCGACTGAATGTGCATGAGTTCTCCCGTCAGGAAATCTTCTCTCCTCTTGGTATGACGGAAACCGGATACAACCCCTCGGAGCCTCTCCGGGAACGAGCGGCTCTCACCCAGGAGCGCGAAGGCCGCTGGATGCGTGGTGAAGTTCACGACCCGCGCGCCTACAAACTCGATGGCATAGCAGGTCACGCTGGTCTTTTCTCCACTGCCAGTGACCTCTCCCGTTATGCAACGATGCTGCTCAACAAAGGGGAACTTAGCGGCCGGAGAATCTTCAAACCAGAAACCATCGATTTCATGACAACTCCGGTCAAAGTCACAGGCGGCTTACGTGGACTTGGCTGGGACATCCGCACAGGCTATTCGTCCCAGCGTGGCGATATGATGTCCAGCCGCGCCTACGGTCACGGCGGCTTTACCGGTACGTCTCTGTGGATCGATCCTGTCCGCGATCTCTATGTCATCTTCCTGAGTAACCGCGTCCATCCCGATGGCAAAGGCTCCGTGAATCCTCTGATCGGCCGTGTCAGCACAGTCGCAGTCGCCTCTCTTCAAGACTTTCAGGTCGAAGAGTAGAGGCAGCTGTGTCATCTTCTGTCATGGAACAGCAGCACAAGAAAAGTCTGATCGCAATCCACATCGCGGTCCTGCTCTTCGGCATCTCTGGCCCGCTAGGAGCAGTCGTCGCGCTCCCTGCGACTGACATCGTCTTCTCCCGCTCGCTCATCGGAGCAGCAACACTTCTCGGCATGCTGCTTTTTACGAGGCAACCAATTGCGCCTCAGTCGAAGCTTGATTGGGCCTTCTTCGCGATCACCGGTTCTCTTCTCGCCGCCCACTGGGTCACCTTCTTCATGTCGATCCAGATGGCGGGTGTGGCTGTCGGCCTGACGACCGTCTCCACCTTCACCATCTGGGTGGCTCTCCTCGAACCGGCCCTTTCGAGACGATTTCCAAAACTCTCAGACATCGCGATCGCGGCTGTTGTTATCCTGGGGGTAATCTTAGTTGCACCCGAATTCAACTGGCAGAACGACACGACCCGCGGTGCGGTCTGGGGTATCTTCTCCGCGATCCTGTTTGCATTTCTCTCCTTATCGAACCGCCAGCTCGTCAAGCGTTACTCCGGCCTCGTCGTCGCTTTTCACCAGCAGTTCATCGCAGGGCTCTGCCTCCTGGCCACAGTCAGCCTCTATACGACCCGTCCCTCAAACTCTGATCTCGTCTCTCTTCTGATCTTGGGCAGTCTCTGCACCGCCGTCCCGCATGCACTCTTCATCGCCAGCCTCACGCATATCAACACCCGCACCGCCAGCCTGATCACCTGCCTCGAACCAGTCTACGGCATCATCCTTGCCGCCATTCTCATCAGCCAATTCCCTGACCTGCGAACTTTAATTGGTTGTGCTGTCATCCTCAGCGTCGCCTGCTATGCCAGCATCAAACCCGCAAACTGATCACGAGCCCGCAAACCGATACCCGACACTCTGCTCCGTGATAATGAACCGTGGCCGCGCTGCATCTGGCTCGACTTTGCGTCGTAGATTCGCGACGAAGACTCTCAGGTAATGATTCTCCTGCGTATGATGCGGGCCCCAGACTTCTTTCAGCAGAAAGCGATGCGTCAGGACCTTGCCCTGATGCTTGATCAGCGTGATCAGCAGCTTGTACTCCAGTGGTGTCAGGTGAATCGGTGAACCGGACAGCATCACGATGCGCGACTCATAGTCGACCTTGAGTTCCCCCAGTGCAAATGTTGCTGCTTCATGCGAAGCGCGTTGATGGTGACGCAACGCCGTCCGCATCCGCGCCTGCAGTTCTCCGACGCTGAATGGCTTGGTAACATAATCATCCGCCCCTCCGTCCAGGGCATCGATCTTCTCCTGCTCCTGATCACGGGCCGAAAGAATGATGATCGGACTCGTCAACCACTCTCTCAATCTTCGGATCACTTCCTGCCCATCAATGTCCGGCAGTCCCAGATCGAGAATCACCAGATCGGGCGGTTGGACACTCGCCAGCTTGATCCCCTCTGCCCCGCTCGATGCTTCATTGATCCGATAATCGGCATCCGATAACGAAGCGCGCAGCAGCTTACGAATCGGAGGTTCATCTTCAATTATCAGGATCAGTGGTTGTGACATCGTCAGCTCGCTTCCGAGTCCAGTTTAACCTGCGGAGCCGATTTCAACAGCGGCAACGTCAACAGAAACTCCGCCCCACCACCGACTCGCTGACCAGCTTTGATGTCGCCTCCATGAAGGCGCGCGATACTACGACAGATCGCCAGCCCCAGCCCACTTCCTCTCCCTCCATCGTTGATCTCAGTCGCACGATAGAACTTCTCGAAGATCTTCTCCTCCAGCCCCAGTGGAATCCCCGGCCCGTTATCCGAGACCCGAATCAGCAGGACTGATGGTTGAACAACAGCCGAGATCGTGATCAATGTTCCCGATGGGGTGTAGCGCATTGCATTCTCCAGCAGATTGATGAAGATCTGCTCAATCAATAATCCATCCACCCAAATCAGCGGCAGGTCTGGCGGGAGGTGAATTTCGACCCGGTATTCTGCGAGCGTCTTTGTCAACCGATGCAGCGCCGACCCGATAATCTCCTCAAGCACATGCCAGTCCTTTCTGGCCGAGACATTCGCATCCAGCTTCGACATCTGCAGAATATTCTCCAGCAGACGATTCAGCCGATCCGCTTCCTCAGCCACCGTCTCCAGCAAATCGCGACGCGTCTGCTCTGTCAACGACTCAGACTCCAGCAGCGTCCCCGAAGCCCCCGCGATCACCGCCAGTGGCGTCTTCAAATCATGCGAGACGCCGCTCAACAAACTGCTGCGAACCTGCTCCGTCTCCGCTTCGATTCTTGCATCCGCGGCCTCGATCGCCAGATGATCCCGCTCCAATGCCAATGACAATTGACTCGCGCACGCTTCCAACAGCCGACGCTGCTCCGGCTGCAAAAGACGCTCCGTGTCGTCCACTCGAACCGCGATCACCCCATGCGTTTCCTGCGATCCGATCAACGGAAGAAAAAACCCGATGGCGTTTGGCAGGGTATCGGTCCCTGTCCCTGCAATCTGATCATGATCAGTCACCCACTGAGCGGCTGGCAGACTGACTGGATGCTTTGCCAGCGCGGTTCCCTGTCCGAAATACATCTCCACCGGCTGGCCGCCCTGCTTGAGATAGATGACGACTTCGCCTCCGGTCATCTCCTGAACTTTTCGCCCGGTTGCATTCACCAGGAATGAAACACCATACAGCGAGCCCAATTGTTTCCCCAGTTCATAAAGAGCCGACGTCCGTCTCTCACGCTGTTTCGAGTTCTCAATCTGCAGTTTCAACCGACTCGTTAGCGATCCGATCAAGAGCCCAATCGCGAGCATCACACAGAACGTCAGGATGTATTCCGAGTCGGACACCACAAACGTCCCGATCGGCGGCACGAAACAAAAGTCGAACAGCAACACCGAGACAACACTCGCCCACACCGACGCCCGGCTACCCAGATACGAAGCCACAAACACCACCGCCGCCAGAAAGATCATGACGACATTCGCTTCCGCATCCGCCAACTGCGCAGAACGAAGCCCAATCCCAATCGCACATGCGACTCCCACAACACCGCTCGCCAGGAACAGAGGGCGCCATTGGAAGGCGTCAGCGTTTCGCGCAGTCGCAGGGCGTTTCCCCTCCTTCTCACCATGAATCACATAAACATCAATCTTCACGCTCTGCTCCAGCAGATGATCAACAACGGACCCATGAAACACCCGCCGCCACACCGGCTGCTTCGTCTTACCAATAAAGACTTTGGTCACATTCCGCTGCCGGGCATACTCCAGAACAGTGCCCGCGACATCATCGCCAATCAGTGTCGCTGTCTCTGCCCCCAACCGCTCCGCCAGACGGAAGTGTTCGGCAATCTGTGCAGAGGCTGGCCCGTTTTTATCTCCCTCTGCACGATCGACCGAAACAGCGATCCACTTCGCATTGAGGGCCGTCGCCAGACGCTTGGCGGTTCTTATCACACGAGCCGTCGTCGGACTCGGCCCCACACAGACCAGCAGCGTATCAATCGTCGCCCAGGGTTGTTTCTCCGACGTACTCTGCCTAGCCGCTTCGACTTCGACATGGACCCGCTGAGCCGCCTGTCGCAAAGACATCTCACGCAGGGCCGTCAAGTTATTGCGTCGAAAGAAACTCTGGACCGCGCGTTGTGCCTGGTCACTGAGATAGACCTTCCCGGCATTCAACCGGGAAAGCAGCTCCTCAGGCGTCAAGTCAACCAGTTCAATGTCATCTGCCGAATCAAAGACATGATCCGGAATCGTCTCTCGAACGACGACTCCCGTGATCTGCCCCACAACATCATTCAGACTCTCAATGTGCTGTACATTCAACGTCGTCCAGACATTGATCCCCGCTTCGAGTAGATCCTCAATGTCCTGATAACGCTTGGCATGACGTGCACCTTCTGCGTTTGAGTGGGCCAGTTCATCGACCAGAATGATATCCGGACGACGTGCAATCGCCGTATCGACATCAACCTCTTGAAGCGTCACCCCTCGGTACTCAAACTTCAACGTCGGCAGAATTTCCAACCCCTGCAACAACCTCTGCGTCTCAGGTCGGGCGTGAGGCTCAACATACCCGACCACCAGATCGACGCCCGTCGCAATCGCCCGATGAGCATCCTCCAGCATGGAATACGTCTTGCCGACGCCTGCTGCGTAGCCAAAGAAAATCTTGAGCATTCCCCGACGACGCGTCTGCATCTCCGCTTTCACGCGGACGAGGAGTTCATCAGGGTCAGGACGCACATCGATCATGGATGCAACTTACTTGGCAAGTGAGTCAAGGGCCAGATTGAGTTTCAAAACATTCACACGCGGCTCACCTAGGAATCCAAATTGACGCCCCTCGGTCGCAGCGTCAACACACTCCCGAACCTTCGCAGCCTCCAGGTTTCTCGCGTTCGCAACACGTGCAATCTGGAATTGTGCCGACGCTGGACTGATATGTGGATCCAACCCGCTTGCCGATGACGTCACGAGATCGACAGGCACTTTCGCGTGATCACTCTGATCACCACGAAGACTTTCGATTCGTCCAGTCACCGCATCTTTGAGCGCGGGATTCATCGGCCCATAGTTCGATCCACTCGAAGCCGCCGCATTAAACGCCACCGGCCCCGTCGCCGACAATCGCGACCAGAAGTACTTAGGCTCCGAGAACTGCTGCCCAATCAACTCCGCCCCAACACACTTCCCATCGACCACAATCAGACTCCCGTTCGCCTGCCGTGGAAAGATAGTCTGTGCAATCAAAGTCACTACGGCCGGATAAACCCCACCAGTTAAAACCGTCATTAGTACCAGCATGACGACAGAAATTCTTATTTGAGTCAACATAGTAAACTCCACAGTTAATGTCCCTTCTCCCTTGCGGGGAGAAGGTGCCCGACGGGCGGATGAGGGTGAGCGACAGGCAAGAGAACG
>SXGT01267662.1_pt1 | contig 13853 bp, 14 predicted proteins | sample 3176221 | NCBI WGS metagenome assembly SXGT01 (sample SAMN11356862, study PRJNA531348) | freshwater metagenome | isolation source: freshwater sample F1-120 | place: China: Fuxian Lake, Yuxi | collected 2017-12-25 | reverse complement strand
GTCCCCCGCCACCCGTCGACCGTCCCCCGCCACCCGTCGACCGTCCCCCGCCGCCCACCGTCGACGCTGCCGTCCCCGAGCGCTCGGTCGCAGACATCTGCGCCGTCGGCTGCGCGACCCTGCAACGCTGCGGTCTCGCCGACAACACGTGCGAGGCCCACTGCGCGCGCGACAAGATCGCCATCGGGTGCATGCGCGACTTCTCCGACTGCACCGGCATGGCCGTCTGCGGTCTGGGCCGCACCTGCGGCAACAAGGGCCCGCGCGGCACCATGACCTGCGGCGAGGCCGCCGCCTGCGAGGGCGCCTGCGCCGGCGACTTCCGCTGCGGGTGTTCCTGCGTCTCCCGCACCCGCCGCGCCTCCGCCCAGGCCCTCTTCCTTCTCAACCTCTGCGCCCTCTCCTGCAACGGCGACCTCACCTGCGTCCAGGCCCGCTGCGGCGGCCCTCTCACCCGCTGCGCCCGCGAGTAGTGATGGCCTTCGACGGGACGGACGCCCTATCCGAGGCGCTCGACGATGGCGGCGGCGACGCGCGAATCGGTGAGGAGCGAGAGATGGCCGAGGTCGTCGAAGACGAGCTCGTCGGCATGGGTGACGCGGGCGTTGCGGGCGCCGGGGACAAGGGCGTCGGCGCGGGACCAGATGACGGTGAGGCGGGTCCGGGATGGTGGCGGTGATGCCTCGAGGCGCTGCATGAGGGAGCTGCCGAGGATGAGCTCCTTGGCGGGGCGACCGAGGCCGACCGCGGAGACGTCCGTGCCGGTGTGGGGCGAGCCGATCGTGATCAGGTTGGCGACCACGCCGTCGCCGCCGAGCAACGAGACGTAGTAGCGCCCGACCACGCCGCCCATCGAGTGACCGATGAGGTCGACCTGATCGCACTCGGTCGCCACGCGCACTTCCTCGATGTACTCGGCGAGACGCTTGGCGGCGGCGCCGGTCTTGCCCAGGGTCCAGTACTCGAAGCCGAGCACGGGGCCGAGGCCGGCCTCGGCCAGGCGCGACGCCAGCGGCCGGAAGTTGGCCCGGTTCATCGCGTAGCCGTGGAGCACGATGACCGGCCGGGGGCCGTGGCCGCCTTCACCGGGCAGGGGCAGAAAGCCCAGCGGCCGCGCCGCCGACATCCGCACCGCGACACCCCACTCGCGCAGCGCGATGCCGATCTGGCTCCGCTCGCGCGAAAAAGGGGGGGCGTCGGGTGCCGCACCCGCCTCCTCGCGCTCCCTGCCCAGCCGCGCCGCCGCCAGCACCGCGTGCGGCACCAGCGGATACACCCCGCTGGCCATCGCCACGTCGGAGAGGGCAGCGATCAGGCTCCGCCACGCGAGCACGCGCGGCGAGTGACGGCGCTGGCGCATGGGTACGACGGCCGGGCTCAGGAGACGGTGATCCCGGGGACGCTGGCCTCGATCTCGCGCGCGCTGTCGAGGCTCAGCCCGAGCGCGTCGCGCAGTTTCACCAGCAGGCTGCGCTCGCTCTGCGCGACATCGCGATCGAGCGCGGCCACGCGACACGCCGCCCGGTAGATGCCGCTCCTGGCATCCGAGGTGAGCTCGCTCAGGCCTTCCCCGTCGAGGTCGACCTTGGCCTCCAGCCACGAGCGGGCCAGCGTGCCCTCCTCCTCGTCGAGCTGCGCACCCGAGATCAGCCGGCGCAGGGCGCTCGCCTCCGCCTCGGCCAGGACCCCATCGGCCCACGCCATGGCGGCCCAGATCCGGATCACGGTCAGGAACTGCGATTCAGCCATGTCCCGACGATACCGCAGAACGCCGGGGCCTCGGGCCTCGGGCCTCGGGCCTCGGCCGAAAACCGCTCGCTTCGCTCACGGCGGCTCAGGCCGCCGGGCGTCATACGCTCGGCCCCTCCGTGCATCCGCGCTTTGCGTCCGAGCGACGTCCGAGCCCGACGCTCGAGGCCCGACTTCACAGCGTGACGCTCACGCCGACCCGCTCCTTGATGATCCGAGACAGCGTCGGGCGTAGCTCCTCGTTGGTCCGGGTGGCGAGCCAGCGGCCGTCGCCCAGGGGGTCGAAGTGCCAGGCGGTGGCGATGGCGGCCATCCAGATCTGGCGGGCGGCCCGGTGGCTGTTGACCACGATCTTGGTGCCGTCGCGCAGGTCGAGGCGGATGACCCCGGCCGAGACGGTCAGCTCGACGTCGTCGGGGTCGAGCTCGCCCAGCCGGTCCTCGAGGTAGGCCATCTCGTCGTGCGCGAGGCTGTCGAAGGCGGCTTCGTCCACGTCCCCTGCTTACCACGGTGTACCTCACGACACCCTCACCGGGACCGGATCACGGCCGGTTTGGAGGTATGCTCGGGGCGCGATGTCGGACGGCGACCCGGTCGAAGACGACGGAGACGAGCTCTCCGACTCCCCGCGCGACGTCCACGAGACGCTCTTGCCCTCGCTGACGCTGAGCGTGCTCGGCCGCGGCGAGACCCCGATGCCTCACGACCTTGGCGTGGCGTCGCCGGTGCCGCTGATCACGCCGGCTCACGAAAGCGGCGCCACTGGCCTCGAGCCCGGCGAGGCCGGCGTCGACGCCGCGCTCGAAGGCACCGGCGAGGCCAGGGCGCTCGACTCCGATATCCTCGTCACCGGCGAGCGTCGCGGCGCCCGCCAGGGCGACATGGTCGGCGGTCGCTACGTCGTCGAGGGGCAGCTCGGCCGCGGCGGCATGGGCCGCGTCCTGCGCGTGCGCCACCAGGTCCTGGGCAAGGCCTTCGCGCTCAAGCTCATCAAGGCGCCCATCGCCACCAACCCCCGCATCCGCGAGATGTTCTACCGTGAGGCTCGTCTGGCCTCGGCCTGCACCCACGACAACATCTGCTCGATCGTCGACTTCGGTCAGGACAACAAGTTCGGGTTGTTCATGTGCATGGAGCTGCTCGACGGGCAGACCCTGCACTCCAAGTTGCGCCAGGGCGGCCGCCTGGCGCCCAAGGTCGCGTGCGACATCATGTGGCAGGTGTGCGAGGCGCTGCGTTACATCCACGGCCGCGCCATCATCCACGGCGACATCAAGAGCGAGAACGTCTTCCTCGTGCGTGGCGCCGCCCAGCGCCGCGTGGTCAAGCTCCTCGACTTCGGGTTGTCGCGCCCCGACCTCGGCCGCGGCGTCGGAGAGGTCGACGGCACCCCCGAGTACCTCGCCCCCGAGCGCATCCAGGGCGGCCCCGCCAACGTGGCCAGCGACGTCTACGCGCTCGGCATCCTGCTGTTCGAGCTGCTCACCGGCCGCCTGCCTTTCACCGGCAAGCTCGACAGCGTCTTCCAGCAGCAACTCGAGGCCCAGATGCCGGTCGCGAGCAAGATGATCGACGAGCCGCTCGACGAGCGCGCCGACGAGATCATCGGCCGCGCCACGGCCAAGAACCCCGCCGACCGTCATGCCGACGTGGCCGCGTTCATGTACGAGCTGCGCACGCTCATGAACATGCTGGGCATGGACGGCGGCGCGCGCCGGCGCAGCGGTCCCGGCGAGGGCGGGGCCCGCGAGCGCCGCGATCTCGATCACCGCATCAAGGCCGCGTTCGAGGTCTTCAACACCGCGCCCATCCCGATGGCGTCATGCGATCCCACCGGGCGCGTGCGCATCGCCAACCCGGCCTTTCTCGAGTTCCTCGGCTGCGCCGGCGATGTCGGCGGCATCGAGCTCAAGGACTCGGGGCTGCTCGATGTCTATCCCCAGCTGCTGCGCGACCTCGAGAACGTCGCGGTCAAGCGCAAGGCGATCAAGCGCGTGCTCTACCTCGCCGAGGGCGGCGGCGCCACCGTCGAGGTCGCGGTCGTGCTCACCGCGTCACCGACGACGAGCGAGGTGACCGCGGGCGAGGTGCATATCGCCCTGCACCCGCTGCGCATCGTCAAGGACGCCTGACCGCGCGGCGAGCTCAGAACCCGATGTGCAGCCCGAGGTTGAAGTCGAGCTGCACGCCGAAGTTCAGGATCGAGTTGCCGAGCTTGCTCACCACCGGCACGCCGGCGACCGCGTTGAGCTCGGCAACCAGCGACAGGCCGCCGCCCAGCGCCGCGCTGTAGCCGGCGCCGCCGGTCAGGAACAGCGGGCCGATCGCGACCACGTCGGTGTCCATGTCGGGAGGCGCGCCATCGAGCTTGATGGTGTCGCGGATGACGCCGCCGCCGACGCCGCCCGAGACCACGAGGCCGGTGCCGGTCTGGGCCATCGCCTTGCGGACCTTGACGAAGCCGGCCGGGGCCACCGGCGAGTGGCCGGGGATGTTTGCGCCGATCGGGAAGCCCAGCCGCGCCACCAGGCTCACCGTGGTCGTCTTGTTGAGGTAGTAGCCGATCTCGGGCTGCACGTGCGCGAGCTGCGGCGCGAAGCAGCACTTCACGTCGTTGGCGGCCTGCTCGGTCTCGCCGGTGACGTAGCCACCGCCCGATCCGCCGACCAGGGCGATGAACATCGTCTTCTTGCCCGACGGGGTCACCACCACACCGATGTCGCGGTCGCCGCCGCCACCGCCACCGCCGCCACCCCCGACCTTGATCTCCTCGTCACCACCGCCACCGAGCGGGTTCTCGGCATCGAGCGCCAGGTTGCCACCGCCACCGCTGCCGGCGACCTCGATGATGTTAGGCGAGCCGGCCGAGCCCTTGGACGCGATCACGCGGCCCTGCTCGTTGTACGCGGCCACGTAGTAGTGGATCAGGTCGCCGGCCAGCGCCGCCTTGGGGATGGCGCCGTTGTAGACGCAACCCGACGCGGTCATCTTGGCCTCGCTGAAGTCGGCCGCGCCACGGGGGCGGTACATGATGGAGACCTTGGCCGGCGTCACGTCGCTGCCGACCGCGGCGGCCAGCGCCAGCTCCTTGCCACCCTTGGCGGTGTCGATGATCGTGTGCTGGAGCCCGGTCACCGTCGCGCAGTCGACCGCGTCGCCGCCGCCGACCGGGGGCTCGACATCACCACCGCCGCCGCCGCCGGCAACACCGCCGGCCTCGGACTTGGCCTCCTCGAGCAGCTTCACCATCTCGGGCGTGGAGTACGCCTTGTCGAGCGCGATGCCCTTGTCGATCTCGGCGGCGTTGAGGAAAGAGAGCTTGGCGCTCTCGGCGTCCTGGAGGCCGGCGAAGTAGACGATGCCGAGGCGCAGGTGCACCTTGGCGGTCACCGGGTCGCTCTCCATCTTCGCCTTCTTGGCGACGGTGAGGGCCTGGTTGAGGATCTTGCGAGCCTCTTCGTATTCGAGGAGGTCGTAGTTCTCCATCGCCTCCTTCATCTTTGTCTCGATCTCCTTCTTCGACTTGGCGTCGGCGAAGGAGAACGACGGGGCGGTGAGGCCCACGACGAAGATCACGGCCGTGACGAGGGCGAGGACGAACGAAATGCGATGTGCGATCCCGCGCATGCCGGAGGTGTTAGCACGGCGCGCCTCCGGAGTGTCGAGATTCGAGTGACGCCAGGTGACGCCCGCGCTCTCTACCGCGAAGTGATAAAGAACTCGACGCGACGGTTCTGGGCCCGGCCGTCGGCGGTGCGGTTGTCGGCGATGGGCACGCCCTCGCCGAAGCCCTGCGCATCCATGCGATCGGCGGCTACGCCCTTTCCGATCAGGTATTTACGCACCGAGGCCGCGCGGTTCTTGCTGAGCTTCAGGTTGGACTTGTCGGTGCCCTGGCTGTCGGTGTGACCCTCGATACGAACCTTGATCGTGGGGTTGTCCGCGAGCGCGAGCGCCACCTCGTCGAGGAGCGGGAAGCTGACCCGCTTGATCGTCGCCTTGCGGGTGTCGAAGTAGACCGTCTGCTTGAGCTCGATCTTGTCCTCGGTGACGACGATCATCGTGTACTTCTGGCAGCCGTCGGGCGGCACGCCGGGCACGCCCGGGCACTTGTCGAGCGCGGTCGGGCACTCGGCGACGTTGTCCTTGTCGTCGTCGCAATCGGGGCAGCCGTCGTCGTCCTCGAAGCCGTCCTTGTCCTCGGGATCGTCGGGGCACTGATCGACGCGGTCGGCGATGCCGTCGCCGTCGTTGTCGGGATCGGGACACCCGTCGGTATCCTCGAAGCTGTCCCGGTCCTCGGGATCGTTGGGGCAGTCGTCGATCTTGTCGTTGATGCCGTCGCCGTCGTTGTCATCCTCGGGACAGCCGTCCTCGTCCTCGAAGCCGTCCTTGTCCTCGGGAATGCGCGGACACTCGTCGACGTCGTCGAGCAGGCCGTCGCCATCGGTGTCCTTGGGCAGGGGCGCCTCGGGCGCGCGCCCCTCGGGGTTACACAGGTGCTTGGGCGACTTCTCGACCGCGGCGCGAGCGTTGGTCTCGGCGATGCCGATCTCCCGCTGGGCCGGGTAGAAGTTGCCCTCGTCGAGCTCCTGCTTGGCCACGTCGTTGTGCGACTCGGCCATGGCCAGCTCGACCGGTGCGCAGCGCAGGGCGCCGTTGTCGCGCGCCGTCGAGATCAGCTCGTCGACGTTCTTGGTCCGCGAACGCAGTCCCGAGCCGGCACAGCCGGCCAGCACCACCATCGCCACCAGCCATGCGCGGATCATGGAGGCGCCAACCCGGGTGGCGGCTCGTCGTCGCCGTCGCCCTCCTCCACCACCGGGGCCAGGCCGTCCTGGCCCCGACCGGGCACCGAGCCGGCGCCCGGCGGCGCCGTGATCTCGTCCATGAGCCGCGGATCGGCGGCGCGGCGGAGGGCGTCGGTCTTGGCCTTGGTGGCGGCCTCGGTGGCCAGCCGCCCGAAGCGGTTCGCCGCCTCGAAGTCGGCCGTCGCCGCCTCGGCGCGGGCGGCGTGCAGGTACTCGATGGCCCGCGTCCACTCGTAGGGCGCGTACTTGGCGGCGTTGACCGCGCGGGCCTCGTCGACTGCGGTCGAGGCGCTGCGAACGTTCGACACGTACCCGATCGGGCCGCAACCGACGGCGGCGAGGCTGGCGATCACGAGGGCGGCGATCGCGGCGGCGCGCATCCGGTGCGTGGCCCCCATGGGTTCCACCTTGGTATCACATCAGCGCGCCCGCACGCGACGGCTGTCGCGCAGGAGCTCGATGAAGACGTAGGTCGCCGCCGCGGCGCTGGCGGCGAAGGAGACCAGGAGCGCCCAGCCCAGCTCGACGCCCATCAGGCCGCCGCTGGCCCCGGCCAGATAGCCGGCGTAGCTGGTGGCCGTGGTCAGGCGCGGCAGCCACAGGAAGAAGCCGACGAGGAACGCGACCACCACGCCGAGGATCCCGTACAGCAGCACCCGGGCCTTGTCCTTGCGAACCAGGTACGCACCCAGGTACCAGCCACCGACGACCAGGAGGGCGTGCCCGACCACCAGCGGCACGATGGCGAGGCCGGGCACGCGGTCGGGGTCGACCAGGTAGAGCCACGACCAGTCGGCGTGGGCAACATAGAAGTAGAGCGTCACCGGCGCGGTCACCAGCCCGACGTTGATGAGGACCAGCAGGAACGCGGGCGGCGCAAACGGACCATCGGTCCGGATGCGATCGCGGCCGGCGAAGGCGAAGCCGAGCCCGGTCGCGAGCTGGAGGAAGATCGCGAGGAGCACGCGCGGGTCTCTTATATCACCATCAGCGGCGTGGCTCGTTGTCCTTGGGCCCGAGCAGATGGCTGGCGGCGGTGAACGCGCCGTCGTCCTCGATCAGCTCGGGGGTGGGCGTGGGCACGTCGATCTCGCCGGCGGCGAAGCCGGCCGGCTCGAGCGGCGCCGGCGGCGGCGCCGGCACCACGTCGATGGGCGTGCCCTCGTCGTCGTCGCGGCTGCGCCCGCGTTGGCCGGTGTGGACCACGATCCACGGCTCCTTGGAGCGCTCACCGCCACCGTCGAGCACGGCCCAGTTGCCGCTGTCGAACGGTGACGGCCGCGGCCGGCGGCGGCCGCGCTGGCGCTCGATGAGGCGGGCCGATCCCGAGCCGTCGCCGTCGGTCGAGGCCTCGGCGCCGATCGTGCGCTCCTGGGTGACGTCGTCGCGGGTGCGGACGTCACGCTCCTCCGTGAACGGGCCGGTGTGGCGGCTGTCGCCGTCGAGGGTGGCCAGCGCCGCGTCGAGGGACGAGATCGACGACTCGAGCGCGCCGTCAAGCCCGACCTCGACGTCGATGGGCTCGCTCGCGTCCGGGCCGGTGGGCGCGGCCTCATAGACGGTAGCCTCGAAGTCGTCGTCGCCGCCCTCGCTGGTGAGCGACGCGGCCGCGCCGCCCGACGGCGCCTCGATCTCGTGGCTGCCGGTGACCACCTCGACGAACCGCGCTTTCCACTCGGGCAGCGCGGCGAGCTGGCCGTAGGCGCGCTTGATCGCGCGGCGGGCGGACGAGGCGGTGAACTCGCGCCGGACCCGCTCGTAGCCGTTCAGGGCGAGGCGGTCGCGCAGACTCCCGTCCTCGAGGAGGCGGCGGAGCTTGCGGCCCAGGTCGGTGGGATCACCAGGCTGATAGAGCAGACCTTCGCGGCCGTGATCGATCAGCATCGCGATGGTGCCGCGGCGGGGAGCGACCACTGCCTTGCGGCACGCCATGTACTCGAGCAGCTTGGTCGGGTACAGCGCGTACGGTCGCGGCGTGAGCTCGGCTGCCGCCGGCGCCACGCACACCGCCGCCGAGGCGATGAGCGCGGGCATGAGCTCGTGATCGATCGACGGCTTGACCTCGACCCGCGAGCCCAGCCCGAGCTCGTTGATGCCGCCGCGCAGGGTGTCGTCGAAGCCGGGTGCGACCGGACCGACGAGGACGAGGCGGGCCGCGGTCTCGCGCACCACGTCGACCATCGCGCGCAGGAGCACGCGCACGCCGTGGCCAGGCGCCAGCGGGCCGGCGTAGAGCACGACGGGCGGGCCACCGTCGTCGATGGAGTCGTCCCAGTCGAAGCGATCGACGTCGACGCCCGGCGGCGACAGGACGACGCGCTCGGGGCGGCCGCGGGACACGGCGTAGCGGCGCGCCGGCTCGGTCGGCACCAGCACGAGGTCCGCGCGCAGGAGACACGCCTCCTCGTCTCGATCGAGCTCGGCCACCAGCTCGGGCTCGTAGAGTCCCCGCTCGGTCATGGGCGCGCGGGTGAGATCGAACACCATGGCGTAGCCGAAGCGCTCCTTGCCCTCGAGCACGGGCACGCCGCTCCAGCCGTCGCGGCAATGGACGACGTCGTAGTCGGCGCCCTCGAGCTGGCGGCGCAGGGCGCGCTGGAAGGCCTGGACCTGCGCGCCGAGGTCGGCGTCGTGGGTGGGCACGCGCAGCAGGCGGCCGTTGCCGTTGCGCTCCACGTAGGGCTGATCGCCGTCGCGCACCACCAGCAGATCGACGGTGTGGCTGGCGGTCAGCGCGCGCACCACGTGGCGGAGCTGGACGCCGGCGCGCGTCGGTCCGGGGACCGCGCAGAAGCCGGTGATGAGGATCCGGGCCACGTCACCATGCTCGGACACGGCGGCCCGCGCTTCAAGCCCGGTGAGCGACCAGCATCACGTCGAGAAACCACGGATCGCTTGCTTGAATTCGCGATTGCAGTGGGGTACATCGGCTCGACGATGAACCGGCTCGTGGCATTCCTTCGCGATCACGTCTTCGTCGACTTCCAGGGTGAGCTCACGCTCGAGAAGGTGCGGGAGCTCCTCGCCGGCGACGAGAGTCGCGACGCCAAGGTGTTGCTGGCGCGGTTGACCCGCGACGGCGGCACCAACGACATGATGGTGGCGCTCGCCGACTGCCTGCTCGAGGTCGTCCAGCGCGCCCTGTCCGATGAAGTCATGAAAGAGCAGTTGCGCGCGTATATCGAAGCCTAGGCTCCGCTTCCGCTTCGCCTGGGCTCGGCATAGATCGCGCCCGGCCGCGGTCCCTGCTAGGGTTCTGCAATGGCCACTTCCCAGCCGGTCCCCGATTCGAAGCTGCCGGTCGCGGTCTCCTTCGCTCTCATCGCCGTCGGGCTCGTGATCGGGCTCCTCGGCGGCTTCACCGAAGGATCGATCGCCGGCGGCATCATCGCCGCGTGCGGCGTGATCCCCGCCATGGTCGGCCTGTGGAAGGGCATCCAGCAGGAGTCGCAAGGCACCCTGGGCCTGTCGGTGATGGCGGTGCTGGCCTCGCTCGGCGTCGGCGGCCTGCTCATCATCCTGCGCATCGTCGACTGGGTCCGCTGATGCGCCTCCCACTTGATCTGAGCCTCATCGAACCGTCTGCGCCGCGCCGGACGCTTCGCGTCCTCGGATGGGGGACGATCGCGTCCCCCACACCCCCACTCTCGCTCCGCCGGGCGACGGCTCCTGCACGATCGGATCACCTCATGTGGGACGCGCGCTAGCCATGCGCGGCGCCGTGGTTGGCCTGGCGCTCGCGCTGGTCGCCGCGACCGCCGCTCCGGTGGTCGCGCAGTCGGCGCCCAGCAAGCTGATCCACACCAGCAAGGCGATGGGCACGTCGGTCCAGATCACGATCTGGACCGACGACGAGGCGCTCGCCGCCAGCGCGTCCACCGCGGCCTTCGCCGAGATGGAGCGGCTCGACCGGATGATGACCACGTGGCTCCCGGACAGCGAGGTCTCCCAGATCAACACCGGCGCCGGCACCGCGGCGGTCAAGGTGTCCGACGAGACCTTCGCCGTGATCGCGCGCGCCGTCGAGGTCTCGCGCGCGTCGCGCGGCCTGTTCGACATCACGGTCGGGGCCTACGCCGGCCTGTGGAAGTTCGACGAGGACATGGACGGTACCCTGCCTGACCCCAAGGAGATCGCGGCCCGCAAGAAGCTGGTCAACTGGAAGGACATCGTCCTCGACAAGCGGCGCCACACCGTCAGGCTGCGCAAGAAGGGCATGAAGATCACCCTGGGCGGCATCGCCAAGGGCTACGCCGTCGACAAGGCGGCCCACGTCCTGCTCGACGCCGGGCTCTCGGACTTCATCCTCCAGGTCGGCGGCGACATGTACGTGTCGGGCGCGAAGGGCGCCAAGCCGTGGGTGGTGGGCATCCGCGATCCGCGCGGCACCCGCGACCAGAGCTTCGCCGTGGCGCCGGTCGAGGACCACGCCTTCTCGACCTCGGGCGACTACGAGCGCGGCTTCGTCAAGGATGGCGTTCGCTACCACCACATCCTCGATCCACGCACCGCCCAACCGGCGCGCGCCACACGCTCGGTCACGGTCTACGCCAAGGACGCCTTCACCGCCGACGCCTGGTCCAAGGTGCTGTTCATCCTGGGCGCCAAGGAAGCGATGCCGCTGGTCGAGAAGCTGCCCGACTTCGAGGCCGTGTTCGTCGACGCCGACAACACGGTCCACCTGTCGAGCGGGCTCGAGGGCAAGCTCAAGATCCTGACCCCGCCCACACCCGGCACCTGATCCCGGCCGGGAACCGTTCACCCAGGGGAGTGTCGGATGGACATGCGCAGACCGGTGCTCGTCATGGTCGCACTCGCCACGACCGCGGGTGCGCACGTCGCCACCGCCGACGGCACCAGCCTGCAGGGCCTGCAGGTCACCGCCGAGACCGCCGCGAAGACGGCGCGGGAGACCGACGATCCCGACGCGTACGAGGTGTGCGGCGCGGCCTACGTCGAGGTCGCCAACCGGGCGCGGACCGAGTTCCCCGCCCATGTTCCCGACTCGCTGTACAACGCGGCGACCTGCTTCGCGCGCGGCGGTTCGGTCGGCGCCGCCATCACGCTGCTCGACCGCCTGGCCGCCGAGCACCCGACCCACCGGATCACCGCCCACGCCACGCTGCAGGCCGCGCACCTGTTCGCGACCATCGGCTGGTTCGATCAGGCGGCGACGCGCTTCGAGGCGTACGCCGCCCGGTACGCCGCCGAGCTCGAGGCCCGCGACGCGCTCGAGAACGCGTTCCGGCTGCGGCTGGCGCTGGGCGACGACGATCGCGCCCGCGCCGACGGCGAACGCTATCTCAAGCTGTTCGGCGCCAAGGACCCGAGCCGCGCCGCCGACGCCGCGTTCGTGATGGCCTTGCGAGTGCGCGAGCGGGGCAAGCCCGACGACGCGGTGCGGGCGTTGCGCCAGTGGATCAAGACCTACGGCGGCCGCGATCGCGAGCGCCTGGTGTCGGCGTACCTGGTGGTGGGCGAGCTCCTGTGGGACGCGAGCTGCCCGGTCAAACCCGTCGACGGCCTGTGCCTCGCCCGCGACCGCGCCGCCGCCTCCGTGCCGCGCTGCAAGGGTCCGGTGCCGCTGGTCGGCGTGGCCCGGGACGCCGCCAGGGTCAAGGAGGCCCAGGCCGCGCTCGAGCAGGCGGTGCGGCTGTCCGAGGTGGCGGGCTCGAGCGACACCCGCGCCATGGTGGCCGGCGAGCAGGCGCGGCTCTTGCTCGCCGACGCCCGCATCGAGCGGGCGATCCAGGACACCCTCCCCGCGGCCGAGCTCGAGCCCGATGGCCGCATGACGCCGGCCAGCGCCCGGGATCAGGCCGCGTGGCTCGCGCAGTGGCAGAAGGGGCTGGCCGAGGCCAACCGCAGCCTCGAGGACCTCGTCCGATCGAAGAACCTGCGGGTGGCGGTGACCGCGGTGGGCCGCACCGCATGGCTGGCCCAGTACGCCACCGACACGCTCCGGTCGGCGCCGCTGCCGGTCGGCAAGCGCAAGGGCAAGGGCACGAAGGCCGCGTTTGCCGAGGAGGTCGGGGCCGTCTACTGCGCCGCGCTCGGCGACCTGAGCGGGCCGCTCGAGGTGCGCGCCCGCGACGCCGCCACCATGTGCGTCGAGAAGGCCGGGGAGCTCGGCGTCGTCGATGGCGCCGAGCAATGCGTGGCGATCTTCGATCAGATCGATCCCGCGACCATCGGCGCCGACGAGCGCCTGCCGCTGCCGGCGCCGCCGCGGGTCACCGACCTCGAGCCGCCCGCGCGCTACCGGCCGCCGATGCCGACTCCCACACCGTGATCACGGCCTGAACGGCTGCTCGTCCTTGCCGCGGGTGGGCGTGGCCAGGCGGCGGGCGACGGCGTCCTGCTCGTCCTTGGTGAGGCGGCGGACATAGATGCCGGCGGCGTCGATGGACCTGGCGCCGAAGAAGCCCTCGGCGACCGCGTACTCGACCTCGATCACCATGTAGGGATCCTCGCCCAGCCACATCAGCTCGTGTTTGCGCGGCACGCCCACCCACGAGCTCAACATGTACTTGTCGCGGGTCCCGTCCTCGTTGAGGACGACCATGGTGATGCGTTCGGTGGCGGTCATGGTCGATCGAGGTGTAGCACTACGCCAGGCCGAGCAATTCCTTGGCCTCAGGATCCGGCGGTCGCACGATGATCCGGGCCACGCCGGCGATGCTGGCGTGGATCACGTCGCAGACGGCGGTGTAGCTGGCCTTCTCGAAGGCGCGCATCGACGGCTGGTTGTCGGCGCCGATCAGCGCCCACGAGCGGTAGACGTCGAGATCGCGAAGCAAGCGGGCCAGCTCCTCGAGCATCACCGGCGCCACCGCGCGGCCGCGCGCCGATCCCGACACGTACACGTCGTGGATGTAGGCCTCGTACTTCGACAGCGAGAGCGTGCGGCCAAGTTCGGGGACCTCGACCGGCCCGCGCGCGGCCCAGGCGATGCCGGCGGGGCGATCGTGCAGCCGGGCCAGGAGCGCGAGGTCGCCGCGGCGCCAGCTGGTGCGGGCGATGCCCTCGGCGAGCTTGATCTGCTCGGCCAGGTCGGCGCGGCCGGCGGGCGACAGCGCGTCGAAATCGGCCTCGGTGAACGACGCCAGCACCAGCCCCGGCGCCGGCGAGATGCCGCGCGTCCACATCTGCCCGCGGTAGAGATGCATACGCTGGTACTGAGCGACCTCGTGGGCGGCGGTGCGGATGCGCGCCCACGCCGCCCGCGCCTGCGACGCGGCCACCCCCGGCGTCTCGCGCACCGCGCGGGCCCGGCGGCGCACGCCCTCGACG
>SXGT01249133.1_pt1 | contig 13859 bp, 11 predicted proteins | sample 3176221 | NCBI WGS metagenome assembly SXGT01 (sample SAMN11356862, study PRJNA531348) | freshwater metagenome | isolation source: freshwater sample F1-120 | place: China: Fuxian Lake, Yuxi | collected 2017-12-25 | reverse complement strand
ATCTAGACCATCTTCGGGTGAGGATTTATGGATTTTCAACTCTTGCACCCGTGGATCAGGCGTTTTTCGTTCACTCTTTTTGCTTCGATGGCGTTCCTAACCGGCGGGTATTCCCTTTCGGTTGATGGAGCTACTCCGTTACTTCAGTCGATGACGTGGACCAATAATCTGCTCACGATTCACACGCCGGTTGTTCCCTCGGGGAAGTTGAACATTTGGTATCTGGAAGCGTTTCTCCGTTCAGGGGCGCGGACTCAAAGTTGGAACCTCTCCAAGATTCCACATCAAACACAACTCGTGTCCGCGTCGTCCGACCAACGGCGTCTTTCGTTTCTCACCGAAATCCAAACCAATATCCAAATGCGGCATAGTGTCCGATTAGGGAAGGACGAGGTTGTGTTTGATTACGAAATTGAGAATCAATCGGAGGTCACCAAAGATTTACAATGGTTTCAACCCGCTTGCATTCGGGTGGGTGAATTCATGGATCGCCAGCAAACGAATTTTGTCGAACGCGCTTTTATCTATACGCAGGAAGGGTTTACTTGGTTGTCGGATGCTAAGCGCACCACGAATGCTCTCTATCTCGGGGGGCAGGTGTATCTCCCACCCGGAATCTCGCACGACGAAGCAAACCCCCGTCCCGTTGCCCGACTCCAACCGGCGAATGGGCTGATGGGATGTTTTAGTGCTGATGGCAAAACGATCCTTGCCACAGCCAGCAGCACGACTCATGAACTGTTTGAAGGCGTTTACGTGTGTTTGCACAGCGATCCCCACATCGGCGGACTCGCCCCGGGAGAGATTAAACGGTTCAAGGCGAAGGTTTACCTTGTGGAAGGAGACCCTGATAAGTTGCTCAAGCGTTATCAAAGGGATTTCCAAAGCGTCAGGAAGGGTCGCTAAGTGTTTCCGAGGCAAAAGCACACGGCTGTTCCATCTCGGCATTTGACGCACTCCCAGAGTTCCCGTAGCGTGCGGAACGTTATTTTCTCTCAGAAAACATGATTGGGTTTATCATTAAGAAGCTGATCGGCTCTAAAAACGACCGCGAAGTGAAGCGGATGCGTCCGGTTGTGGCCAAGATCAACGAGATCGAGGCGGGCCTCCAGTCGTTATCGGATGAGGAACTCCGTGGGAAAACGGCCGCATGGCAGGAACAGCTGGGGAAAATCCAAGACAACACTGAATTGGCCGCAAAGCTTCAGGAGATCATGCCGGAAGCGTTTGCCGTGGTCAAAAATGCCTGCCGCCGCCTTTGTGGCAAGGATATCATGGTGCGGGATCGTCCGCTCCGTTGGGAGATGGTTCCGTTTGATGTGCAGTTGATCGGTGGCATGGGCCTGCATCTGGGGAAGATCGCCGAAATGGCGACAGGCGAAGGTAAGACCTTGGTGGCAACGTTGCCTACTTACCTGAACGCGCTTACCGGTCGTGGGGTGCATGTCGTCACGGTGAATGATTACCTTGCCGCACGTGACAGCGAGTGGATGGGGGCTGTTTACCGATTTTTGGGTCTGAGTGTGGGTTGCATTCTCCATGATCAATCGCCTCAAGTGCGACGAGAGCAATATTTCTGCGATATCACTTACGGCACGAATGCCGAGTTTGGATTTGATTACCTTCGCGACAACGGCATGGCAACGCGTGCCGAGGAACAAGTCCAACGCGGTCACTACTTCGCCATTGTGGACGAAGTGGACTCGATCCTCATCGCCGAAGCGCGAACTCCGTTGATCATCAGCGGGCCGGCGGTGGTGCATACCGAGCAGAAATTCACGGAACTCAAGCCTTCGGTGGAAGCCTTGGTTCGAGCCCAACAAAAGCTCTGCCAACGGTTCTTGGATGAGGCCGCTGTTCTCATCAAAAAACGTGAACCCGAACCCGGAGCCAACGTGGTCGCGGATCCTGAAACAGAACGCGAGATTGGCCTATTACTTTACAAAGTGAAGATCGGCCAACCCCGTTCCGAGGGGTTGTTGAAAGTTTGCGAAGATCCCGCCAACCTGCGGCGGTTGAATCAGGCTGAGTTGGATTTGCACGCGGACCAGACTAAAAAACTGCTCTACGAACAAAAGGAACTGCTGTTTTTCGCGATGGATGAAAAATCGCGCGAGGCGGATTTAACCGAAAAAGGTCGTGCCCACATTAGCCCCAACGATCCAGATGCGTTCGTGTTGCCGGATTTGATCACGGGTTTTCACGAAATTGATCATGGCCCAGAACCTGATCCACGCAAACGCCTTGAGGTCAAAGGCCGTCTCCAAGCTGAGTTTGAAGAAAAATCGCAGCGGATCCACAGCATGGCCCAGTTGCTAAAGGCTTACTGCCTGTATCAGTTGGATGTGCAGTATGTGGTGCAGGAAAACAAGGTCGTTATCGTCGATGAAAACACAGGCCGATTGATGACTGGCCGCCGTTGGTCTGATGGGTTGCATGCGGCAGTCGAAGCCAAGGAAGGGGTCGAAATCGAGCGCGAGACGCAGACGTTCGCTACGATCACGATTCAAAATTATTTCCGCCTTTACCTCAAACTCGCGGGCATGACCGGCACAGCAGAAACTGAAGCCGCCGAGTTTTTTGATATTTACAAACTAGGGGTGATGACCGTCCCCACGAATCGAGTTGTGGCCCGAAAGGATCGTCATGACACGGTGTATAAAACTCGACGCGAGAAATATGCAGCTGTGGTGCGGGAGATCAAAGAAGTCCATGCTCAAGGTCGCCCCATGCTCGTGGGCACCATTTCGGTCGAAGTCAGTGAGTTGTTAGGACGAATGCTTAAAAAAGAAGGGATCGTCCACTCCGTCCTGAACGCGAAATTTCATCAACAAGAGGCCGAAATTGTGGCACGAGCTGGGCAACGAGGCTCGGTGACGATCGCGACCAACATGGCAGGACGCGGCACGGATATCAAGCTAGGCCCCGGCGTCAATGAGTTGGGAGGGCTCCATGTCATCGCAACCGAACGGCACGAAGCACGGCGTATTGATCGACAATTGCGCGGGCGATGTGCTCGCCAAGGAGATGCCGGTTCTTCACATTTCTTCATCTCGCTGGAAGACGATTTGATGCGGCTTTTCGGATCAGATCGCTTGGTAAAAGTCATGGAGCGTGTCGGCCTTGAGGAGAACCAAGAGCTTGAACATCCTCTGCTGAATCGATCGATCGAAAGCGCACAAAAACGAGTCGAGCAACACAATTTCCAGCAACGCAAACGCACGTTGGAATTCGATGATGTGATGAACAAACAGCGCGAAGTCATTTACGGCTTCCGCAATGAGATTCTTCACTGTGACGATGTTCAAGATCGGTTGATGGATGTGATGGAAGAAGTCGTGATCCAGAAAATCACTGACCTCACCGCCCCCGATCAACCGGCTGAAGACTGGAATCTTCGAGCCTTATCCGACTGGGTCAACCTGACCTTTCCTCTCGGGATGCCAGAGGATGAAATCGTGAAAGCGGCCAATGAGGGCCAAGAGCTGCCGGTCGTGGGCTCCGCTTTTGAAGGATTGAGCGCGGCACAGTTCTCCGCCTGCGTTTTCATCGCCACGAGCGTCCGAAATGCCTATCAGTTGAAGATCAGTTTTGAGAACGCGACGGCCCTAAAAGCTCTCGAACGATACACGATTCTTAGCGCGATTGATAAACTCTGGCAGGAACACCTCTATTCGATGGATAGCCTGCGTAACAGCATTTACCTCCGCCAATATGGTCAACGGGACCCGTTGATCGAATATAAAGCCGAGGCCTTCAAGATTTTCGAAGAATTGATGGTCAGCATCAAAACTGAGATTTGCCGCAATATATTCCTGAGTGCATCGAGCCTGATGGCGTTTCAACAGTTTTTACAAAACTTGCCCCAACGGACCGAACATCAGGCAACCAGTGCTTTCAGCAGCAGTTCAACCAATGCAGGGGGCGACATGGTGGCCGAGGCGAGCGAAGCAGTTTCCAAAGCCACACCCGTGCGCTCAGGCCCAAAGGTTGGACGGAACGATCCGTGCCCCTGCCAATCCGGAAAAAAATATAAACAATGCTGCGGTAAGAACGGCTGAACCAGTAACCAATTTTTGGTTTGTCCAATGCAGCATAGATCCAAACCATCAATTACGAGCCACAACTTTCTCCTCTTCTTAGCCAAAAAACTGCGGACGTCCTCAGTTTGGCTTTTCAACCCGTAGTCTGCCAGTGGGCGGTTTGCTGAAAAGCGTCCTCCACAGGTGGTTTTTCGGCGGAGGGGCCCCAATTTTCACAATATCCACAAAACCACCCTCGCCTTTAGTTTTGGAAATTGGACCAGAGTAAAAAGATGCGTTTTTAAACAGTGCGATCGGTTTTGGCGGGTTCAGGGCTCCATACCCGAAAGCAAGGATGTTGACCTCGTTTGCGTGTTCGCTGAGGTAGCTCTGAAGGTTTAGAGCTGTGCTGCTCGAAATGTAGTCTGCCAAGACATCTTGAATGAGCCATAGTGTCTTAGCGTTCCATGCGAGAGCCACTTGTGATTTAACTATTAATTGGCTTACCATTCGTGCCCAAACTTGACGGTAGTTAATCCCTGGCCCTTTATGATGATCCCCCCTCAGTATTGCGTCCTCAAACGCCATCGCAATTTGGGTTCGGTGTTCTTTATTTCCACCTGAAGTGCTTGATGTCATTATTTCGACAAACACCACCGGATCGTTAGGGAAATCATCAATCCAAAGATTTCCTCCCCGGCTGGCCAAGGTAAAGCCGTTGTTTTCAGCCTTTTTTTTGCAATCGTTGAGGGAAAAGCCGGTGATTGCTTGAATTTCTTGGATCTGTTTAGATGCGGAACCTGCAATGACGTAATCAAATGTATAATCGAAGTACTTCTCCTCCTCCGCAGCGTTTGCTGTCGCGACCTTCATCTTAACTTCCGACCAAGCACGATAACACCCTGTTGGCAACTCCGAACGAACCGCAAGCTTGTTTCTAACAAATGACTGATTGGCTGACTCAATGCTGGAGCGAAGACTCAGGAGTCGGCGGGGGCAAACAATCCATGGTTGTGCAGATTCTTTAATCGATAATGAGCAGACACCTGCTTGAACCCTCGTCATGCCGGGGAAAATTTTCTGCAATGCAGGGTGGTCGCGCAGCGTGATCGCCGACATTTGGCGGTTGCCACCGCCGTCACAAGTTGCTCCCATGAATGGACAATGGGCCATTGATAGATTCTTTTGTGCCTCGGGTGTCCACGCATCCCGTCGGTAACCAAAAAGTTCAAAGATTTTGCTCATCAAGGTAACTCATTATCTGCGTTGCAAAGGCGCGGGCAAGTGGAGGTGGAACTGAGTTAGCGACCTGCCTATGTTGATCCAAGTCGCGTACTGTCCCGGTTCTCGAACGGATTGGGCCGAGTAGCCTGTAGGAATCAGGATACCCATGAATTCGCATGCACTCGCGAGGCGTCAGATAGCGATCCTCTGTCGGGTGGTAGAATATCTCTCCGCAGCGCAGCGTATTTGCGGGTCGCCCCCTATGCATTCGCAGATATTTTGTCGTATCTTTTGGAGTCAGTCCTCTCCTAATTTCCAAGCTCACACGCGTCTGCGCTGCCAAATAGGATCCCTCTGGAACCTGATGAATTCGCTCACGATCGCGTGCTGGCGTAACATCCACATGACTGTCGATAGTGTCATATTGTGTTGTACCTTTGATTTTAGGTGCCGGTGTTCCAAGACCATCTATTACTTTTCCAACCGTAAGGTAGGGTTCTAAAAAAAAGAGCCCATTACAGTCCTCTGGGGCCCCATGAAGACGCTCTGGAAAGGTGAATCCGTTATGCCCTCGGGTGGCAACAACGAAAAGACGCTCCCTCAATTGTGCGACTCCGAAATCAGCAGCTAGGACAACACGCCACTTTGGAACGTACTGGATCGATTCGATGTCTTTAAGGAAAACCTCGAATACTTCCCCACGGCATCCATTCTTGCCTTTGGCGGAAAGTAGCCCTTTAACTTGTTCCATTAATACTATTTTAGGCTTAAATACTTTGGCAAACCGGGCCATTTCGAACAAAAGAAGACCTCGCTCGTCATTTAAGCCGTTTTGCTTGCCGGCTAGTGAAAATGATTGGCAAGGGGGCCCGCCAAAAAGTAGATCCAATTCGCCCACATTGATTCCCAACTCACGCATCAAACTCATTGGGTCGACCTTGCGTATGTCTGCCTCAACGACACGAGTCCCCCATTCCTCTCGCTCGGTTGCAGCACGCAAAGTTCTACATGCCTGCTTATCGGATTCCACTTCGGCAAGAACCTTGAACCCGGATTGGCGTACTCCTATATCCATTCCGCCTGCCCCTGAAAAAAGACTGAGAGCGATTCGTTTACTGCTCATTCGCAAAACTTTTTATTCGAACCTAGCTTATGCATGTTGCTGTCCTGCGCCGAGGCAATTATTGCCTCAGTGGACTAATGTTATGTTATTAGGAGTGCTGACGAAATTCGTTGAAATTGAATTCAGGAGATCGTCTAAGATGGATCAGTGGGTTGATTGAAGTTTCCAAATTATAGAATGATCAGTTTATTAGAATCTTTCATTGCGTTTTCTGGGGATCACTAGGTGAGCCAGGGGGAATCGTTACCCACGAGGACGAAATCCTGAAATCCTAGAACAATAATTGGTGCTACCGGAGTTGATTTCAATGAGATTCCTTTTATTGTGATCTTTTGCGAGTCCACCGAGTCATTGCCGATTGTTTATTTTAAAAACGGCATTTGAACTCCCGTTGTCATTGGAGGTCATTCCCCAGTCTGAAATCCAATTGCTCCGCCGTTCACTTCTTGGATTACAATTAATTCTTCAGCAAAGTGCTGGAATACGAACCATACCTCCGATTCTAGGAGGTCCAAGTGCCGCATTTAGGTTTATTCCCTCCAAACGCACGAAGACTACGGAAAAATCAAAATGAAGGGATTCCATTTCACCTGACGGGAGAATTGACAGACGACCCCTCCCGTGGTAAGTCTAAGTCCAGCAGCCTAATTCCGGCTTGAACAAGCTAGAAACGGGGGAACCAAAGTTTTGAGATCTTATCAGAACAGGGGCGAACGCCTCCGACTCAGTCGGGCGGCGAGGTCACTTTCAAGACCTAGCCCGTCAGCTAACCTCGTCGGCGAATGAAAGGGCAATCCCCGGAACCGCTTACGCGTCTTCCGCGATTCCCAACCAAACCTAGTGACTTTTCGCGAACCAATAACGGGGCGTAGCAAGTCGTGTTTGGAGTCTTTGTCGCGCGAATATGAAATCAAACAGTAGCGGTCGCGGGGATGGTTACCTGCTCACCCTTGTTGTCGGTGCGTTGGGTGTGGTTTACGGCGATATCGGAACCAGCCCCCTTTACGCATTGAAGGAATGTTTCGGTGGGAAGCACCCACTCCCGGTGAACCATCTCAACGTGCTGGGTGTCATCTCGCTGATCCTTTGGTCGCTCACGTTGATTGTTGCGATCAAATACCTCACCTTTGTCATGCGGGCGAACAACAAAGGGGAAGGTGGCATTCTTTCGCTGTTATCGTTGGCGTTTCCAAACCGACACCATCGCAAAAAGCACTTAGGACGAGCCGCAATGATCGCACTCGGAGTATTCGGCGCCGCTTTACTCTATGGTGATGGGATGATCACCCCCGCCATCTCGGTCCTCAGTGCGGTAGAAGGATTGAACGTCGCCACAGATCGTCTGGAACACTACATCCTTCCCATCACGATCGTGATTCTAGTCGGTCTGTTTACCATTCAGCGATCGGGAACCGGGATGATGGGGAAGATTTTTGGCCCAGTGATGGCGATTTGGTTTTTGGTCTTGGCTGTGCTTGGCATCAGCAATATCTGGGCTTCCCCCGAAATCCTTTCCGCCTTCAACCCTGTCTATGCGGCTCGTTTTCTGATGAGCAACGGCTGGCTTGCATTCGTCGTCTTAGGATCCGTGTTCCTCTGCGTAACGGGTGCGGAAGCTCTTTATGCGGATATGGGTCATTTTGGACGTCGTCCAATCCAATTGGCTTGGTTTTCAATGGTCATGCCAGCCCTAATGCTCAATTACCTCGGGCAAGGTGCATTGCTGCTCCACGATCCTAAGGCGGCCGAGAACCCATTTTATATGATGGCCCCCACTTGGTCTATTTATCCCCTAGTCATTCTCGCGACAATGGCAACGGTCATTGCCTCGCAGGCTCTAATCTCTGGGGCCTTTTCACTCACGATGCAAGCGATCCAAATGGGTTATATCCCGCGGCTCGAAATCGATCATACCTCCTCACAAGAACGCGGCCAGGTTTACATGCCACGAATTAACTGGCTGTTGATGTTCTCGTGCATCGGGTTAGTGATCGGCTTCCGAACCTCGACAAATCTCGCGGGTGCCTACGGGATCGCGGTCACGCTAACGATGGTAATCACCACCCTGCTCTTTTACTACGCCGCTCGACGCCTCTGGGGATGGGGTGCTTGGAAAACTGGAATCCTTTGCGGACTATTCCTCGTGATTGAAGTTACGTTTGCTGCTGCCAATTTTCTAAAAGTGTGGCACGGAGGTTGGTTTCCCCTCCTCGTTGGCCTAATCCTCTTTACGCTCATGGCAACATGGAAAACTGGCCGACGCCTCCTCGGCGAACGTCTCCGCGCCGCCTCGTTGCCGTTCAGCCTTTTTCTCGAAGACGTCAAAGCCAACCCGCCAGTTCGCGTCAGTGGAACCGCAATCTTTCTCGCAGGGAATCCAGACGGGACGCCTCTGGCTTTGTTGCATAATTTGAAGCACAATAAAGTTCTCCATCAACGGGTCATACTTCTCACCGTTTCCACAGCGGACGTCCCCCACGTTGACCCATCCCTTAGGGCCGAGGTGGAACAACTTGCCGAAGGTTTTTATCGGGTTAAGGGCAGTTACGGATTCATGGAGGATCCCAGCGTCCCTGAGATTTTGGAGCATTGCAAAACGAAGGGGCTAATTTGTGAACCCGAGAAATCGACCTTTTTCTTGAGTCGAGAATCCATCATCCCCACCTCTAAGAAAGGCATGTGGATTTGGCGCGAAGCATTGTTTGCACTCATCTCACGCAACGCACAACCTGCGACGGCATTCTTCCGGCTTCCCGCGAATCGCGTCGTGGAACTCGGGATGCAGGTTGAGATTTAGTAAGTCAGAAAGCCTGCGGTGTGGGGAGCCATTTAAGCAGTAACCAAAGCTGAAAAGCAGTGAGGGCGACCATGAACAACCACGCCATCCCTTCCCTGATCGCTAATCCCGGCTGATGCGCTGCCGCCAACCAAAACCGCAGCTTCGCACTCCCCAATTCGAGGAGATCCCCATTCCGCAGACGACCAGAATCGGAGCGTTCAGAGTTCACCAAAAGCAGTGCAGATTCGGGAACCTGATAGTGATATCCCTCGTCCCGGAGTGTGATGGTAATGTGATGATCCCAAACCCCCAGATCGGGTAACCGTAAGTCGTCATCAGCAGCCCGACCAACTCTCAACGGAAAGCGGCCAGTCTGATAATTCAGACCGGCCGCTTTTCCCTGCAAAACTTGGAGATTAATCACCGAAAACCGTTCAATACAAACTTCGTCGAACTCGGATCTTATCCCCGGGATAAACGGGGAAATCAAATTTGGCATCGTCCAAAGCCTTCTTGCAATTCACGATGATGCGTTCGCCGTTTAATCGCGTAAGCTCGACATTTTTACGGCTGGCAAAATCAGTGAAATCACCTGCGGCTTGAATCGCCTTGGTAACCGTCACATCACCTGCATAGAGAACCCGGCCCGGGGTTCGAACTTCGCCACCCACATAAAAATGGCGATCCTCAGTCTTCACGATCACGGTCAGACGTTTGAAGTATTTTGGAACTAAGGCTTTCTGAATCGCGTCCGAAATCTGACTCTTCGTTTTTCCAGCAGCCACCACACTTTCATTGAATGGCAACGAAATCGTGCCATCGTCATGAATGTTTTGGGTGATCGGTGCGGGCGGGGTGCTCACATCGGTAAACTCGATCGTGAGTTTTTCGCTGACTTGAAGGGTCTCGCCGGTCAGCTTTAACGTCGCCGCCGGTGGGTTTCCAGCAGGCTTGACGGCTTCATCAGCGGCACGAAGGTTGAGGGAGCCTAGCGCAATCAGGCTCACAAGGATCAACCAACGCGGCATTGTAAACTTTTTCATGATACTGGGATTACTCTGGAACAGGTCTATCGATCAAAACTTTTGTTTGATTTCCACGGGAGGTTCAGTTTTTTCGTCGGGTTTCTTAGAACTCTTTTTCTTCGACCCTTCGTAACTGTCGCCATACTTATCACCGTACTTATCACCATACTTATCCCCGGCGTCATGTTTGGAATAGTAATCGTAATAATAGCCGCTGTAATAGTAATAATAGCTGTCTTGAGAAATATTGATGTTGTTCAACACAACACCGATCAAATTGCCCCCGACCTTGTCGACCATCTGCTTCGCCCTGACAGTCATGACCTCAGGATACTTCCGATACTGAATGACCAACAAAGCGATATCAACCTCACTGCAGAGGATCGAGGCGTCGCTGACACCCATGATCGGAGGCGAGTCGAAGAAGACAAAGTCATAGCGTTCTTTTGAGATCGCGATGAACTGACGCATCTGGGCTGAGCTCAGAACTCCCAAAGAACTGCTAGGCAGTTTACCGGATGGAAGGAAATCAAGGGTTGGAACTGGAGTTCGTTGAACGACTTCTTCCAAGGTGTTCTGTTTGAGCAAATAATTCGTCAACCCGATCGAGTTAGAGAGGTTTAAAATTTTATGAAGGCTGGGACGTCTCAAGTCAGAATCGACCAGCAGGACTCGAGCACCATTTTGAGCGAAAACAACGGAAAGGTTAAAAATCGTCGTGGATTTTCCTTCACCGGCACCACCGCTAACCACTGTAATGGTGTTCGCTTTCTGGTCCGTTCGGCCGAAGAGCAAGTTGGTCCGCAACACACGATACGCCTCGGCATGCGGACTATCCGCACCCTCTTCAAGCAAAGATCCAACGTTTTGTGGAATGACTCCCAACACTGCCGAGTGGAGAGCCCGCTCCACGTCGTCGATGGTCTTCACGCTGGTATCAAGATATTCGATGAAGAACGCGAGACCGAAGCCGATAATAAGACCGAAAATTACTCCTAACGTAATGTTCAATGGAACATTGGGACGAACGGCTTTTTCGTCGGGTTTGGCTCGGTTGACGATATCTACCATGCCGTTCTTTGGAATCTTGTCGTCCACCGTCTCTTGGAGAATTCTGAGGAAGATGGTTTCACGAATCTTATTCTCGGTTTCAAGGTCACGTTTGGCGGCGAAGTAAGGCCGATAGTTCTCCATCTTGATACCGTCCTGCTTCTTAGCATCCGATACCGCCTTCTCCAATTCGTCTAAAACCGATTTGGAACGGTTCATGGTGACTTGGACGCCTCGCAAGACACCATCAATACGATCCTCAATTTGCTGGTTTAACTTGGCAGCAATCGCGGTCAGTTTTTGGATCTCTGGGTGTTCATCCGAATAATCTTTCCTCGATTGAGCCAACTGTTGCTCAGTTTTCGCGAGGTCGCGTAAGTGCGCACTGAGGGCCTCATCGGGTGCTGCTACAGGGATGACCCGGCGGAGTTCCATCCTGTTCATTCCCGACAATTCATCGTGGAGCGTTTTACTCTGAGCAAATATCTGCTTTGCGTTAACCCGATCACGCTCGAACATACGCATCGTCTCGGGCTCCAAAGTGACCTGACTGCTGTCACCAATGTCGGAAACTCCGAGGTCTTTACGAAGCCCATCCACCTTTTGTTGGAGCTTTTCAACAGTCTTCGAACGATCGGCAAATTCCGCTTTCAACGCGTCAATTCCGCGCTGGGTCGAGGTGCGTCGAGTGTCTAGACGGACTCGCTGATAGATCTCAGCCACTTTGTTCGCAATCGCTGAAGCCTCCTTCGGATCCTCGCTGTAGGCGCGAATTTCGATCAAACTTGTATTGCGGGTTTCTTGTAGATCAATGGTCTTTTTGATGATCTGAAACGTGTCTTCTTGGGAAAGTCTGGATGTTAACCGATAACGCTTGCTCAGCGTTTCGCTGAGGGAAAGTTCTTCGATTACAGGATAGAGCACCCGTTGTCCCTTGATTTTCTCGAACTCGGTCCGAATGAAATAAGGATCGTAGGAGGATTGTTGCTGGCTCTGAAGGAGTAACGGAATATCGCTCTGATCTTTTTGAACCTCGATCTGTGCCGTGGACATGTATGTCTTTGGCAGGATGTAAGTCACCACTGTGGTGGTGATGACGACCAACAAGAAAACCGCGATGATGACTGTTTTACGGACTTGGATGATCCGCCAATAGTCAAGAAAGTGGAGTTTAGAATCCGTCGTCGTCGTATCTTGTGGGATAAATTTTGCTGCTTCCATACTCGAGATAAAAAAAGGAGGCTAGAACTCTTTGATTCCAGCCTCCTCCAGAATGTTCAAATCAAAAAAATTAATACTGGGCACGCACACCCAAAAACACGCGATTACGATCATAACCACGACCTGCTTGGAAGGATGATTCCAAGACGTCGTAATTGTAACCTGCTTCTAGAGAGAAGAAACGATTAATTTCATAGGTTGCAGCTAAACCAAAGAGGTAAAAGTCATCAGCCAACCCACTGATATTTGCGACTTGGAACTCTGAGTGTTGATATTGACCGTTGATTGACGCAGTCACACTTGGAGTCAAATGATAGCTCATTTGACCGTACAAGCTGGTTGTTTCAGCGTTCTGAACCAAGGTGTCTATGAATCCTGGAGCGATTCCAGCATCCGTTTGGGTGTAGCCGTGTCTCACTCCCAAAATGATGGCATCTTTCGCCCGGTAAGCGTAAGAAACGCGAGCGTCCACGTATGGGGAGGCGGCCTTATCATCAGCCACAGCATTGGCGTTTAATGGGTCGTACTTCACAACCTCGGCACCCAACCGCAGCGAGGCACTGAATTGGGAATTGAACGTGTGATCCACCCCTCCGAAAATATCATGCTTGTCGCTGTCCCGATCTTTGGAAAAAAACTTCTTAAGACCTGCGGGATTGAGGGCTTCATCGCTTGTATACCCAATCGCAGTGAAACGGTAACCAATCACACCAACCGTGGAAGGCAAGAGTTGATAGCGGGTGTTTAGTCCGAATGAATTCTCGTGGCGATCTAGTAGTGCCGAGCGACTCGCAAGAGCCTGGCCTATTGCAGGAATATACAGCTTTGGATCACTGGCGTCCTGCTCATAATCGTAGAGCGTGCTGCCTACATCTCCGACTAGCTCGAGGCTATCGGTTAGCCCAACAGCGAGGTTGATTCCTGCTGTATTACGCAGATTGTCTCCTTCCGACCGTTTCGTGGCACTGGAGGGCCCAGCCCCATCGGTTATTGCGGGCTCTTGGGCAGAGACGAATGAATCGTTGACCCCCAATTTGATGCGGCTGGAGAAATCGTGGGTCAGCTTGAGATTCGCATCGTGAGATTGGTCGATTTTTCCATTGGTTCGGGCTTCGTAGTGACGAAGAGCATAAGAGTAACCAAGAGCTAGGCTGGTTTGTTCCCGGGCGAGGCTAAACTGCCCTGCAGGTGCGACCTCGAACCCAAAGCTGGAGATTTTTTCTTGATAACGGTCATTTTCCGAAACGGTGAAAATGTTGTCGTCGTAAAATGAACGGAGGGTGGCTGAAATGCTCCATGCTTTCGGGCCGTCGGATGAACCTGACATCTCGGCGCGTGCTGATTGGGAGCTAGCCAGACCGAGCGCAGCGACGCCGGCAATTTTGATCAATTGTTTCATACGTTGTTTTCCTGAT
>SXGT01790184.1_pt1 | contig 13860 bp, 15 predicted proteins | sample 3176221 | NCBI WGS metagenome assembly SXGT01 (sample SAMN11356862, study PRJNA531348) | freshwater metagenome | isolation source: freshwater sample F1-120 | place: China: Fuxian Lake, Yuxi | collected 2017-12-25 | reverse complement strand
GGGAGTACGGCAAGCAACTGCTCTAGACCCAGATCCTCAAGGACAAGATATCCGAGGTCCTCGAAGGCACGGGAACGCTGGCCGAGGCGGCCGAGAGAATCGGCGCGCAGGATGGCATGTTCTTCTCGAAGCGCTTCATCGTGCCGCGGCCCCTGCTTCGGGCGATCACCTCGGAACAGCCCGTCGTTCTCCTGATCGACGAGATCGACAAGGCGGACGCCGAATTCGAGGCGTTCCTCCTCGAAGTCCTGTCCGATTTTCAGGTCACGGTGCCCGAACTGGGAACGATCGAGGCCCGCCATCTCCCGGTGGTCGTGCTCACCAGCAATGCAGCGCGCGAGATCTCCGATGCTCTCAAGCGCCGCTGTCTCCATCTCCACATCGATTTTCCGCCCAGCGAGCAGGAATTGGCCATCGTAAAGCTCAAAATCCCCGGACTTGCCGAGGCGCTCGCGCAGGCGGTCGTCGGGTTGGTGCAGAAGGTGCGCCGCCTCGACCTCAAGAAGGCGCCCAGCATCAGCGAGACTCTGGACTGGGCACGAGCACTCACCATCCTCAACGTGGAAACGCTCGGCGATGCGGTGGTCCAGGATACCCTGAACACGATCTTCAAGTACGAGGGTGACCTCCGCCGCGCGCAGGCCGAATTGCGCGACTTCGTGGCCCGGCAGACGCCCGCGGGATCCCCTGGGGGGGAGCCGCCTCCCAGCCAGAGCCCGCTCCACTGAACTCCCGGATTCGGGACGGCGCCGATGGAAGCACGGATCGTCGAGTTCTCGGGCCTGCTCCGGCACCACGGGCTGCGGGTTTCGACGGCTGAAATGCTCGACGCCATCGCGGCACTCGTCCACACGGGAGTCGAGGAACGCACCGTGGTGCGGGACGTCCTGCGCGCGACCTGCGTCAAGCGGACGACGGACATACCGCTCTTCGACGAACTCTTCGAACTCTACTTCTCGGCGCTGGGCAACGCCCTGCACGAGGTTGCGGACAAGGGCGAAGCAGGCGCGGCGAGTGCGGCCGACCTCCAGAATCTGCTCGAGCGCGTCACGAAGATGCTCGCCGGGCGCGAGATCTCGGAGATCGCCCGTGCCCTCCTGATGGCCGACGAAGGCACCCTCGAGCGCCGCCTGCGCGAGGCCATGGAACGCACGACGGGCGAGGGGCGAGCAGAAGGGCGCGGTTTCGCCGAGGGGCGCTTCGCACATGCGCTCGGTGACCAACTCGATCTTGCCGGCATCCGCAGCGAGATCGACGCTCTGGCCGACGCGCTGGCAGCCGACGGCGCCTCGCCCGACGATCTCGAGGCCCTGCGCGAGTGGGCCGCCCAGCGCCTCGCCGACCTCGCCGAGACGATCAAGCGCGCCGCCCGAATCGAGGGTGGGCGCGAGAAGCCGCGCGCACGCGACGAAGCCCAGCTCGGGGAGCTTGGCGAAAAGAGCTTCTACTACCTCAGCGAGGACGAGATGCGCCGCATGAACGACGCGGTCAAGCGCCTCGCCGAGCGCCTGCACAGTGTCGTCGCAGTACGCCGCCACACCACCCGGCGTGGCCGCCTCGACCTACACCGCACCCTCCGCCACAACGCGCGCTACGGCGGAGTCCCCTTCGACGTCCATTTCGACCGCCGCCGCCGGCACCGGCCCCGGATCGTCGTGCTCTGCGATGTCTCGGATTCGGTACGCAACGTCTCACGCTTCATGCTTCAGTTCGTGTACTCGCTGCAGGATCTCTACTCGCGGGTCCGGAGCTTCATCTTCGTCTCGGAGGTCGGCGAGGTGACTCGCCTCTTCGAGGAACACGAGGCAGGCGAGGCTCTTGACCTGGCGCTACGCGGCAATGTCGTGAACGTCTTCGCCCACTCGGACTTCGGTCGCGCCTTCAAATCGTTCCACCGCGACCACCTGGGCTCGATCGACCGCCGGACGACGGTGATCCTGCTGGGTGACGCCCGAAACAACTACAACCTGCCGCACGAGTGGGTCCTGGCTGACGTCCGGATCCGCGCGAAACAGGTGATCTGGCTCAACCCCGAGAGCCGGGCCACCTGGGGCTTCGGCGACAGCGAAATGGACCGCTACGCGCCGCACTGCGACGCCGTGGCGGAGTGCCGCAATCTGAACCAGCTCTACCGGGTCGTGGACCGACTGCTGACCCGGGACCTCGGTGGCCTGCATTGACCCGTCCTGCGAGTGGGGCTATCGCGGAGGCATGGCGGACACCGATTCCGTCGCAATGCTCATCGCCGGCGTGGCGCTGGACCCCGTGACTCGCTCGCCGATCGTCGTGCTGCGCGACGAAGACGGGAAGCTCCATCTTCCCATATGGATTGGACTCCTCGAGGCCACGGCGATCGCCTCGCAGCTCGAAGGTGTGAAGCCAACGCGACCGATGACCCACGACCTGCTCCTCGACGCGATCGCCGCACTCGGCGCGGGAGTCCAGAGCATCGAAGTCTCGCGACTCGACGAGGGCACGTTCTTCGCCGAGATTCAGATCCTGCGCGGTAACGAGATCCTGACGCTGGACGCGCGCCCAAGCGACGCGATCGGGCTCGCGCTGCGCGCCGGATGCCCCATCCGGGTCGCGCGTAGCGTGCTCGATGCCGCAGCTCCGGTTTCCGACGAGAATGCCTCGGAAGAGGAGCGCGATCTCTCGTCGATCTCGCGCGAGAAGTGGCGCGAGATCCTCGAGAAGATGTCACCCGATGATTTCAAGTACAAGATGTAGAGGAGCACCCACGACGTGAGTGAGCACCAGGGCAAGATCGATCGCAAACTGCTGAAACGGCCGGACGAATTCGTTTCGTTTGTCAATCATGGAACGAAGTGGGCCCGCGAGAACCCGCAGACTGCGCTCGGTGTGGGCGTGGCGCTGGCCGTGGTGGTCGTCCTGAGCGGGTTCGGCGGATGGTGGATCCAGCGCCGCGATGCCCGTAGTGGTGCTGAATTCTATGCCGCGATCGAGCTCTTCGACCGCCAGCAGTGGGACGAGGCGCGCGAGGGCTTCGAGCTCCTCGCGGGCGACTTCGGTTCCACCACCTACGGCCATCTGGGCAAGCTCTACGTCGGCCGCTCGGCGCTCGGTGCGGGCGAGAATACGCAGGCTACCACGGCGTTCGAATCCTATCTCGAGGGTGGCGCTCTCACGCCAGCGGTAGCGCAGCTCACCCGGCTCGATCTCGGCCTGGCGCTGGCGGCTGCGGGCGAGACCGATCGCGCGCGTGGCGTCCTCGAGAGCATCGCGCAGGAGAAAGGTCCGGCCCAGCCTGAAGCCCAGCTGGCGCTGGCCCGGTTCGCGGACATGAACGGGCCGCCGGATGCGGCGCTGAAGGCCTACGCGGCCTATCTCGAGGCCCGGCCGCAAGGCCCCGCGCGCGCCCTGGTCCGCGCCCGTATCTTTGCTCTTGGTGGCACCTTGCCGCAGCCGCCGATGCCACAGATGCCGCAGATGCCCGGAGCGTCGAACATCCACATCGAAGAAGGCTGAGCCCAGCGCAGAGTCGTCTCGGGTTCTCAACGGCACGGTGCCGCTGCCGCGTGGAGCAGCCGAATCGTGCCGACGCCAGCGGCGCCTCGGCTCGGATTCCGATGGGCGCGGCACCACTGCCGCCGACGCGCCCGTCGGCGGGGCTGCGTCGCCCGAGGTCGCCCTCCGAGCACCACTCAGGCTTGATCCGGGCTCGTTTCGATGTCCGATAAGATAGATTATGACAACTTAGTGCGAGTGGAACCGGCCGGACCAAGGCGCTGCTCCCTGCCTGGCCTTGCCCGACCCTGCCGCCTCCGTGCCACAGGCAGGCTCTCGGCCCTCGTTCCGGAGTTCCGTGTGCTCGGTTCGTCAGGCCGAGGGCGCGCAGGTCCTCCTGTCGGCCGAGAGGTCGCGACGCGTCGGCGTTCCCCAAATCGGAGCCGCGCAATCCTCAACGTAGTCGCGCCTGCCGCTGGGAGGTTCCGCCTGCAAGCTCGCGCGCAGCGCGTTCAGGAATCGCCGGCCGTAGCCACCCCGCTGGCAGAGTATTCCTGACGCTCTCGACCTCCGCGCAGCGCGTTCAGGAATCGCCGGCCGTAGCCACGGGGACCGAAACGACTTCACCGGGCGGCGCGCCTGCAGCGTCGACTTCCGCCGGACGGCAACGCTGCAGAGCCGCGCGCACGCGACGATCTTCCGGGGCGAGCTCGAGCGCTCGTTCCAGGTACCGGCGCGCCTGCAATCGACGACCGTCATGCAGCTCGAGTTCGCCGAGCAACGTGAGCACGCCCACATCGTCTGGAGCGATCTCACGGGCCCGTACGAGGCAGTCACGCGCCTCGCTTCGCTCGCGTCGGCGATGATGGATCCGCCCCACGAGTTTCAGGAGTTCCGCATCGAGCGGCAGCAGGCGCCGGGCCTCCTCGAGGTGGCTGAGTGCGCCCCGCTCCCGGCCAGCCGCAAGCATTCGGCGGCCGATCTCAAGCATGTTCTGTCGCTCCACCGGAAAACCGGGCGTCTCGCAGTCTACCTCGAGCACATCACCGGCGACCTCGACCCGGACCAGACGAACCGGCGCGCCGAGATAGCGGCGGATCGCGCCGAGGGCCGCCTCGCCCGCGAGATCGCCGAGGAAGACTCGCGCCAGCGGGTCGCAGGTATGATCCTCACGGTGGATCCGAATGGCAACGGCCTGCTTCATACACGCTCGAGCGGGTCGAAAAGCTTGCGGTACTCGTCGAAGGCAAAACGATCGGTCATGCCGGCGATGTAGTCCGCAATCACCCGCGCCGTCTGTTCCCCGGCGTCGATCTGCCGGACGACGTGGGCCGGCATCTGTCGGGGTTCCTCGAGATAGGTCTCGAAGAGAGCCGTGATCACCGTCTTGGCCTTCATCCCCATCCGGGTGACGCGCACATGGGTATAGAGGTGCTGCATCAAGAGTGCCTTCAGAGTCTGCACCTGCGACTCCATCCCGGCGCCGTAGCCGGTCAGTCGCGGCTTCACCGCGCGCACGCCGGCAAGGTCCTGTATCCCCTCCTCCAGGAGCCGGCGTTCGGTCTCTCCGATCACCGCCAGGACCAGCGCGTCGATCACCCGACGGACCGCCTGATAGCGCAGGATCGAGAACGAAGCTCCGGCGCCATCCGCGCGGGCCTGGGCCATGCCCTCGCGCCACAGGGGCAGTTCTTCCAGAACCGCCGGGTCAAGCATCCCGGATTGGATACCATCGTCGATGTCGTGGCAGTTGTAGGCGATCTCATCGGCGAGATCCGCAATCTGCGCCTCCAGCGGTGGGGCCGTCGTCGGATCGAAAGCCCGGACCAGAGGGCGATCGTAGTCGCTGGAATGCTTGGCGATCCCCTCTCTCACCTCCCAGCTCAGGTTGAGGCCGGGAAAGCGCGGATAGCGCTCCTCGAGCCATTCAACGATGCGCAAGCTCTGCGCGTTGTGCTCGAAACCTCCAAAGGAACGCATCAGGCCGTCGAGCACACGCTCGCCTGCGTGGCCGAAGGGCGTGTGGCCGAGATCGTGCGCCAGAACGACGGCCTCGGCGTAGTCCTCGTTCAAGCGCAATGCGCGCGCGATCGTCCGCGTGATCTGAGCCGCCTCCATCGTGTGGGTCAGCCGGGTTCGGTAGTAGTCACCTTCGTGATTGACGAAAACCTGCGTCTTGTACTCCAGACGCCGGAACGCCGTCGAATGGATGACGCGATCCCGGTCGCGCTGGAAAGCGGTGCGCAGGCGATGCTCGGCCTCGGGATAGGCGCGCCCCAGCGAAGCGCGACTATGGGCAGCCCACGGCGCCAGCAGGATGTCCTCGCGCTGCTCGAGGTCCTCGCGCGTCACAACCGGGTCTCTCCCGTGCTCGCGAACGACTCGCCGCTACCGCCGGCCCGGGGGCTCACGGTCGGCCCCTCTCGGGCATCGGCACGGCCGAGCCACCTCCGCCGCTCAGGGGAATACGATCGGAGTCGCCGATCCGACGGACCCGGCCGCTCATGATCATGAGGAGCATCCACGCGCCGAAGAGCGCGAGGATCACCCGCAGGAGCCACTGAATCCAACTGGTCTTCCGCGCTTCCGGCGCTCGCTCCGACATGAGGTTCTTCCTCTCGATCCGCTCGTGCGGACGTCACTCGCCTCGCCGCCTGTCTCCGGCGATCGACTGCCCCCGGCGCGGATCGAACGCGCGACCCCAGGATTAGGAATCCTGTGCTCTATCCAACTGAGCTACGGGGACCGACCTCTGGGATAGCCCACCCCGGCGGTGCGCGCGAATCTTACGGATCTTGCGCAATTGAGATATGCACGGCCCGCATGAACACCCGAACAAGGATCATATCCGTAGCGCTGTGGTGCTCCACCTTCGTGCTCGCCGGGCGGGCCGTGCCGCTGGCCCACGCTGCCCCGGCCGCTGCGCCCGAGCCCCGAACCCTGTCCTCTGGCGACGTCGAGTTGGCCCTGCCGCTCGGCCTCCAAGCGGACGCGGCTTTCATCCCCAAGGACAATCCCCTGTCCAAGGCCAAGATCGAACTCGGCCGCATGCTCTACTTCGATGGCCGCCTTTCCGCCGATGGCAACGTGCCGTGTGCCGGATGCCACAACCCCTATCACGGCTATGCCGATCCCGAGGCGTTCTCGCCCGGCGTCGGCTTCAAGCGCGGCGGCCGCAATAGCCCGACCGTGACCAATCGGCTGTTCTCGGCCGAGCAGTTCTGGGACGGCCGCGCCGCCGATCTCGAGGCCCAGGCGCACGGCCCGGTCACCAACCCGGTCGAGATGGCGCTGCCCTCGCACGACGTCGCCGTGAGCCGCATCGCCACCGTCAAGGGCTACCCGCCGCTCTTCGAGAAAGCCTTCGGCGACCCGAAGGTGACGATGGCGCGCATCGCGCAGGCGATCGCCAGCTTCGAGCGCACGGTCCTCTCGGGTGACAGCGCCTGGGACCGCTGGCAGGCCGGCGACAAGCAGGCTCTCAGCCCACAGCAGATTCGCGGCTTCGATCTCTTCCGTGGCAAGGCCACCTGCGAGACCTGCCACGTCTCGTTCAACTTCAGCGACGAGGGTTATCACAATCTCGGCGTCGGCTGGGACGCGGCAACCGGGACGATGAAAGACAAGGGCCGCGCGGACGTGACCAAGGCGGCGCGTGACGAAGGCGCCTTCAAGACGCCGACCCTGCGCGACATCGTCCTGAGTGCGCCCTACATGCACGACGGTTCGGAGGCGACACTGGAAGAGGTCGTCCAGTTCTACGACCGGGGCGGCAATCCCAACCCCAACCTCGATCCCAAGATCAAGCCGCTCGGCCTGAGCGCGAGCGAGCAAGCCGATCTGGTGGCCTTCATGCAGGCACTGACCGGGCGCAATACCCAACCCCACCCGCTCGCGAGCCGCGATCTCCCCCGCTGAGGCGGGGCCAACGCCGAACTACTTCGCCGGCCGCGTGCTCCCCTGACCGGACCAGAAGAGCACGACCGGACCGGCGATGTAGATCGACGAATAGGTCCCGGTGATGAAGCCGACCAGCAGGGTGAAGGCAAAGGGCTGGAGGCCCTCGCCGCCGAGGAAGAAGAGCGCGACCAGCACGAAGAGTGCTGTCCCGGTCGTCAGCAGAGTACGCGACAGAGTCTCGTTGATGCTGCGGTTGATGACGGTAGCCAGATCGGTTCGGGGGTAGCGCTTCCGGTTCTCGCGCACGCGGTCCGACACAATGATCGTGTCATGTACGGAGAATCCGACGACGGTCAGAAGCCCGGCGAGGGTCGTCAGGTCGAAGGTGTACTGCGTCAGCATGAGGGCACCGGTCGCGATCATGACGTCGTGGATCAGAGCCACCACCGCGCCGAATCCAAAACTGGGTTCAAAGCGGAACGCGATGTAGATCCCCATGAAGAGGGTCGCGACGGCGACCGCCAGAAAGCCCTGCATACGGAGGCCTGCGCCGACCTTGGGGCCCACGCTCTCCACGCTCAGGATCTCGAAGCCGCTCTCCCCATGGTTGCTGCGCAGCAGGGTCTTCAAGGTCTCGCCGATCGAGTTCATCTCCTCGCCCTCGGTGATCTCGAAGCGCAAGAGGAACTCGCGACCCTTGTCGCCAAAATCCTGAACCGTGAGGTCACGCAGCTCGAGGTCGGCAAGCTCAGCCCGAAGGGCGGTCGCGCTGGTCGCCTGCTCGAAGCGGACGCGGATCGCGGTGCCACCGGTGAAGTCGACCCCGTAGTTGAGCGGGCGAGCGAAGAAGAGTGCGACGGCAAGGAGATTCAGGACCGTCGACAGGATGAGGAAGAAGTGACGCTTGCCGACGAAGTCGAGTTCGATGCCGTCAGGTAGAAGTGTCCGGAAAGGCCACTTCCCACCTGCTCCCGGAGTACCGTTCCCGGTCGGAGCGCCTCTGTCGCTGGCTTGTGCCATGTCCTTGAGCGGAGAGTGCGCTCCGCAGCCTTGCCGTAGCAGCTGACCGAACAAGCGACAACGACGCGACCCTCCCGAGCGTGATGCGGATGCCTCTGGAGGTCACCGGCCTACATCTCGCGGCGGCCCTCGAGCGACTTGGTGAGGGTCAGCACGTCGGTGTACTCGACGTCGCCCCCCATGGGCAGTCCGCGGGCGATGCGCGTGACCCGGACACCCGTCGGCTTGAGCTGCTGAGCCAGGTAGAGTGCGGTGGCCTCGCCCTCGGCCGTCGGGTTCGTCGCCAGGATGATCTCGCCCACCCCGCCCCGGCGCGCCCGTTCGACCAGCTCGCCGCAACGGAGTTGGTCGGGGCCCACACCCTCGAGCGGAGCAAGCGTCCCGCCGAGGACGTGGTAGCGACCGCGGTACTCCTGGGCACGCTCGAAGGCGATCATATCCGCCGGTTCCTCGACAACGCAGATCTCGTCGGCGCGGCGGCGTGGATCGCGACAGACGCGACAGGGATCCTGCTCGGTCAGGCCGAAGCAGACCGAGCACAAGCGGCTCTGTTCCTTCACGCCAAGCAACGCCTCAGCCAGGCTGGCGGCGTACGAAGCGTCGGCACGCAGGACGAAGAACGCCAGCCGGAGCGCCGACTTCTCGCCGATCCCGGGAAGTCGCTTGAGCGCGTCGAGAAGACGCTCCATCGAGGGTGTCAGCCCGTTCTCCGTCACTATGTCGCGCTCAGCCGAACCCCGGCAGCTTGAGCCCCCCCGTGAGCCGGCCGATCTCCTCGGCCATCATCGCCTGGGCCCGCCGGATCCCCTCGTTGACGGCGGCGAGCACCAGATCGCGCACGAGCCCGGCATCGCCAGCCGCGAGGACCTCTTTCTCGATGCGCAGATCGACCAGTTCGAGCCGGCCGTTCACGACGGCCCGGACCATGCCGCCGCCGGCGGAGGCTTCGACCGTCCGGGCGCCCGCCTCAGCCTGCACGGTCTGGAGGCGTTCCTGCATCTCCTTGGCTCGCGCAAGGAGTCCCCCCAGCACGCCGCTCTCCGGTCCGTCGCCCATGGCCGAAAACCTAGCCTTCGCGGCGCGTGCGGGGAAGAACCGCCTCGATGTGTCCGGCGAGCACTTCGACACTGAGCTTGACCACGGGATCCTCACGCGCGGCACGATCGAGATCCTGTGCCGCGCCGCCCGGCTGCCGGTTCTCGTCAGCGACGGCCACAAACCGGAACGGGCGTCCGAACTCCTCCCGAATCGCGGCCTCGATCTCTGCCACGACCGCGGCCTCGCCGAGCGCCGCTGCCGCTTCCGGCCCGGTCACGAGGATGCGCATGTCGCCGCGCGCTTCGTCGATCTCGAGCAGACGACTGAACGAGAGCCGGAAGAACCGAGCGGCGCTGCGGCCGGTCAAGCTCGCCACCAGGCGCTTCCAGCGCGCCTCACCCGGCGCTCCGGCAGCCGAACCGCCATCCACCTTCCCCGCCGCGAGAGGTTTCGCCGGGGCCATCTCGGACGCTGCCGCAGTACCGCTGCCGGTCGATCGACCCGGCGGCGAACGACGCCCTCCGGCAACGTTCATGTCCGCAACGGGCGGCGTAGCGGCGACACTCGGGGCTCCCGGTAGCGACTCGGCGCTGCGTGGCCCCTGCGCCCCGGACTCGACCGGTCGAGCCGAAGCCGAGGGCCCGCGTCCCGAACTCGCCGGCGCCGATGCGGTCGTTCCGCCCGTGCGTGGCACTGCACTTCCCGGTCTGCCGCCGCCCTGGGGGCCGGCCCCCGGGCTACCTGACGGACGGCCGTCGCCGAGCGCCTCCAGACGCGCGAGGATGTCGTCGAGAGGTCGGATCTCGGGCAGAAGGGCCAGATCGATCAAGGCCAGCTCAAGGACCATTTGCGGGCTGCTGCTCCGTGCGATCTCATCGCTTGCCGAGAGCAGGACGCGGAACATGCGCCGGGCATCCTCGAAGGAAACCTCCGCTGCGAGCTTCTCGGCGCACGTGATCTCACCCTCGCTCAGATCCTCGAGCAGAGCCCTTCCGCCGACGGCCAACAACGACACGTGCCGCGCCTGACGGGCGAGCTCCTGCGTCAGCCGCGGCAGATCCGCCCCACCGCGCACGGCCTCGTCGAGCAGTCGCAAGGCCCCGGCCGCATCCCCGGCCTTGGCACTCGCCAGCATCGCCGTCGCCAGTTCGGCGTCGGGAAGACCCAGCGCGCCGCGAACGTCCGTCGCACGAAGCGGCCCCTCGCCCCAGGCCAGAGCCTGCTCCAGCAGAGAGGTGGCATCGCGCAAACTTCCGCCCGCCTCGCGCGCGACCATGGCCAGAGCCTCGGGCTCGGCCTCCCTGCCCTCGCCGGCCACCAGCCCCGCGAGCGCCTCGGCGACCGTTGCCGTGGCGACGGCGCGGAAGTCGTAACGCTGGCAACGGGAGAGAATCGTGGCACTCAGCTTGTGCGCGGCCGTCGTTGCCAGAATAAACTTCGCGTGCGGCGGCGGCTCCTCGAGCGTCTTCCGGCAGGCCTCGCCCGCTTGCCGCGAGAGGCCATGGGCTTCGTCGATGATGTAGATCCGGAAGCGGCTCGAAGCCGGCTGGTACTTCACCGTCTCGAGCAGCTCGCGCGCCGCGTCGATGCCGGTCTGCGACGCCGCGTCCACTTCGAGGACGTCGAGGGAGCGCCCTTCGGCGACTTCGCGGCAGGGCCGGCACTCGCCACACGGATTCGGCGTCGGACCGCGCTCGCAGTTCAACGCGCGCGCCAGAATCCTAGCCGTCGTCGTCTTGCCGACGCCCCGGATGCCGCTGAAGACAAAAGCGTGGGCAACCCGGCCGGACTCCAGCGCTCGGATGAGGGGGCGGGTCACGTGTTCCTGCCCGATCACCTCCTCGAAGCCGCGCGGCCGACGGCGGCGAGCGAGCACTTCGTAGGGGGCGGCCGGGGGGGCCGGATCCGGATTTATGGTCTTGCTACGCGCCATGACGGGCAGGTCAGTGATAGCTAGGCACCCCTGCGGCACAGCGAAGACATCGTTGCCGGTGCTCCCTTCCGGGCCTGGCGGGGTTCGCGAGCTTCACTTGCGCAGGACCTAGCTATCACTGACCTGCCTGTTGGCAAATGCTCTAGCCCCGAGCCGAAGGCCCCGCAATCAGATCTCGGGGACACCCGCCGGCCGTGCGCGCAGCACCGTCGCCAGCCGCACCAGGTACGCCGTGCCCGACCAGAGAGCCAGGGCCGTGGCGTACCAGAGGAAGACCAGCCCCGCGGCATGGAAGTCGAGCGGGCCCAGTCGATAGTGCGCCAGCAGCGGAACGAGAGCGACGATCTCGAAGATCATCTTGGCCTTGCCGAGCGCCTCCGCCCCGATCACCAGCCCCTCGTCGCTGGCAATCGCCCGGAGCGTCGTGACCCCAACCTCGCGGGCCGCCAACAGGGCCACGATCCACGCCGGTGCACGGGCTGCGCCGGGTGTTGCGCAGAGCATGATCAGGACCGAGAGCACCAGCACCTTGTCCGCCAGCGGATCGAGGAACTTGCCCACGTTGCTCACCGTCCCGCGGCGCCGCGCCAGCTCACCATCCAGCCAATCACTGAGACAGGCCACGAAGAAGAGCGCGCACGCAAGCCCGGAGCGGAGCGGCGTCGGGTCGGCGAGCAGCCACACCAGGATGGGTGCCGCGGCGATCCGCGAGAGCGTCAGCAGATTCGGCAGATCGAGAACATCGAACGGGCGACGAGGCACGCGTCAACCTCCGGCCGCACGCGCGGCGAGCTGGCCGCGCAAAAATTCCTGGCGGAAGAGGAAGACCTGGTCCACGTAAGCCCGGGTCTCCGCGAAGGGCGGCACGTCACCGTGGCGCTCGACCGCGCCGGGACCCGCGTTGTAGGCAGCCACCGCGCGCCGGACATCGCCGGAGAAGCGCTCGAGCATACGACTCAAGTAGTTCACGCCGCCCTCGATGTTCTGCTCGACGAGGAACGGATCGGCGATCCCCATTTCGGCCGCGGTCTCCGGCATCAGCTGCATCACGCCAAGTGCCCCGGCGCTCGACACGGCCCAGGGATCGAAATTCGACTCGGCACGAGCGACGGCATGGACCAGCGCGCGGTCGACGCCATGGCGCCGTGCCGCCCGATCGAGCAGATCGTCGATCCCGAGCGGAGCCCGCCTGGGCCGGAAACTCGTGTGCTGCACCAGCCCGCGTCCCCCTCGCGGTGTCCAGAGGACACGTTCGACGCTGGTGCGGGAGAAGCGCGTTGGACGGAAGCGCACGTCGGCTGGAGCATTGGTGAAGTGCAGGACTCCGCTTCGATCGCGGTAGGAATAGACCTCGCTCGCAGCCGCAGTCACGACCCCCGGAAGGAGCCCACTCAGCAGAGCCAGTGCCAGCAGCCGGACCATGCCTCTACCCCTTGCCACGACGCCATCCCCGTCCATAAACGAAGAGCCTCCCCCGGGTGTCCCCGGAGCGCCCGCACAGGAGAACCGATGTGCGGCCGCATGGCAAGGCCTGCGGGGGAGAGAGGGCACTCGCGACGTGAGGATCGACTTCGACTTCCTGGTGATCGGCAGCGGCATCGCCGGGCTCAACTTCGCCCTGAGCGCCGCCGGCCGCGGCGCTCGCGTCGCGGTGGTCACCAAGACGGCCCTGCCCGAGGGCTCCAGCCGATACGCACAAGGAGGCGTCGCCTCGGTCTGGAGCCCCGAGGATTCCTTCGACGCCCACGCCGCCGACACCGACGGGGCCGGCGGCGGTCTCTGCCACCGCGATGTGGTCGACCTCGTCGTGCGGGAAGGCCCCGAGCGCATTCGCGAGCTGATCGAACTCGGCGCTCACTTCACCCTGCGCGAGGATGCCGCGAGCGCCTTCGATGTCGAGCTTGGCCTCGAGGGGGGCCATTCGCGCCGCCGCATCATCCACGCGGTGGATGCGACCGGGTCCGAAATGATGCGCGCCCTCCTCGAAGCCGCGACCGCCACACCGAATATCGCCCTGTTCGAGGGCGCCTTTGCCATCGATCTCATCACCTCAGCCAAGTTCGGCCTGCCCGGGCCCGACCGCTGCCTCGGAGCCTATGTGCAACGCGGCGGTGGCGTGGACGTCTTCGCCGCCCGCGCAACTCTGCTGGCGACCGGCGGCGCCGGCAAGGTCTACGTCTATACAAGTAACCCAGACGTCGCGACCGGCGACGGGATCGCGATGGCCTACCGCGCGGGCGCGCGGATCGGGAACATGGAGTTTATCCAGTTCCATCCGACCTGTCTCTTTCATCCGCACGCAAAGTCCTTCCTGATCAGCGAAACCGTGCGCGGCGAGGGTGCTCTGCTGCGCCGGCCCGACGGCTATCGCTTCATGCCCGATTACGACCCCCGCGCCGAGCTCGCGCCCCGCGACCGGGGTCGACGTCGAGCGTCCACGCGATGAGTGCGCCCGTCGCGGCGACGAAGCCCCACCCGAACACCGCGCACGCGGCGACGGC
>SXGT01054536.1_pt1 | contig 13861 bp, 8 predicted proteins | sample 3176221 | NCBI WGS metagenome assembly SXGT01 (sample SAMN11356862, study PRJNA531348) | freshwater metagenome | isolation source: freshwater sample F1-120 | place: China: Fuxian Lake, Yuxi | collected 2017-12-25 | reverse complement strand
GCTGCCGCCGCCACCGACGCGCACATATCCGGGTTCGCCATCCACCGGATAGATCAGCGATTCCGGCAGCTGCCAGTTGGCGAGTGCTTCACCCTTCCAGTCGAACTTCTGCTTCCAGAAGCCACGATAACTCTCCTTGTCAAGGTACATGACCTGCTTGCCGAAGATGTAGTACGGGTTCTTCGGCTTCGCTTCGACGATCCACACCGGCCGTAGCACCAGCGCCATCTGGATCGGTGCCCAGGCGACCAGGCCTTCGCCCGACTTCCAGCCGTCGGTCTGTGAGGCGAGCAGCGGCATCTCGGGATAGGTGAAGTGCCAGCCGTGCTCGGATTCGGGGATCAGATCCGAGATCTCCTGCCCGGGCTCGATCGCCTCGGGGAACTTGGGCTTGTCCAGGCCGGGGCCGTCGTAGCTGCCGAGGATGTAACCCTCGCCGATCAGCTTGAACTCGAAGTCCTCGGGCTTGCCGTCGAAGTAGGGTCCGTCGTCCTGCGAGATGTCCGAGCCCATGAAACCGTCGGCGCGGTTGGCGGGGTTGATCGGCCGGACCCGCCGCAAGGCCGGTACGTAGGCCCATGACTGGTCGGTCTTGTCGCCTTCGCGATAGCGCCAGTTGAGCGAGATCACGCCGTTCAGATCGCTCGGCTCACGCACGAGAGCGAGCGTGCGCGAGAGAATGTTGTCCGGGTTGTCGATGTCCTTCTGGAACTCCGGCGGCTGGCCGTCGTAATATTTGAAGTTGACCTCGGTGACGATGCGCCGCAGCAGTCCCTGATCGCGATCCACCCAGTTGATCGGCGTGTTGGTGTGGAACGAGCCGGCCCAGTAGAGCGTGTACATGGAGTTCCACACGGCCTTGACGCCGGCCTGGGGATCCTTCGGGTCGATCGTCGGGAAGGGCCATCCGGTGATCACTTCCGGGCGCTTGCCGGTCTTGACGTCGACCACCGTGCCCTTCTCGTCGATCTTGTAGCGGCCCTCGTTCTGCTTCGAGAGTTCGCGCAGGCGCGGGTCGTAGGGCGTGCCCTTCAGGTGCTCGATCTTGCGTACGGGATTCTTGTATTCGCCCTTCGGGTAGAGGCCCAGGACCTCGGCGGGCAGCAGGCCCTCGGCGAGCTGCCAGTTGCTCTGATCGAGCATGGCGCCGTCGGGCAGCTCCCGGATCTCGTCGACTCCGGCGGCCGCGGGCCGCGCCTGGGAGAGGGCGAGGGCGACGACCAGGGCGGCCAGGGCGGAGAGCCGGCGAGTGGGGAGGTGCGGTCGCCTGCGGGCGACGTCGGCGCCCGCGCTGCCTTTGTGCCGGGAGTCGCCCTGGTCAGAGATCGAAACGTTGCGCTTGCTCGGTTCCACGCGATGAGCCTCCGATTCTATCTGTGCTTGTCGCCGGGGGTGGGGCTGGGTCGGCGTCTCTCCCGGAGCCCACGACGCTATACCGAGTCCGGGCCGCGGGCCAGCGCCACGCCATGCCACGCCGCGCACCGGGTGCGCCGGGCCCGGCCCGGGCCGCCTCAGCCCCGCACTGAACGCAGGCTTTGCAGCAGGTCGTGCTCGGCCACGAAACCGGTGGCCTCGCGGAAAGCCCGTCCGTCGATGGTGCACGGGTACTTCAGGAAATCGACGGCATCGCTGGGCGCGGGGGCCAATCCGAAGCGGAACATCGTGCCGATCAGGACGCGCCAGAGGGGTTCGGGTAGCGGCAGGGCCCGGCCGCCGGCGATCCGGATCGCGCTGTGGAGCGGCAGGGCGGCGCCGCCGGTCACGTTGAACACCCCGCGCGGCTTCTGCTCGACGCAGCGCACGATCGCCCGGGCCAGGTCCTCCTCGTCGATGAACTGCATCATCGGGTCGAAGCCCATCACGGTCGGGCTGACCTCGAGCTGCAGATAGCTGCTCATCGTCGAGGGCGAGCGCTTCCCGAGCACGCTGGCGGGACGCAGGATCGCGGTCGCGACGTCGGGGTAGTGCCAGAGAAAACCGCTGGCCAGCGCGTCGAGCTCGGCCAGATCGCGGATCTCGGGATAATGTCGGCTCACGCTCAGCCCGGTGTCCTCGGCCATGTAGAAGGCGTTTTCGGGCAGCGCGCCGTAGACGTAGGAACTCGAGAGCACGACCAGCCGCCGCACGCCGTGCTTCGCGCACAGGTCGAGCAGTTTCCGCGTGCCGCCGACGTTGACGTCGTGCCGGAGGCGCTCGTTGAAGACGTGACGCAGCGACGCGAGATGGACCACCGCCTCGGGATGCTCGCGGCGCAGCACGTCGTCGGTGCTCTTCTTGCGGAGATCGGCGCGGTGGAGCGTGATCTCGCGTGGGCGCCCCGGCCAGGCGCCGGTATCGAGGCCGACGACCTCGTGCTCATCGAGCAGGCGGCGCGCGACCATCCGGCCGAGCCTGCCGGCGGCGCCCGTGATCAGGACCTTCATGCAGCCCCCTAAGTCGATGACCCCGTCGTCCGGGTCAAGCGCGGCGCTTGCGTGGGCCGGCGGGGCCCCCCGTCCGAATCGCCGCGGCCTGGCCAGGCAGGAGGCAGCGCGCTGGGACCCCTTGCGTGGGTGGCCGCGTCGCGCTCGAATCGCCGCGGGGCGATGGTGCACTTGAAGAGCGTGGTGGAGCGAGCTGTCCCGAGTTCGAAGCGGTTCGGGGTGCGGCCGGACCTGACGGCATGCGGCGGTGCCGGCATGATTCCGTCAGGGCGCTCGGCCGCCTGGGGGAGGACGTGAACGCGACACCGTCGGCTCCGGGCGGACCGTCGGCGACCGCTGGTTCGCGGCGGCGCTCCGTCCTCACGCTGCTCCTGCTTGGGGCGCTGGTGGTGGCGCTGCGCTGGCTGCCGCTCGGCGATTGGCTCGCGGCCTTTCGTGCCTGGGCGCAGGTGCAGGGCACGCTGGGCCAGATTGCGTTCGCGCTGGTCTACGCCGTCTGCGTCGTGCTCTTCGTACCGGCCTCGGTGCTGACGCTCGGCGCGGGCGCGGTCTACGGACTCGGCCGCGGCGTCGTGGTGGTCGTGGCTGGGGCGAGCCTGGGCGCGCTCGCGAGCTTTCTGCTGGCGCGGGGTGTCCTGCGCTCCCGGGTCCAGCGCTGGGTGGCTGGCAGCCCGCGCCTGCGGGCACTTGACGGCGCGGTGGCGCGCTCGGGAGCGCGTATCGTGTTTCTCGTGCGCCTCTCGCCCGCCTTCCCGTTCACCCTCAGCAACTACGTTTTCGGACTGACCGGCGTGAGCCCGGCCGGTTATGCGGTCGCGACCATCATCGGCATGATCCCGGGCGCCATCGCCTGGGTCTATCTCGGCGTCGCCGGAGCCGACGCGGCGGCGGGTGGCGTGCAGAGCGGGGTCGAGCTCGCGCTGCGTCTCGGCGGCGTGATCTCGGCACTGGCCGTCACGGTGCTGATCGCTCGCCTGGCGATGCGGGCGATCCGCGCGGCGGGCGTCGACGAGGGCGCCTGACGTGGTGCGGCGAACGCTTGCGCAGCGGGGACCCGCGCTGGCGCCGACGTGACGCGGTGTGGCGCAGGCTCGCGCCCTGAGGATCCGCGCCGTCGGCTGCGCTTCGTGATTCGCCGCCCCGCTTGCTGCTAGAGGGGCGGCCAGTGGCGCGCGGCCGGATCGATCCCGCGACCCCGGAGTCCGAGATGAAGGCACTGGTCTACGAGAATCATCTGCCGCGCCTGATCGCGACCGGCATTCTCTCGCGCTTGACGGCGCGTGCCTACGTCGGCCGGCTGGCGCCGATGCAGATGCGCGACGTGCCCGAGCCCAGCCTGCCGGCCGACGACTGGCTCGTGTTGCGGCCGCATCTCTGTGGCCTCTGCGGCAGCGATTACAAGCAAGTTTTCATGAAGGGCAACTTCGACAACCCGATGACCGGAGTGATCTCGTTCCCGCAGGTGCTCGGCCACGAGGTGGTGGGAACGATCGAGCGCGTCGGTCCGGCGGTGCGCACCCGCCGCGTCGGCGAGCGGGTGGTGCTGAATCCCTGGCTCTCGTGCGTGACGCGCGGGCTCGCCCCGTGCGAGTGGTGCCGGCGCGGCGAACTGGCGCAATGCCTCAATTTCACCCGCGGCCACATCCCCCCCGGCATCCACCACGGCAACTCGAGTGGTGCCTCGGGCGGCTTCGCGCAGCTCCTGCCGGCCCACGAATCGCAATGCATTCCGGTGCCCGACGGGATCTCCGACGAACAGGCCGTGCTCGCCGATCCCTTCTCGGTGTCGCTGCACGGCATCCTGCACACGCCGCCCCCGGCGGGCGGCACGGTGCTGGTGTACGGCGTCGGGACGCTCGGGCTGTCGGCGGTCGCGATCCTGCGCGCGCTTTTCCCCGATGTGCGCGTGCTGGCGGTGGCACGCTTCGCGCACCAGCGTCGCCTCGCGGAACAGCTCGGTGCGGCACAGGTGCTCGCGCACGAGCCCCTGCGCGCCATCATCGAGGGCGTGGCCGCGGCGGTGGGCACCGAGATCTATGAGCCCTGGCGCGGGCTGCCGATGCTGAGCGGCGGCGTCGACGTCATCTACGACACCGTGACCGCGCCCGAGACGCTCGAGGTCGGCGTGCGCATCACGCGGGCACGCGGCCGCATCGTCTGCCTCGGCGTCGAGCCGCCGCGGCGCTTCGAATGGACGCCGCTCTACTTCAAGGAGATCTCGCTGGTCGGCTCGAACGCGTTCGCGATCGAGGAGTGGCAGGGGCGCCGCCAGCACGCGATGGAGTGGTACTTCGAGTTTCTGCGCGAGGGCCGGCTCGACATGACGCCGATCATCACGCACCGCTACGCCTTCGGCGACTGGCGCGAGGCGTTCCTGACCTGCTTCGATCAGGGCACGAGCGGCGCCGTCAAGGTACTGTTCCAGCACGACGCGTCGGCTTGAGGCAGCAGGCTCGGTGCGGCCGCGCGGGGCTCACGCGGCCGCGTGCTCGGAGAGCCCGGCCAATGTCGAGACCAGCTCGCTCGGCCGGAAGGGCTTCGAGACCCAGGCCGCAAAGCCGACCGAGAGGGCGCGCGCGCGGTCCTCGGGGCGCGCGTAGGCGGTGAGTGCCAGCGCGGGCGGTGCGGCGATACCTTCGTCTCGCCAGCGCTCGCGCAGCTCGGCGAGGAGCTGGTAGCCGTCCTTCTCGGGCAGGCCGATGTCGCTGACGACGAGATCGGGTCGTGCAAAACTTGAGGCCTCGAGGGCCTCGGCCGCGCTGGCCGTCGCGACGACGAGAGCGCCCTTGCGCTCGAGCAGCCGGACCGTCAGGGCCAGGTTCGCCGGCTCGTCCTCGACCAGCAGGATCCGCAGGCCGGCCAGCGGGCGCAGCGAGGTGGTCGCCGCGGGAGAAGGAGTCGTGGCGCCGGACGACGGGGGCGTCACGGCGGCCGCTTCGGGCAGCGATACCGTGAGCCGGGCGCCACGACCGCCGCCCGCGTTCTCGACCAGGATCGTGCCGCCGAGCGCCTCGACGAGTCCCCGCGCGATGGTCAAGCCGATGCCGAGGCCCCCGTGGCGCCGGGTGAGAGCGTCCTCCCCTTGCCAGAAGGGCTCGAAGACGCAGCCGAGCAGCTCGGGTGGGATGCCGGGGCCACCGTCCTCCACCGTCAGCAGGACTCTGCCACGCTCGCGGCCGAGGTGGATCCGGATCTCGCCACCGGCCGGAGTGAAGGAGAGCGCGTTGGCCAGCAGGTTGCTCGTGATCTGGACGAGACGGACCCGATCGGCGTTGATCCAGGCGGATTCGAGGGTCCGCACGATCACGACGGGCTTGCGGTCGGCGACCAGCCGGACCTCCGCCACGGCCTGCGCAACCGCGTCGGCGGCGTCGAGGCGCTGGAGGTCGAGCGGCAGCGTGCCCACGCGCAGGCGGGCTGCGTCGAGCAGGTCGTCAAGCAATTGCTGCTCCGTGCGGATGGCATGGTCGAGGGTGTCGAGGACCTGGGGCATTTCGGTTGCGGGCACCTGTCCATCGCGGAGTTCGTCGACCCAGCCGCGGATCGCGGTCATCGGTGTGCGCAGCTCGTGCGTGACGATGGCGAGGAAGTTCTCGCGTGCCCGGTTGGCGTTCTCGGCCGCCTGCCGCGCGCTGCGCTCATTGGCAAGCGTGCGTTCGCGCTCGGCCCCGGTCTCGCGCAGATGCCCGGCCATGCGCTCGACGGCGTGGTCGAGTGCTTGCATCTCGCGGGGGAAGGTGATCTCCCTTGCCCTTGCCCCCGTCGTGTCGAACTCCTCCGCTGCGAGTTCCTCGGTCCGGACCACGAGGTCTGCGATCGGCCGCGCCAGCTTGACCGAGAGCAGGAGCGCGACCAAGATCGCGAGCAGGCCGGGGCCCGCGACTCCCGCGGCCCCGCGCCAGAGCGCAGTCTGCACGGGGGCCAGGGCTTCCACCTCGGGGACAGCGACGCCCACCGCCCAACCGCTCGAGCCCTCGACGGGCATGTACGCCAGAAGCCACGGCTCGCCAGCGCTGCTTACGAGACGCTCCTCGGTCGCCTCACCGCCGAGAGCGCGCCGCAGTGCGGAGCCGGGTTCGAGCGATGGGCTTGGGAGCGCTTCATTCTCATCGCCGAGCCAGGTGAAGATAGGCTTTGACTGGGTGTTTGCATCTCCGATCAAGCTTCGGAACGCGACGATACTTCTCTGAGGAGAAGGGAGAGCACCAAAAATGGGTGAGACTCCGGATTTGAGGAACACGACGAGATTCTGGCCGGTAGCCGTGAGCATGGGGTAAGCGACTTCGATCGAGGGGGTCTCTTCGCCCTTGGCCCAACCGCTGTGGAAGAACTCGCCGAGCCCGCGCTGGAAAGCCCGAGAGCCGCTCCTGTCTGCTCCGAGCAGGGCGGGCGAGGTCGTCGCACGGATCACGCCGCGGGAGTCAGCGATGGCGATACTCTGGAGGGGGCCGAGCAGCGATCCGCCGACATCGGACTTCATCGCGTCCAGGAGGATGGGGGCGGCCTCTTGCTCCAGGGTCGACGCGTCGATCCGATCTGCGGCATGGTCATCGAAGAGCTGGCGCAACTTGGTGCGGCTCGCGATCCCCGCGGCTCGGATCTGGTTGGCCGCAAGAATGTTGCTGACCAGCAGCGCCCGCAGCCGCGCGCCCCCAACGAGGCGTTCCGCGACGCGAACTTCGGTTTCGGATGCGAGTTCCGGCACCGTCAAGGCCAGGGTGCCGAGGCCCACCAAGAGCACCAGCCCGCCTCCGTAGAGGAGCAGGGTGGTTCGCATCGAGATACTCTTCCGCACCCGTCGCGACGGGAGACCAGTCGACTCGGTGCCCATCTCTTCTCACGCTGGGCGCTTGGTGGGGCCGACGCAAGGACGTCCCGGCTCGCGTCCGGCCACCCCAGGCACACTGGGCGGCACCCCCGGGATGCTTGATCCTGCACAGCGGACTCTCTCGGTCTCCGGGCGGTTGAGGGGCAATCCCGGCACGGACGCGGCAACATGCAGGGCTGCCGGGTCCTGGCGCCGGTCCATCTTGTCCGCTCGGGACGGGTCGCGGCATGGGCCTTGCGCGTCTACGGGACCACCGATGCGATTGAGTAGAGTCCCCTGCCCAGCGGCGAGTCCCGCGTGCTGCCGGGCCCCGACGCACCACGGTTCCACGAGAGCCCCGGAGCGCGATCGACCCGGGCCGCGTGGCGCGCGTCGGGCCGGGGCCATGCCTCGGTACGCCATCCCGCGCGCCGGTCGCGGTCGGTCGCGACGACGCCGCGGGCTCGGATTCGTCCTGCGGGCGGCGGCTCTGGTTATTTCCATGCTTGTAGTCGCGCGGCCCGCGCCGGCCTGGGAGACGCGCATCGACGGCCCGCCTTTCCCGAGCCTCGCTTCTGGTCACTGGAAGGCGGTCGCCTTCCTGCCTGCGGGCGACGTCGTCGCGGCCGGCACGAGTTTCGGATGGGGTTACGACGATTCCTGCTGGCTCGTCGTGGCGCGCTTCGCCCGCACCGGGGGCACGGTGCGCTGGCAGACGAAGCTCGCGGAATGTGGCGACGACCATTCCTTTGGCGACTTCGGCAACGAGGAACTTTTGATCGACAACGCCGGCGATCTGCTCGTCGGGCGGCGCGATTCCATGGCGCGTGCGATGGGCGTGTACAAGCTCGACGGAATGAGCGGGGATGTGCTCTGGCATCGCCAGCCCATGGACTTCAACAAGCACGGCCCCTTCATCCACCACATCGCTCTGGCGCCGGGCGGCGACGTTGTGGCGACCGCGAGTGAGGGCTGGACCTACTACGATTCGAGTCGACTCGCGGTGGTTCGCCTCGACGGCGCAAGCGGCGAGGAGATCTGGCGCCAGCGTTTCGAGGGCGACACCGCGGCCGCGACCTCGGAGCTGGAGGATCTCGTCAACGCGGCCGACGCGATCGCGATCGACGCAGCCGGCGACGTCGTGCTGGCGGGCCGGCTCTACGACGCGGTCTACATCTGGGACGATGAACAGGAGTTCGGCTACTGGACCGAACGCGCCCGGCCGACGGTGCTGAAGCTCGCCGCGGCCGATGGCGCCGAGCTGTGGCGACGTGACGATTTCGCCGCGCCCGTTGTGTCGCTGGCTCTCACGGACACGGGCGATCCGCTCGTGCTCGGCTTACGCCGCGGTGTGATCGACGTGCAGCGGCTCGATGGCGCAAGCGGCAGCACGAGTTGGTCGGCCGCCTACCCGGTCGGGGAGGAGTCCGAGCTGATCGGCGGCGCCATCGTGGTGGACGGTGCAGAACGCCTGACGGCCAGTGCGCTCGAGTGGCGCGTCGCGCCCGACGCCGTGGCGGCGGCGTGGCGGCCGCAGGTGGTGCACGCCGACGCCAGCAGCGGAGCACCTCTCTGGTCGCGCGAACTCGCGAGCGGAGACGGCAACTGCTCGCTGCCGCGCTATTCATCGCCGGCCGCCACTGTGCTCGCTCTCTCGCCAGCTCCGGCGTCCGCGCCCCTCGTCGCCGGGGGCTATTGCAGCGGCGCCGGGAGCGGCCTCTTCGTGGCGCGCCTTTCCGAGCTGAGTGGCGCGCTCGAGTGGCGTCAAACTGGGCCGGCGAGCCCGACCCGGCAGACGGCCTACGCGCTCGCCGCCGCGGACGATGACCTCGTGGTGGGGGGACAGCAGGCGGGTTCGGGAGAGCGCTATGGCCCGCTGGTGGCACTCCTCGACGCGACCTCCGGCCGCGAAACTTGGCGGGACGAGCGCGGCGCCCACGCCACCGGCGAGTTGTTGACGGCCCCTTCGTCGCAACGCGCCCGTCTGGTCGCGGTCGCCCCCGGCGGCCGGGTTCTGGCGCTCGGCGACGAGGCGCTCTTGCCGACGCTGGAAAGCGTCGCCTTGCGCGAACTGGCACCGGTCGACGGGAGCGTGCTTGGCGCGTCGTTATGGGGCCCGGCTGTCGCGAGTGACAGCTCGGTTCATGGCATGACGGGCCGGGCGCTGGTCGCGTTGCCTGGCGGCGACGTGCTCGTGCTCGGCGTGAGCGACTACTATCAGGGCGGTGCGACGATCGAGCGTCGCGACACGGCGGGCGAGTTGCGCTTCCGCCTCGAGCGTCCCTGGGCCGATGGTGATGCGCTCGGCCTGCCCGACGGCGATGCGCTGGTGTGGGGTTACGAGCGCCAGGGCCCGGGCGCGACGCCACCGGCGCGCTTCCAGCTCGAGCGCCTCGCGCCGGATGGCACGACGCGCTGGCTGCGTGAGTTGAGCGATCTTCGCACTGGCGGATCACGCCCCGGCCGCCGCTGGGTCGATGCCCGCGGGGCGACCGTCGTGCTGCACGTCACGCCCGCCGATTGGACGCTCGACGCCGCGACGGCACTGGCGCTCGATGCTGCCGACGGGCGTCTCTTGTGGCGACGCGATTTCGGGACCGACGACATCTCGGTCGATCTTCTGCCCGACGGCACGGCCCTCGTCGGCTCGCGTCCGCGGTGGAACGGGGCCGAGCTCGCGGCCTGGACCATCCAGCACCAGGGTCGCGGCGGGCAGGCACTGGGGGCGCCGCTGGTCCTGGCCGATCTGTGGGCGCGCGGCCGGCTCGCGACCCTCGCCGACGGCGGCTTCGTGGTGGCGCAACAGCGCCTGCCCGCGGGCCCGGGGCAGAGTGGCGACGCGGCGCTACGCCTCGCCAAGATTGATCCGGCGACGATGCGCGTCGTGTGGGAGACCGTCGTCACGCCGTCCAACACCCGCGAGATCGCGCCCTTCGGGCTGGTCGGCCTGCCCTCGGGTGATGTGCTGCTCTCGGCGCTGCCGGCGGGCTGGAGCACCGAGCCGGGGACCGCGCCGCAGCACGTGCTGGCCCGCTTCGCGGGCCAGGGCGGCGAGGTCCGCTGGAGCCGCAGTCTCGCCGAGTTGCCGATGGATCTGAGCGACGAGGACGACACGCTGGTGGCGGTCGCGCTCGATGCAGAAGTTTGGCAGGACGAGCAGGATGTCCGGACCTCGGACTTTGTCGTCGCGGGCTTCGACGGGCTCACCGGGAGCGATCGTCCGCTTGGCCTCGCGGGCGCCTGCCGCGTCGCGCTCGGCAGGGCGCACGCCGCGGCGCTGGATCTGCGCTACACGGCGCTGGCCCGCTGCCGCAACGGGATTGCTCGCGGCGGCCTGGGGATCTCGGCGGAGGAGTGTGCGCTCGAGCCGCATACCGCGACGTTGCTCGCGCGCGCCAATCAAGGGTTCGCTGAAGTCGAGCGGAGTTGTGGGGCCGGTAGTTCGGGCGGGGTGGGCTCGGGCGACAGCAGCGGACGGACCGTGCGCCGGCCGCTGGCGGGGTTGTCCGATACCAGTGATCCGGATGCGGTCGATGCGCCGCCGCTCCAGGCAGGGCATGGCGTCGGGCCCGACTTCCGCGCCACTGCCGAGGTACGGGTCGCGGCCGCGGTAGAGGATCTGTTGCAAGTGGTCTACGGCACGAAGCAGCCCACGGATTTCGCTGCGCGGCGTTGTCAGCGCGGCTTGAGCGAAGCGACCCGCGACCTGGCGCGGGTCACGGCCTTTGCTGCGCGCGCTTGCATCGACGGCATCCACGAGGGCCTGACCTTGCCCGTGCCACCACCCGCGTGCGCCGAGCGCGGGCCGAGCCGCGAACTGGCCACGCGCGTCGGTCGCCGCGCGCGGCGCTGGCTCGAGCGCTCCTGTTCGCCCGCGGTACTCTCAGAGCTTGACGCCTGTGCCGGCAGCGGGGGGGCGGCGACCGTGGACGCGCTGATTTGGCCCGACGGACGCGGGGGCTGTCTGGTCGAGGCAGTCCGCGCGGCCCTCGCGGTGTCCTGAAGGGCGCCGGCCATGGCTCGCCGGTCGCATCGCGACGCGGCCGCGTCGCGCCGCGCGCGGGCCGCGGGTCTTGAAGCGGTGCCGAGCCGGGCCTAGCGTCACGGCCATGGCGCTCACGGAATCGAAACCCTTCCTCGCCGGGAGCCCCTGTCCCGATTTCGACTTGCTCGCGGTGGATGGCCGTCGCATCCGTCGCGCCGATTTCGACGGCCATGGTGCACTCGTCGTGATGTTCCTGTGCAACCACTGCCCCTACGTGCAAGCCGTCGAGGACCGGGTGATCGCGCTGGCGCGCGAGTTCGAGGGCCGGGGCGTCGGTTTCGCCGGCATCTGCTCGAACGACGCGGTCGCCTATTCGGACGACGCGCCGGCGAAGCTGCTCGAACGTTGGCGGGAGAAGGCCTACGGCTTTCCCTATCTGATTGACGAGTCGCAGGAGGTCGCGCGCCGTTTCGATGCCGTCAGCACGCCCGAGTTCTATCTCTTTGGCGCCGACCGCCGGCTCGCCTACCACGGCCAACTCGACGACAACTGGAAGGAACCGCAGAGGGTCGCGCACCGCGATCTGGCGCTGGCGATCGAGGCCGTGCTCTCAGGTCGTGCGCCCGCCGAGCCGCAGCGCGCGAGCATCGGCTGCTCGATGAAGTGGAAGGCGCGCGGCGCGACCCGCTGAGGGGGTGGCGCCGCGCGGGAGCCCTCCGTTGCCCACGGCCACGACCGGGAGGCATCAGAGCCTTGATGTGCGCGGGTGGTTTGAGGGCCGGCGCGCTGCTCCCGGAGATCCAGCGCGCAGGATTGAGAGACGCGGTCCTACCAGCGTTCGCCGAAGGGCCGCAGGTCGAGTTCGAACGTCCAGGCCGAGCGGTCCTGCTGGATCAGGTGCATGACGCTGGCTGCGACGGCATCGGGTGCGAGGAAGAACGCATCGGGCTGGTCGCGCAGGAAGCTCCGGGTTCGGGGCGTGTCGATCACGCCGTCGACGATGACATAGGCGACGTGGATGCCCTGCGGTCCGAGGCCTCGCGCCATCGACTGCGCGAGTGAACGTTGCGCGGCCTTGGCGGGCGCGAAGCCCGCAAACGGGGCACCGCCGCGCAGCGACGCCGTGGCGCCGATGACGATGAAGGTGCCTCCGTCCCGCTCAAGCATCGCCGGGACGACCGCCTGCCCGATCACCAGCAGCGCCAGCGTGTTGATGCGGAACTGCTCGTCGAGCGCCTCGGGTTTGGTGTCGAGAAAATTCGAGAACTGGGCGCTGCCGGCGTTGTGGATCACGACCTCGATCGGCCCGAGCTCAGACGCCACCGCAGCCAGCGTCGCTTGCAGGTTGGCACGCTCGGCGACGTCGGTCGGGTAGCCGCGGGTGCCGGCGATCGCGCTCTCCAGCGCTTGCAGGCGCTGGGCATCGCGCGCCAGCATCGCGACCCGGTAGCCCGCGCCCGCCAGGGCGCGGCAGAAGGAAGCCCCGTTGCCTGGTCCAACTCCCGTGACCAGCGCCACCTTGCCGCTCATGGCATGATCCTGCGCGCCCCGGTCGCTCAGCTTGCGACCTGCTCCTTGGCCCAGCGGTAGTCGGCCTTGCCGCTCGGGCTGCGCTGGATCGCGTCGCGGAAGAGGAAGACCTTGGGCAGCTTGAAGCGGGCGATGTGCTTGGCGGCCTCGGTGAGGAGGTCTGCGGCGACGGCTGTGGCACCCGGTTGCAGGGCGACGATCGCCACGACCTCCTGCCCCCATTTGTCGCTCGGCCGGCCGGCGACCACGACGTCGAACACGTCAGGGTGGTGTTTGAGCGCGCCTTCGACTTCCTCGGCGAAGATCTTCTCGCCGCCCGAGTTGATCGTCACCGAATCCCGGCCGAGCACCTCGATCGAGCCGTCCTCGCTGTAGCGCGCGCGGTCGCCGGGCACCGAGTAGCGCACGCCGCCGATGGTCGGGAAGGTTTTTTCGGTCTTGTCGGCGTCGCCGAGGTAGCCCAGTGGCACGCGGCCCTGCTGTGCGAACCAGCCCATCTCGCCGGTGTCCGTTGCCGGATCGAGCAGGCGCGAAAGATCGGCGGACACCACGCACGCGCCGGCGCCGGGCCGGAAGGTTCCGGTGGAGACGCCGGCCGCCTTGCTGCTGCCGTGCGTCGCCTGGGCGCCGGTCTCCGACGAGCCGATCGCGTCGAGCACGGTGACGTTCGGGATCAAGTCGATGAAAGCCTGCTTGTTGCGCGGCGAGAGCGGCGCACCTCCCGAGCTGATGAGCCAGACTGTCGAGAGGTCGTAGTCCTGGCGTGCGATCTGGTCGAGCAAGGGGCGCGCGAAGGCGTCGCCGACCAGCGTCAGGGTCGAGATCTTCTCGCGCGCGATGGTCGAGAGGAAATCGTGCGGGTCGAGTTGCTTGTTCTGGTCGGCGAAGACGCAGGTGTTGCCGAGGGCGAAATTGATGAACAGGCCCCATTGCGCGGCGCCATGCATCATCGGCGGTCCGACCAGCATTCGCATGAAGCCGCCGGCCTTGGCGATGGCCCCGATCTCCTCCAGTGAGGTGGCCTCGACGCCGTCGGGCTTGCGGCCGCCCATGGCTGCCATGAAGATGTCGGCCGAGCGCCACAGCACGCCCTTGGGCATGCCCGTCGTGCCGCCG
>SXGT01889874.1_pt1 | contig 13862 bp, 6 predicted proteins | sample 3176221 | NCBI WGS metagenome assembly SXGT01 (sample SAMN11356862, study PRJNA531348) | freshwater metagenome | isolation source: freshwater sample F1-120 | place: China: Fuxian Lake, Yuxi | collected 2017-12-25 | reverse complement strand
CTGGCTCAGGTAGCCGGCCAGACGCGGGTAATCGGAGATGAAGGCGGCGTCGTTGAACAATTCGAAAATGCGCCAGGCCAGGACTGGCGAGGCGAAAGGCGACTCCGCCGAAACAGTCGGCACCACCCGGCCGATCTGCCGCCAGAGCCATTGCGCGAGGAAGGAAAACTCGACGTTGGCGCAGATGCCGAAGCGCTCCGCGATAGCCAGGTTCAGGTCGCGCCGCAACGCGCTGCTCGGCACGATGATCTGCTCGGCGACAAATGGCGAGGCGGGGGCCGCCTCAAGACCGTCGAGCAGCGCGTCACGCAGGGTTTCCAGCCGGTTGGCAAAGGTGATCCGCAGCATCAGGGCGCATTCCGTCCGAATCGGAAAGTCGGTCGTCCGGCGCGATCGACGCCGGAGAAACAGGGTTGCATGAATGTCTGCATAGGCATGGTAAGGACAAGATAACCCGGCGGAAGACTGATGCGATACATGGATGTCGCAATTGGCATTAACTGGGCAATGAAATCTTGGGCTGAGGCAAGACCGTGGGTCCGCTTCGCAAAGCTCAGTTTGTCGGATTGTTCAAGGTGAAGACGCATACGCTGTTTAGCGTCTTCACCTACAACTTGACGCGCATGGTGAAGATCTTTGTCTAGCGTTAGTCAACTACGTAGGGCGAGTTGCGGCTGAAGTTCACCGAAAGTCGAATGAAGACCCGGTTCGGGGCTAAAAATGGCCCCGAAATCAGGCTTCCATGCTGGAATTGAGGCATTGAACTGAATTTTTCTGCGAGGGCAGGAATCGCTGGCGGTATGGGGCGTTTTCAACTCCCTGCTAAGGGACAATCTGGTTTCTGGAGCCCATAACGCCAAAGCAAAACGTCAATTTCATTATCCGGCAGTTGGACGTTGTAGGAGCGTCCGCTTGCGGCGCGACCGTTGTGGGATCGGCACGCAAGCGAAGCCTCCTACAGTTTTCTATCGCACCCGGAGGGTGAATGGGGAAATCGGCCTCTCGCCAGTATCCACATGGCTTCTCGAAGATGAATCTGCAAAGCAGAATACGGCGCATTCGAGTGGCGACAGAATAAAAGACAGCCGCATTGAACGAAGTCGTCAAAGCAAAATATGTCACAAGTATCCAGCACTGGCGAAGTGGATTTATGCATAACTGAAGTAACATTCAACAAAACCCCTCGCTAAAAAAACTTAGGGAAACCCTCATGTTCCATTGCATAGAGTCTTGCATTCGCCTGGCGCGCGCATTACCGCATATCCATCCTTACCGCCTTTGCAAGCTTGGGCTATGCCCAAGAAACCGCCGGCACCATCGAAAAGCGCTTCATAGCCACACAAGACCCGCTTTCCACCTTCAGACCATTGCTGGCGTCTACGAAGGACCAGTCAGCCCAGCCTTACAACTTCCATCACAGATTCACCCTTCAAGCCATCCAGCAGACCGGCAATACGGCTTTTTCCAGCGCGGCACTGGAAACATACCAAGACGAAGCTGGGATGAACGATGCGCGCTGTTACCACTAATCCATTCTCCTTGCGATAGCTGACCAATTGAGGTTGCGGAGTGCGGAGTATTTCATTGACGTAAAGGGAGGTTCCAATGTTCGAAGTCAAAGCGGTACAACTGGGTCATGCTGTCAAGGCGTTCTATGGCAAAACAAAATCGCTGGGCAACAAAAACTATCTGATGCTCATGGCCCTGGCCGGGGTGCTGGAGCATGCGCATGCGACCGTGAAACAGGAACCTGATGCGGACTCCCAGGCGGATAGCGCGAACCAGGAACTCCAGGCCGCCACAGCCGACCAGCCGATTACCTTCGCCGTGGAAAACGCGGAAACCCAGGAAGCCCTTCAGCAAGCGTTGGCCGAACTGGCCGAGATGGAGCCCGCGCTCCAGGAGTTGATCGACGGCCAGATCAAGCTGGTACTCGTTGATCCGGTGACAGGGAAACCCTGCGTTGGTGAAGAAGCGTGCAACTACGCCATCGGCGAGGATGGCAGCATCATCCAGTACGAAAGCGACCAGACTCAGGTGCTGTTGGACCAAGAGAAACCGCTCCACTATGCGCAAGCTGAAACCGGGGTGGTTAGCGATGCCGCAGCCTCTGGGGGGGAAGCGAGTACTGCGACTACAGCAGCGGTTGCAACCGGTGCCGCCGATATCTCCTTGCCCATGGTGGCCGCACTTGGCGTTCTCGGTGTAGCTGCCGCTTCTGGAAGTGGTTCATCAAGTTCTGTAGCCCCCACCAACAATGCCCCTACAGCCGTCAACCTATCCGCCAGCACCTTGGCCGAAAACGCTGCCGGCGTAGTGATCGGCAACCTCAGCGTCACCGACCCGGATGCCAGCGATACGCATACCTACGCGGTCGATGATGCCCGCTTCGAAGTGGTCGCAGGGCAACTCAAGCTCAAAGCCGGCGTCAGTCTCGACCACGAAGCCGCCGCCACGGTTAATGTAACGGTCACCGCCACCGATGCCGGCGGGCTGTCCAAGGCCCAGTCCTTCGGCATCACCGTCACCGACGTCGCCGAAACCACCAGCCTCATCGGCACACCGGGCGTGGATACCATCAACTTTCCGGCGGGTCTGGACGACTTCATCATCACCAACCTGGTCGGCGACAACACCATCAACACCGGAAGTGGCAACGACATCGTGCGGCCCGGTGAAGGCGCGGACATCGTCAACACCGGCACCGGCAACGACATCGTCGTCGTCGTCGGCCAGACGGCGGCGGGCCAGTATGACCAGAGCGACATCAGCAACCCTGGTGGCAGCGGCATCGACCTGACCAGCGTCATCACCCTCGCCGACCTCAACGGCCGCGCCGTCAGTGAAGTCGTACCCGGCGAAAGTATCGACGGCGGCGCCGGCACCAACCGGCTGGTAATCTACGGCAACGTCGACCTCACCGGCGTCACGCTCACCAACATCACCCAGTTCCAGGTCAATTCCACCGTCACCATCAGCGCCCAGCAGCTCAACGCCCTCGGCCTGTCGGTCATCTTCGGCGACGGCGAATCGGTGCTCAACATCAGCAACGATGGCAGCGTCCCCATCACCGTCGACCTTTCTGGCCTCAGCCTCTCCGATTTCAAGACTCTCAACCTCGGTACCAACGTCACCCTGATCGTCGATCAAGCCGACGTGGTCGATGTGCTCTACATCACCGGCTCGGGCGTCCTGCGTGCCTCCGAAGCAAGTGGCACACTCAACCTCGCTGGCAAGTACACCACCCTGGCCATTCAGGACAAGGATGCCGCCGTTGATGCCACCCACGGCGGCGCCAACTTCGTCACCGGCAACCTGCTGATTGCTTCCGAAGCCGGCGAAACCCTCACCGGCGGCACGGGCGACGACCGCCTGCTCGGCGGCGACGGCAACGACATCCTTAACGGCGGAGATGGCAACGACATCCTGCGCGGCGGCAACGGCGTTGGCAGCATAGACGGTGGCGCTGGCGACGACCGCTTCGTCATCGTTGGCGACCTCTCCGGCGGAGGCAAGATTGATTCCGCCGAAGATACCGACGTGCTCGGCTTCCCGCTCACTACTCTCAATGGCAAGACCTTCGGTGAGGCTGTTGACGGCGGCGTGATACGCGGCGGCGAGGGCAACGATACCCTGTATGTTTTCGGAACCGCCGACCTGAGCAATTGGGATCTTGAAGGAATCGAACACGTCGTCATCCGTTCGGATGTCACCTTCACCGTAAGACAACTCGGTGCATTAAGCTCAGTGCGTGGGGATGGCGGGAGTACCGTACGTATCGCGCCTAGTGAAAGCCCCGCCCAGTTTGACCTTGGGCAACTTAATCTCAGCCTAATAAACCACCTTGATATTGGTTCAAACATCACCGTACTGGCTGGCGGCTCAATGTCATTCGGAGGAGCAACGCTGATCTCTGGTAATGGGAACATCCTTGGTACAACACCTATCCCTGATTTTTCCGGCCTAAGCATTGCCCGATCTCTTAATCCGCAAGGAAGCGCTGGCGCCCAGCCGGTTGGTGCAACATACATCGACACTGTTATCGAGAGCACAGGTAACACAACAACCAAGGTCGGAACTACAGGAAACGATGTCATCCCTGGCACGGCAAATGGCGATATTCTGATTGGCCTTTCTGGTGCCGATAGATTAATTGGTGGGTCTGGTAATGATCTATTGTTCGGCGATCAGCAAACAGTGCCAGTATTCAACCCAGGGCAAACTGGTGGCGGTGGCACCAACGTCTCAGGGCAAAACCAATTGATAAATGGTTTGGGCGGCAATGCAGGCTTTGGTGAGGGCATTCTTGGCCGCAACGATGACCAATCTACCGGTGCAATAGACTTGACACCAGTCTTCGGTGAAGACGGTTTAAATTTCTTTGGTCGCAAGTTTACATCTGTTTATGTCAACAACAACGGAAATATCACATTCGCTGGTCAAGCCAGTCAATTTACACCTAGCGTGATTAACGCTGGTGCGAATAACCCCATTATTGCCCCGTTCTGGGCGGACGTCGACACAAGAGGCAGCACCGTTGCGCCAACACCAGGTGGAAATTCCACAGGTTCAAATCTTGTCTATTACGACTTGGACGAAGTTGCCAAGATATTCACGGTTACATGGGACGATGTGGGTTACTTCAGTGGCCGGACCGACAAACTGAACGCATTTCAATTGCAATTGGTTGGCAATGAGAATGGTAACTTCGATATTGTTTATCGCTATGAGGATGTGAACTGGACAACTGGTAGCGCTAGTGGCGGATCGGGTGGCCTTGGTGGTTCTATCGCACGCGCAGGATATTCAGCCGGAACAACCAATGGCTATTACGAAATGCCACAGTCTGGCGATCAAGCGCAGATGTTGGCACTAGATGAAGATGGCAATTATGTCTTTACTGTGCGTAATGGCATCACGCTAGACGCTTCAAACAATGACGCGCTAATTGGCGGGGCTGGTAATGATGTGCTTGTCGGCGGGGATGGTGACCATGATGTTGCAGTGTTCAGTGGGGCGTTTGGTGAATATGACATTATGGCCATTGGAAGCACTATCGAAGTCACTGATCACGACCTGTTGCGCAACGGAAGAGATACGCTGTTTTCAGATGTTGAATATATGAAGTTTGCTGATGGCGAAGTTGCCACGGCTTCGTATTTTCATGCAAATATAAGCACAATCAGTGCAGAAGAACTATTTACAAATACTGATCGCTTATCGGTTTCAAGTACTATATCTGATGTGAATGGACTGGTCGCACAACTTGATGTAGATGGCAGTGGTGGGTATTACAAATTATTCTTTGCGCTTAGCTCAGCAGCCTATGTGCATATTCCTGCTCTGGAATCATTTCCTGGAATGTTGCCTCCAGAGGTAACACCCGGCCAGCCAGCAGTTAGCTTTGATGAGAAAAACTTGGCCTATCTAATAAATTCAGGGCTTAAACCGCTAGACGCAAGTGACTTTTCTCAATACGGATTTTCCCAAAGTACGAATGTAAAGTTTTCTGATGGCTATTTTCTGTCCAATGTCACAGATGGTCTCGACCGAGCCTCTGTGGCAACAGTATATAGAACATCTGATGCGTTATTCTTGACTTTCAGAGGGACAGATGATGCTTTAGCTGATGGTTATGATGATGCCTTTGATATGCAAGGTCATTATGATAGGTATTCCACATTGTTTAGTGCCATTGATGCTTACCTGTCAGCGCCCAGCAACGTGGAAATTGAAAGTGTTTATGTATCAGGTCATAGCCTAGGTGGCCAAATGGCAATGATGTATATGGATAATCATCAGGGCAACAAATACAAAGCAGTAACATTTGAAGCAGCTAACAAGCTCCATGAAGCAGGAAACTCGTTAGTGCAAACATTAAGAGATCCGCGCTTCGTTAACTTTGAAATTGGTGGCGATGTTGTTCCAGACTTGGGTCTTTTAACAGGCGAAAACAATATCAGCGGTAATTTTGGAAAAACAATCCATATGGATTATGAGTCCTCCCCTTTGTTTACATCGCACACACTTTCATACATCGCCACTCAATTTGACAGTGTTGCTGAAACACTGGATGTCTCTACAATAGATTTTAATGAAAGGGTATATGTTGATAGTGCTGAAGGCAATGCTAGCAATGGTGATGGTCTAGTTTTCACAAAGTCACGATCCCCCCTTGTGATCCCTGCAGCTACATTTACAGTAGTGACTGGACTTGTTGAAGCAATTTCTAGTGCGCTACTCCCAATTGCAACAAAGCTTGTAAATGGTGCGGTGAATGGAGTGATTGGTTATGAAACAGGCGGTAACGCAACATCTCTTTCGGATGTGGTTAATGCTATTGCAAGGGAGGATAATGCGGAGTACCAATCTACAGGGTATAGCTTGCAGACTTCTTGGGGGCGTGGGGAAAGCTATGATGGTGGGACGTTGGTTATTAATCCAATTAATGCTGGCCAATACGACCTTCCCCAGTCTGGAGTAGGTGCGGTGATTGTGGCAAACGACACCATTAGTTTGTCCGAGAATGTAAACGTGAACTCGGCATCGGCCGATCATGGTGTCGTCATCAGGGGAAATGATGGGAACAATACTCTGATTGGCAGTTCAAGTAACGATATCCTTATTGGCATGGGAGACAAAGATATTCTCCTCGGCGGCGATGGAAAGGATGTTCTTTACGGGGCTGACTTACGTGACCTTGAGAATATTCTTGATTTTAGGCCGTACGGCTTAAGTCAAGACGGCCTGGCTGCGGTAAAAGCAAGAAACGCTGGAAATTTATCTGATGACGCGACAATTATGGCCGGAGGCGCGGGAGCAGATGAAATCTATTGCTCAGTAGATAACGACTATGTTTTCGTAAATAAACCGCTTATTTCCTTTGGTTCGGTCAGCCTTGATTCAAGCAATGTTGACGTTATTCGCGATTTGTTTATAACCGATCACAATTTTATACCCGGACCGGGAGATGTTATCTCGGCTTTCAAAGAAGATTATTTAATATTTAGCGCAAGAGAGCTTGGCATTGCAGACAGTCAGAAGGACGATGTAACAGGTGGTAGATTTGATTTTGATGGTTGGGTAAGTGATTACGATGTCTTCACTCTTGAAAGCTCTAATTTCATTGCCATTGCAGGCATTAACAATAACTCCCCTGATTTCGCTGCCTTCATTAATAATGAAGATCAACCTCAGTTCCTATTAGACACAAATAATGGCTATCTTTATTTCGATTTAGACGGAAACAATGACGTTGGAGACGAATATCTTTTAGCTATTATTGATCCTTACATTGGATTCGGTGCGGGGGGGCTGACAGATATGCATGCATCTCAAATTGCTATCGTTTTTAATGTGGAGTCAAGTTTCGAACTGGTTTAGCAACATATTGAGATAAGGCGCCGTCACCCGGCCTAGGCCGGGGGCGAGTGCATTGGACACAACAAAGTTTACAGCTTTAGGAAACCGACTTTCGCCTGTATAATGGCATTTTACGTTTTTCAACACCCTGTTTTGGCATCTCATTGCATGAGATTACTGCGATGGGTTTTATTGTGGTGCATCACGCTTACTCTCACCTTTGCTCAATTAATTTTCGCAACCACAGCAATCCATTGCTTCACATAATTAACGCATCTACACTTACTGAATGAACACGCTCCTTTTCTTGACGACGCCAAGCGGCAGGCAAATCTCGTAAAGAACGGCCTCGATTTCACCGACGCCGATCTAGTGCTGCCGAGAGACTTCCGGCTGGATTTATGCAGCGAACGAAATGGAGAGCAGCGAGTACAGGCTTTTGCTTACCTGAATATGTACTTATCCGCATCTTGCCTCAACTTACTTATATCACGACCATTACGCAGCATAATGGCAAAGGATCAGATATAAATAACCTAACTGTCGATATTGCGATATCTCCTAATTACCTTTTACCAAGCAAAGGTTGCATTCTAAAACGCATACGCTATCATGATATCGCGTATGTTTTGATGAGGTGTTCTATGTCTCAAGTTGTTGTACGCAATCTCGAAGAGGGAATCAAAGAGGGGCTCAAGCAACGTGCTTCTCTCCATGGCTGGAGCATGGAGGAAGAAGTTCGCCAGATTTTGCGCAAGGCGGTATTGGCGGATTCATCCCCTGCTCTGGGATCGCGCATTGCAGCCCGCTTCACCGGGTGTGGTCTCGATAACGACTTGCCCGAGCTACATGGTCAGGTGATTACGGGAATGGATTTGAACGCGTGATTATTCTGGATACGAACGTACTGTCCGCGCTAATGCGGACGGAGCCCGATATCGCGGTTGTGAAGTGGTTGGATGGTCAGGTGGCCGAGTCGGTCTGGATTACCAGCATTACTCTGTTCGAGGCGCGCTTTGGTTTGGCATTGCTGCCGGAGGGCGGGCGCCGCCAACAACTGACGGCACGTTTCGAAGAGTTGCTGGTCAGCGATCTTGAGAACAGGGTGTTGTTGTTCGATCAGGTGGCGGCACGGCAGGCGGCTGATTTGGCGGCACGACGCCAACGCATCGGTCGGCCTGTTGACATGCGTGATACCTTCATTGCGGGCATCGCGTTGGCGCGCAAAGCGCGGATCGCGACGCGGAATGTCCGCCATTTTGATGATCTACCGAATACGGTGATCAATCCCTGGGAAAGCACATGACACATTTCGCTCGGAGCGCCATTAATGGCCTTTTGCTGGCCAGTTTGTCGCTGTCATATGCTGCCTGGGCAGATGTAGCAAGGTGACTGAACACGTTCAATATCTATCAGTTCCCCTCCCACTCAAACTACCGAGGGCGCAACAACACGTCCCGACGCTCACATGGCAGCGGTGCCGTTTGTTGCCCTTGCACCGTCCCGCCCGTGCCTGGTCAGGTTTAATCCTTGGTCGACAAATGCGGAAGAAATGAGTGTGCGCAAGCGGCAAGATCCGAGAGTGGCGCACTGGCACAGGAAACGTCCGTTGAACAACTTGTAGCTGATCTTTCAGGGTAAGGGGAGTTTTTGTGCGGTTCAATTGGTGGGAAATGGTTGGGATAAGTTTCATTGGCGCATTGCTGGTATCGAATATTGCCTGGGCTGCCGATCTGCCCAGTGCGTTGCGACAGGCCGTCGAGTCCGATCCCCGCGTGCTATCTGCCCGTGCCACTTATCAAGCCAAACAAGTAGAGGCTGAAGGCGCGTATTCGGTTTACTTGCCGATCGTTCGCGGCACGGGTTCCGCCGGTTCATCGAAGAGCAGCGACCCGCTGACTCGCGATGGCTCAAAGCGAGTTTACGGGCTGGAACTGGAGCAGCCGATCCCCCTGTTCGGGCGTGAGTCGGCGCGGGTGGAACTGGCGCGAGTTGCAGTGAAGATCGAGGCGGCTGAAGTCAATCGGGTCGAGCAGACGGTGTTGGCGGAGGTGCTGGAGGCCATTCTCGACACTGCCGCTCGCAAGGAGGCATTGGCACTGCGCGAGCGCTTGGCCGTCAATCTGAGTGAGCAATCGGCAGCGGTGCGCGAAACGATTACCGGTGGCGGCATGAAGGCGACCGAGCAGCGTTTGATTCTGTCGCGCGTGGCCCAGTCAGTAGCCTTGCGGGCACGGGCGGCAGCGGAGCTTGCCGCAGCGGAGGCCAAGTTACAGCGAATGTTGCCCGGCATTCCGCCGCCCTTGCTGGATACACACCTTTTGCGCCGCTGGTGGACCGGCACCCTGTCGCTGGAGGCAGTGCAGGAGACGGCATTGCAAGCTGCACCGACCTTGTTGAAGGCTCGGGCACTAGCGGAACAGGCAACGGCGGAGCATACGGTGGCGCGTACCGATTTATGGCCCAGGCTCAGCCTCACCATGCAGGGGCAGAAAGGGAGTTTCGGCGCCGCTTCGGCGGATTCGAATTCGATCTTTCTGGGTTTCAGTGCGCCTCTTTATGAAGGCGGATCGAGTCTCAGCCGGGTGGATAGCGCGGTGCATCGGTCGAATGCGGCTCGGGAGAACGCGGCGCAGGAGCAGCGCATGGTTACCCAGCGGATCTCAGAAGCCTGGGCGCATTGGCGTGCGTCAGAGGCGATGGCGCTGGCTTGGCGCGAGTCCGAACAGCAGGATGAAGAGCTGATTCACTTGACTGAGCAACAGTTGGCGGGCGGTGCCGCTACCCAGTTGGTGCTGTTGCGAGCCATGCAAACCTGGCTGGAGACGGTTCTACAAGGGGTGGATTACCGTTCGCAGCGGGATGTGGCCTGGGTGCGCCTGTTGCTGGAATCGGGAGTGTTGACGCTGGCCTCTTTAGAACACAAACAGGACAAATAACCTCATGGAATGGATACCGAAGTTGCTGCGCGAGCGGCTGTTGACGCCGGAAGTGCGACGCACCCTGTGGTATGTCATGGGACTCAGCATGGTCATCAATATCTTGCTGCTGACCTCGCCACTCTACATGTTGCAAATGTATGACCGGGTACTTACCAGCCGTAGCGAAGAGACTCTGTTCGCCATCTCGGCCATCGCGCTGGTTTTGCTGGCAGGCTTCGGTGCGCTGGAGGTGATGCGCTCACAAGCGCTGGTCGGCATCGGTATCTCAATCGACGAGCGCATCAACGACCAGGTTTTTACCAGCCTGTTCCGGGAAACCGTTATGCGTGGCGAGGGTCTTTCCTCTCAACCGGTTCGCGATCTGGAGATGGTGCGCAATCTGGTATCCGGGCATTCATTGACTGCGCTGTTCGATCTGCCCTGGGCGCCGTTTTTCATCCTGCTGATTTTCACCATGCACCCCATTTTGGGATCTGTTGCTTTGGCCGGGGCGATGGTCAGCATTCTTTTGGCGGTCTTCTCGGAACGATTTTCACGCCCACTGGTAGAGGAAACCTCGAAACGGCAAATCATGGCCTCTCGCTTCGTGGATGCCTGCCTGCGCAATGTGGATGCCATCCAGGCCAACGGTTTCTTGCATGCCATTCGCACGCGCTGGCTCGATTCCTATGGCAAATCGGTGGAACTGGGCGCCGCCGGAGCAGACCGGGTAGCTGCCTTCTCCGGCACGACCAAGGCTTTCCGCATCGTCATGCAGAGCGTGATGCTGGGCTGCGGCGCCTGGCTTGCTCTGCAGGATCAGGTTTCGCCTGGGGTCATGGTGGCGGCCTCGATCATTTTCGGGCGGGCTATCGCTCCGCTGGATCAGTCCATCGCTGCGAGCAAGGGATTTCTGTCCGGGCTGTTGGCTATGAAGCGGCTGGATGCGCTGCTCTCCCGTCATGCAACCCGAAGCGAGCCGATGGCGCTGCCCAGGCCGAAAGGCGCAGTCAAAGTGGAGGATCTGACGCTGGTTCCCGCAGGAAGCCGCAAACCGGTGTTGCAGGGCATCAATTTTTCCCTCGAAGCCGGGGAAATATTGGCGGTAGTCGGCCCCAGCGCTTCCGGTAAATCCAGCCTGGCCCGCGCCTTGGTGGGACTTTGGCCGCCCGCCAGTGGCAAAGTTCGCATAGACAGCGCCGATCTGGCGCAATGGGAACCCGATGCACTGGGGCAATACCTGGGCTACCTGCCTCAGGATGTGGAACTGTTGGTCGGCTCGGTGAAGGAAAACATTGCCCGCTTCCGCGAGGTTGAAGCTGATGCCGTGCTGAAAGCGGCGGATCAGGCGGGTTGCCATGAACTGGTTCTTAATCTTCCGGATGGTTACGACACGCGGATCGGTGACGGCGGACACCGCCTTTCCGGCGGGCAAAGTCAGCGGGTGGCGCTGGCCCGTGCTTACTTTGGCGATCCCGCACTGGTGGTGCTGGACGAGCCGGATTCGAATCTGGACGTGGACGGGGTGGCCGCGCTGGACGCCGCCCTGGCGCGGATGAAGGAACGCGGGACCACGGCAGTGCTGATCACCCACAACATTCGTCTGCTACGCCATGCCGACAAGGCACTCCTTCTGGCCAACGGCGGTATGGCCTATTTCGGGCCACCGCGTGAATTGATCGAAAAACTTAGCCGGCGGTCCACCTCATGAAACGATTTCTGCAACTCCTGACACCGAAACCTGTTTCAGATGAGCAAAAACCGCTCGAACCCAAACCGGCGGCACGAAAGCGCCGGGGGGGCTGGGTCGTGCTCATGCTCCTGCTCAGCTTCTTTCTCTGGGGCGCCCTGGCCCCCCTGTCGAAAGGGGTAGTCGCCCCGGGTACGGTGGTGGTCGATTCCAAGCGCAAGACCCTCCAGCACCTCGAAGGCGGCGTCATCAAGGCCATCCATGTACGCGATGGCGCGCGGGTCGAGCAAGGCGCCGTTCTGCTGGAACTGGATGACACAAAGCCGCGCGCGGAGCGGGATATGGTTCGTTCCCGTTACCTCAGCAAGTTGGCGATGCTTGATCGCGTCAAGGCCTCTGTCGCAGACAAGCAGCAGATCACCTTCAGCCCGCCCCTGTTGGTGGCCAGGGAAGAACCTGCCGTTGCCGAATTGATGAACCTGCAACAGAGCATGTACCGGGTGTTGCGCCTGGAACACGAGGGCAAAGCAGGCATAGCCCGTCAGCGTATCGGTCAACTGGAGCAAAAGCTGCGCGGGCTGGAGTCCTACCGGCAGGCGACGCAGCGGCAGATCGACTTGCTTGACAAGGAAATCAGCCGTTTGGAAGGGCTGATGCAAAAGAAGCTGGTTGAATCGTCCATGGTTTCCGAGCGCCTGCAACAACTGTCCCAGCAACACGGCGAACTGGGCAAGACGGTTGCCGGCATTTCGGAAACGCAGGTCGCCATCGGTGAAGCCAGGCTGAACGTGATCCAGATCGAACGTGAATGGCAACAGGAACTTGCCAAACAACATTCCGAGACCCAGGAGTCTCTGGTTGAACTGCAAAGCCAGCTGGATGCCGCCCAGAATGTGCTCAATCGAACGGTGATCAAGGCGCCAATCACCGGGACGGTGCTGGGACTCAAGGCAACCACGGTGGGCGGCGTATTGACCCCGGGCAACCCGATCATGGATGTCGTACCGGAAGACGACATGCTGGTGGTGGATGCGCATGTCAGGCCGCTCGACGTGGATTCGATCCGCAAAGGCATGGCGGCACATGTGAAGTTCAGCGGCTTCAATGCCAAGACCACCCCCGATTTGCTGGGCGTTGTAGACAATGTATCGGCCGATATCCTGACCGAACCGACCCGAGGTGAACCTTACTATCTGATGCGAGTAACCGTCTCCGGCGCGGAGATGAAAAAGCTCAACGGAGTAGCGGTTGTACCCGGTATGCCCGCTGAAATATTTGCGGATGGCGGCAGCCGCACGCTCATGCAGTACCTCTTCGATCCGATCTCCAGTCTGGTTCGAAAAAGTCTGAGGGAGGATTGATTGGCAGGCCTTTGAAATTAGCCAGACCCTCGTCATATCCTGAAGTCGCCATTCACATCCTTGGCTTCCGAGCAGGTTGAAATGACTGAGGCACTTCCAGCAGGGCTCCTGCCGGAAATCTTCGAACAGAAAGGCATGGCAAACATGAGCGGAACTCTTTTCATCGTATCGGCGCCTTCCGGCGCGGGTAAATCCAGTCTGGTGAAAGCCTTGCTGGAGCGCGACGCCGGAATTCGTCTGTCGGTTTCCTACACCACTCGCCCGCCGCGTCCCGGCGAACTGGATGGCGTGCATTACTACTTCGTCAGCCGGGAGCGTTTTCAGGAGCAACTGGGACGCGCCGAGTTTCTGGAAAGCGCCGAGGTGTATGGCAATTTCTACGGGACATCGCAAACCTGGATCGAAACCGAAATGGCCGCCGGGCGCGACATCCTGCTGGAGATCGACTGGCAGGGTGCGGCACAGGTCCGCAAGTTGATGCCGGAAGCGCGCTCGATATTCATCCTGCCGCCTTCGTTGATGGAATTG
>SXGT01504160.1_pt1 | contig 13862 bp, 10 predicted proteins | sample 3176221 | NCBI WGS metagenome assembly SXGT01 (sample SAMN11356862, study PRJNA531348) | freshwater metagenome | isolation source: freshwater sample F1-120 | place: China: Fuxian Lake, Yuxi | collected 2017-12-25 | reverse complement strand
CGGTGGAAGCATTACCGCCGAAGAAGCCAAGGGTTACCAGGCACGCGCTCTCGCAGCCTTGCGTGATCTGGCGGTATCAAACAACACAGTGTTTGATGCAGCAGATGCAGTTTCGCCACTGGTGACGGTCTTGGGATCTACCACGTCCAACAAACTCGAAGTCGCAGAAATTCTCGCCCGAATTAATTCTTCCAAGGCACAGGTTGCCATCATGGATTCGGCACTTAACGCATCAGCATCTGAGCAGGCTGCCATGATCGAAAAGGTAACAGCCAGCGTCAAGCGGTTCGGGGCACAGCTCGAGCCACGTCAAGTTGTTCGCGCGATTGAACTGGCTTCATCTGGTGATACTCACGCCGCCGCCCTGGTGGGTTCGATGGGGATTCAGACCAAGGACCTGGTAAAGTTGATCATGGGTGTTCGCAACGACGCCAAATAATATTTGGCCGATAACCTAGTAAGCACAGAGACCAGCCTTCGGGCTGGTCTTTTTTTAGCATCAAGTCATCGGTTTCGGTGATGAAAGTTATCAGCAGACAAGGTGCCGGTAAACCAGACCCTGCGAAAGACCGATGGAATCAGCGGTGGCATGCCCGCATTACGGGAGTGTTGCACCGTTTACTTGTCTCAAGTCGTTCAACTCGCAAGGAACTTGGATTATGAGAAACACACTTCGTGCTGGTTTCACTTTGGTTGAAATCTTGATTGTCGTCGTGATTCTGGGCATTCTCGCGGCGATTGTGATTCCACAATTCACCGGCGCAACTCAGGATGCACAAGCCGGCAACCTCAAAGCACAATTGGTGAGCGTTCAGTCTCAGATTGAACTCTACCGGGCCAGAAATCAGAGCAATCACCCCTTCTCAACCGCTGATTGGAGCCGCATGGTGCCGCCGGTTGAGGACTATTTGAAGTCGATTCCTGTCAATCCCGCATCGGCCTATGCAGACAAGACCACTATCTCAACGGGGACCAGCGGCACGGGGTCTGCAACGACATCATGGTTTTATCGTACCGATACAAACATGCTCTACGCATCGTTCTTTGACGAGAGCACCGGCTTAGTCACTCTGACCGGCACAGACTGAACCCTGTGAATCGGTGATTGCCGCTAAGGGTCAATCGGGAACAGGTTGTTGCCGATTCACTAGACAAGGCGGATCACGCTTTGGATTTCGGTTCGCTCGGTTGGACTCAAAACTACCCGCTCGTGTTCGGACACGAAAGCGAGCGGATTCACGGGTTGATGGATCGACCCTTTGATGATCTTGGATTGCTTGTCGCAGTTTGAGACATCTACACAGGCAGCGACAAGTCGCCTGAAGGAGCTTCTTCGCATGGTTCGTAACATTCGTTCTGGTTTTACACTCGTTGAAATCTTGATCGTCGTCGTTATCCTTGGCATCCTCGCCGCGATCGTGATTCCCCAATTCACAAATGCCACACAGGACGCCCAGGGCGGTAACCTCAAGGCACAACTCTCAAGCATTCAGCGCCAGGTTGAGTTGTATCTCGCAAAGAACAACAACACCTCGCCCTTTGCTTCCGCCGACTGGGAAGCTCTGACTGCAACTGGCGCTTTCGCTGGCGGTTACGGCTACCTCAAGGCTGCGCCCTCGAACCCGGCCTCGTCATACGCTGATAAGACCACCATCTCTACCGGCACAGGCGCAACCGGTTCAGCCACGACTTCGTGGTTCTTTGATACCGGCACAACCACTATCTACGCTTCATTCTTCGATGAAGCCAACGGCGTCGTCACCACCACTGGTACCGACTGATACGTTGATCTAACTTAGTAATTGTGAAGGCCGGGCGCAAGCCCGGTCTTTTCATTGGAGGCGCAAGTGTGTTATCGGCAATCGCATGGTGAAGTGCGATCTTCGGTCAGGTTGGCTTGCTTTCTAGCCGAAAAACACTGATAGATCGTTCAGCCCCGTTTCGACACCCCCGGAGTTTCACCATGAAAACAACTCAGCCCGCCATTGGTTCCCTTCGTTATACAAACATTGCTCTCAGCGCCATTGGTATCATGTTGACGCTGTTGGTGGCAGATCGCTTTGTTGGGGTTACCGCCACCGGTGGCATGTCTGTAGCGCAGGCCGCACCGGAAGAAATGACTGAACGTGCTAACGCCCTTGAACAGAACAAGCAGATGATCGCTGAACTTCGCGCCATAAACACCAAGCTTGAGAAGCTATCAAGCTCGATCAAGTCGCCCATGCCTGTCAAGGTCATGGAGATGCCCGCGGGATTTGTTCAGAATACGCCGCATAAGTAGGCGGTTTGTGCAGCGAATTGACCAATCTTCTCCAGCGTGCGGAGACGGAGTTTCACTGTGCCCCACATGTCTTGCTCACAATCGCTTCGCCGTGCATACACCCTGGTGGAGATTCTCATTACCGTAGTGATTCTAGGAATCGCCGCGGCGATGGTGATTCCATCGATGGGGGACACTGGTGTGTTACGCGTTCAGGCGGCAGTACGGCAGATTATCTCTGATATCAGCTATGCCCAGTCTGAAGCCGTTGCGCACCAGCGTTCCGTGGCGGTCTTGTTTGATCCGGCCAAAAAGGCTTATGGCCTGATTGACATGCCTGCTTCCGGAACGGTGACCATGTCAATGGCGTTTCAGACAACTGTGTTTGATGCATCTATGGGCGATGCTGTGATCTCAAGTGTTTCATTTGCAAATTCGGTCGGAAACGCCAACTTGCTGATCTTTGATGAACAAGGATCCCCAGTGCTGTCGGCAACTTCCAATGTTGCACCGACCACCGGCCAGATTGTGATCACAGGCTCCGGTCAGACTTTCACGATCAGCATTGAGGGCTACACCGGGAGAGTTTCCGTCAGCGGGTCATAAGGAAGCGCAGCGCTATGGCAACAGGTTCCAGCAACAATCGCAATTGGTTTCATGCACGATCTCCATTTGTCCTGGGATTAAGCTGTGTTCTGGCGGCAGGGTTGTTTATCTGGTACAAGCTCCGGCTGGTGACAGGAATGCCGCGGAGTGCCTATGCAGTTCCGGAAGTACAACCAGAAAAGCCTTCATCAAAAGTGCAAACGACTGAGAAATCTCCGGAAGCCAATGTGAACGCTCCGGTCAATTCGCCATCTCACTGAAATGAAATTGTGAAAGCTGAGTAAAGAAAGCTCTGCCGCATGCAGGGCTTTGTTTTTGTGTGTTCTTGGCGTCACCGGAAACGGGGGTTGGGTTTATTCCTTGATATGAGGCTTTGGAAGCTCTGGGAACTTTGCACCGATCTTGCTAATACCCCTAAGTCCGAGTTTCACAATGTCGAAATTCATGGTGAGTTGTTCGTGACAGTCGAAAGTGCAGGCGTGGGCTTTCGGCGGTCGGCTGTGTTCCAGGAATTCAATTTAAGATGAGGTTGATTCATGAGTAAGTCCCACAAAATGTCGAAGTTTCCAACGCTGACCGCAGCACTGTTCATGTTTGCCGGAGCGGCGAACTCAATGGCAGTTGCCCCAGAGCAGGTCGCACCCCCAGCTAATCCTCTGGCAAACCCCGCCGCTGCTCCAGCCACTCCGGCCGCATCTGCAGGTGATGGCGCGGCCAATACCGGGCTGGGAAATGTCGGCAATCCATCGAATCCAGGCGGCAAACCACCAGTGGAAGCTGGAACAGCCGTCGCGGACCAGGGTCTGATGTCCAAGACCAATACCCCCGCCGCGACTGCACCGGGCAAGCCAGCAGGCTCAGTTGAGATCACTGGTACCGATGTCGTTAATCTGCATGTGAACGATGAAGAACTCGCGAATGTGCTTGAGATGCTCAGCATTCAGAGCGAACGCAACATTGTTGCGAGCAAGAATGTCGCGGCGAGAATCACAGCCAATCTTTACGGTGTGACTTTCTACCAGGCACTTGATGCTATTCTGCATGTCAATGGATATGGATACATCGAGAAAGACAGTTTTATCTATGTCTATACACTCGAAGAGCTTCGCGCGATCGAAGCGGCTCAGCGCCTCACCGTGTGGAAGACTTTGCCATTGAACTACTTGACCGCGGTCGATGCAGCGGAGTTTGTCAAGCCCTTGCTTTCAGAAAAGGGGCAGATCAAGACCAATGGCAAGACTGATGTGTATGCCGTGGGCAGCTCGGGGCCGACTGGAAAAGACGATTACGCTGGCATGGCCCAGATCGTGGTCTTTGATTACGAAGAAAATGTCGCGGAAATTGAAAAGCTCGTCAAGCAGATGGACAGCCGCCCCGCTCAGATCTTGATCGAGGCGACGATTCTCCAGACCGCACTCACAGAGTCCAATGCGTTTGGCGTGGATTTCTCACTCATTGGTGATATGGACTTCCTGGACTTTGCTAAGCCCGGCCCGCTGAAGGTCGTCGATGGTTTGATCGCCGGTGCAGGCGAGACCATCTCTGGCGGCAAGGTCGCGCTGCCTGGCGATGGGAACGGCAAGGGCGTGCAGTCAACAGCGGGTAACACGGCTGGCGCAGGCACGTTCAAGATCGGTGTCACCACCAAGGACTTCGCAGTCTTTATCAAGATGCTCGATGAAGTCAGCGACACCACGATTCTCTCGAATCCCAAGGTGTTCACACTCAATCGCATGCCCGCTCGAGTGCTCGTCGGTCGTAAGGTCGGTTATCTCAATACCACGAGCACCGATACCACGACTACGCAAACCGTGCAATTCCTGGATACTGGTACGCAACTTAATGTGCGCCCATTTGTGACCAACGATGGTTTGATCCGCATGGAACTCAAGCCACAGGTTTCTGAAGCTGTCATTCGTGACACTCAGGATTCCACCGGTGCATCAGTTACCATTCCCGATGAAATCACCAACGAACTTACGACCAATGTCATGGTTCGCGATGGCCAGACGATTGTTTTGGGCGGTCTCTTCCGCGAAAGCACACAAAGTTCAAGACGCCAGGTTCCGTGGCTCGGTGATATCCCGATCGTCGGAAACGCCTTCAAAGGCAAGGAAGATACTACTCAGCGCAACGAAATTATCTTCCTCATCACTCCGTCAATCGTCAACGACGCTTTGATGGCTGATGTTGGAAACAAGGGCAAGGACTGGACTGAGAAGGTTCGCACTGGCAGCCGCGAGGGCGTGCTCTGGTGGAGCCGCGATCGCATGTCAAGCAAACTCAATGTTGAGGCAGAACGCCTTGCCGCTGAGGGAAACACTGAAAAGGCCCTGTGGAAGGTCAATCAGTCCATGCGGATGAACCCCAATCAGCCCGAAGCAGTTCTGCTTCGTGAGAAGATCTCGGGCAAGTCCTCAGCATTACCCACACGTTCCGTGCTCGACTCAATCATGAGCAAAGAGGCATTGAAGCGCACCGGTTCTGCCGAAGGCGTTCCAACTCCCGCTCCATTTACATCATCAACCACACAGTCGTTGAACACCACAGAGAGCAACACTGATACCACAAATACAACTGCAACGGCAGCACTTGAAGAAGTTCTGTCCGACACAGTGGTGGTGGCTACCCCATCAGAGACGGTGAACACAGAGACTAACACAACCAACGAAACCACAACTATCGATGCAGCAACTGAGCCAACAACTCAAGAGTCTGCAACTCCCGGCACCGCTTCACTTGACCGAACTGCTCAAGAAACAGCCCAGACCGCCGTCGCCTTCGCCGGCCAGGGCGTCATCCTTCAGGACTGGACCTTTGACGCAGCGACTGCCACCGCGCAAGACTGGGCAGCATTGTGGGACTACTCGCTCACAACTGCCTGGAATTGGTTCCCCCAATTCAACTCTCCATTCGTCCCCTCCGATACCACTTCTACGCAGGTAGGCAGCGTACCCGCTGAACCGATCGAAAACGAAACCGGTTCACGCTGATCACTTCGCTCTCTCCCGATTCCCTCGCTTAGCGGCGAGGGAATCGCTTGCCTCGACAATTTGTCCCCTTACCCCAGGAGACTCGATATGAAGGTTTGCTATTTCGCGGCTATCGCTGCGTCCGTTGTTCTTGTTGCCGGATGTGATTCAGTTCACCAGGGAACGAAAGTCGAAAAAAACCTCGCCGTACAGCGGCTTGAGGGAATTAAGGCCGCCACAGAGTTTGAAATTGCCAAGCAGTCCTATCTTGGCGGCGACCTCGACAAGTCATTCAAGGCCATCAATCGCTCGATCGCTCTTAATGCGAATATGCCCAAGTCGTATATTCTCCGTGGTCGTATTCAGCTTGAACAGGGCGATCTCGAAGGCTCAGTCGCCTCATTTCAGCAGGCGAGCAAAGTCGATGAGAAGAGCGTTGAGGCACAGTACTACCAGGGACTCATCGCTGAACGAATCAACCACCAGGAAGAGGCCCTCGCGTTCTTCACCAAGGCCGCGGACCTTGATACTCAAAATGCTCAGTACCTGATTGCTGCCGCTGAGACTCTGATAGACCTCAATCGAATTGATGAGGCGGCTGCTTTCCTGCAGACCCGCGGCGACAAATTCCAACACAACGCCGGGGTCCGTCAGACCCTTGGCCACCTGGCGATGATCCAGAAGAACCCCGAATCTGCTGTCAACCACTTCAACGAAGCACGCTTGCTCGCTCCAGAGGACACCGGTATCGTTGAAGATCTCCTGCATGCTCAGATGGCAGTTGGCCAATTTGCGGATGCGGAGTTCAACCTTCAGCGGTTATTGAAGTCTGAGAAGGGCAAGACTCGCCGCGATCTCAAGCATTTGCGTGCGGAATGTCTCGTCAAGGTTGATCGTTTGCTGGATGCCCGCGAGTTGTTCATTCAGCTTACCAGCGGCCCTGAAGGACAGGCCGATGTTGATGGCTGGATCGGACTTGGTAATGTCTCGTTCATGCTTAAGGACAACAGTCGCTTGAAACTTGCTGCAGCTCGCACGATTGCAGTTGCTCCAAATCGCAGCGAGGGATATGTGCTTCGCGCTCTCTATCAGCGTCGCACTGGTGATCTCAAGTCCGCACAAATCAACCTTCATCAGGCCCTGGGCTACAAGGCCGATGCAGAGACCTATTTGCTGCTTGCGATCGTGCAAGATGAAATGCAGCAGACCGATGCCGCAAAGGAGACGCTCAATGCCCTCCTTGCGCTCGATCCAAACAACACTCAGGCTCGCCAGTTGCTGGGCACGGTTGGTCAACCAGTCGCGGCGGCTCCGGAACGCTGAGAAAACCGAAATTAATGGAGTATCGTGCAAAGGGGGCCTGTTTGGCTCCTTTGTGCGTTTTTAGTGGAGTCGGAAATCGACCAGCTCGCCCTCGACGCTTTTCTTCCCGTTCCAGTCGTTGATTTTTGGATGTATGAGTACATCAAGCAACGCGCCGCTGGGAATCTTGCTTGCCAGATGTCCCATTCGCCAGCCCACAAGCCGCATCAAGCGGTTCTCTGTACCAACACGCATAGAGAGGTGGCTGAGGTCTTGCCCCATAAGTTCTGCCCTGCCATTGAGCTTTACGTTCCTCAGGCGTACCACAATGCGCGGGTTGTCGCGGCCAAACGGCTCAAGTCGCTTTAAGTCCAGCAGTGATGCTGGTGTCAGTTCGCTCGCGACCACATCGGTATCGAATTGTGTGCTCGCCAGAAGTTGATCATCTTGAAGTTCGCGATTTGCAATTGCAATGAAAGCTTCCTGGAACTTCGCAAAATTCTCGTTGTGAACCCTGACGCCCGCGGCCATATCGTGCCCGCCAAAAGACTCCAGAAGTGGTTTGCACTCTTGCAGAGCATTCACAAGGCTGAAGCCATGTACGCTTCGTCCAGAACCATGGAAGTGTCCTTCGCTTCCTCCAAGCAGAAGGACGGGTCGATGAAATTTCTCGACGAGGCGTGAGCACGCAATACCAACAACGCCCGCGTGCCAGTCTTCGCATGCCAGCACAATCGCCCGTCGCCCGGACTGCGTCATGCCGTGCCTTGTCGCAAGCTCAATGGCAGATTCGACAATCCTCTTTTCCACGGCCTGCCGCCGCGTATTTTGAGTGCCGAGTTCGGATGCAATTGTTTGAGCACGGTGCCCGCGAGCAGTTGTCAGTAATTCCACAGCTTCTCGAGCGTGGCCCAATCTCCCTGCAGCATTCAGCCGCGGAGCGAGCCTGAAACCCACATCTTCCGCGGCGATCTTCTCCCCATCAAGTCCACTCGCTGCAATAAGTTCCATAAGCCCTGGAAGTGGAGAGTTCTTGATTCGCGCCAATCCAAACGATGCAAGGACACGGTTTTCTCCGATCAACGGCACTACGTCAGCCACGATTCCCATTGATACGAGTGCGAGTAGTTCGATCAACAACGTGCGCATGGCGTCAGGAACTTTGGCACTCCCGGTCCACAGCGTCCCCATTCTCCATGCGAGTTTGTAGGCAACAGCCGCGCCGCATAGTTCGCCGAATGGATATGCACTTCCGGGCAAGCGGGGATGTACAAGGGCAAATGCCTCTGGAAACCCCGAGACTTCCGTTGGCAAGTTGTGATGATCTGTAACAATGAGATCAACCTTGTCGCCAGCGTGCTTTCGCAATGCCTGGGCTGGGCCGGCTGCGGTAATGCCGCAGTCTACAGTCACAATGACACGGGCGCCTTCATCTGCGAGCTGGCGAAGGGCGTCGGCGTTCAGGCCATATCCCTCTTCAATTCGATGGGGCACATAGGTTGTGATGTTCGCTTGGGGGCTGAGGCACAGGAACGTGTGATATAGGATGCTTGTTGCCGTAATCCCATCAACATCGTAATCGCCGTAAATCGCGATTTTCTCTCCATTCTTGAGGGCCTGTACGAGTCGCGTTGCAGCACGGTCTAATCCCGGCATCAGGCTCGGGTCGTGCAGGTGCGACATTGAAGGGGAAAGGAAAGCCTCTTCGCTTTGCACGCCGCGAGCAGCCAAAATACGGGTAGGTAGTGGGGCGGTGGGTGCTGCTAATTGCGGCCGCATGACCCATTGTGATAACATTCCACGAATTGCGGCTTGCACTACCACGGGCTTTCCATCTTCCCTGACTCGCATTACTACCTTCTACTGTTGTCCTCTACAGTTCGCTTCTACTGTACCGGAACTCGCGTTTGGTTTGATCTGGTTCGTCTGGAGAGTACACCATGAGCATTCGACTCAGCAGAATTTACACCAAAACCGGCGATGACGGCACCACCGGATTGGCATCGGGAATTCGGGTCTCGAAGGACTCTCCTCGTGTGTGTGCCTATGGGGATGCCGACGAGGCTAACTCGGCCATTGGCCTATGTGTGGTGGAGGCTGATCGGGCGAGCGACCTGGAAATCGCTACCTTGTTGAGGTCGATCCAGCACGACATGTTTGACTTGGGGGCTGACCTCGCCACTCCGATTACACCCACAGAAAACCCGACGCTGGTGCTTCGGATTGTCATTACTCAGACAATCCGTCTGGAAAACGAGATTGATCGGTTCAACGCCAGGCTCAAGCCCTTGACGAGCTTTGTCTTGCCCGGCGGAAGCCCATTGGCCGCCGCCTTGCACCTTGCTCGCACGGTTACGCGTCGGGCCGAAAGAACGGCTATCTCGCTATCGCTGGCAGAACCCGGGTTGGTCAATCCCGAATCTATCAAGTACCTCAATCGACTTAGTGACTTGCTATTCGTACTTTCGCGCAACGCCAATAAGGACGGTACTTTGGATATTCTCTGGAAACCGGGGAATAGCCGGTTGTGATCTCGGCTTGAAATACGATACACTACTTCTACGTGGCAGCGAAACCCGACCCATCTCAGTTGAACGCCGAATTCGGGGCAGAACTCGAAGTAGAACGCCAGCACCTTCTGCGGCGTCGATTTCTCTGGTATACCGGCACGGTTGCCAGCTTCACTGGTATTGTGTTTCTTGGCGGCTTGCTCTTTGGGTCTCCCGATAAGGCCGGACCGTTCCTGCACATTCTCGGCTTGTTCTTTGCGGGCGCTGGCGCGACGCTGTTCGCGGGCAGTTTTATCTATGTTTATCTCAATCAATCCACTCGCTGGCCACTCATTAAGATATGCCTCTGGCTCATCGTTATTTCTGGAATACTCAACCTTCTAGCTGGTCCACTTGCCATGGGGCAGATGGAAACCATTATCCGGAACGCGAGAGCAAGGGCTGCTGAGACCCGGCAACAGAGCGGCACTGCATCAGCGAAAAGAACCGAGCTTAAAGTCCCGACCATAACGACACCGAAAGAGAATCCGCCTCCCGTTCCGGATTCCAGCGCCAACCCGCCGTCGCCGAACCCACAAGATATTACCGCAGATTCTGAAACTCCGGAGCCCTCGCTTGAGGAAGACCTTTCTCAAGAGTTTCGCGATGGGGCCAGCCAGCAAGCGATGCTCGCGGCGTTTAAGGCCATTGGCGTCGGCCTTGTCGGAGCATTTTCGATCTTCGGTCGGCACTTTCTGGCCTGCCTGTTTCTGCCGCTCACTCCGCGAGAGTGCATTCGGCCCTTGATTCCCTTGTTGCTGCTGAATGCCGCGCTGGTCGCAATCTATGTAACGCGCGTGATCGTGGGCGGTGCGAGCGGATATATTGCGCTCGCGGGGCTGACGGTCATCGCGATTTCCCCGGCGATTGGAATCCCGGGCTATCTGGTCGTCTGGTGGCGCGACTCAAAATTCCGCGAGGGTGTGCTCAATCGCATGATGCGTGGTCGCTACGTCGAAATGCACCGCGAGCTTGTCGATGCGAGGCGCATTCACGAATCGCTGTTCCCCGCGCCCATTGGCGATCAGGCCATTTCGCTCACCTACGCCTATGAACCCATGCGACAGATCGGCGGCGATTATCTCTTCTGCAAACACACCCTGGGTCCAGCGGGCAACCAGCGTCTGAACATCGTGATCCTCGATGTCACCGGCCACGGAATTCCCGCGGCTCTGACAGTCAATCGCCTGCACGGTGAACTTGAGCGGATCTACGCCGAGCAACCCAACAGCGATCCCGGCCACGTTTTGCGGCTGCTCAATCGATACGTCAACCTGACGCTTGCGAGCCACTGGGTCTATGTCACCGGCCTGTGCGTGCGTGTGGATTCGGTTGCCAACGTCCTCGAATTTGCCAGCGGCGGACATCCGCCAGCCTTCATTTATCGAGCCAACGGCGAGATCGAGGAACTTCATTCGACCGCCATGATCCTGGGCGCGGTTTCTGATGCAGAGTTTGATTCGGCCATGATTTCACACCGGTTCATGCCCGCCGATCGCCTGATCGCATATACCGATGGGGCGTTTGAATGCCGCGACCGCGATGGCAATCAACTTCGTATCGCTGGCATCCGCTCGTTGATCTCACGCGGCCCGGGTTCAATTTCCGACTGGCCAATGGCGATCATCAAGTGCGTCGAGCAATTCCGCCACGGCCCGCCGCCAGATGACACGCTGGTGGTCGAATTGCAGTATTCAGCGCACGCCCAACTCGGCCCGCGTAGCGAACCGAAAACAGAGTTCTTCAAAGCCGCTCGATCTGGAATCTATCGGGCCATTAAGAACTGAGACTTCTCGGTTCAAGTGAGTTGGTTGGGACGGTACAGGCAACATAGGGGAGCCAAGGCCAAGCCTGTCTTCCCCGCTTTGAATTCGGCGCGGAAACCCGTGTAGGTTGGTCATACTCAGGAATGTGAAACAACGTGTATCGTGGCAGGCTTAACGGCACTGGCGAGAGAGCGTATTGAGGTGCAATGACGGTTGATCGCCAGCGTGTGCGAGACGCAACGTTCTGCCTGCATCCAGAGAGTGTACCATCATGGGATGCTGAGTACCCACGCAGTTGGATGTCGAGCGACTCTGAGGCTGTCGACAGTGGCGTGTTTTGTATTGTTGGGGCTTGTGATCGTCAGCATGTGGCGTTCCTTGCCGATCTGGACGGACGGCAACTGGGGGATCACCGTGTACCGCGGGGGTCTTGCCGTGAAGGTCGGGCTTGAGGGTGAGGCATATTGGGACTATCACGCGGTGGATGCGCGACGGCGGGGTCGGATCTTCTGGCTACCAGCCTACCACGTGTGGCTACCTGCCTACAACCCGAACTCGCAGGCGCCACAGTGGTGCGTCGTTGTGCCGCTTGTTTGGGTGGCCGGTGCCGCAGCAGGAGTGGCCGTTTTTTGCGCGGGTCGACTGCGGAGATCGGCGAAGCCCGGGGTATGCAGGCGCTGTGGGTATGACGTTTCGACTCTTGCCTCAACCACATGCCCTGAGTGCGGCACCTTTCGGCAAACCGGGCGAAGTTGTCCGGAACAGAGGTGCTGACGGCAAGCGATAGGGCCCGAAGACTCACTGTGTTGCAGTCGGAAGCTGTGGGCCACCATCGTTGCACTCTCCTGCAACTGTGTCACTTCTTTCTCCATTGTCTGGGCAGGTCTGGGCCTTCTGTGGCACCCGCATTGCCTTGTTTTGCATTCTGGCGTCTTTGTGCAAGTTGTATTGAGTGAATCAAATACGAAAAAGGCCCCGGAAAAGATTCCGGGGCCTTGTGTCTTTGCTGTATCCTGCCCTAGTGCCAAATGCCTAGTGCCTAGTGCCTACCTGATCGAATTACTTGATGTAGTTAACCTGTTCGTCGTTGCGGACGGTGCGCTTGAATTCGTTGCAGCTGGTCACGGTCTCGATGCCGTGTTCGCCTTCAGCGGTGGCCTTGATGGTGATGGTGAAGGTCTTGCGCTCGCCGACCTTGACGGTGCCGACGTTCCAGGTGATGGTCTTGCCGGCGACGGTGGGTGCGATGGCCCAGTTGGTGCCGACGTAGTCAGAAGTTGCGTCGAGTGTGCCGACGACCTTGATGCCGGTCAGATCGACCTGGCCCTGGTTGACGACGGAGTAGGTGTAAGTGTGGGGCTGGCCGACGGTGATCACGCCGTCGTTGTCTGTGATGCCGGTGCCGATGTCAGGTGTACCGATGACATTGAAAGTGCAGGCTGACTGAACCGCTGCAGCACATGTGCCGCTGGCGTTGGCGGTGATATTGACCGCGGCTGCGCCGGTGGGCTTGACGCTGAACTTGAGAGTCTTGGTCTCGCCGCCGCAGAGCTTGCCGACGTTCCAGGTTGCGCCGGCGCCTGCGACCGTGCCGCCTTCAGCCTTAGTTGCTGTACCGTTGGTGGTGATTGTGACCTTCGCATCATCGATGCAGGCATCGCCGGTGTTCTTGACGGTGACTGAGCCTGAGCCATCGCGGCCGATGTAGACGTTGCCGTCGGTTGCACAGGAGACTGCAAGGACGGGCTGCTTGACGACGGTGGAAACGGTCGCGGAGTTAGCGGAGAGTCCGCCATCGGCCTTGACTGAGGCCATGTTGTCAAACTTGCCGGTCTTGGCGGCCTTCAGCGTGATCGGGCGTGATGCAGACTGACCGGCTGCGAGGTTGCCGAGGTTGATGGTGACTGAGGACTTGCCATCGCTGGTGGTGAGGCCGGCGGGCAGGTTGTCGGTGATGACGACGTTGCTGGCGGTGCCTGAACCAGTGTTCTTGACATCGATGGTGGTGGTGATCGTGCCGCAGTTCAAGATCGATTCAGGAGTGATGATCTTGGTGATGGCGAGGGCGGGCTGGACGACGGCGGTTGTTGCACAGAGCAGGTTGTTCCACTTGACATCGGCGCAGCTGGTGAAGGAACCGGCCTTGGTCGGAGTGCCACGGACGGTGATGGTCTTGGACTCGTGGGGAGCAAGGTCGCCCAGGTTCCAGGAGGTGGTGCTGCCGTGAGCCATGCCAGCGGGGCTGCTCTCTTTGATCGAGAAGTTTTCGAGGCACTCGTCATTGACCGAGACACCCTTGAGCGTGGTGCCAGTGAGGTTGGTGACTTTGATAGTGTATTCGGTGAGCTGACCAACGACGACTTCGGCCGGGCTGGCACGCTCGACGAGTACCGCGCTGGTGGTTTCG
>SXGT01641321.1_pt1 | contig 13863 bp, 12 predicted proteins | sample 3176221 | NCBI WGS metagenome assembly SXGT01 (sample SAMN11356862, study PRJNA531348) | freshwater metagenome | isolation source: freshwater sample F1-120 | place: China: Fuxian Lake, Yuxi | collected 2017-12-25 | reverse complement strand
GTGGTGCCGCTGGTGTAACACATCGCGGCTGCTTGACGCTCATCGAGTTCGGGCCAGGCGAAGTCGTCTTGTTCCGCCGCCAACAGCTCCTCGTAGCGCAGGACCCGCGGCCCGAGAGCCGTGGCGTCCCCCTCGCCCACCACGATCCAGTGCTCGACGCAGTCGAGTTCGGCGGCGACCCTTGCCACGAGCGGCAGGATCGTCGCGTCGACGATCACCACCCGATCGCCAGCGTGCCGCACGACGTAGGAAAGCTGCTCGGGGAAGAGCCGGATGTTCAGCGTGTGGAGCACCGCACCCATCGAGGGGATCGCGAGGTAGGCCTCCATGTGTTCCTGGCTGTTCCAGAGAAAGGTGCCGACGCGATCGCCCGCCGCGACGCCGAGCCGGCGCAGCGCTGCCGCCAGGCGCCCGGCCCGCGCAGCCACTTGAGCAAAGGTGGCCGCGCGCACGCCCTCGCCCTCGAAGGTCGCGACCCGGCTCTCCGGGTAGACCTGCCGCCCATGCTCGAGCAGCGAAGAAATCGTCAGTGGCCGGTCCTGCATCGTGCTCTGCATCACAGGTCTCTCCTACACCGCGAGAATCAGCTTGCCGAAATGGCCCCCGGCCGCCATCCGGCGGTGTGCTTCGGCGGCCTGCTCAAGCGGCAGGACCGCATCGATCACCGGCAAGAGCCGCCCGGCCGCGAGCGCCTCACCGAAGCGGTCCATGAAACCACGCACGATCCGGGCCTTCTCCGCGTCGGGTCGGGCCCGCAGGGTCGAGCCGATGAGGGTGAGGCGCCGCAGCATGAGCTGCGCCAGATCGAGCTCGGCGCGCGCCCCGCCGGTGAGCCCGATGACCACCAGCCGCCCGCCGACGGCGAGGCTGCGCAGGTTGCCTTCCAGATAGGAACCGCCGATCGCGTCGAGCACGACATCGACACCACGCCCCTCGGTCGCGACCATCACCTCGGCAGCGAAATCTTGCTTTCGGTAATCGATCGCGACCACGGCCCCCAATTCGAGACAGCGCCGGCAGCGCTCGGCATCCCCTGCCGTCACGATGCAGCGCGCACCGGCCTCGCGGGCCATGCGGATGGCGGCCGTGCCCACTCCGCTGCCACCCCCGTGCACGAGCAGCGTGCCACCGCGCTCGAGCCCACCGAGCTGGAAGACATTCGAGAAAACCGTCAAGAACACCTCGGGGAAACCGCCCGCCTCGACGAGATCGAGTGCGGCGGGCACCGGCAGCACCGAGCCAGCGTCGACCACGACTTCCTCGGCGTAACCACCTCCGGCGAGCAGGGCCATGACGGGCTGGCCCGGCGCGAAGCTGGGTTCATCGACCTCGGGCCCGACCTCGAGCACCGTGCCGCTGCATTCGAGGCCGAGCAGAGCGGAGGCGCCGGGGGGTGCCGGGTAGAAGCCCCGGCGCTGGAGCAAATCGGCGCGGTTCAACGCCGTCGCGCGGACCCGGATGCGTACACCCCTTGGCGTGAGCTGCGGCGCCGGCACCTCGGCGATCTTCAGGACCGACTCGTCACCGGGGACGTCAAAGACGATGGCTCGCACGTGCTGTGCTCCTTTCCGCGGCGCCCTTGAAGCACCTGCGAGCGCTTGGCGCATGCGCTCTTCCCCCTGCCAGCGGCCTGTGTTTCGGTGCTGCGACCGCCCGGCACCACCGCAGGCCCCGCTCGCGGGCGCGCGTCGTCCCGTAGCTCAATGAAGGAATCATCATGCCCGGACAGACCATGATTTCGCCGCGGCCGAGCGCGCCAGCACGGCCCCTCTCCACGGTGCCTGCACTCCTCCTGCTGGGCGCGCTCGGGGCCATGAACCTCCCGGGCTGCGGCACCAGTTCGTCGCCTGGTGCTGCGCCCGCCGCGGAAGAACTCCGCGACGCGGGCTTCGCCGAGCACCTCGGCGCACAGGCACCGTCACGGATCGAGCAGAGCGGCGAGTGGACCACCTATCATTTCGATCCCGCCGAGGAGGGGGCCGTCTGCTTGAGCGGCGCGCCTTACCAAATCAGCACGCGACGCGGCACGAGCAACCAGACGCTGGTCTTCCTGCAAGGTGGTGGCGCCTGTTGGGACCATCTCTCCTGCTACGTCCTCGGCACAGCGGTCACAGAGGCGGGCGGGGCTCCCGACGTCGGCATTCTCGACCTCGATCAGCCGGGCAACCCGTTCGCTACCTGGAACGTGGTCTACGCGCCCTACTGCGACGGCTCGGTGTTTATCGGTGACCGCACCGTGGACTACGGCGGCCGACGCACCTTTCACCACGGCCTGCGCAATCTCTCGGTCGCAGCCGATGCCGCGCTGCGCGACTTCCCGGATTCGGAACGCATTGTCGTCTCCGGTTCGAGCGCTGGCGGCTACGGCACGTTCGCTGGTTATGGCGTCCTTCGGACGGCCTTCCCCGAGACCCCGCTCCTGATCTTCAACGACTCGGGCCCGGGCCTGCAGAACATGGCGAGTTCGGCCGACATCCAGAGCCGCACCGTCAACTGGAACTTCAACCGCCTCATTCCGCCGAGCTGCACCGAATGCACCTCGACGCAGCAGTACACCTTCCTCCTGCCCTGGGCTTTCGAGCGCGATCCCTGGCTGCGCGTCGCGATGTACTCCTACCAGCAGGACGGTACGATCAGCTTCTTCATCGATCTCTCCGGGCCCGACTACCAAGACCTTCTACTTGATGTGACCGGCCAGGTTCAGGCACGCTATCCCGAGCGTTTCGCGCGCTACTTCCCCGAAGGCTCGAACCACACCGTGCTCATGTCGCCCGAGTTCCACACCCAAACGGTGAACGGCGTCGGGCTGCGCGACTGGACGCAGGCGTTCGTCGACGACACCCCGCCCTGGGTGGACGTCATCGAGTAGTCGGCAGAAGGAACCTGCATCGTGGCCAGCGATCGCCTCTCTCCGCTCCCGGGCCAGGTTGGGCCGCCCGACCCGAGCGCCCAGCCGGCCGGCCACCATGCGCGCCGGCACGGGGCCTCGCGCCGTGACTTTCTGCGCACCACCGCCGGCACCGTGACCCTCCTCGGCGCGTTGAGCCAGGTCTTCGGCTGCAGCGACGCCGAGGTCGGCGGTGACGGCGACGGCAGTGGCGCTCTCGAGGGCTTCATCGTGCCGACACCGGAAGCGATCGGGGAGATGCTGAACCGCCTTCCGGACGCACCGTTCGTCATGCTGGATCTCTTTCGCATCCGGGAGGTCCCCGACTACTCAGCGCATCCGGAGCTCGCGCCCGCGATCCCGGTAAGCGGCCGGGAGCTGTTCGAGCGCTACGCCGCCGACATGGAGCGGCACTTGGCGGAGATTGGTGCGGCGCGGGTGTTCCTGGCGGACGGCGGGCCGTGCCTGATCGGTCCCTCCAATGAGCGCTGGGACGCGGTACAGATGGTGCGCTTTCCGTCCCCCCGAGCGTTCCTGGCCCTGGCGACAAATCAGGAGGTGATCGATGGTCTCCCGCATCGCTTCGCGATCTTGGAGGACTCTCGAGTATTCCCGATGGCCGAGCGGCCACTGAGGTAGCGCTGGGCCCAGAGGACTCGAGCTCGTGTCGTAGCGTCCGGGCGACACACACCGCGACGCGGCACTCTTCGGGCTCTTCACCCATTTGAGTGCAGGTCTTGCCCGAGGGTTCGACCCACACCGTGCGGATGTCGCCCGAGTTCCACACCCAGACAGCGAACGGCGTGGGACTGCGCGACTGGACGCAGGCCTTCATCGACGCCGCCTCCCCCTGGGTGGAAGTCATCGAGTAACCGCCGTAAGGAGCCTACGTTGTGGCCAGTGATCGCCTCTCTCCGCTCCCGGGCCAGCTTGGACCGCCCGATCCAAGCGAGGAACACCGCATGTTGCGGCGGCTCGCGGCGACCTTCACGCGCGACGAGGTCGAGCCGCAGGCGGCTGGGAGCGATCACCAGGGCGCGCTGAACCGCCCGCTGCTGCGCCGGGCGGGCGAACTCGGCCTGCTCGGCATGACCGTGCCCCAGGCCGCAGGCGGAGCCGGGCTCGACGCGACCGCTGCGGTCATCGTGCACCACGAGCTGGCCCGCTCGGACCCCGGCTTCACGCTCGCCTATCTCGCCCACGCAATTCTGTTCGTGAACAACCTCCACAACGCCGCCGACGACGGCCAGCGCGCGCGCTTCCTGCCCCGGACGATCTCGGGCGAGTGGGTTGGCGCGATGGCCATGACCGAGCCGGGCGCGGGCACCGACGTGCTCGGGATGCAGACCACGGCGCGCCGCGACGGCGACGACTATATGCTCAACGGCCGCAAGACCTTCATCACCAACGCGCCCGACGCCGACTGCCTGCTGGTCTATGCCAAGGTGGACGGCCGGCTCAGCGCATTCGTGGTCGAGCGCGACCGGCCCGGATTCGGGATCGGCCAGCCGATCGAGAAGATGGGGATGCGCGCCGCACCGATGGCCGAGCTGGTCTTCGAGGATTGCCGCATCCCGGCGACGAATCTGCTCGGGCGCGAAGGCGGCGGCGTCGAGCATATGATGCGCAATCTCGAACTCGAGCGGCTCTGTCTCGCCGCGATGAGTCTCGGCATCGCCGAGCGCGGTCTCGCCGAGATGGCCTTCTGGGCCCGCGACCGACAGGCTTTCGGCAAGCCGATCGCCGAGTTCGGCCAGATCCAGCGTTACGTCGCCGAGGCTTTCGCGCAAACCGAGGCCGCACGCGCCCTGGTCTACCGGGTCGCCGCCGAGACCGGCCCGGGGAAGCGTCAGCGCATGGGTACGGATGCCGCCAAACTCTTCGCCGCCCCGGTCGGCAAGCAGGTCGCCGATGCCGCGATGCAGGTCATGGGAGGATGGGGCTACTGTGCGGAGTACCCGGTCGAGCGACTGCTGCGCGACGCCAAACTGCTCGAGATCGGCGGCGGTACGCTCGAATCGCACCAGAAAAACATGACGCGCGACCTGATCCGCGCTCTCACCAAGGAGAGCTGAGCCGTGGCGGACTCGACACTCGTCGTCCGCACGACGCTGCAACTCTGGAGAAATGCGGCCTATGACGCGAGCCGTGCACTCGTGCGGAATTCGTGGGTCGTCGGGCTCGTGCCGCTCTACACGGTCGCCCTCACCTTCGTCGGTGGGATCTCAGGCGGACTCGGCATGGCCGGCGGGTTCGTCAATTATCTCGTGCTCGCGGCCTGCGTCGGCTCCTTTCTGTCCGTCGTCGGCGAATCGGTGGAGCACGGCCGGCCACGCTTTGGAGAACTCGGCACCACATTCGGCCGCCTGCTCGGCCCCGTGGCCAGCGTGTTCTTCGTTCTCTGGATCATCGGACTGCTTCTCGGACTGGTCCTGCAGCAGAACCCGCAGATGGCCTGGCTCGCGCTCGCCGTCCAGATCGGCGTCTTCATCGCCTTCAACCCGCTGCCCGAGCTGATCCAGCAGAGCTCGACCGCGGGCGCGCAGGGAGCGGCTCTGCTCGACGAGGCCTTCCGCTTCGTGCGCGAGAATGCGCTCGAGTGGCTCGTGCCGCTCGGACTCATGCTGGCCCCCTTCTTCCTGCTCGCTCCAGCCGCCGGATTGACCGTGATGGCGCGCTTCGGCGCGACGACAGCACTGGACTATGCGATTGCTGCGGTGGCGAGTCTGGTGCCGCTGGCCGGCCCACTCGGTCAGGTGGTGGCCATCGCACTGGCCAGCACCCTCATCGTCTGGATCATGCTCTTCCGCGGCTTCCTCTTCCGGGCACTGGCTCGGGGCGGCCGCCGTCAGCGGATCTTCCAGGCTCGGCTCGGGCGCTGACCGGCCGATGTTCCGGGCCCTGCGCCAACGCAATTTTGCGATCCTTCTTGCGGGCGTGTTCGCCGCCAACGTCGGCACATGGATGCAGGCGGTCGCGATGGGCTGGCTGATCTACGATCTCACGGGACAGGCGGCCTGGCTTGGGAGAATCGGATTCGCCGGCGCCGTCCCGACCCTGGTCATCGGACTGATCGGCGGAGCGTTCACCGAGCACGCCGACCGCAAGCGAGTGCTGGCCTTCTCGGCAATCCTACTGGCGACCAGCACGGCAACCCTCACGACGCTGGTGGTCTCGGGCGTGGTGCAGATCTGGATGATCGTGTCGCTCTCGTTCGTCTCGGGCGTCGGCACGGCCCTCTTTGCGCCGGTCTTTCAGACGGTGCTGCCGCAGATGGTTCCGCCCGAGCTTCTGATGACGGCGATCTCGCTGAACTCGACTGCCTTCAACATCGCGCGAGTGCTCGGACCGCTCATCGCGGGCTGGACCATGACGCATTTCGGGCTGGGCTGGTGTTTCGCCGGCACGGCCGCAGGCTTCCTCATCATGGCGCTCACCGTGCCGGCGCTGCGTCTGCCGGCGCGGCCGGCGGGGCCACGACCGCCACTCGGTCGCACGCTGATCGAGGGTTTCGTCTACGCACGCAACCACGCCGTGATCCGCCGCCTGCTCGTGCTCGGCGTGGTGATGAGTGTGCTGGGCTTCCCCTTCATCGTCCTGATGCCCGCGCTCGCCCGGAGTTCTCTTGGCCTTGACGCACAGGGTTTCACGCGCTTGATCTCGGTCCTCGGCGTGGGCGCGGTCGGCGGCGGGTTTACACTTGCAGCGCTGGGCCATGTGCGGCGACCGGCGCTCGTCGTTTGCGGCGCCGGCGCCAGCTTCGGGGCGCTGCTGGTCACCCTGGCCTTCGCCCACAACGCCTTGACCGCGATGGCGATCCTGACCGCGACAGGCTTCGTGATGATCCTCTCGGTCGCCTCGCTCAACACCCTGCTCCAGACCGTGGTCGAGGACGGAATGCGCGCGCGGGTCATGAGTATGCTGACGGTTTCCTTCTTCGGGTTGCCAACGCTGGGCGCCTGGATGCTCGGGGCGATCGGCGACCGCGTCGGCATACACAACGCACTCGCTCTCGGCGGGGCACTGGTCGCGACGGTCTCGTTGGTGGTCTTCCTCACCTCGCCCGAGCTGCGTGCCGCGGGCCGGGCGAGACCGTGAACGCACAGCCCCTCGCAGGCCTGCGCGTGCTCGAGCTCGGGCAGGTCTACAACGGCCCCTACTGCGGATTGCTGCTCGCCGCCCAAGGCGCCCGCGTCATCAAGATCGAACCCCCCGGGGGTGAGATCATCCGGCGTCAGGCGATGTCGCCGGGCGGTGCCAGCTATTCGTTTCTCATGCTGAACGCCGACAAGCTCGGCGTGGTGCTCGACCTGAAGAACCCACGCGGGCGCGACCTCTTCCTCGAGCTGGTGGCCCGGAGTGACGTCGTGCTCGAGAACTTCGCCTCGGGCGTGCTCGATCGTCTCGCGCTCGGCTGGGAGGTGCTGCACGCTACGAATCAGCGCTTGATTCTGGCGTCGGGCCGTGGCTACCGCCCGGGCAGTGCGTGGGAGCGCTTCGGCGCCATGGACTTCACGGTGCAGGCGATCTCGGGTCATATGGAGATCACGGGCTTCCCCGACCAGCCCCCCGTCAAGGCCGGTGCCACGCTCTGTGACATGCTCGGCTCGACGCATCTCTTTGCCGCCATCCTGTTGGCGCTGCGCGACCTCGAGCGGACGGGGCTCGGTCGGCCGGTCGAGGTCGCGATGCTGGACGCGACGTTCCCCGCACTCATGGCCTACAGTTCGCCCTGGCTCGAACACGGCATCGACCCCGGCCGCACCGGCAACCGCCACTCCGTGCCCGGCTCGGCGCCCTACGGGATCTACCCGACGCGCGATGGCTGGGTCGCGATCATGTGCGTGACGGATGCCCACTGGGCTTCGTTCGCCCGCCTGACCGGTGACACCGAACTCACGGGCGACACGACGCTCGCGCGCCAACCCGGCCGCCACGCCCGCCGGCCGTGGATCGACGAGCGCACGACCCGCTGGAGCGCGGGGCTCGAGCGCTCGACGGTGCTCGAGCGGCTCGCCACCGCCGGCGTGCCGTGCGCGCCGGTGCGTGCGCTGCCGGACGCGGTCGAAGATCCCTACATGCTCGAGCAGGGCCTGTTGCGCTGGGTCGATGTCGAGGGCCGTGGTCGCGTGCGCGTCCTCGGCAGCCCGATCCAGCTCCGCGAGCCCGGCGCCCGCCAGGCCGATCTCCCGCCGCCCTCGGCCCCGCCACGACTCGGCGAGCACACAGCCCACGTCCTCGCCGAGGTGCTCGGCCTCGACGCCGCAGCGCAGGCCGAGCTGGCCCGAGCCGGAGCCTTCGGGCAGCCGGACGCGCCGCCCCCGGTGTGAGAGTTGCGCCGGCCTCAGGCTTCCATCCGACTCCGCACGAAACGTTCCGTGTCCTTGTCGACGAAGCAGACGTAGCAGCCCTTCATGCCCCGTGTGAGCAGAACACGGTAGGTATTCTTGACAAACTCGACAAAGCGATCTCCGGAACCCTTCACGACCTTGTCGAACGATCGCGACCGGTCGCCCCGCCATACCTGTCGATCAAAATCGTACAGGAGGTCATCACCGAAGATCACTCCAACGTAATCGAACTCGAACCCCTGCGCGGTGTAGACGCAGCCCACCTGATCAAGACCGCCCGGATCCGTCGCCCAAAGGAACGAGGGAGGAATGCCGGGCCCGAGCCGACGTGCGTCGGGTTTGGCGTTCCATGGGCGGCCGTAGTCTCCGATGGCGACGTCCCGGACCAGGTCACCACCGTCAAGCGGATCTGACCACTTCCAGCAGAATCCGGCTGTCATCCGCCCGGTGAAGCCTTCGCCCACTCTCTGCCGAATCGCATGATCCACCATGGCAGGGGAATCCATGATTCTAAGATCGAAGGAATCCTGCGGGTCCCAGAGAACATTCGCCGTGCGCTGGATCCCGAGGGTGTTCTCCACCCAGGCGATGAAGCCCTCCGATCCGGCGCAGCGGAACTGCGTCTCGAGTTCATACTCGTGAACGCGAGAGCGTACCCTGGCCGCGGACTCCCGGATGTAATCGACCGATCCAATCTCACCCGGCCGCACGACCTGATGATCGTCCAGCAGGAAGACGCACACCTTGGCCACAGCGAGCAGCTCATCGATCTGCGCGCGCGTGCCGCGCTTCGCCTTCGGCACGAATCGACTGTGACTGTTTTCCCGAATGCGATGCGATTCGTCACAGATCAGAACATCGATTTCGTGGGGTTGGACCTCGCCATAACTGTTGAAGTAGCGAAACTGCGGCGAGCCCCGGCTGCCCACCAGCTTTCGCAACGTCTCGGTGAAGGCCTTGGATCCAGTGGCGTAGTGGGCGTTGAAGCCCTCGGCGAGCAGTCGAGCCATCAGGTTGATGGCCACGACCGACTTTCCCGTGCCCGGGCTGCCCTTCACGATCAGCACCGAGGTCTGGTGGTCGCCGAATCCGGCGCGGGCTGTGGCGAGGACCTTCTCGAAGACAACCAGCTGCTCATCGAGGAGCACCCACTGGCTCCTTCCGCGGATTGTATCCGCGACGTGATCCATCAGCTTTCTACTCGGGCGATACTTGCTTTCCTCGATCCTGCGGAGCACCTCCAGGCCACGACCACCGGCGAAGCGCTCGCGCAGATGTTGCACGAGAGGGTCGACATCGGAGGCCGTGAAGACTGGGTAGCGACGGACAAGATCCGCGAAGGGGGGCGAAAACAGGACGTCCCTCTCGTCCGGGAAATAGTTGTGGAGGTAGGCACACGCGTCGAGCTGGATCGGGTCCTCGCTGTCGTAGAAGGCGGTATGGGTGTCCTCGAGGTACTGCTGGTAGCCGCCGACCTGGGCCGAGGGATGCAGGACCTCGCGCTCGGCGCCGCCCACGAAGGTCGTCACCAGCTTGTCACCCACGGCCTCCTTGCAGCGCTCCCACTGCTTGAGCTCGATGATGTTCGCCCGCTGCGTTTCCGCGCCATCGTGGCCACAGACGAGCAGATCCAGACGCCTTGACGAGAGTGGGAGCCGGTATTCGAGCATGACCCCGTGGTCGTCGAGAGCGGCCTCCTGAAACACCGAGGCAACGGCACGCAGCGAGTTACGCCACGAATTTACCTCGCTGGGCGACGGCTGATAGCGGTAGGTCTGAAAGAAGGCCGCCCGAAGCTTCTCGGCGATCTGGTTGTGCGTCGTCTCGCGGACGAACTGCGTCGAATGCCCTCCCCAGAGACGCATGTTCAGATCCCGCCGAACGACTCAGGGCCTCCGCCCATAGCGGAGACGCCGGGCCACGAGAGATCGGCTCGCCCTGTCACGGAGGCCATCTGAAGCCCGAATTCCACCGGGGAGTCAAGCTCCGCCGGTACCGGAGAAGGTATGTGCGCCACGGCGAGCTCACCGCGATCGTCCGCGGGGCGAATGCGGGAAGACCCGCTGAATCGTGGTTCCCCCGATCTGGCACGGACGGAACAAGGCGGGACGGCTCGAGGCCAGGACCTGGGGGCCGGGCCCTTTCGGGTCCGGCCCCCTGTTCGCCACCCCCACTCCACAGCGCCTGTCTGCGGGCGCCGTGCGGAGGAGGTGTCCCACGCCGGCGCCGCGTGAGTCAACTGTTGGGCTTCTCTTTCGCCGCTGCCGCCTTCGCCATCATGTCGAGCCGGTCGAGAAGCCGCATGCGCTCCTGGCCGACCTTCTGATCGAGTTCGGCTGCGATCTCCTCGGGCGTCCAGCGGCCCTGCTTGATCATTTCGCGGACCTCGACCGGCTGATTCCATACCGCGATCTTGCCGCCGGCCACCGAGTAGATCTGGCCCGTGATGTGCCGTGCTTTCTCGGAGAGCAGGTAGACCACCATCGGGGCGATGTCCTCGGCGTCACCCATCTGATCGATCTCGAAGGGCACGTTGGCACTCATTCGTGTCTTGGCCGTTGGCGCGATGCAGTTGGAAGTGACGCCGTATTTGTAGAGGCCAGCTGCAGCACTGCGTACCAGCGAGACGATGCCGCCCTTGGCCGAGGAGTAGTTGGCCTGCGCCACAGAGCCCGCGAACGCGCCCGAGGTGAAGCCGATGAGTGCGCCGCTCTTCTGCTTGCGAAAGACCTCGGCCGCCGCGCGGAAGACGGTAAACGTACCCTTCAAATGGGTCGCGATGACCGGATCCCATTCCTCCTCGCCCATGTTGAAGAGCATGCGCTCGCGCAGGATGCCGGCGACGCAGACCACGCCGTCGATCCGACCGAACGTATCGATCGCCTGCTGGACGATGCTGGCTCCGCCCGCCATTTCGACCACCGACGACGGATTGGCAGCGGCCTGGCCCCCCGCAGCCCGGATCTCCTCGACGACCCCGTTGGCAACCTCGCTGGTCGGCTCCTTGCCGTCCATCGAGACGCCGTAATCGTTGACGACGACCTTGGCGCCCGCCTGGGCGCACGCGATGGCCACGGCACGGCCAATGCCACGGCCGGCGCCGGTCACCGCGATGACTTTACCTTCGAGCATTCGAGACACTGATCAATCCTCCGTCGTGTTGTGGTCGGGACCCGTTGGGGCCGGCCGGTCAAGCTCCCAGACGGGGAGCGTCACACTCTCGTTCAGAACTTTCCATGCAATACGGACCGGCAGGTCGAAGCGCATCTCCTCGGGCTTCATGCCGATCATGTGGCCCACCATGCGCGGCCCCTCTGCGAGCTGCACCACAACCATGATGTGGGGCAGCAGGTCACCGAACGCGGGCAGGAAGGGTTCGGCGCCGACGACCCAAGTGTGGACGTGTCCCTGGCCCGAGACCTCGGTCCAGACCAGGCGACCCCCCTTCCAGCGACCCGGCTTGGGCGGCCAGTGCCAGTCTCCGCTCTCGCGGTCCCGTTGCAGCGTGAGCCGCTGCTCGCGGCACGCGCTCCAGAAGGGCCCCGTCACCGGATGATCCACCGCCGGCAGCGGGTAGTCGGGGTGGAGCTGGGTCTCGTGCACGACCGTCGTCACGCTCTCATTCCCCCCGCACGATCATGGCACTGGTCGCAACACCGCTCGCGCCCGTCACGAGTACGTTGTGGCAGCCCTCGACCTGCGCCGTCGACGTGCCGCGCACCTGCCGCACCGCTTCGAGAATCAGATTGAAGCCGTGCACGTAGGCCTCGCTCAGGCCGCCCCCCGAGGTCAGCGTCGGCAACTCGCCGCCGAGCTCGAGCCGACCGCCCTCGGTGAAGGGTCCGCCCTCGCCGCGCTTGCAGAAGCCGTAGTCCTCAAGTCCGCTGATGACGAGCGGCGTGAAGGCATCGTAGATCTGGGCGCAGTCGATGTCGCGCGGCCCCAGCTCGGAGCGCGCCCAGAGCTGCTGGGCGCAGAACGCGGCGGTGGTCACCATCTCCGGCGTATTGTTGTAGTTGGCGAGGTGAACCGGGTTCGGCCCCGAGCCCTGGGCCACGGCATGGACGAGGACCGGCTTCTGGCGCAGATCGCGCGCCCGTTCGACACTGGTCACGACGCAAGCCAGGGCTCCGTCGGTCTCGAGACAGCAATCGTAGAGCGTCAGCGGGTAGCCGATCACGCGGCCCGCGAGATAGGTCTCCATGTCGAGCGGGCGATCCTTCATCATCGCAAGCGGGTTGCGGTTTGCATGCTTGCGAGCCGCGATCGCGACGTTGCCGAAGTGCTCGCGCCGGGTGCCGTACTCGTGCATGTGGCGGTGCGCCCACATGCCGATCACGTCCACCGGCCGGATCAGACCCCAGGGGACGTGCAGGGCCTTGTCGTCCTCGACCCGTTCGCGCTCCTGCGCCCAGGGGCGCGAGGCGCGCGAGCCGCGGTTGCGCGCCCGGTGGCAGACCACCACGTCGGCAAGCCCGGTCGCGATCGCCGCCGCGGCGTGCATCACGGTCCCGCACGACGCGCCGCCCCCGTACGAAATCTTGTCCCACCAGCGCAGATTCCGCACGCCGAGGCCGCGCGCGATCGTGACTTCGTGCGTATGCTCCATCTCGAACATCGACATGCCGTCGACGTCCTCACCGGCGAGCCCGGCATCCGCGAGCGCCAGCTCGATCGCCTCGATCGCGGTGTCCGAGATCGGCCGGCCGATGTCCTTGGCAAAGGGCAGCAGCCCGATGCCGACGATGGCCACCCGATCGCGTATCCGCGCGAAGAGGTCGCCGTCGATGGACTGCGCAGGAGCCATTCCCAGGGCGCTCTAGCAGGGTGTTGAAGATCGTGCCAAAGCCTGTCTTATCTGCTTGATAGGCGGATAAGCACCTGGCATCGGGGACCAGGCCCGAAGGGTTCCCGGCGACCACCTGATCCGCCGGGTCAAGGCGATCACCGACCGGGAGCTCGAGCGGCTCTCACCGCTCCTTGAGGGCATGAATGCGGAGCACGGGCACGCTTCGTGTAGTCGACCCCATTCTTGAGACCGCGTGGTCCAGAGAACCTGGGGAGGTCAGCGATACCGAGGCACGAAGGCGAGGCAAGCATGTCGTCGCATCCGACCGATTTTCAGGGCTCCGTCATCGACGCGCTCCGCGAGGCCATCGAGCGCCAGATCCCCGGCTCCCGAGCCGAGAGTTGCGGCGGCGGCCACTTCAGGATCGAGGTGACGTCGGCCGCTTTTGCTGGCAAGAGCATGCTGGAGAGCCAGCGCATGGTGTACGGCTCCATCGCCCATCTGATGAAGGGAGACATGGCCCCGGTGCACGCGGTGGACAGCCTCCAGACCCGAACGCATGCGTAACGCGAAGGAAAACGATGAACGTGACGACGACGCTGGCCCCGGAACGACACCATGCGGTACGAGAGGCGTTCCGTTTCGAGAACACATACGCGCGTCTTCCAGAGCGCTTCTATGCCCGAGTGGATCCCGAGAAGGTTCGTGCGCCGGGCATCGTGAAGGTCAACCGCCCACTTGCCGATGCGCTTGGGGTCGATGGTGCCGCACTCGATTCGCCCGTGGGCGCCGAGATTCTCTCGGGTAACTTGATTCCCGTGGGCGCCGAGCCCATC
>SXGT01316237.1_pt1 | contig 13863 bp, 10 predicted proteins | sample 3176221 | NCBI WGS metagenome assembly SXGT01 (sample SAMN11356862, study PRJNA531348) | freshwater metagenome | isolation source: freshwater sample F1-120 | place: China: Fuxian Lake, Yuxi | collected 2017-12-25 | reverse complement strand
CCGCAGCTGAGCAGAGACTGCGAAGGTCGGCCGGAACGGCGTTGCCTCGTGCGCTCGGCCGCGGTTCTCTTCCGCATGCATGTCCGAACCGGTGCCCCCTGCCGCGCCCCCGCGGCCTCGCAGCAATCTCTGGTTGGAGTCGCGCTACCGCAAGCTGAAGCGCGGCCTGCCACAGACGGTGTTCTTCTGCCCGAAGTGCAAGGGCGACCATCGCCGTCGGCGTGATTGCACCGAGTGCCAGGGCTTCGGCAAGCTGACCAAGGAGTCGGTGCAGGAGCTGATCGCGCGGCGCATGGTGCCGGCGTTCGGCGCCAAGTACGGCGTGTTCCACGGAGCGGGTCGCGAAGACATCGACGTGCTGATGCTCGGCCAGGGTCGGCCGTTCGTGTTCGAAGTGCAGGGTGCGCGCAATCCCGATGTCGATCTCGAGGCGCTGCGCGCCGAGATCGTGCAGCGTGCGGAAGGTGCGATCGAACTGCAGCCGTTCGTGCGGGTGCCGAAGGCGCGCGTCGCCTACTGGAAGGAGACGCATTTCGACAAGGTCTACCGTGCCGAGGTGACGATCGCAGCACCGGTCGATCCCGCCGTCCTGGCGACGGTGCGCGCGTTCGCGGGCACGATCGTGCAGCGCACGCCGCAGCGGGTGGCGCATCGCCGCGCCGACCTCGACCGCGAGCGCGCGTTGCGCGTCCTCGACGTGCAGCCGCGCGACGATGGGGCGCTCGACCTGCGGGTGTTGTGCCAGCACGGCACCTACGTGAAGGAGTGGATCTCCGGCGACGACGCGCGCACGTCGCCGTCGCTGGCGTCGTTGCTCGGGGTCGGCTGCCACTGCCGCGTGCTCGACGTCGAGGAGATCATGACCGACGACATGCCCGGGCCGCGCCTGCCGCAGAAGCCTCTGGAGGCGTGAAGTGACCGTGCCGTTGCCGCACCTGCCGTTGGCGCGCCTGCGGGCCAGCCGTTCGGACGTGGTGCGGCCGCTGCTCGAACGTTCGCCGCAGTGGGGGCATCTGGCGCCGTACCGCTCCGAAGTGGACGGCGAGCGTGGCGTCGTCAGTTACCGGACCCAGCCGGGCTCGTTCTGCCTGCAGGTGCGCTTCCGTCGGGTCCGCGACGAATGGCATGAAGGCGAAGTCGACGTCGTGCCGGGTTCCGTCGTCGCGCTGCGCCTCGTGCTCGACGACGTCGATCCGGCAGCGGTGACGCGCAGCCTCGAATTGGCACCGTCGCGGGCGTTCGCCAAGGGCGACGTCGGTCCGCTCGGTCGCGCGGTGCGGGAGGAAGGCCTGTGGATCCACGAAGTGCTGCCCGACGCCAGTTGTTTCCCCGAAGAGAAGGTTGCCGAGCTGTTGGCGCTGCTGCGCGGCCGCGCCGGGTGGGCGCGGGTGCTCGGCTGGCGCGGCGTGCGTTGGGCCGGCATCACCGCGAAACTGCGCTGCCCGATCGAACGGCCGGGCGGCATCGCACTGGAGCCGCGCGTGCTCGAGGACTTCGCCGGCCTGTCGCTGGCGTTCGACCTCGAACTCACGAACGAGTGACCGCGGGCACCTTCTGCTTCTGGGCGGCGCGTTCGGCGCGTTGGCGGGCGCGGAACGTGCGGATCGCCACCAGGTAGCGCCACACATCGCGGCAGATGCGCACCGTCGATTGCTTGTCGGCGCGGCGTTCGAACCGGCACGGCACCTCGACCAGCTTCAGGCCGGCTTGGTGGGCGAGGATCATGATCTCGCTGTCCCAGAACCATGCTTTGTCCTTCGTCTGCTTGACGACGGGCACGATCTTGTCGCGACGGAAGAACTTGAAGCCGGTCTCCGGGTCGCGGAACGGCACGTCGAACATCGTGCGGAACAGCCAGCGGTAGCCACTGCTCAAGAAGTGGCGCAGCAGGGCCGTCGGTCGCGGCGCCACCGAGTAGTGCCGGTAGGCGGTGGCACCGTCGGCGCCGGCGTCGATCGCGGCGAGCACCGAGGGCAGGAAGCGGCAGTGCACTTCGAGGTCGATGTCGAGGAAGCCGACGATGGTGCCGTTCGCCAGCAGGAAGCCTTCGGTCACGGTGCCGCCGCGGCCGACGTTCTGTTCGTGGTAGACGGCGCGGAAGTTGGGCTTGCCGGCGACGATCTTGCGGATGACGTCGGCGGTGCGGTCGCGGCTCTTGTCTTCGAGGAAGATCAATTCGTAGCTGCGGCCGGTCGCGTCGAGCGTCGCGGTGAGCTGCTGGATCGAGTCTTCGAGGTGGCCCTCTTCCTGGTAGCACGCGATCACGACCGACAGGTCGGGAGCGTTCGAGTTGGCAGTGGACGTCACGGCTTGATGCGCACCTTGTGGACTTGGATGCCGGCGAAGCGGCCCGAGGACAGCACCTCGATGCGGGGGTTATCGAGCAGGTCCCATACCGAACTGTCGACGCTGCGGTGCGGATGCCACTCGTCCTGCAGCAGGTAGCAGATGTCGTCCTTGCCACCGGCGGTAGCGAGCAGGCGGGCCGGATCCGATCGGGCGCGATGCACGCGCAGTTTGGCGCCTGCCAGCAGCGTTGCGTTGTGGGCGGCGAAGTCAGTGAACGTGCTTTCGGCGAAGTCGCCGAGCCAGCCGCCGAACCGCTTGCGCACCGAGTCGCCGAGTTGGCTCGGCTCGACCGGCAGGGCCAGGTTCTTCACGTCCTGGATGCGCGGGTCGTAGTACGACAGCGGGCGCGGATTCGGCGTCGAGGTGAACACCAGCCGGCCAGCACCGTCGGCGTCGATTTCGCGCGTGAGCCACGCGGTCGCCGCGCGCCAGTCGCTGTTCGGTTTGTAGACCGTCCAGTGGGTCGCGTGCAGCTGCCACAGGCCGACCAACGCGGCGATGGCGAACGCGAGCGTCGCTCCGGCCGCGACCTTGCCGAGGGCACCGCGCAGCGACGCGAGGCCGGCGCCCGCTAGCAGAAGCACGAACGGCAGCGTCGGAATCGCCGAGCGTTCGAGGAACGTGCGGTCGTAGCCGACCAGGGCGCAGAGCAGCAGGAATGCCGGCAGCAGCAGCATGCCCAGCGGCACCAGCAGAATTCGTGGCTGGGTGCGGGCGGTGCGCGCGGTTGCGACAAGGCCGAGCAGGACGAGTCCGGCGCCGAGTCCTTGGTGGGTGTAGGCCGCGACGCTCGCCGCAGTCCCGCCCGCCGGAGCGATCGTGTTGCCGTTCCAACACCAGTCGAACAGGAAGCTGGCGAGCCGAGGCAGATCCAGCGCGACGAGGTAGTCCTGCGACGTCTCGAACTTGCCGAGCAGGCGCTTGCCGAGCACGAACAGCCCGAGCACCACGAACGCAGCGCCATGCCAGCCGACGATCGCGCGCACCGGCGGCCGGAAGCCGCGCGCGAGGATCGGCGCCAACACCGCAACCGCCAGCACGAACGCGGCGAGGTAGTAGTGCAGGAAGCACATCGCGAACCCGTTCGCGATGTGCAGGGCGAGCAGGCCGCGGCGAGCACGTTCCTGGGCATCCAGCAGGCGATCGAAGGTCCCGACCAGCAGCAGCGTCTGCGCCACCATCGGCGCGTACAGCCGGGCTTCGGCCGAATACCAGATGTGCGCCGGCGACAACGCCAACAGCACGGTTGCCCAGCGCGCCGCGGCGTCGCCGACCAGGCGGTGCCCGGCCCAGTACACCAGCGGAATCGCGGCGAGGCCCGACAGCAACGCCGGCAGGCGCAGCGCCAGTTCGCCATCGCCGAACAGCCGGGCCCAGAAGTGCATGAACGACACGAACAGCGGCGGATGGACGTCGACGTAGAGCGTCGCCAGCCACTGTTCGAAGGTGCCGATGCGCTGGCTCGACATGCACACTTCGTCGAACCACAGTGCGCGGCCGAGCAGCGGCAACCGCAGCGCGAGAGCCGCGGCGGTGACCACGAGCACGAACGCGATCGGCGAGCGGGTGGCGGGAGCGATGGACGACATGCGCGGCCGCCAGAGCCTATCGAGCCTGCCCCGCGGATGCTCGCGCGCCGCCTTCCTCCCGTTCAGCGGCCTTGCGCCCGATCGGCCCAGGCGTTGTAGCCGCGGTCGAAGCGGAAGACGAGGCGGCGCGAGCAGCGATGGGTCGCAGTGAAGGCGCCGGTGCCGAGGTCGACGGTGCCCGCTTCGAGCATCGCCGGAAAGTCCAGGGCGAGATCGACGACGGTGGGGAGGCGCATGGCGTCGCCGAGCCAGGGACCTTCCAGGCCGGTCAGGCCGCCGTACAGGGATTCGTTGGTGAACCAGCGGCGCAGGTCGATCGAGCCGCCGCCGTGGTCGAGGAACTGGGTTGCCAGATACCCTCCGGCGGTGAACAGCGTCAGCCGGTACGCCATCGGTTGCACGTCGGGCGTGCGCAGGGTCGGGCGCAGGTCGGGGTCGGCGAGCAGGCGATCGAGCTGCGGAGTGGTGAGGTCGACGACGCCGAGTGCATCGAGCACGCCTTCGACGCGCAGCTCGGGCAACGTGGGCGCCGCTGGCGCCAAGACGGCAATGCCGTCGCGCAGGACGAAGGTCGAACCGAACGGCAGCGCCGTTTCCCGTCCTGGCGGATCGAGCCGGAATGCGCCCGGTGCATTGGTCAGCGGCCGATGCGCGCACAGCGGGATCGGGTCGGTGACGAACGGCGGGGCGGTCAGGCGATCGACGGCGAAGTGCATCTGGATCACCGTGCCGTTGCGGTTCATGTTCGGCAGTCCGACGACGACCATCGGTGCGGGCGGGTTCCGTTGCGCCTCCGCGAGGATCGCCGCGTGGTAGGTGTTCGACTCGCGGTCGGCCTCGTGTTGCACCACGCGCATCGCGACGAACGGCGGCACCGCGGCGACCAGCAAGGCGATCGTTGCGATGCGCCCGCCCGCGGCGGCGATGGCGCCGAGGCCGAGCAGCGGCACGTAGCAGTAGCGCAGCACCTGCGGGTTGTGGGCGTGGACCAGCATCGTCGCCGTCGGCAGCAGCGCGATCGCCGCCGCCACGGCGCCGCCCAGCACGACGCGCGCGTTGCTGCGCAGGGCGAGTCCCAGCGCCACGACCGTCGGCAACATCCCGCTCGCCAGCGACAACCAGTACGGCGTGTCGGGAGTGGACGCGACCCAGCGCCAAGGGGCCGCGAGGTGCGCCAACGTGGTGCCGAGTCCCCGCAGCATCGCCAGCGGTGCGATGGCGTCGCCGTCGTAACCGCCGAGCTTGCCGAGCAACAGCAGGCGCAGCGGCAACCAGGCGACCAGCAGGATCCACAACGGTGCCGTGGTGCGCGCAGCGGTGCGCATTCGCAAGGGCCAGGTGCCCGCGGCGGTGCCGGCGCACAGGAACATCGCCAGCAGCGGCAGCACGAGTGCGTTCTCCTTGCAGAACAGCGCCATGACCATCGCCACCACGGCGGGCCAGGTGCGCGCCACTTCGCCGTGGGCACGCGCCGCCTGGGCGCGCAGCGCCAACAGCAGGCACAGCAGGATCCACGGCGTCGAGTAGCTGTCGACGCGGCCGACGGTCCACGCGATCGCGCCGATGTGCGATGGCGCCATTGCCCACACGAGCCCCGCGGCGAACGCGGCCCCGTTCGGGACGAAGTGTCGCCACACGCGCGCCGCCAGGTATGCCGACACGCCGTGTGCGAGCACGTTGCCGAGGTGCGACCAGAACGGGTTGGTGCCGCCGAGGCACTGCTCGAACCAGAAACTGACGGTGATCAGCGGGCGATGGAAGATCCAGAAGCCGACCACGCCGTACTGCTGGCCGACGAAGTCGTGCAGCACGTTGTCGCCGTCCTGCACGTAGTGGATGGCGAAGTAGTCGTCGCTCTGCCAGGCGGGCCCGATCGGCCACCATGCGGCCACTGCCAGCAGCGGCAACAGCCAGAACCAGCGCGGTGCTGGCGCCGGCTTCATGCGCGGGAGCGAGCCTTCACAGCATCACTCCCATCACCGTCATCTCCATGATCATCTGGCCGTTGGCGAACACCTGCGCCGCCATCTTCGCCAGACGCCGCCCGGAGACGACGCAGCTGCCGCTGACGAAGTAGACGCGCGCCGGCGGCACGACCTGGCCACGGATGCGCACGTCGTCGAGACCGGCGAGACCGATCATGCGGTGCTTGGCCCAGTCGCTCTTCTGCTTGACCAGGAAGGTCGCGATCTGCGCCGCGCCTTCGATCATCAGCACGCCCGGCATGATCGGCCGACCGGGCACGTGGCCGCGCGCCCACCACGGGTCGCTGCCCCATTCCTTGTAGCCAACGGCGATGCCCTTCTCGGCGTCGTAGTGGCAGATGCCGTCGAGCATCTGGAACTCGTGCGCGTGCGGCAGCATCTCGCGCAGCACCGCGTCGGGGACGACGTGTCGGCTCAGATCGAGGCTCTGCAAATCGACGATCGGTTGGCCCATGCAGGCGCGCGACTCTAGCGACGCTGCGCGAGTGCGGGAAGCGTGCAGTGCCCGGTTCAGCGGGCCGGAACCAGGGTCACGTCGATGGTGATCGGATCCTGGCCACTCTTCAGCGTGCGCTGGCAATCCCACAGCGCGCAGCCTTGGCGCGTCACCGAGAACTGCCAGACGCCGGGTTGCAGGTGTGCGAAGTCGGCGAAGCCACCGAGGTCGGTGGTGAGTTCGCGCATGCAGAGGCGGATCTGGTCGGTCTTCGTCGCCACGACCTTGGCGTCGGCAATGCCATAGCCGGCACGGTCGTGCACGGCGATGCGCACGGGCACGCCGCGCGACACCAGCAGGGTGTGGCTCTGGCCTTGGACCTTCGGCCCGAACGAGCGGGCCCCGGGTTGCACGGTGATCGTGTGGGGCTCGATCAGCGACTGGGCGCCGGAGGTTGCGAACACCTGGTACTCGCCGCGCAGCACGCAATCGAACACCACGCTGCCGAAGGCGTCGGCGGTGCCTTGCTGGCCGGGTCGACCGGCGGGATCGCCGATCGGCATCAGCCGCACGTCGATGCCCGGGAACGCGCCGTTGTCCTGGTCGCGCACCAGGATCGACAGCGGCGCGCCGGGCGTGATCGACAGCAGGATGTCGTCGTAGTAGGCGGTGGTGGCGTCGATCGTCACCCGCCGCTCGGAGCCGTTCAGGCCCGGGGAGTGCACCGCGATCACGTACGGATACTCCGAGAACGGAATGCCGGTGATCTCGAAGGTCGGCGTGCCGCGCCCGCGCTGCACCGGCACGACGCGATGGAACGCGGGAACGAACTTGCCGTTGGTGACCGGATTGCGGGCCTCGGCGACGCTGACGCTGATCGACTCGATCTTGTCGAGGATCGACACCGCGAGCTGGATGTCGCCTTTGACGATGCCGTGGGTCCAACCCGCGGTTTCCTTGCGCGAGGCGGCGGCGTCGGCGGTGCCGGTGGTGCCGACCGTCACCGAGCCGGTGGCGGGCACCACGTCGCCGGCAGGCGGCGGCACCTCGTCGGGATCGGTGGCAGGGCTGCCGGCGGCCTCGGCGGCCGGCTCAGCCCCGTCGGGGATCAGTTCCTCGGCGTGGGTGTCCTGCGCGAACAGCGCGATGCCACCGAGGGCAACCAACGCCATGGCGGCGCCGAGCAGCGACAGATCGCGGGGGGTCATGCAGGGAGTGGGGTAGCGCAGCGGGTCCGGGGGATTGCTTCCGCACCGAATAGTAACCGCTCCGGCCGAGGCAACCGCCTGCCCAGGTGCGGAAGCGTGTGGCCATTCCCGATTCTGGACCCGGCCGGCCGGTCACGGTGCTGGCGCGTTGGCCGAATCGGGCCGGCGCGCGGCGCGCATTGCCAACCGAGCCCGCAAGGCGCGCCACGGCCGGCCGTTGGCGAGCAGCAGCAGCACGCCGCCGAACCGAAACAGGAGCCAGAGGTCGGGTGCCGTCGTCGCCATGCGGAAGTTGCGACAGCTTCCGCAGCAGCATCAAGGTCCGGCGAAGGGCGCGGCAAGCTGCGCCGCTACTTGCGTGCTGGCGCTACCGGCTCGGGCTTGCCATCGAGCGTGCGCAACACCCGATCGACGTCGCCGAGGAAGCGGCCGAGCCCATCGAGATCGACCGGCGCGGTTTGCGGCCGGTTGCGGGCGGGCTCCAGACGCCGCGCCAGCTCCTGCTCGCGCGCCGCTTCGTCGAGCAGGTCGTTGCGATCGAACATGCGCCCCGCTTCGAGGTGCACGTAGAGGTTGCCCTGGTGGCGTGCGGCCGCCTGGCGCATCGTCGCCAGCGCCGCCTCGATGTTGCCGTCGAGCTCCTGGTGCCGGGCGCGCGCGACGGCGGCGCGCGGGTCGTCGTCGCCGATGCTGCCGAGCACCTCCTGCACGCGCACCAACGCCGCCTTGCGTTCGTGGCCGCTGGCCTTCTGCGCGAAGTCGAGCAGCAGTTCGGCCACGAGGGCCCGGGTGTGTGGCGACGGGTCGAGCTGCAGCAACGTGGTCAGGTCCTGTTGCAGCCGCCGCAGCGACGCCGGGTCGCCCTGTTGTCGCAGCGCTTCGATGCGCGGCAGCAGGATCTCGGCGCTGGCCGCGTTGCGCAGGCGTTCCACCGTGTCGAGATCGAAGATGGCGTCGCTGTACTGCTGCAGCCGATGGTGGGCGCGCGCCCGCACCAGCCAACCCGGCGCGAAGTTCGCATCGCGCGCGATCGCCCCCGACGCCGCCGCGATCGCCGCCAGCAGCAGGTCGTCGCGATCCTGGCGCGTGCGCAACCGGTCCTGTTCGTCGCGTTCGGTCGCCGCCAACGCCAGCAGGCGTTCGGCTTCCGCCAAGCCGCGCGCGAGCGCGTTGTCGTGGCGTTCCTGCACGAACAGCAGGGCGCCGAAGGCGAACAGCAGCGACGAAGCGAGCAACGTCGCCAACAGCGGTCGCCGCACGCAGAAATTGGTCGCGTGGCGCAGGGGCCCCGGCAGGCGCGCCAGCACGCGTTCGTTGCGCAGATGGCGTTCGAGGTCCTCGGCCAGTTCGAGTGCTGCGCCGTAGCGACGGGCCGGATCCTTGGCCATCGCCTTCCGGATGATCGCCTCGACCGGCCGCGGCAGGTCGTCGCGCAACCAGCGTGGCGACTTCGGTTCCTTCTCGGTGACGGCCTTGAGCACGCTCTGCGCGGTGGGGCCGTCGAACGGCGTCTGGCCGGTGACCAGCGCGTAGAGCGTGGCGCCGAGCGAATAGACGTCGGCGAGCGTGCCCGCGACCTGGGTGCCGCCGAGCACCACTTCGGGCGCCATGTACATCGGGGTGCCGACGATGGCGCCGCTTTCCGTCATCGAGCCGGTGCCGGTTTCGCGCGCGAGGCCGAAGTCGGTGATCGCGATCTGCACGGCCTCCGGGCCGCGGTCCTTGCTGTCGCGCAGCATCACGTTGCCGGGCTTGATGTCGCGATGCACGACGCCGCGGTCGTGGGCGTACTGCAAGGCGCGGGCGACGCGCGCGGCGATGGCGCAGGCCTTCTGCACCGGCAGCGGTCCGACGCGCAGCCGATCTTCGAGCGTGACGCCGTCGACGAACTCCATCGCGAACCAATGCAGGCGGCCCCGCTGCCCCTGGTCGAGGTAGGCGACGATGTCGGGGTGCTGCACGCGCGCCATGATCCGGCCTTCGCGCAGGAATCGGGCCAGCGCGCGCTCGGTGAGCGTCAGGCTCGGCGGCAGCACCTTGAGCGCCACGCGCTGGCCGGTCGCGCGCACCCGGGCTTCGTAGACGATGCCCATCGAGCCCTTGCCGACTTCGCGTTCAATCGCGAACTGCGGCAGCTCGAGCGCCAACGTCTCCGGCGCGAAGGTGTAGAAGTCGCGGCGTTGGCCGAAATCCGGCGAGTCGCTCACGGCGGTTCAGGTGCTGCGCACCACGTCCTGGATGCGCGTGAGGTCGGCAAGCAGGGCGGGCAGGTCGGTGAGGCGCAGCATGTTCGGACCGTCGCTCGGCGCGCGGTCCGGATCCTCGTGCACTTCGAGGAACAGCCCGTCGATGCCGCAGGCGACCGCGGCGCGGGCGAGGAACGGCACCTTGGTGCGGTCGCCGCCAGTCGAGGTGCCAGCGCCGCCGGGTCGCTGCACTGAGTGCGTCGCGTCGAACACCAGCGGCTGGCCGGCCGCGCGCATGGTCGGGAAGCCGGCGAAGTCGACGACCAACGTGCGGTAGCCGAACGATGTGCCACGTTCGGTGATCATCACGTTCTCGTTGCCGCTCGCGAGCACCTTGCCGAGCACGTTGGGGATGTCGTCGGGCGACAGGAACTGGCCCTTCTTGACGTTGACGGCGCGACCGGTGGCGGCGGCGGCGAGCAGCAGGTCGGTTTGCCGGCACAAGAACGCGGGGATCTGCAGGCAGTCGACGACTTCGCCGACGGCGGCGCACTGCTCGCGTTCGTGCACGTCGGTCAGCACCGGTACACCGAGCTGGCGTTTGATCTCGGCCAGGATCGCGAGGCCGCCGTCGATGCCCGGACCGCGGAACGCGGTGCCGGCGGTGCGGTTCGCCTTGTCGAAACTGCATTTGAACACGAGCGGGACCTTGGCTGCCTGGCAGGCCCGTTGGATCGCTTCGGCGTGCCGCAAGCAGTGGTCGCGGCTTTCGATCACACACGGGCCGGCGATGAGGGCGAACGGCTGGTCGCCGCCGAACGTGACGTTGCCAACGCGTACTGCGCGCACTCGAGCAGGTTTCGACATGGCCGTCGATGCTAGCCGATGCGAGGCGCATTCTGCGAACAGGTTGGTCCCGGTCCGGAGCCGGGCTGCGGTCATGCGTCCATTGGCAACCGCGTTGGTCCGGCAGGGTGACCTACACCCAGAACAGCGTCCCGGAAGCCGCTCCGACTTCGGGTGTCTACCTCGGTGCGACGATCATCAGCATCGGCCAGCCTACGGCACGCAGCTGTTCGCCCAGTCGGCGGCGCTGATCGTTCCGAACAGCCTGCCGAACGGCCAGAACGCGTTCGGCGCAGCGGTGAGCAACGCCGTCGCGAGCTTCCTCTCGACGCGGTGATTCACGGCGAATGAGCCAGCACTCATCGCAAGATGCGATGCGACGGGCCCGATGGTTTCGACCACCGGGCCCGTTTTCGTTTGTGGTCGTGTCTGCCGCCCACAGGCATTCGCCTAGGCGCAACCGGTTGCAACGAATACGGCACACGGCCCGAGTTGTCGGTGCTGCACGTGGAGGTATCGTGCTTCGCCCGATCGTTGGCATTCGCTCCTGCCTGGGCCAACGACGAGACCCTAGACAACAACCATGATTCGTACTTTCACGCTCGTTTCCGCGGTCGCGGCATTTGCCGCTTCTGTTTCTGCCCAGTGCTTCAACGGCACCGGTGGCACTTCCATCGCCGGCAGCTTGATCGCCTTCACGGGCTTCGATCCGGCCCACGACGAAGGTCGCTCGCCGGTGACGGCGCTCGGCTTCGCGTTCCCGATGCCGGGCGCAGGCACGTTCACCGACTGCGTCATCGAGTCCAACGGCCTGATCTACCTGGCGAACGGTGTCAACCCGCCGTTCCTCGGCAACTACGCCTACGGCTCGCTGGCCAACCTCGCTGGCGCTGCCGCCACCGGCCCGCGCATCGCGCCGTACTGGCGTGACATTTGGGCGATGCCCGCCGGCTGGGACATCACCACGTCGTCCGTCCCGGGCGTTTCGTTCACGGTGACCTGGCTGAACACCTGCAACTACAACACCACGGCCACGCCGAAGAGTTTCAGCGCGACGCTGTACTCGAACGGCGAAGTCGACTTCGCCTACTCGGGCATCGTGGTCGAGACGGGCACCTTCGCCGGCCTGTCGGTCGGCAACGCGGTCGGCGGGGCACAGCCCGCGTCCAACTTCGTCGCCAACCCGGTCGGCGGCACCGTGCCGCTGATGTACGAGTCCTTCACCGCGGCGAACTGGGATCTCAGCTCGAAGACGATCCGGTTCAGCCCGAACGTCGTCGGTGGCTACAACGTCAGCACGGTCTGCAGCCAGGTGGCGGCCAACCACTCGACGTACGGTGGCGGTTGCTACGCACAGACCAACTCGGTCTACCAGGCGTGGGCCACGGCCAGCGCGGCTGCACCGGTGCTCGCCAACACGGCGATCACGTTCACGCCCACGGGTGGCGGCGGCTACCTGGTCACCAACGGCGGCGCGTTCCTTCCGGTCGGTTCGGTGCAGGCCGTGCCGACGATCGTCGCCAATGGTGACGACACGCAGACCACCGTGCCGTTCACGGTCGGTTCGTTCCCCGGTTCCGCCGGCCTGTCGATCTGCTCGAACGGCTTCGTGTCGCTCGCGGCCGGCAACAGCACGACGTGGAACCAGTCCACGGCGCTGCTGCTCAACGACCCGCAGACGTCGTTCCGCACCGCGCACGACATGAACCCGACGATCGTCGGCTCGGGTCAGATCAAGTACGAGGAGTCGGCCTCGGTGACGATGGTCACCTGGGACGGCGTGTGGGACTACGCTGGCACCTCCGCCGCGGACGCCAACACGATGCAGATCCAGTGCTACCCGTCGGGTCAGGTCGTGATCGCGTGGGGTTCCCTGTCGCCGCTCGGCGCCTCGGGCATCGGCTACTACGTCGGTTACTCGCCGGGTGGCGCCTCGATCGACGGTGGTGCGATCGACTACGCGACGCAGTTGCCGCACGTGGTGTTGTCGTCGGCGGCTGCTGCGCCGATGAGCCTGTCGGCCACGCCGGCGCCGGTATCGACCGGTGGCTCGGGCACGCTGGTCACCTACACCCAGAGCAACATCCCGGAAGCGGCGCCTAGCTCGGGCGTCTACCTCGGCCTGACGATCATCAGCATCGGTCAGGACCTGCCGGGCACGGACCTGTCCTTCCTCGGCATGCCGGGCTGCAATCTGCACGTCACGTCGCTGGACGTCACGCTGGCGTTCGTCGGTGTCAGCAACTCGCTGACCACGTTGTTCCAGATCCCGGCCGGTGTGCCGTACGGCACCCAGCTGTTCGCGCAGTCGGCGGCGATCATCGTCCCGAACAGCCTGCCGAACGGCCAGAACGCGTTCGGCGCCACGCTGTCGAACGCGGTCGCCAGCTTCATCTCGACGTTCTGATCGAGAAGTCCTGAGTGAAGCCCAGCGGGCCCGGTGGTCGCAAGACCACCGGGCCCGCTGTCGTTTCCGCGAGCGTCGCCCGTCGCATCAGGCTGGCAGACTCGGCCGGTGGCGGGGCGTTCAGTGCGCCGCCAACCACGTCTCGCCGTGGCCCATCGCCACGTCGAGCGGCACCGACAACGTTGCCGCGCTGCACATCGCGTCGCGCACCAGGCGCTGCACCTCGAGCAGTTCGCCTTCCGGCACGTCGAGCACCAGTTCGTCGTGCACCTGCAGCAGGAGCTTCGCCTGCAGGCCACGTTGCCGCAGCGCCTGGTGCACCGCCAGCATCGCGCGTTTGACGATGTCGGCGGCAGCACCCTGGATCGGCGTGTTCACCGCCATGTTCTCGGCGGCGATGCGCTGCATCGCGTTCGTGCTGTCGATGTCCGGCAGCGGGCGGCGGCGACCGAACATCGTCCACGCGGCCTTCGTCTCGCGCGCCTTCTGCAGCGAACCGTCGAGGTAACGCTTCACGCCGGGCAGGGCGCGGAAGTAGGCGTCGATGAACTTCTTCGCTTCCGGCGGCCGCATGCCGGTCTCGGCGGCGAGACGTGACGCACCCATGCCGTACATCAGGCCGTAGTTGATCACCTTCGCCTGGTTGCGCAGCTCGGGCGTCACCATCGTCGGCAACAGCCCGTGCACCAACGCAGCGGTGCGGGCGTGGATGTCCTCGCCCTTCTGGAACGACTCGACCAGCGCCCGGTCGCCGCTCTCGTGCGCCAGGATGCGCAGTTCGATCTGGCTGTAGTCGGCGGACAGCAGCACGAAGCCCTTGCCGCGCGCCACGAACGCGGCGCGCACCTTGCGCCCCT
>SXGT01508797.1_pt1 | contig 13864 bp, 11 predicted proteins | sample 3176221 | NCBI WGS metagenome assembly SXGT01 (sample SAMN11356862, study PRJNA531348) | freshwater metagenome | isolation source: freshwater sample F1-120 | place: China: Fuxian Lake, Yuxi | collected 2017-12-25 | reverse complement strand
TAATGATCGATGCGAAAGATCTGCTTCTCGTGCGCATGCCGGGTAAGATCGGCATTGAGCGTGTGGGCGGAAGCGAGGTCGTGCCCAAACGGTTTTTCCACGACGATTCGCTGCCAGGAGGAACTGGCCGGCTCCTTTTCCAACAGGCCGGCCCCATGCAACTGCTGGGTGACCTCCCCAAACTGGCTGGGCGAAGTCGCAAAGTAAAACAAGCGGTTCTTGCGGAGCCCAGGATGATCAAAGCCTTCGATTTGCTGAGCAAGCTTTCGATAAGCGGCAGCATCAGACATGTCACCCTGGCAGTAGTGGAGGTTTGATGAAAATGCTGCCCAGACGGCGGCATCGACCGGCTTGGTACGGGAGAACTTTTGCAACGCCTCTCCCATCTCCGCACGAAATGACTCGGAATTCTTTTCCCGCCGCGCAAAGCCGATGATGCGGAACGGATCGGGCAGCTGTTTTTCTCGGTAAAGGTGGTAGAGCGCAGGAATCAACTTCCGCGCGGTGAGGTCGCCGCTTGCGCCAAATATGACCACCGTGCAGGGCTCGACCGACTTGCGCCCGTCATCGAGTCGGCAAACGAGTAACTCGTCGAGTTGCTGCGAATTCTCCATAAGTGGTGACGACCATGTCCCGCCAAGCCGGACTTTTCAACGAAACTCCGCCAACAATTCCGGCTGCAACCCTTTCCGTGAACCGCCAGTTTCAGCACAGAGATTTGGAGAACACAGAGAAAGACAGCTTTGCTTCCATCCTGAGCCTCGGTGTCCTCCAAAACTCTGAGCTGAAGCACGGACGCGCCCTACATCCAGCCAGGTCCATGGTCCGCAATGCATCCGTCTCGGCGAGGGAGGCTCTCCATGATTACTTTGGGAAACTGCCTCTCATTCCTGACGAGTTTCAGTTGACCGAAGCCGTTTGTTGGAGTTTAATCTGGCCGTTCCCGACAACGCTGACATGACAGCACTTCCCGTTTCTTTATGAATCCATCCCAACTCCATACTCCGTTCGTCCGCGAGGCAACGTCGCGGCGCCATCTGGGTTTCACGCTGATCGAGCTGCTGGTCGTCATTGCCATCATCGCCATCCTCGCCGGCATGCTGCTGCCGGCCTTGAGCAAGGCGAAAACGAAAGCCCAGGGGATATATTGCATGAACAACCTGAAAACCATGCAGCTTGCCTGGATCATGTATTCGCAGGATTGGAACGATTCGATTCCCGGCAACCGCTGGGACCAGAAGATCCCTGGCAACTGGGTTTCCGGGTGGCTCGATTTCAACGACAACAACGCGGATAACACCAATCTCCTGCTGATCCTCGACGAGAAATTCGCCCAGCTTGGGCTGTACACATCAAAGACCCCCGGCGCTTACAAGTGCCCCGCCGACAAGATCACGGTGAAGAACGGCGGCGTTTCGCGTTCCCGTGTGCGCAGCATTTCAATGAGCGGTTGGATGGGGCCCAACGCACCCGCATGGAATCCTGGTTATGTCGTTTACTCCAAGGTGTCACAAATGGTGAAGCTGTCGCCCACGCAAGCGCTGGTTTTCCTCGATGAACGGGAAGACAGCATTGACGACGGTTATTACGCAGTGAACATGGACAAGGCTGCATGGCAATTGGTGAACTTCCCCGGCAGCTTCCACAATGGTTCGGGCGGACTAAGTTTCGCGGACGGCCACGCCGAGATTCATCGCTGGGTCGATCCTCGGACCACGCCACCGTTCAAGAAAGGTCAGAAACGCGAATTCACCGCCATGAAGGACAACCGCGATCTCGTCTGGCTTCAACAGCACGCCACCGAAACGATCAAAGATCAGTGAGCCGCCGCCGATCCGTTTGAGGAACGATCTAAGGCTCCCGCAAGTCACTTGCGGCTCTTGCGCCGCCACCAAAGCAACAATTCCTCCCCCGTCCGGTTGGGATACGAACGAGGCACTTTCTCCTCGATCAGATCGAAGTGCGGTGAGAAACGATTCCACAATTCATCTCTGGTCGTCCCAAACGGTGGGCCGTCCATATCCGGGATGAGGAAATTGACGGCCAGGTAATCGCCCTCGGGCTTCAGCCAGCGCAAGGCGGCCTGTAAGTACGCGTCCCGCTGATCAGGATCGATTGCGCAGTACAGTGTGTGTTCGAACAACCAGTCGAATCGCTGCGGCGGATCGTCGGCCAGAAAATTTTCGGAGGAAATCCGACCAGGCGAGCCGCTGGTTTCCACCCGTTGACGCGCCAGCTTCACCGCCGAGGGCGCGATGTCAAAACCCCATGCGTCAAACCCCTCCCGGGCCCAGGCACAAACATCGTGCCCGGTTCCGCAGCCCGGAACGCAGACCGTTCCCTTCCGCAGGCCCGGATGTGATGCAAGAAAATCCACGAGGCCCGGCGATGCCTCTCCCTTTTCCCAAGGCGTCTCCCCGGATTGATAATGTCCTTCCCAATCAGTTGGCGGCATGTGGTGAGAATACGGGAGGAGCAGGTTCTTTGACCATTTAATCCTTTAATCGCCGAGGCTTGATCAACGGGGTCTGATCGCGGCCCTTTCGCTTGCCGCCAGAGCGAAGCTTCGCGAGACTGAACGCATGTACTTTTCCATGCATCGCTTCAGCTCTGGTCTTTTTCTCAATGTGCGGGCAGCCCTGCGGACAATTCTCCCGGGCTGTGCAGTCCTGCTCTCAATTGCCGCTCAACACACGACAACAGCTGCGAACTGGCCCCAGTTTCGTGGGCCAGGAGCATTGGGTGTTGGTGACAACTCCAATCTTCCTGATCGATGGAGCACCAACGAAAACGTTGCCTGGAAGATCGAAGTGCCGGGACGTGGCTGGTCATCTCCCATCATCTGGGGAGACCGCGTCTTCATCACGACCGTGGCCAGTGATGGTGACGTCGAGCCACCTAAGAAAGGACTCTATTTCGGCGGTGAGCGGCGGGAAATCCCGAAAGCCATGCAACATTGGCTGGTTCTTTGTCTCGACTTGAAGTCTGGACGGGAACTCTGGCGAAGGGAAGCGCACCAAGGCGAGGCTCCCAACCAACTCCACGTGAAGAACACCTACGCTTCCGAAACACCGGTGACCGACGGCGAACGCGTCTATGCCTACTTCGGCAATGCCGGCCTGTTCTGTTACGATATGGAAGGCAAGAAACTTTGGTCCACCAACTGGCCACCTGTGAAGACCCGCTATGGCTGGGGCTCGGCCGGTTCGCCCGTGCTTCACAACGGACGGCTGTTCATCGTAAATGACAATGACGAGAAGTCCTTTGCCGTGGCGCTGGACGCGAAGACTGGAAACCAGCTCTGGCGCGTGGAGCGTGACGAGAAGAGCAATTGGGCGACACCGTACGTCTGGCAAAATGAGAAGCGCACTGAACTCATCGTTCCAGGCACCAAGAAAGTACGCTCCTACGACCTCGATGGCCATCTGCTCTGGGAATTTGGCGGAATGTCAACGATCGTCATCCCGACACCTTTCTCGAAATTTGGACTGCTCTACGTTTGCTCCGGCTACGTTGGTGACAAGGTGCGGCCTGTGTTCGCGATCAAGCCCGGTGCGTCTGGCGACATCAGCCTGAAGCCAGATGAAACTCACAGTGATTTCATCGCGTGGTATCAGCCTACCGCGGCACCGTACAATCCATCGCCCTTGCTTTATGGTGATCACTTTTACGTGCTCTTCGATTTCGGTTTCCTGAGTTGTCACGATGCGCGGACTGGTAAACAGGTTTATGACAAACAACGCATCCGGCAGGAGACGACCTCTTTCACGGCATCACCCTGGGCCGCGAACGACAAACTTTTCGCGTTGAGCGAGGATGGCGACACGTTCGTCATTCAAGCTGGCCCCGAGTATCGCCTGCTGCACAAGAATTCGTTGGATGAAATGTGCATGGCCACGCCCGCGATCGCCGGCGATCGGCTGCTGATCCGAACGCTGACGAAGTTATACTGTTTCGCCAAGACGAAGTAAGCCTACGACCGAGAGATCAGCCGGTTTCGGACTATCCTTTGCACGCTGAGACGGGGAACGCTTTGGCATAGACAAATTTCACCTTGGTGCGCGTCCTTGGAAGCAGATGGCTCACGTCGGCGAACTGGAACGAATTTATGATGCCCACGCTCAGGCGATTTTCGGCTTCACACTGAACCTGACTCGCAACGAGGCGGACACACATGATGTGTTGCAGGATTTGTTTCGACGGCTGGCGACGCGCCCCGAGACGCTCCAAGGCGTCCGAGACGAGCGTGCGTTTCTGCTCCGGCTGGCGCACAACCTGGCGATCGACCTCATGCGCCGCCGGAGCGCAAGCGAGCACGCCGTCGAGGCTCTCGCCGCCGAGGTGGATGAAATTTTTGCGCCAGCTTCCGATCCTGATGAGGTTGTATTCCGACGGCAGCTTGCCGAGGCGCTCGCCATCCTGCCGGAGGAACAACGCGCTGTTGTCCACTTGAAGCTATGGGAAGGCATGACCTTCGAGCGCATCGCGGAAACACTCGGCATTCCGCCCAACACCGCCGCGAGCCGTTATCGCTACGCGTTAGACAAACTTCGCGCCAGGCTGCGTCCCGTTTACGAAGAGATTCAATGAACACATCTGATCCATTGGAGAAAAGACTTTCGGAAATCCCGATGCGAACCGTCTCTGCTGGATGGCGGAATGAAATCCTGCGCGGCGCAATCGAACATGAGAGTCAAAAAAACGCCATTCAATCGCCTGAAAGCAGCGTGCTGAGTTTGCTGCGCCAATGTCTCTGGCCGCATCCCGCCGCGTGGGGCACGCTTGCCGCCGTGTGGGTGATCATCGTGGTCCTCAACATCTCTTCTGGCGCGATTTCGATTTCGCTGGCACGGCGAGCCGCTCCGACACTGCCATCCCCGGAACTGCTGGCACTCCTTCGCGAACAACGAACCTTGCTGCAGAGCCTCCTCGCGGAACCGACACCGCCACCACCTCTGCTGGACCGGAAACCAAGCGCGTACTGGCTCCGATGCGAGCGTGTTTCATCGGCGGCTTAGTTCCGAGATCGAACGCCAATTTCTATGAATGATCATCCCTCTTCCTCAAATGAGGCATCTCAGCCTCGAAAACGTACTTCCCTGTTCCATGCCGTGCGTCGCCCTTTGTTCGTGCTCGCGGCGTTTGTCACTTTGCTTGGACTGGTTTGGGCGATTGAAAACTGGCGCGGCGCGCGCGCTTGGAACGCAGCCAAACGAGACCTGATCGCGCGTGGAGAACCATTGACCATCGAGCAACTGCTCCCGCCTCGTCCGCCGGATGAGCAAAACTTCGCCATGACGCCATTGCTTCAGCCACTTCTGGATTACACTCGATCCAGTAATCGTCTTGAAGGTGTTGTCTGGAGAAACCCGGGAGCTTTCTCCAGACTCACCGCGATAAAAATGCCGCAGGCTCGCCGTCCGGAGGCGGAAGGTGTCAAAGATTCCAGACCCCGTGTCCGCCGAGCCGAGCATGAAGCGACGGAGGGGCGAGTTGATTTGTTCGCCCAGGCGTTCGGCATCCGCATGGCTGCGCCTGAACGGGCGGACCCCAGAATAGGCCCCGAGCTGCTCGCTCGTTACGGTCTCCTCCCGCATGGGAGGAAGTCGATACGACCAACAAACGAAAAGCCAACGAACGAAACCGAAATCGCTGCAGCCATCATGGATCCCGCAGAGGAAGTCCTGCGGTTCCTGGATCGGTTCAAACCAGAAATGGATGAGATCGCCACAGCCTCGCGCAGGTCTCACTGCCAGTTTCCCATCCACTGGGAGGACAACTTCGGAAGCTTGTTGCCCCATCTGGCTCCTCTAAAAAGTTTCTCGACCATGATCAGCGTCCGTGCGACTGCACGTCTGGCAAAAGGCGATGCGACCGGAGGATTCGAGGATGCGATGACATGTCTGGGCTTGGCGAAGGCGTCTCAGAAGGATCCGTTGTTGATCTCCCAGCTCGTAGGTTTCTCTCAGGAGAGGATCGCTCAGCAGGCTGTTTGGGAAGGAATGGTCGAGCACCGCTGGAACGACACTCAACTGGCTGCATTTCAAGGAGAATTTGCCAGGGCAGACATTCGTGAAAAGCTCTTGTTCGCCGTTCGTGGGGAACGCGTGCTGGCGAATAATACTTTTGATTCATGGGCTTCGCTTGCGGGTCAGGAGATCGATCTGGACATGTTCGATGGAGCGCATCTTTTTTGGGGATTTCGTTGGATCAAGTGGATACCCGGATGGATCAGGCAGAATCAGGTCCGGCATAATCGCTTTTACGATTTGTTAATCGAAGAGACGAAACAGACGAACTGGCCGGCCAATCTGGCACGCCAAACGAATCAAGCAGCAACTTTCCAGCAAGCCGGGTTGGCGGAGATCTCACCTTACAACGCGATCGCACGCACACTCGTTCTTGGTCTCGCCGAGGATAAAGCCAACCATCAGTTCAAAGCCGCCCGTGCTCAAGTCACAGCTCGCCTTGCAGAAGTCGCTTGCGCACTCGAACGTTTTCGTGTCGCCCAAGGCGCATACCCGAAGGAGCTATCTGAGCTGGTGCCCAAGTATCTTGCTGCTGTCCCTCACGATCCGATGGGTGACAAACCGCTGCATTACGAACGCATCGATGATAAGGAATCATCCGAATTCGGCTGGTTCAACCTCTGGTCGGTCGGGCCGAATGGTGAAGATGATGCTGGAACGATGGCACCATCAGATTTCGACCAACAGGGTGATTGGGTCTGGCCGCTGCCAATCAAGCGGGTGGGCCGGCGGCTGTTTTAAATCGAAGCGGGACATCGAACACCAAGAATTGAGGATTCCCAACTGATTCACGGCTCAACCAACATTCGTTGGTTCCTGCGTCGGTCTCATCAAGCAACACGTCCTCTGACACAAACAGTAATGCAGTCTGAACGCCGTGTGCGCTGCTTCAATTTCACCCGAGCAACCCCGTCGGAGCCACTTCAATTTGGTCAGCCAGGGACTTCGGTATTTGATGCGACTTCATCTGCCCATCCTCGCCACGTGAAACGCAAACGACCGTGATCTTGCCACGAGCGGACTCGACGGGTGGAGCGGAGTTCAATTTCCAGATGCGGAAGAGGTAGGTAAGCGCCTTGCTTTTCTTCTCCGCGATGAGCATCTGGATTTCGATTTCGTCCTCGAATCGGAGCGGTGCCATGTAATCACAGTGGGCGTGAACGCGTGGCCACCCGAGTTTCGGCTCGTGCTGATCCATGACAATTGAGGTGCCGAGCGAGCGGAAAAAGGCGTGCTCCGCCGCCTCCATGTAGCGGAAAAAGTTCGAGTAATGGACAATCCCGGCCATGTCCGTCTCGCTGAACTCCACCCGCCGCCGCACTCGGAACTCGTAAGGCATGAGGGCACATTAGAAGTCAGAAGGCCAATTGACGACTGGAAAACTGCCGCCACCAATCGGGCGGGAACATCCCACCTACTCCTTGAACAGTTTCACCGTGATGGTGCCGTCGCGTGTAACGTGTGCTCGGAAGAGGCCGTCGGTGTTGAACGCGTTCGCCACAGTGCCGTTCTTGTCGAGGCAGATGACACCACCTTCGCCGCCCGCAACCTTGAGCTTTTTGTTGATGACTTCCTTGGCGGCATCCTGCACGGAAAGGCCCTTGTACTTCATGAGGGCCACGATGTCGTGCGTCACGGCGTAGCGGATGAAGAATTCCCCGTGCCCCGTGGCCGAAATGCCCGCCGCCTCGTTGTCAGCATAGGTGCCTGCGCCGATGATTGGAGAATCGCCCACACGACCCCAGCGCTTGTAAGCCATGCCTCCGGTGGAAGTGCCCGCCGCCAGGTCACCATTCGCATCCCGGGCCACGGCACCGACCGTGGACCACATCCCGTCGTGAGGTTGGGTAATTTTAGCGCGGTCCTTGGGTTTGGCGAGATACTCCTGCAGTTCCTGCCAGCGCGGTTCGGTGCGGAAATAGGAAGGATCAACGATCTCAAGTCCATTCTCTCGCGCGAAGGTATTCGCTCCTTCGCTCACGAGCAGCACGTGCTTGGATTTTTCCATGACGGCGCGGGCGGCAGAGATGGGGTTCTTGACGACCGTGACTCCCGCCACGGCTCCCGCTTTCAAACCCCGGCCTTCCATGATCGAGGAGTCCAATTCGTTTTTCCCCTGCAGGGTGAACACCGCGCCTTTGCCCGCATTAAAGACGGGGTTGTCCTCCATCAGACGGATCGAGGCTTCTATCATGTCGAGGCTCGATCCTCCCTTTTTGTAAACCTCATAGCCTTTCTGGATCGCCGCCTTCAATCCTTCGCGAGAGAGTCTTTCCCACTCGGGAGTGTTGATCTTGTCACGCCGCGAAGCAGCGCCGCCGTGAATGACGAGGACCACGTTCGAGTCCTGCGCGCGAAGTTGGAGGACCGAGGTGAACAGCGCCAGGCAGACGAACCATCGTTGAATTCTCATGCTATTAAAAGGTTGGGGTTTGTGGTGGACGAACGGAAAATCATTTTGGCGGAAACTTCACACGCGGTTTGGCATCGGGTGGCAGCTTGGAAACGTAGGAACGGCCGTTGCGGCGTCGGTCGAAACTCTTGCGCGCCTCATCCACCAGCACCGGCTGCAGGAACAGGTCGATGCCGGTGAGCGCGATGGTTTTTGCCGCGACGAGCATTCCTTTCTGACCGATGCCCATGCCGGCGCACGCGGTGGATTGCCAGGTGTGGGGTGCCACGCCGGGCACGAAGGTGGCAGCGCGAATCTCGCCAGTCGGAATGCGCCAGCTTACATCGCCCACGTCCGTGGACCAGAATGTGACGCCTTCCTGAACGGGCTGTACGCGCGCAGCGATGTTCAAATCCGGCAAGCCTTCTTGGGGCAGCAACGCCCGCAGTTTTTGCGCGAACTCTGTTTCCGCCGCGTCATAAAGCACGCCACCCACCGACCTCATGTTGGCGGAAGAGAGCGCGGCTAGCGTGTCGTTGGGCAGGACATTGGCGAGGCTTCCACTGATCTCAAGTTCGAGCGTGGTTTCCGTGGCGAGCGCTCCCGCCTCGGCGCATTTCAAAATACGTTTCCAAATTCCGTCCAGTGTTGGGGCGTCCGGATGCCGGACGATCAGGCGCAACTCGCTGAACTCAGGCACCACATTTTCCGCGCTGCCGCCGTTGGCCACGAAAAAATGAATCCGTGTCTCGGCAGGCACATGTTCGCGCAACATTTCGACCGCATGGCTCATCAGCATCACGGCATCGAGCGCGGAGCGGCCCTTCTCAGGGGCGCGTGCGGCGTGGGCCGCGGTGCCGCGAAACCGAAAGTAGCCGCCGACATTGGCCAGCGTGGTCTTGACGCCGGGCTCATTGCGATCATCCGGATGCCACGTCAGGGCCACGTGGCAATCGTCAAACACTCCGGCGCGGCCAAGGTGAACCTTTCCACTTCCATTTTCCTCGGCGGGACAACCATAGAAACGAATCGTGCCTTTCAGCGCGCTGGCTTGCAGATGCTCCTTGATCGTAATCGCGGCGAAAGCGGACGCCGTTCCGAGAAGATTGTGGCCGCAGCCATGGCCGCTTCCGAGCATTCCGATGGGGCGTTTTTCAGGAATGGCATCCTGACGCAAGCCCGGCAAGGCGTCATACTCGCCAAGGATTGCAATGACGGGCTTGCCGGAACCCCAGGAGGCTATGAAGGCAGTGGGCATGCCGCCGATGTTGGTCTTGATCTGGAAACCCGCGCCGCGAAGTTCGGACGCGAGCAACTCGGAGCTTTGATACTCCTCGAAGCTGATCTCCGCGATTTCCCAGATGCGGCGGGACAAGGCGGTGAAGCGATCCGCCCGCTGTTCCATGCTGGCAATTACCTTGGATTTCCACTCTGGCGGGGTCGTTTCCTGAGCAGTGGCACTCAGCAAATGGAGCCAAACAAACAAACCCAAAAGGATGAGAGACGAGGTTGAAGCAGGAGGGCGCTCGCAAAAGCTCCGTGTATGAAGCCTGTGGCTGAAGAGTTGGATCACTCAAGAATGCTAACAGTCACCATTGCGAACCTGGAAGAAAGAATTGCGAAAAATGCGGTTCGGAATGTCAACTCTTCAGACGGCGGAACCGTCCTCGAACCATTTCGAGAACGTCCGTGGCTTGCGGCACTTTCAGGAGAAGCAAAATGCCCCAATAGATCGCGCCGGCGAGGATTGCCGGAACAAAGACAGCACCGAGTTTTGCCACAACGTTCGCATGTCCAATGGAATGTTCCCAACTCCTAAGCGCGAGCCAGGCGACCACACCGGCCACAGTACCAGCGGCTGCGAGGCTGGTCAGAGTTTGCTTCAGAGTCGCGAGATCCAGGTGCTTGAGCTTGCGTCGAAGCGCGTAGAACAACAGCCAGGCGTTAACTACAGCGCTCAAGGTGTTGGCCAGACCCATGCCTCCCTGCTGAAGCACCGGCACGAGGCCAAAGGTGAAGACGACGTTGATGGCCAGGCACACGCTGCTGATGAGCATCGGAGTGCGAGTGTCGCCCAGAGCGTAGAAAGCGCGGGCAAGAATGTTCACCATCGAAAACACGATCAATCCAGGTGCCAGGCATGCCACTGCCAGGGCAGCCCGGCGGGTTGACTGCCCGTCGAATTCTCCTCGCTCGAAGAGCAGGCGAACGATGGGCTCCGCGAGCAGAACGAGAAGCACTGAAGCGATCAAATTGGTGAACATGAGATAGCCGAGTCCCTGGCCGAGGGTGGAGCGAAACTCAGGATATTTCTTCTCCACGGCAAGGCCTGTGAGCGTGGGCAGCAAGTAGGTTGCGAGCGAGATGCCGAAGATGCCCTGGGGCAGTTCCATCAACCGGACAGCGTAGCCAAACGAAGCGACGATGACCGGGCTGACGAAAAAGTAAGCGATGCTGTAAGTGATCAGCATGTTCAACTGGAACGCGGCCACGCCCATCATCCCCGGCACCATCTTGCGCATGACCTGGCGCACGGTTTCATTTCCGAAAGGCGACACCCAGCGAAAACGAAATCCCTCTGCGCGCAGAGTTGGAATCTGATAGGCCACCTGCGCCACGCCTGCCACCAGGACGCCGTAGGCTAGGAGGAAAATCTTCTGATCCAGCTCGCCCTTTGCGCGTGGCGCAAAAATCAATGCCACCGTGATCATCACCACGTTCAACATGGTTGCTCCCATCGCAGGCACGAAGAAATGTCCGCGCGAATTCAGGACGCCCATGAACAGCGCCGCCAGGCAGACTGGCAGCATGTAGGGGAACATCACGCGCGCCAGTTCAAGCATCAGCCTCGTCTCTGATTTCAAGAAACCGGGATTGGGAAACTGTGGATCGAAGCTTTCAGTAAACACTTCTTCAGGATTTGCCATCCGCACTTGTTGCAAGCCCGCTGGAGCGTCGAGCCGCAACGTCACCGTCAATCCGAGCAGCACCACAGCCGTGACCACGCAAGCCGCGATGATCAGCCCAGAGATCGTGGCGTTGGCCGCATGCCACATTGCCTCCTCGCCTTCTTTGCGTTCCTTTTCCTTGAAGATCGGGATGAAGGCGGCGGTGAGCGCGCCCTCGCCGAGCAGACGCCGGAAAAGGTTCGGGATCATGAAAGCCATGATGAATGCTCCGGCCACGGCTTTGTCGCCCATGAAGCTTGCGTAGGCCATCTCCCGGACAAGACCGAGAATCCGGCTCAACAGCGTGGCAGCGCCCATTGCGCCCGAAGATTTCAGCATTTGCGACATGTATCCCTGATAGCGTGCTGAGTTAACAGGCAAGGAGATCGAAGTGTCATGCGGAAAATGCGTGGCACAGCGTTCCCTTCTGAATATGGCCTTCCCGCGTCTCTGGGTCCGGGTTTCTGCTCTTCGGGGCAGATCCTTGAACGGAACACCGATCATGAATTTGATCACTTACTGAGGAGACCGTGGGATAGGTTACAAATCTTGACGGCGGCACAGACGCATCTGCTTCGTTGCTCGCTTGGTCAGAGGCCGCTGCGGGCATCCTCCCGCGTTCGCGCCTCGCATCTGCATCTGTGGCGCTCGCCATCATTCGTAGCCAATCCAACGGTCTCCTCAGTATGGAGAGAAGCGCCTCGCCATACTTTGTGAGTTCCTTCGCATGATCGAAGCTGCCAGAGTGAACGACCGATCATGACTGCTGATCGCCCAATCCCACGCCTCAATCTTCTGGCATGGGTCGCCCCTTTGTTTCAGGCAGGAAGAGCAGCGCGACCAAACCCAGGAGAAACACCACGCTGACGTAGCAACACGCAGTGCGGAAGGCTTCGAGCCTGGCTTCGGTGGTCACGGCTCCAGCAGCCAGGTGCGCTTGCAGGATCCCCAATGTGAATGGACCGCTCGCGGCGATGAAGCGGCCTACATTGTAGCAGAAGCTTGTTCCAGTGCTGCGCAGTCGTATAGGGAAGAGTTCCGGCAGGTAGATGGCGAAACCCGCAAATACCGCAAGCTGGCAGAAACCCATGATTGGGGTGAGCACGAAGATGTGCCAGGGTTCATTCAGGTATCTGAAAGTGACGTAAGTGCTGATGAACGCAGCGATGAATGCGACTGCAAAGACGGGCTTTCGACCATACTGGTGCGCGAATTTTGTAAACAGCATCATGCCCGCAAATGCGCCGATGTTCTGCATGATCATGTTGATGCCGGTCCACATCAATCGTCGCGCAGGCACCTCGGCAGCGGGGACATTCTGTTCCTTTAGAACCTTTCCGATCACGTCGCCAACCAGCTCCGGGCTGAAGAAGCCGACGCCCCAGAGTCCGACGACGCCCGACACGCAGAGCAGCATTCCAAGAAGGGCCGGCTTGCGCCATCGCGCTTCGCCGAAGAGCGAGGCGTAGGAGCCAAATTTCGCGCCGGTCAGTTTTCCGGCTTCGCGGGCCTTGACCCATTTTTCCGGTTCCTTCAGTCGCAGTTGTATAAAGACACAGAGAAACGCCGGCAGCGCTCCTATCCAGAAAAGATACTTCCAAAAATCCGAAGCAGGTTTGCCGCCGCCTTGAATCGCTGACACCTGGAGCCACCCGACGGTGATGGCGATCGCCCCGGCGGTGACGTTGCCAACCGCGGAGAGCGATTGCATCAATCCCAGCGCGTGGGGCCTCGCGCGGTCAGGCAGGGAATCCGCGACCAGCGCCACGGACAGGCCAAACACTCCGCCCACACCCAGACCAGTGATGAAGCGGTAAACGCAGAAATCATAGACCCCGGTTGAGAATGCCGAGAGTCCCGTAAACACCGAGTACAACAAGACTGTGATGGTAAGTGTGCGCGCCCGCCCGATGCGGTCTCCCACAGCGCCAAAGATCAGCCCGCCCGTTGCCCAGCCCGCCACGAAAATTGCCGTCGCATTTCCTCCCCATTGTTTAAGGACGTCCGATGTCGTGCCCTTCGGCAGCAAATCCGCGATGGCTGGATTGCGGGCGATGATGAAGAGCTGTTGATCGAGGCAATCGAACAGCCAGGCCGCGCAAGCCATCGAGAAGACAAACCAATGATGGCGGTTGAGTTCTTTCCACCAAGGCACGGATGATGAGTGTGGCGAGGACATGCGAATAATACGTGTGCGGACGGGATTACACGCCTCGGTCGAAAGAGCCAAGCAGATTCATCACGCCGCCCTGGTCATTCCCGAGACTCTCCGGAACGACGGTCAGTCTGAGTAGGGTGATTCCTCCGTCGATCGAATGAGAAAGTGTCGAGCCTGAAAAGCATGAACCGCGTGCAAGCCCATGGCCCTCGACAAGGAGGGTGGAATGAAGTTTGAGGGCAAGGAGATGGAATGAATTTGGTGGCGCGCCGCTGTGGACTCTGATTGGATTGGCGCATGTCCATCGCGCATGCGGATCAAATGTTGGCAGGATTGC
>SXGT01461759.1_pt1 | contig 13865 bp, 9 predicted proteins | sample 3176221 | NCBI WGS metagenome assembly SXGT01 (sample SAMN11356862, study PRJNA531348) | freshwater metagenome | isolation source: freshwater sample F1-120 | place: China: Fuxian Lake, Yuxi | collected 2017-12-25 | reverse complement strand
TAGAGGACGGCGGTCGAGGAACCGGAATCAGGAGGAGGCGAGAAAAGATAGAGTCAATCCAATCGTAAAGGTCACGCGAGGATCACGCAGCGCCGACGAAGAGCCGACGCCGAAGGCTTTTTCGTGCATAATTCAGGTGTAATACAACCCGCCCGAGGACCCGGCCGGAACAGCGTTGTCCGACAGAGAGAATGGCAGATCGGTCGTCTGCGGGGCAAACGGGATGGTAGCGATCCTGTCTTCGCGCCGGTAGATCTCATACCTGTCAATTGGATCGCCCGCCGCGTAAGCTGTCGACCACGAGACCTTCACTACACCTCCGGCGGGGGCCCGCTCCACTGTCACCGATCCCGGCGGAATGAGGCCGCTCGCCGTACGCTGAAAGAAGTTCGTGTCCGTGCCGTGCAAGCCCGCAACCCGCGATTCGATGTCGGAGCGCCGTGACCGCGGCATGGGATCCCGCAACTGGCAGGCACTCAGGTTGGCGACGAGTTGGTCGCGGCCCGGGTCGCCCGCCTTGTCGATCAGGCCGATTCCGGCAATCACCGTGCTTACGCCCGCGACGGAAAGCGAGTATTGCAGGAAATCTTCATAGGATACCTTGCCTGGTTTGCCGACCGATAGAACGCTCTGCCCCGGCGTTCCCGCAAACTTCCTTTCCAGACCATACATCACCCCGTCCGCGAAGATCTTCATTCCGATGATCCCCATGCCCTTGGCTGCCGCCACGGGCACCGAATTCGTCTGGTGACAGAAATAATGCCTGTCGTTGGGGTTGATCGCGACGAGGAGGGTGTCAAGATGGTTGCGCGAATCGCGCCGGATCGCCGCCATGTGGACGGTCGGGTTCTCGTGGCCGGTGATTCCGAGGTGCCGGATGTATCTCTTGTGTCCCGGGTTCAGTCCGGTCAGGTTGGTGCCGTCCCGGAAATCGGCGAGTCCCGCGATGGCGCCGATGCGAGGACGCGACTTGTCGCCGGGGTTCTCGAGTCCTTCATAGATGACGTCGACTTCGCTCTCGTGGGTGAGAGAGTGGATCTGCATGAGATCGATGTAGGCTCCCTCCGGAATGTAGCCTTTACCGTCTCCGAAAAACTGCGTCAGCGACCGCATCAAATCGTCGACGCAAGTCGCGCCGCCTCCTGCCGAGCGTCCAACGGGCTTTGATCCGTCGCGGATCACGGCCGACCGCAGCCCGGTTTTCGTGGCCAGGAACAGCCTGCCGCGAAGGGATTGATCGTAGCCGGGTTCTCCCGGAATCAGATTGAGGATTCGAAAGGCCTTGTGGTAGTTCCGCTGGCTGAGTTGGTAATTATTCGCGGTTTCAAGAAAAGTCAAGCCCATGCGGACGGCCTTAACCACGATCTCGACTCCCTCGTCGCCGGGGAGATCCCACATGACTTTGTTGCCGCCGGCCAAACCGAACGTGGTCACTTCGCGGCCGGTGCGTCCGAGCGGGCGAGTGAGCAGCCTGTTTCCCGCGGGATGCGCCCAGAGAGCGTTGCGCCCGCTCATTGGGAGAAAGGTCGTGGCCATGCTTGCGCTTGAAGCCCAGCGCAGCGCGTCGCGTCGGGTAAAGGTCAAGGACATCAAAACCTCCTGGAAGATGCGGCTACCAAGAATGTAGCACGGACGCCGCGGATTTCCGGGGCCGCTCGATTCCTTGTGAAGTCCCGTGGAGTTCGTGGCGTCCTTCTCAACCCGCGTTCTGGCGTGCCGGCATGCGAAACACGCTATCATTTCAGAGTCGTCGTCCCGGTCGAATCCTATGCTCTCCTGGCTTTTCTCCGATCCGCTCCCCGTGGGAACGGTTGCTCCCGACTTCACCGCCCTCGACGACGCCGGGAACCGCGTGACGCTCTCCTCCCTGCGTGGAAGAAGCGTAGTACTCGTCTTTTATCCTGGAGACGAGACCCCGGTGTGCCGGAAACAGCTCTGCGAGATCCGCGACAACTGGAGCCGCTTCGAGTCCAGTAACGCCGCTGTCTACGGCGTGAATCCACGCGGGGCGGCCAGTCATTCCGCATTCCGATCGAAACGGGAACTGCCGTTCCCACTGCTCGTGGACGCGGGGCAAAAGGTTGCAAACATGTATCGATCCGGCGGGCTGATCATCCGCCGAACGGTATACCTGATCGGACCCGACGGGGTGATCCGGTACGCAAAGCGGGGAAATCCGTCAACCGCCGACATCCTTCAGGCATCCGCGTAGCCGAACCGAAGAGCCGGGCCGAATCGAATTTCCCCCTTGACACGCGAGGCGCGTATGTGCTAATATTTTGGCATAGTGCCAATCACTAAGCAGGAAGGACTGAGCCGCCGCGAGCGGCAAATTCTAGAGATTCTCTACCAGAGGGGGAGCGCTTCCGTCTCGGAAGTTCGACTCGCGATGGACGAGGCGCCAAGCTACTCCGCCGTGCGCACCCTGTTGGGCGTGCTCGAGGAGAAAGGGCACGTCAGGCACCGGGCGAAGGGACTGCGGTATGTCTACTCTCCGGTCGTCACGCGCGAGAAGGCCAAACGCACTGCCGTGAAGCATATACTTGATACCTACTTTGGCGGGTCGCCGGAGCAAATCGTAGCGGCGCTTCTTGACGTTTCTTCGACTCAATTGAAGCCCGAGGAACTGGATCGCATGGCCGAGATGATCGACAAAGCAAAGCGGGAGGGCAAGTGAATGTTCATCAATGAGACAGCGTGGTTTTCCTTCGCCACGGGCGTGGCGGTCAAGAGCACAGCGATACTGTGCGTAGCCTGGATCACGGCGCTGCTCTTAAGGCGGCGATCCGCGGCGGCGCGGCACCTGGCGTGGACTTCGGCCGCCGCTGCCATTATTGCCCTACCCTTCCTCACCGCCCTGACGCCAGAACTTCCCTTCCCCGCGCCTGCGGCGTTTCGATCCGCGCCGGGCGGAGTCTGGTTTTCCGCGACGAGCATGGCCGTGTCTGACGCTAGCGTTTCCGCAGGCACGGCGGAGCGCGGCTCGCCGTCTGACCCTGAATTCGCGCCCTGGCGCCTGGGCTGGAAGACATGGCTGATGCTCGTTTGGGCCGCGGGCGCGGCGGCCATTCTTGGACGCATGCTTGCCGCGTGCGCCCTCCTTTGGCGGGCGCGGCGGACATCGAAACCCATCCAGGGCCTTGGTGACTTCGCGGCGTTGCCGGGGTCGCTGGGAATTCGTCAGCGGATCGAACTGCTCGAATCCGAAACCGGAAGCATGCCGATGACATCCGGCGTGCTGCGGCCGGCGGTTTTCGTGCCCGCCGATTTCGCGGAGTGGAGCGATGAAAGGCGGCGCATCGTGCTGCTTCATGAACTGGCGCACGTAAGACGGGGCGATGTTTTCGCGCATCTGATCGCGCGCGCCGCCCTGTCTGTTTGTTGGTGGAACCCCCTCGCCTGGGGAGCCTGGCGGGAACTCCTGCGGGAGAGCGAGCGGGCTACCGACGACATGGTCCTTGGCGCCGGCGCACGCGCTTCCGATTACGCAAGCCACCTCCTGGACGTTGCCCGCTCGATGCAAACGGCGCGCGCTATTGGATGTGCCGGAGTCGCAATGGCGAGGCCTTCACAGCTCGAAGGCAGGCTGCGCGCGATTCTGGACAACAGTGTCAGCCGGAAGACATCCGGGAGCGCGGCGGTATTTGCCACGGTGTTGTTAGCGATTGGGATCGCGGTACCGTTTGCCGCGCTGCGGGCGCAGGATGGCCGGAAATCTGAGGCTCTAGAAAGTGAAGCCAAAGCGGCGGAACAGAGTCGCGAATTCGGCGTCGCGATGCAACTTCTTGAGTCGGCGGCCGCTGCTCGTGCGAAAGAGGAGGGCAAGTACAGCGTTTCCTACGGAGTTAGTCTCATCAACCTTGGCGAACTGTATGCCCGAAGAAAGAGGCCGAAAGCCGCAGAGCAGCGCTTCGAAGCGGCGGCTGAGATTCTCGGCGAACGGCCCGAAGCGGCGCGTGCTCTCCTCCATATGGGAACCGCCGCGATTCAGCGGAAGGACTTTGGGCACGCCATCGACTATTTCGAGCACGCGCTCAGAGTTGACCCCGCCAACGCAGGCCTGGCGCGCATGTGGATGGCGGTCGTGCGTCAGGCGGAACATCGCGCCGAGGATGCGGAAGCCCTGTACAAGAGCGCGCTGGACGTCCAGCACCACCGGTCGACAGAGGCGGCCAGCATCGCTAAGGTCTATGCGCGATTCCTGCTGGAACAGGGCCGGACGGAAGAAGCGGCCGACCTGGATGCTCGCGCGGTAGCGTCACAGAAGGCGAACGCGTCGCGCGCCGACCCTGGTTCGGCGGCGCCGGGCGTCGTCCGGACCGGCGGAGACGTCACACCGCCTTCGCTCCTGCAGAAGAAGGAACCGGAATACAGCGAGGAAGCCCGCTCCGCGAAACTCACCGGCAGAGTGAGGCTCTACGCGGAGATCGGGCCCGACGGCACGGCCCGGAACATCAGGGCCGTCGAAAGGCTTGGTCTCGGTCTCGACGAGCAGGCTATCGACGCGATCAGGCAGTGGCGCTTCAAGCCCGGCGCGAAGAATGGGCAACCCGTCACCGTCGCGGCCACGATCGAGGTAAACTTCCGCCTCCAATGAGGCGCTAGAAAATCAGTCTCAGAGCGATCTGCACATTTCGCGGCAGATTGTTCTGGCTAGTGCTCTTGCCGAAGTTCGAACTCGTTGGCGTCCGGTCCGGATCGTTGAACTGGGCGTGGTTGAAGGCATTCAGGAACTCGCCTCGGACCTGCAAGCGCATCGATTCGCGAATCGGGAAAACCTTGATAATCGAAAGATCCCACAGGTGCAATCCCTGCGCTTTCACCCCCGGAAACTGGCGCGGGGCCGTGCGGTAGTTGCTTCCCAGCGTGCGCGCGGGGTTCTTTTCGAAACCGTCGGTATTGAACCAGCGATCGATGGTGCGGCTTTCGGAGGGAATCAGAACGCTTGCCCGGTCGCCACGGAAGAGATAGTTATTGTCGAAGTTCAACGGCCCGCCGCTCTGGAACTGCGCAATTCCCTGAGCCTGCCAGCCGCCGATCGCTCCGTCCAACAGTTTGCTCCAGTTGGAGCCGAACTTACGGCCGCGTCCAAAGGGCAGTTCGAAAATGCCGCTCATTACCAGGCGCTGGCGGCGGTCTGCGCTGTTCAGGCGGTCTTCGTATTCGGTGTCCTGATCGTTCAGGAAACTGGCCCGCTCGCTGAACTTCGAGAGAGTGTAGGAAGAGAGCAGCGTGTAGCCGTGAGTGAAGCGCTTTTCCACTTTCAATTGAAAGGAATTGTACGTGCTATTTCCATCGAACCTGTTCGTTCCAATGCCGGTGAAGTGGGGGAACGGCCGCAGCAACTGGCTTCTCGATGCCAAGGCGCCGTTCAGTCCCGTGCCCGGAATCAAGTTCCGGAAGGGATTCGGGACGTTCGCCGAAAGCAAATCTATCGTGGCCTGGTCACGCTCGTTCGACGTAGAAAGAAATTGCCTCGGTAAAGCATCCGTGATGTTCGTGCTTGCAGTGAGATTATAGCCCCGGTTTCCCACATAGCCGCCGTCAATCAGCCAGCGGCCGGGCAGTTCATGCTGCGCTCCGATCTCGAATCGCTGAGCCATCGCATTCGCAGCGTTAAGCGGCGTATAGTTGACACTGCGGCCGAGGAAGGTTCCGAGTCCCTGGCTTGCACCTGGCGGGTCGTCCACTCCAAACGGAAACGGATTCGCCAGGTTTGCCACGAACGTGAGTCCGGCGTCAAGCGATGGCACGAGGTTCGTCGCCTGGCTGAAACCCGACTGATTGACGCCCGCGATGATGAAAGGCACGGCGTACACGCCCCACCCGCCCCGGATCACTGTTGAACTCGCAACTTTATAGGCGAAACCGGCGCGCGGCTGCCAATTATTGGTATCGGCGTTATAGGCGCTTCGATTGCTCGAATCGGCGAAGCGCAGCCCGCCCTTCACCTGGAACGCGTTGGCAGGAAGTTGCGGGATGGGAGTCTGCGCGTAGGCTGCCTTTGCTGCCGCCTCCACCGGGTTCGCCGATGTGAAATCGAAATCGCGTGTATTCCGGTTGTAGCGCTCCGTCAGGCCCCCCTCGTACTCGTAGCGGATACCGAGATTGATGGTCAGGCGGCTTGACACTTTGAAGTCGTCGTGGAGGAAGAACGCCTGGTAGAGGGATTGGTTGGAACGGGAAGCGTTACGGTCGATCAGCCCCCCGGTGGGGAGACCCAGCATGAACGCGGCAAGTTGCTGACCAATCGGCGCGGCCGGCGTGTTGTCAAGCGGTCCACGGGTGAAATCGGTCCCGAAATCGTAGCGCCCGGCCGAATGCCCTGGCCCGTAGCCGTTCTCGCGGTAGGACCGGCCATCGTATCCCACGCGAACTTGGTGCTTACCACCGCCCATGATCTTCGTGAGCGTCGGCTGGAGGGAATAAATGTTGTGCGTGGACCCGCCCCCGATGCTGTCGCCCAGCGCGGAAAAGCCTGCGATTTCAAACCGCGGCATGTACCTTCCGGAACCAAACAGGGCGGCTGTCTGGCGCGAGAATCCAAGCGAAGCGGGATCGAACAGCCCTTCATGCTGCCGGATGCTCGGCTCGTTGAACCGAGAAAAGCCAACGCGCCAATTGAGGATAGTGGTCGGAGAAATCGAATAAACGTGATCAGCCGTCGCCCCATCGTTGACACGGAACAGGAAGTTCCCGGTGGCACGGAGACCGTCTCCCGTCACTCCGGACCAATTGCCGCGGAACTCCCGCCGGTTGTTGTGCGAGTAACGGAAAAACGTGCGCTGTTTTTGCGTCAGATTGTGATCGAAGCGGTAGGAAGTTGAGAAGAAATCGTCGCCCCGGACGTTTCCGCTGACGAAGTTGTTCCGCCCCTCCCGGTCTCCCGGTTGATTTGGAAGCGGGTAGTAGTTGAGATAATTCTTTGCAATGGAACTTAGCCGGCTCTGCGGAATGACGTTGCCAGGGAACGCATCGCGCTGGATGCGATTGTTTGGTGCGTTGCGCGCGGTGAACGGGTCGAAAATCTGATAGCCGGAGCCAAGCGCGAGGAGGCCGGAGAAATCCCCGTTGCGTTGCGTTTGTGTAGGCACTGTCTGGAGAGTCGGCTCCGGGAAGCGGTCCTTGATCCCTTCGTAACCGAAGAAAAAGAAGGTCCGGTTCCTGCCGTTGTAAATCTTCGGAATCCAGATGGGGCCACCCACGGTTCCGCCGTAGAGGTTGTAGCGAAGGGTATCGCGAGCGCGTCCGGAGCGGTTCAGAAAGAAGTCATTGGCGGAGAGCTTGTCGTTCCTCAGGAACTCGTAGAGAGTGCCGTGAACGTTGTTGCCGCCGCTCTTGAGCGCCACGTTCACGGTTCCGCCTGCGGTATGTCCGTCCTGCGCGTCGAAATTGGCCGTCTCGACTTTGAATTCGTCCACAACGTCACGCGGTGGAACGAACGCCACGCGGCGTCCGCTCGCCATATTCGGCGACCCATCGAGGCTGAACTCATTTCCGCCAGGAGCGCCGTCCACGGTGATCGAAGACGTGCCTGCGTTGTCGAAGGGACGGGAAAACTTCAGATCGCCTGTGTAGATCACGCCGGGCGCCAAGCGGTGAAGCACGAAAGGATTGCCGTCGGAAAGCGGAAGGTCCTGGATGCTGCGGGCGTCGATCACCTGACCTGCCGATGCGGTGCTCGTTTCGAGGAGCGGCGCTTCGGCAGTGACATTGATCGTCTCGGCGGCGGCGCCGATCTCCAAGGTCAGGTCAAGTCTCAGCGCGTCCGCGACGCGGATTTCAATCCCGGCACGAATCAGTTTCCTGAAACCCGGGGCTTCGACGGCAATCGAGTAGTTTCCCGCGCCCAGATAAAGGACCGTGTAATAGCCGGACTCGTCGGATCTCGTGATGGAAGCGGAATTCGTAGCGGTGTTCGAGATCGTAATGCCTGCGTTTGGAACCGCAGCCCCTGTTTGATCCAGGATTCTCCCGGTGATTTGCCCACGGTAATCCTGGGCGGAGGCACAGATTCCCAGCAACAGAAACGCGAAAACAATTCGTCCAGTCATGGACGCACCCTCCTCCGGAACTATTCCGGTCAGCTAAGTTCATCATAGTCGAATTGGCGGCGGTGGGCCGGCGATCGCACCAGGTGACGCCGATATCCAACGTGAAATGAACTCCGTTTCCAGGCACCTTCCGAGGCAAGGACGTTTTCGAGTGGAAGCACTACTAACCGGAGCCTTCCATGCCCCCAAACGAAATGGTCGCGTTGCTCCTGGAAAGACGGGGGCACTTCCGGGCGCGCTTCGGCGTTTGCGCGGATTGAAGGCAAGTTTGCCCGCGACGCGGGCGATCAGCATGGATCAGGCAAAGATGCTCGCTAGCGGACCTTTCTTAATACTCGCGCCGCCCTTAGTCCGTGGCTGCCACCATCTGCTTGAACGCGTTACTCTCTTCGGATCCCCCGCCCGAGCGCTGGATCAGGAACACTCCGACGATTTTCCTCGCCGCGTCGATCCAACCCTGCGTGCCGAAGGCGCCTCCGTGACCGAACGTCCCCTTGGACTGCAACTGCAACGTGCCAAGCGGATCGCGCACCACTGTCCAAGCAAGCCCATAACCCATGCCGGGTGAGTGGCCAGCCGGCTCGATACCGCCTGTGTGCAGCGCTGTCGCCACCTGCACCGACGCCTTGGAGAGGATCCTTTTGCCCTTGTATGTGCCACCGTCGAGCATCATCTGATAAAGCGCCGCCAGATCAGACGCCGTCGAGAACAGGCCGAACTCCGGCGCCGGGAATTTCGCGCCCTTCCTGTAGCGTGCCGGGTCGCCTCCGAGGATGCCGGCGCCGGCTTTCACGAGCTTGCCCTTATCGAGCGTGTAAACCATGGCAATGCGGCCGGTCTTCTCGCCCGGAGGAAAAAAGAAGCTGTCCTTCATGCCGAGCGGGAGGAAAAAGCGCTCTTCGAGAAATTTCTCGTAGGGCTGATCCGCCACCACTTCGAGAACGCGGCCGAGCGTAGCGATGCCGGCATTGCTGTACTGCCAGCGCGACCCTGGCTCGAAGTCGAGCGGGTGTTGGGAGAAGACCGCAACCGCTTCCTTGAGCGTCAGGTCCAACTTCTGGTAAATATCCGGAACGCCGGGCGGCGGGCTCGCCATCATGCCGGAGGTGTGCGTCATCAGATCGCGAATCGTGATGAGCCGCGCCGGTTTCTTGAGCGTGCGTGTCGTTTGGGCACGCTCCGCGATCATCATCTGGCCGCGAAATTCGGGCAGGTATTTCTCCACAGGGTCGGAAACCGCGAGTTTCCCCTCCTCGACCAGGATCATGATCCCGAGCGCAGTTACCGGTTTCGTCATCGACATGACCTGGAAGATCGAGTCGGCGCGCATCGGTTTCGCAGGCGCGAGTTCCTGATTTCCCACCGCGTCCGGGCCGTAGACGGTTCCGTTCTTCGCATAGAGCATTACGGCGCCGGCGATGGTTCCTTTGTCCGCGTAGTGTTGGATGCGCGAGCGAATCTTCGGGTCCAGACTTGCGGAAAACAGAGCCGCCGGGAAGAGAGTTGCGGCGGTGAAAAGAGATATGAAGCGCGGCATGATTCCTCTCAGTCGAGAATGGCGGTCCCGGCCAGTTCGAGCAACGTGTTACGTTCCCCGGCGTCGCCGCCGCTCGCGCGCTGAATCATCAGCACGCCCAGCAGATCCTTCTTTGGATCCACCCATCCGTATGTTCCGAGCGCTCCGCCGTGGCCGTACGCGCCCGTCGATTGCATGTTCAACGTTCCGGCAGCGTCGCGAACCACGGCCCACGTGAGTCCCCAGCCCAAGCCGGGTCCGCTCACCCTGATGCCGCCCGTGTGCAGCGCCGTCATAACCTCCACCGATGCGCGGGAGAGAATGCGCTGTCCTTCGAGCGTGCCTCCATTCAGCATCATTTGATAGAAGCGCGCCATGTCGGACGCGGTGGAAAACAGCCCGCCGGAGGCGCGTATGAACTTCGAGTTCCGGTTGTAGTGGTCCACGTCGGCCCTGCGCAACTTGCCGTCTTTCAAATCGTAAACGGTAGCGATTCGGTCATACATGGCCGGCGGCGGCGTGAAAAGCGTATCCTTCATGCCGAGCGGCTTGCAGATGCGATCGAGAACAAACTGGTCGAACGGATGGTCGGCCGCCACTTCCACGATGCGTCCGAGCGTATTGAGGCCGGTGTTGCTGTAGAGCCATCTTGTTCCAGGCTCGAATTCGAGGGGATGTTGCGCGACAATGGCCACAGCCTCGGCGAGCGTGCGGTTCTTCTTAACGGCGAGATCCTTGATTCCCTCCGGATAGTCGCCCATACCCGACGTGTGGGTCATCAAGTCGCGAACCGTGATGAGCCTGGAAGGCCTTTTCAGCGATATCGATTTCTCGTCGCGCTGTCCGATCAACCGTTGTCCGCGGAACTCCGGAAGATATTTCTCCACCGGATCGCTAAGTGCAAGCTTACCCTCTTCGAGGAGAATCATCGCGGCAACGCCGGTCACGGGTTTCGTCATCGACATGATCTGGAACACCGTATCGGTGCTCATCGGTTTCTTCGATTCGATGTCCTGGTAGCCGACGGCTTCGAGGCTGGCGAGAGCGCCGTGCCGCCCAACCAGCGTAACCGCACCCGAAATCGTCCCTTTCTCGACGTAGGACTTCATGCGCGCCGGGATGCGGGCGAGCCGTTCGGAGTCCATGCCGGCCTTGTTCGTATCGACGGCGGGCGGCGCGGCGAACGCGGCGGCCGCGATGGCCAAAAGAAGAACGGTTAATTGCATATCGTCAGTTACTCCTGCGAATGAGCATTATTCCAAAAGCGATGGAGGAGTTCAATCGGAGTTGCTCGCCTTGTCCAATGGGTGCTGCTCCATCCAATTTGCCGCGGCCTGCATACGTGCCAGCCCACGGAACCATGATGCCGCAGGAAACAAGAATACGGAGCGTCCCGCTGGAAGGCTCGACGCTCAAAAGAGTCTGACAGCATCCGATCCCTACGCAGCCGCACGCTTATGAACAGCCGCGCGAGAAAATATGCGTGGGGAAATGCTTGTCGAAAAGGCACTCGCCCCAAAATACGGCGTGTAACCGCTTGCTGAGAGGTGTGAAAGCTTCGAGGCGGCTCTGTTCTTTTCGCCATCTCACCGCCCGCCCGGCGGACGCAAGCTCTGGGTGCGGTAGGGGAAGCGGCGGTCGAGTTCCGCCCAGTCCATCTCGATACCGAGGCCTGGCCGGTCCGTCAGCGTGACATGACCATTCTTCGCGATGGGGAAACTCCCGCGCGTGATTCCCGTAAAGACCGCTTCCATGCGGGCATCCCATTCCTGGATCAGGAAACTGCGGACCGCGGCCATCGACTGCAGCGAAGCGACATGCGCAACCGGACCGTAGTACATGTGGGGCGCTATCTCGGCACCGTACAGTTCGCCGAGCGAAGCAATCTTGCGGATCTCAGTAATTCCGCCGCAGTGGACGACATCCGGCTGCAGGATCTGTGCGCCTTTCGCGTCGAGGAGGTGCTTGAACTCGTATCGGGACACCAGCCCCTCGCCCCCGGCAAGCGCGACCGGGCTCTTCGAAGCGATCTCGCCGAGCGCTTGCGGTGTCTCTCGCCAGGTCGGCTCTTCGATGAAAAGAGGGTGAAACGGCTCCACTGCTCTCGCAAACTCAATTGCCGAGCGTACTGTAAAGGTCTCCCACATTTCGAGAGCAACCTCCAGATCCGAACCGCCACCCCTGCGGACCGCTTCCACTTCCGCGACCAGCCTTTTCAGGCGTTCGGTTTCGGTGCCGCCTTTCGGCAGCACCCACTTGACACAACTCCAGCCAGCCTGCCGCGTGCTCGCCGCGAGCTCCGCCAGGCGCTCAGGCGTGCGAGGCTGCAGATCGTGACTCCAGTGGCTGTAGTAGACACGCATGGGCTTCCGGGCCGCGGCTCCCAGGAGGCGCCAGACCGGTTCGCCCAGCCGCTTGCCCTCGATGTCCCACAGCGCGATATCGACTGCCGCCAGTGCGGTCATTAGCACCGGACCGTCGCGGTAACGCGAAAGCTCGTAGTAATTCCGGTTCCAGTGATCCTCGATTCCGCCCGGATCCTTCCCCACCAGGTAAGGGGCGAACCATTGAATCGCCTGTTCGACAATCTCCACGCGCCCGGAGATGGAACCCTCACCGAGCCCTATAATGCCTCCGTCCGTCTCAACTTCGAGAAACAGGTAGTCGCGGTTCTGGATAGTGTGCTTTCTTGTTGTGAGTTTCCGGATCGCCATCCTGGGGGTCGCCGCGAAGAGTGGCGTGCCGCACAGCAGGTGGCGTCTGCTAAACAGTGGAACAGGCATAACTGCGGATTGTATCCGACGGCGGACCCAAGGTAGCCAGGCCGTCTGGAAAGCGAACCAAAGGTTTGTCTGGCGGCCGTGCCGGCTTGCAATCCAATTAGAGACGCACGTCCTGAAGCCCAGTGCTTCCGACCAGTGTGACGTGTCAACCTGCCCCGCGTGAATGACGGCCTGTTCAGAGTCAAGAGAGTCAAGGAGGAGCAATTCATCGATTCGGCGGGACATGTGGCCATAGCGGTCATTTCACTTTGTGACCCACGTTGGATCCGCGGGTTACGGACGGACGAGACGGTATTTCGAGACGACGCATTTACCTTGTTTACTCGGCCCGGACCTCCGGTGGGAGAGCCACGGTGAAGCTCCCGCGCGAAAACAGGGAAGGAAAGGATGGACGTGGAGGCCACGGCGGATGGACGCCCAAGCTGCGCCAAGCACCCGCACCGGAACGTACCGTGACGTCCGCGCGCCCCATCGGATTGGCCTCCGATTCATGCGAACCAATTGAAGCACCGCCCGTGTCTCCCATGCTATGATCATCTGTGCCCGCTAGAATCCTGGGCGTGATTCCAGCCCGCTACGCATCCTCCCGGTTTCCCGGCAAAGCCCTCGCCACCCTTGGTTCCAAGACTCTTATCGAACATGTTCACGAGCGGGTTTCGATGGCGCGGTACCTTACCAAGGTCATAATCGCCACGGACGATATCCGCATCGCCCGCGAGGCGCGGCGCTTTGGCGCGACCGTTCGTATGACGCGCGGCGATCATCCATCCGGCACCGACCGCGCGGCCGAAGCAGCATCCGCTGAAAACGCGGAGATCATCGTGAACGTGCAGGGCGATGAACCTCTCATCGATCCATCCGCCATCGACGCCGCAATTCTACCCCTCGTGGAGGAACCGGACATCGTGATGTGTACTCTCAAGAAGAAGATTGAAGACCCAAGGGAGATAACGGATTCCAACGTGGTGAAGGTTGTGACGGACCGCCGAGGGGACGCGCTCTATTTCTCGCGTTCGACGATTCCGCACGTCCGGCAGACCGGCGAAGCAGGAGTCACCACGCAACACTACAAACACATCGGCCTTTACGTGTACCGCCGGGATTTTTTGCTCGCCTACCCGGATTTACCCGTTGGCCCACTTGAACAGGCGGAGAGACTTGAGCAATTGAGGGCTCTTGAAAATGGCTTCTCCATTCGGGTGGCCGAGACTGATTACGAATCGTTTGGCGTCGATACGCCCGAGGATCTGCGCCGCGTATCCGAACTCCTGAAAGCTTCTCTCGGTGGAGCGAAACAAAATGGCTAAATACATCTTTGTTACGGGCGGCGTGGTGTCGTCGCTGGGAAAAGGGATCGCGGCCGCGTCGATCGGCTGCCTCCTTGAGAGCCGCGGGCTGCGCGTCACTCTGCAGAAATTCGATCCTTACTTGAACGTGGACCCCGGCACCATGAGCCCGTTTCAACACGGCGAAGTGTTCGCCACAGACGACGGGGCGGAGACCGATCTCGAC
>SXGT01706050.1_pt1 | contig 13867 bp, 13 predicted proteins | sample 3176221 | NCBI WGS metagenome assembly SXGT01 (sample SAMN11356862, study PRJNA531348) | freshwater metagenome | isolation source: freshwater sample F1-120 | place: China: Fuxian Lake, Yuxi | collected 2017-12-25 | reverse complement strand
GATTTCGTTTTCGTGATGCGGAAAGACTAGCTCGATGCCGCCGCAGTGGATGTCGAAGCTGTCGCCGAGGAGGCCCATGCTCATGGCGGAGCATTCGAGATGCCAGCCGGGGCGGCCTTTGCCGAGGTCGGTTTCCCAGAAAACATCGCCGTCCTCGGGCACGTAGGCCTTCCACAGTGCGAAATCGCGCGCGCTTTCGGTGCTGTATTCGTCCACATCCACGCGGCCGCTGCCGCCGGCTTGCAGGCCTTCGGCGTCGAGACGGCTGAGTTTGCCATAGGTGGGGAAGGCGGAGATGCGGTAGTAGGTACTGCCTTCGACCTCGTAGGTCAGGCCGCGATCGCGCAGGCGCTTCACGAGAGCGACCATGCCCGGCACAAAACCCGTCGCGCGCGGGACGTGATGCGGGCGCGCAATGCCGAGGGTGTCGAGGTCTTCGAAGAAGGCGTCCGTGAATCGGCCCGTAAGCGAGGGCAGGCTTTCACCGGTCTCGCGGCAGGTGCGGATGATTTTGTCCTCGACGTCGGTGATGTTCATTACGTGCGTGACGGCGAAGCCGCGGTATTCGAGGTGGCGGCGAAGAAGGTCTTCGAAGAGGAAGGTGCGCAGGTTGCCGATGTGCGCGAAGTTGTAGACCGTCGGCCCGCAGGCATACAGGCCGACTTTCCCGGCGACCAGCGGGGCGAAGTCTTCCTTGCGGCGGGTAAGGGTGTTGTAAAAGCGAATGGGCATGGGCGAGAACAACCAAGTCAACAGGAAACGGCGATTCTAGTGCCCGGTCGGGAGGCCGATCAAACAATCGCTCAAACTACGGAAAGCGGCGACGAAGTAGTCTCAGCAGACGGAGCGGGCATCACTCATCGCTCCTAGTTGGAACTAGAAAAACGCTAAAGCCTCGTGCCATAGATGCCGATATTTTGGATAAGGAGTATTCGACGGGCCGGGTAGGCCGGTCCGCTGAGTGGATAGATACGAAGCGGCCGGAGGCCGTTTCGCCCAGGCTCACGGATGAGCGGGGAGCAGGACCATGGTAGAGGTATTGGGCATTGGCGGGCTAAACGGCCCGCCGGGGAAACCTCCCGACCGCGCACGCGGCAGCTTGCGGACGAAGTCGGCGGTCTTCGAGGCCACGGATGGCGTGAAGATCAGTGCGGCGGCATCGCAAGCGGCGGCGGCACAGCAAGAGAGTGAAATCCGGCAGCAGAAAATCGAGGAAGTGAAGGCGCGGCTGGAGGAAGGCACGTACAAACTACAGGCTACGGTGTTGCTTGTGGCTGCGCGGATCTCGCCGTACGTCGGATAAGAGAAGGAAATTCAAAACACAGAGGCATAGAGAAACACATTTGTCATCCCCGCGAAAGCGGGGATCTCTCGATAGGCCGTAGCTTACGGTAGAGGAGAGGTCCCCGCTTTCGCGGGGATGACAATTTTGGCTATTTGAGTTGGCGCTGGACGGATACGACCACGCCTTGGATGTAAACGTCTTCGGCAGCGACGATGATGGATTTCATCGTGGAATTCGCCGGGCGCAATTCGATCTGGTTGCCCTTCGGGTGGAAATGCTTCACGGTCGCTTCTTCTTCGACTAACGCGACGACGACGTCTCCCGTGCGCGGTTTTAGTGTCGGATCCACGACGACGAGATCGCCGGGGAGGATGCCGTCTTCGATCATGCTCTCGCCGCGGACTTTCAGGCAGAAACCGCCGCGATCGGCGAGTTTTACGGGGACCGCCACGTAGTCATCGATGTGCTGCTCGGCGAGGCTGAGCGTGCCGGCGGCGATGCGACCGACGACGGGGGCCATGCCGGCTTCGTTTTGGTAGAGATTCGTCGCTCCCTTGGCGGTCACCGTGATCCCGCGCGCTTTGGAGCTGCGTTCGATATATCCCTTTTTCTCAAGCGCGACGAGGTGATCGTTCACGCCGTTGGTCGAGGAAATATCGAAGCGTTCGCCGATTTCGGCGATGGTCGGCGGGCTGCCGTTGTCGCGGATGCATTCGATGATGAATTTAAGGATTTGCGACTGGCGCTTGGTAAGTTCGATCGACATAGGCTCCCGTGCCGCCAAATGGCTGAACAAATATTGTCTGAATTCTTGTTCAGTCTATTAAACCACGGATGCTGCGTGGTGTCAAGGGGTAGATTAGGTGTGATCACAAAAACGGCCGCGCGGGAGGAAGTCCCGCGCGGCCGGTTCGATTCGAGTGTGTGATTAGGGCTTGGCGATGCCGATGGTGCCTACGGCGATGCGTGCACCGGCGTTGCCGGTGGGCTGGCCGAAGTCGTCTGGTGCGGCATGCACGACGACGCCGCGGCTGAGGATCGAGTCCTTGCCGTGGATTTCGAGGCCCTTGAACACGGCCTTGACCGTGGCAGTGCCGTTCGCGTCGGCCTCGATGTTGCCGAGATCGCCGGCATGCTTTTCGGCGGCGTCGGGCGCACCGTGGGGTTTGCCCGCCGGATTGAAATGGCCGCCGAGAGAGGCTCCGTCCTCCGACGAGATGTCGCCGAACTCATGGATGTGGAAGCCGTGCTTGCTGCCGGGTTCAAGGCCGGAGACGGTCGCTTCAACGAGCACCCCGTCAGCCTGTTGTGTGAAGGTCACTTTACCGCTGGCTTTGTTGCCCTTGGTCGGCGTGAGGACGCAGACGGCCTTCGTCATTGCAGGCGCGGCTGCTGCTGCATGGGCGGCATGGTCCTTGTGTTCCTGCGCGGATGCACCTCCAGCAAAGCCAAAGGCTACCACCAAGGCGCTGGCGGCGATACGGGTCAGTTTCTGTTGCGTGGTCATTGCGTTTCTCCCGGGTTTTTTGTCGGAAAGACAAGTCGGTTTGGATTATACGCTTTGGGCGTGAAAACAATATACGTAGGCACGATTAAGTTTTTGTGAACGTCGGCAGCGTATTAGGGGCATGCCAGCGGGTCGTAGACGTCGCCTAGCAATCCGAACCTTTGTTCCGCTTTGTGCGTCTCATCCCCGAAACAAGGGAGGACGCCATGGTCAGCCTATTCGTTTCAATCGCGGTGTGCCTGGGCGCGGAAGCGGCACCCGCAACATTTACGGTGACAGTCCCCCGTGAACTGGACACCGTCCACGTCGAGGCGGCCTATACCGTCAGCGAACCGTATCTTGAGATCTCGGAAGGCGCGTATTCCGATGGCGTTCCTGGAGGCTTGGCGGGATTTGTTGAGAATCTCAGCGTCACGCGTGCGGACGGATCGGCGGTCACGGTTGAGGGCCCCGAGGCGGGTCGCTGGAAAATCGGCGCGGTGACGGGTGATGCGATCACGGTTCGGTATGACGTGCGACTCAAGCATGGCGATCACCGCTGGCCGTTCGGAGTCGACGGGATCGCCTATACACGAGATGCAAGTGCGTTCTTCGTTTCGCACACGATTCTGATTGTGAACGAGAGTGTGCGTGCGTCGCGTGTGAAGTTCGTCGTTCCGGAGGGATGGCGCGTGGCGACACCGTGGCGTTCGGTGGAGGGTGAGGCGAATACGTATACGGTCGCAAACAAGCTCATGCTGCTTGAAGCCTGTGTGATCGCGGGCGACTTTGTGAGCCGTGAAGTACGGTCGGGCAACACAGTCGTGACGCTGGCGATTGGCAACGATCTGGCGCCTTACGCGGACACGCTTGAGACCGGGACGCGCTCATCGGTGCTAGCGTATTCGGAATTGTTTCAGGATACGCCGCAGGCGCGGTTCCTTGCTGTCTTGAACACGGGCGGGATCACGGACGGCAGCGCGTATCCGAACAGCGTCAGCATGATCACGCCGAAGAAGATGGAAGGCGCGAATTTCGTGCAGGCGATGTACACGCTGTCGCACGAGATCCTGCACTTGTGGAATGGATATCGCCTGCGGCCGGCGAAGCAGATGGAGTGGTTCCGCGAGGGATTCACGGACTATCTGACATGGCGGACATTGGTAAACCTGGATCTCATTTCCGAAGAAGCGCTGTTGACGGAGTTGCGCCGCCAGATCGGTGCGTATGTGAATTTGAATCACGACGTGTCGATCGCGGCGTCGGGTGACGATCGGGGCGACAGCAAGAATAATGTGCTTGTGTATGAGGGAGGCTCGCTTGTGGCGCTGTGCCTGGATGCGAAGATTCGCGAGCGCACGGAGAACGTGCAAGTTTTTGCCCAGTTCATGAATCGCGTGTATGCGCGCACGGCGATGCAGAACGCGCCGTACGACGAAGTGACGCTGATTGCTGTCGCAACGGAGCTGGCGGGCGAAAACATGAAGCCGTTTTTTGATCGGTATGTGAACGGCACCGAGCCGTTGCCGTTAGACGCGAGCCTTGCAGTATTTGGTCTGCGCGCGGAAAAGAAGGACGCGACCGGCCGAATCTCGGTGACCGTCGTGCCGGAGAAGTCGCCCAAGGGTGCGACGAAGAATTTGCAGGACGAATATCTCGGCCGGAACTAGGAAACGCGACGGTTTGTGATCGCATCGAGCTTGACGTAGCCGAACTGCTCTTCGCAGAGGGCGCGATAGGGGCCTTCGGCCTGGATGAGCGTCTCGTGCGTGCCTTGCTGGACGACGTGACCGTCCTCAAGGACGAGGACGCGATCGCAGCCGACGATCGTAGAAAGACGGTGCGCGATGACGAGCGTCGTGCGGCCTTTCATCAAGACTTCGAGCGCATCCTGGATGACGTTCTCCGCATGCGAGTCGAGGTTCGAAGTTGCCTCGTCAAGGATAAGGATGCGCGGGTCGCGCAGGAAGGCCCGGGCAATGGCGACGCGCTGCTTCTGACCGCCGCTGAGTTTTATGCCGCGCTCGCCGATGCGCGTTTCGTAACCGTCAGGTAGATCGCCAATGAACTCATCGACGTGCGCCATGCGCGCGGCTTCGAGCATCTCGGCCTCAGCCGCGCCACGGCGGCCATACAGAATGTTTTCGCGGATGGTACCGCTGAAGAGAATTGGGTCCTGCATCACGAGGCCGATGTGCTCACGGAGTGACTTGAGGCGCAGGTCGCGGACATCGTGGCCGTCGACGAATAGCGCGCCAAGCGAGACGTCGTAAAAGCGCGGAACGAGTCCAGCAAGCGTGCTCTTGCCCGCGCCGCTGCGGCCGACGATGGCAATTGATTGGCCCGGCTCGATGACAAGGTTGATGTCGTGCAGCACGGGCTGGTCGGAGCGGTACGCGAAGTTCACCTGGCGAAATTCGATGCGACCTTCGAGGCCGTGCAGGGTAATCGCGTTCGGGCGATCCACAACGGCCGGTTCGGCGTCGAGGATCTCGAAGACGCGGTTCAGCGCGGCCAGGCGCTCCTGCACGATGGGCGAGGCGTCCGCGAGCCGGCGCGTCGGCAGATACAGGTGCGCGACGAATCCATAGAACAGGACAAGGATTTCCAATTCGAGATTACCCTGCGCGAGACGAAATCCGCCGTAGCCGAGGACCGCGAGCGGGCCGGCGGCCGTCAAGAATTCGGTCGACATGATTTCCGTGCATTGCACTTTGTTCCAGTGCATCACGCGGCGGAAGTATTCGCGGTGCAGCTTGTAGAAGCCGAGCTCCTCGCTTTTCTCGCGCACGAAACCGAAGACGACGGGGAGTCCCGAGAGTTTTTCGGTTACCTCGCCGGACATCGCGGAGATTTGATCCTGCACCTGGTCCGCGGCGCGGCGCAGACGCGGGTTCAGATAGATGATCGACAGTCCGTAGAGGGGCAGTGTGATCATGCTCGCAAGCGCGAGGCTCCAGTCCATGACAAACAGCGCGATGACGACGCCTACGAGGAAGGTGAAGTCGATCGTGGCCGAGATGACGCCGCGATCGAGGATGCCCTGCGCGGCGTTGATGTCCGCGATGAGCCGCGCGAGGGTCTCCCCCGTTCGGCGGTTGCCGTGGTAATGCAGGTTCAGGCGGAGGATGTGGTTGTAGAGATCGCGACGGATGTCGAAGAGCGTGCGGTTGCCCGCAAGCTCAGCCCACCACGAGCGGTAGTACGTCAACGGCGACCGTAAAAGGAATACGACGATCAACGCGACGATCACGCCCGCCATGTGGATAAATCGATCCGGACCGGTCATGTCTTCACGCCCGGCGATGCTGATGACGTAGGCCAGCGCGATGGGCAGCAGAAGGGCGAGCGAGAATTTCAGGATTCCGAAGACAACCGAGCCTAGGCAAATGTGCCAATAGGGGCGGACGTAACTGAGGAATCGAAGAAATGTAGGGGACATCTGCCTCTATTTTACCAAAAGCCGCCGATATGGACTTTGAACCGCGGCCTAATGCGCGCGTAACACCGGCGGCTTAGCATGCGCTCACCATCGGTTGTACAAAGGACCATGCGCATGACCGCCGCCGTTGATGTTTCCGGGTCTCCCCGACCATTCGGGAGCAGCAGCCATGCGGCACTAAGAATTTCCGCCTCATAGGGTCCTCTCCGCCTCTTGGGCTCTATGCGCCATCACCCCCGGGCGACGCCAAAACGCCCGGGGGTGTAGTGTTTTCTAATAGGCTTGCGCGGCGATGACGCGGCGGGAGGACGGCTGGCCGCAGACGAGGCACTTGCCGGTTTCGCAGGCGGCGTCGAGCGGAATGCAGCGGATGGTGGATTTCGTTTTTTCGCGGAGCTGCGTTTCGCAGGTGTCGGCGCCGCACCAGTGGATGCGGAAGAAGCCACCTTCGGAGACGCTCTTCGCGTATTCGGCGTAGTCGTCGCAATCGCGCGTACGCGAGGTGAGGCGCTCTTTCGCGCGTGCGAAGAGCGAAGTCTGGATTTCGTCCAGCATCGCCACGAGTTTTTCGCGCAGGCCGGCCGTGGGCATGGTGGCTTTCTCGCCGGTATCCCGGCGCACGACGACGACCGTACCCGCTTCGACGTCGCGTGGGCCAATCTCGATGCGGATGGGCACGCCTTTGAGTTCCCACTCGGCGAATTTATAGCCGGGCTTGTATTGGTCGCGCGAGTCGACCTTGAAGAAGAGCGGGTCCCAGTCTTCGGTGATTTTTTTTGCCGCGCCGAGGACGGTGGCCATTTCTTCGTCGCTGCGCCAGATGGGGACGAAGACGACGGGGAGCGGCGCGAGTTTGGGCGGGATCACGAGGCCATTGTCATCCGAGTGCGACATGATCATGCCGCCGATGAGGCGTGTCGAGACGCCCCAGCTTGTCGCGTGGACGAACTTGGTCTGCTTGTCCTTGTCCTGAAAGGTGACCTCGAAGGCCTTGGCGAAGTTCTCGCCGAGGTAGTGCGAGGTGCCCGCTTGAAGAGCCTTGCCATCCTGCATCATGGATTCGATGCAATAGGTATCGACCGCGCCGGCGAATTTTTCGTGCGGCGTTTTCACGCCAACGATGACGGGCATCGCGAGGTACTGCTCCGCGAAATCACGGTAGACGTGGACCATGCGCAGCGTTTCTTCCTCGGCCTCTTCACGTGTGGCGTGGGCCGTGTGGCCTTCCTGCCAGAGGAATTCCGTCGTACGCAGGAAGAGGCGCGTGCGCATTTCCCAGCGGCACACGTTCGCCCACTGGTTGATCAGCAACGGCAGGTCGCGCCAGGAATTGATCCAGTTCTTGTACATCGCCCAGATGATGGTTTCGGAAGTTGGGCGGATGACGAGCGGCTCCTCGAGCTCCTTGCCACCCGCGTGCGTGACCACGGCGCACTCCGGCGCGAAGCCCTCAACGTGTTCCGCTTCCTTTTTCAGAAAACTCTCGGGGATGAACATCGGGAAATAAGCATTGACGTGGCCGGTTTCCTTGAACATCCGGTCGAGGTTTTTCTGGATGTTCTCCCAGATGCCGTAGCCTGTCGGCCGGATGACCATGCAACCCTTGACGGGGGAGTAGTCCGCGAGTTCGCTCTTGAGAACGACGTCGATGTACCACTGGTTGTAGTCGGCGGCGCGGGTGGTGATGCCTTTGGCCATGTGCGTGAAATCCTTGCTGGGGAAGGGGCAGATGATAGCACAGAGAAGGGTTGTGGACATGATTTGCACGATTTACAAGATTGATTTTTTAACCGGAGAGAACGGAGGAAAGTAAAGAGAAGTTCAAGGAAGTTCTTTGTTCACTTCGTTTTCTTCTGTGGAGCGGTCTGTTAGTCTGTGTCCATGCATGTCGAGATTTTTAGTTTGTGCGAGTTCGCACGGATGTACGGCGGGCGCCTGGTGCTTAGCGCGCCGTTTGATCATATTGCCGCTCAGTCTGCGCCGATTCAGCAGAATTGTTCGGTGGCGATCCGTGTGCGCTTTGAGCTTTCGGAAATAGGCGAATGTCCGTTTAAGTTTAATGTGATTGACGCGGACGGCCAGCCGGTGATTCCGCCGCTGCAGGGCAATGCGAGAATTGCCGCGCAGCCTGGGCAATTAAGTTCCTGTCTTACGATGGCGATCGGGATGAACCTTACACTGCCGAAGCCGGGCCGCTATTCCGTGCGCCTTACGCTCAAGGGGCTCGAGATTGCGAGTCTGCCGCTGGATGTCACCCTGGCGCCGCGGCCTGAGCCGCCGCAGGGCGAATCGAACTGAGCGTTTAGTCGCCCAGCGCCTTCCATCGTTCGAGCACGTGGTAGAGCACAATCCCGAAAGCTGTCGCGACGTTCATGCTGTTCTTGTGGCCGTGCATGGGGATTTTCACGACGGCGTCGCAATGCACGATGGTGCGCTCGTTGATGCCGGTGACTTCGTTTCCGAAGACGATGGCCACGGGCTTGGGCCAGGTGAATTCGTGTAGCGGAACCGCCTCGGGAGTGACTTCGATCGCGACGCGGACGATGCCTTCGCGGCCAATCTGATCGAGGGCGTCGTTCGTGCGTTCGTGGTAGGTCCAGGGGACGTAGTCGAAGGCACCGAGGGCGGTTTTCGCGAGTTTGATGTGCGGCGGGTGCGCGCTCATGCCGCAGAGATGGATGTGCGCAGCCGCGCCAGCGTCGGCCGTGCGGAAGATGGAGCCAACGTTGAAGGCGCTGCGCAGGTTGTCGAGCACGACGTGGACAGGGTTGCGCGGGAGCGCGGGCAAGGCAGTGGGCGGGACACCGGAGTAGTGGGGTTCGCGATCGGTCATGCCGAGTATGCGAGCGTTGTCGCGCTACGCAAAGTCGTACTTGCCCTTGGCGCGATCCTCTGCAATGCAGAGCAGGGCGGGCGGCCCACCCCCATGCATATGGCTCTGCGGGTATGTATGTTCCCAGAGCCGTCCATCGTTGGGATCAACATAGAGCGTTTCCCAACCGATCGAGTCCACCGCGAGTTTTCTAAGGGCATGTTTGATGAGCCACTCGATACGAAGGCAAGTCTCGTCGCTTAAGACTCGCTTTCCTTCCATAAAGAATTGTCCCACTAACTCAGTCTCTCTGGGATCCAAACTCTTCATGGTTGTTTTACCACCACCCGCTCTCAGGTTCGACGGACACGTGGCGATGCAATCCGATATTCGCCCGTAACAACGAGCGTTTGTTAGAATTCCGGGCTACTCTAGCATATTGGATCTCCGCCGATGGGACTTCTTTCCCCTGAAATCGATACGAAAGCCATGGTGCCGGTGTGCCGGCAACTGGCGACGACGTATGAGGCGGGCATCCCGATTTTGCGGGCCTTTGAGCATGTCGGGCGGGAGTCGAGGGATCCGAAAGTCAAGCGGGTGTGCCAGTCGATTGTGCACGACCTGCGCAGCGGCGCAACGCTATCGGACGCGGTGCGCAAGCAGTCGAAGTGGCTCTCGCCTTTTTTCGTGCAATTGCTGTCGAGCGGCGAGATGGGCGGTCGTCTCGACATCATGCTGCAAGACCTCGCGAGCTATTTCGAGGACCGGCTACAAATTCAACGGTCCGTGCGCGCGGCGCTGGCGTATCCCTTGTTTGTATGCGTGATCGCGTGGTTCTTGGGTACCTTTGCGCTGGGCATGGGCCGCCGCGCGGTGGCCGCGTTCAACGATGCGAGCCAGGGCGGAATCGGCGGGGTGGAAGAATATTTTGGCGAATGGGTGAAATTTCAGATCGCGGCGATGACGGTGTTCGCGGTGCTGGCCGCGATCTTCGTGGTCATGGCGCGTTCGGGTACGCTGGGGTGGCTTACTGGCGCGGTCACGACGCGTGTGTGGCCGCTGTCGAAAGTGACGCGGTACTTCGCAATGGCCCGGTTTTTCCGGAGTTTTGCGTTGCTGCTGGAAAGCGGTGTGAGCGTGATGCCGAGTATCCGCGGCGCGGCAAGCGTGACTGCGAACCCATACATCGAGAAAGACTTGCTTACGGCAATCCCGATTGTGAAAGACGGAGGCACGCTGGTCGAGGCCTTTTCCCGATCGCGCTTCATGACGCCGATGGCGCGGGAGATGCTCGCGGTAGCGGAGACGTCGGGGCAGATGGATCTGCATCTGAAGAAGTGCGCGGACTACCATTTGAAAGAAGCGAACCAGGCGGTGCGCATTGCGACGACGGTGTTCACGACGCTGGTGATGCTGGCCGTGTTCGCGGCGGTCGGCGCTGTGATTATCATGTTCTATGTGAATCTCTATGGAGGAATGATGGATGCCTTGGGAGTCTGAAGAAGAGCAGACCAAGCCGCGGCGCGACTGGGCCCGGTTGATGTGGTACGGCGTGGGCTTTCTGATGCTGCTGGGCGTTGCGGCGATGTTCTTGCCGAGGAGCGAAGAAACGGACTCCACCCGAGCGCGCGTGAGCCATATCCTGGTAAAGATAGACGGGCGGAATTCCGCGGCGACGAAGGCGGCGCTCGACGAGATTACGTCGCTACGCAAGCAGATTCTCGAGGGTGCGAGTTTCGCCAAACTGGCTGCGGAGCATTCGGACGACACCATGTCCGCGTCAAAAGGCGGCGATTTGGGCTGGGTACACAAGGATGAGCTGGCGGGGGCGATCGACACATTCGTCTGGATCGGGCCGCTCAACCAGGTGAGTGACGTGATCACGACGGACTACGGCCTGCACCTGGTCCTTGTGCACGATCGCAAGGTGTCGAAGGCGGACCTGTACGAACTCGAATTGAAGGAGCGGGTGTTGAAGGGCCAGACCTCGCCGGAAACCTCAACTCCATGAAGCCATTCGAGGCGCTGGAAGGCCCGATTCTGGCGGCGTATCCCGCGCTGAATCCGAGCGACTTGGACTTCGCACCATCGCCCAAGCTCGACGTGGGAGACGTCGCGCTGCGGACGTTCATCGCCGCGAAGAAACTCAAGATGGCGCCGCCGCAACTGGCCGCGGCAATTGCGAAGGACGTGCGTTTCGGCGCGGGCGTCGTGAGCGCGTCGCCGGCCGGGCCCTATCTTAATTTCAAACTGGATCGCAGCGTGTTCGGGCGCGGGATGGTGGCCGGCATTTTGCACGAGGGCGCAAGCTTCGGGTCGAACCACAGCGGCCAGGGCCGCCGGCTGCTGATTGAGCATACGAGCATCAATCCGAACGCGAGCCCGCATGTGGGCCGCGCGCGGAATGCGATGTTCGGCGACAGTGTGACGCGGCTGTTCCGCTTCGAGGATTTCGAGGCGGAGGTGCATTACTACGTGAATGATATCGGACGGCAGATCGGCCTGCTTGTGCTGCATGCCGAGAATTTCGATGCGATGAGTTTCGACGAGATCCTGGATGCCTATGTGGCGGCGAACGCGCGGGCGGAAACCGATCCCGATTTCGCCGCGCGCGGCTACGACCTGCTCGCGAAGATGGAAGAAGGCGATCCCGAGACTGCGGCGAAGTTTTACAAGATCACGGAAAAGTGCCTGCAAGGGCAGCTAGCGGTGCTTGCGCGGTTGGGGATTTCCTACGATCGCTTCGATCGCGAATCGAAATACCTCAAGCACGCGCGCTTGGACGTCGTGCTGGAGGCCTTGCGCGCGAAGGAGGCCGTGTTCACCGATGAGGAAGAACGGCTGGTCGTTGATCTCGCCAAGATTGGCTGGGAGCGCGAGGAGGGCCGATTCTTCGTGCTGATGCGCGCGAACGGCAGCTCGATGTACGGCTTCCGCGATCTCGCGTACACGATGGACAAGATGAGCAAGGGCGCCGAGGTGAACCTGTGGGTGCTCGGCGAAGACCACAAGCTCTATGCGGAACAACTCACGCTGATTCTGAAGGCCGCGGGGCAGCCCGTGCCGGAGCCGGTGTATTACGCGCACATTTTGTTGCGCGAAGGCCGCATGTCGACGCGGCAGGGCAAGGTCGTGTTGCTGTCGGACTTTCTCGACGAAGCGACGAACCGCGCGCGGGAGAAGGTCGACGAGCAGTGCAAGGACTTGCCCGAGGATGAGCGGCGCGTGATTGCGGAGCGCGTGGCGATCGCGGCGGTGCGATTTGCGATTTTGAGGGTGAACTCGAACAAGAACGTGATCTTCGATTGGGAGTCGAGTTTGTCCTTTGCGGGCGATACGGGTCCGTATGTGCAGTATTCCTGCGCGCGCATTCATTCGATGCTGCGGAAGTTCGGCGCGGCTCCGGGGGAACCGGGTGCGGATTTCGTGCTGGATCACGATTCGGAGTGGCGGTTGCTTGCTAAACTTACGGAGTTTCCGGAAGTTGTCGCTTCGGCGGTGGTTACGCGCAGCGTGGCGCCGATTGGCCAATTCGCGCTAGAAGCCGCGCGGGACTTCACGACGTTTTACCACGATTGTTCTGTGCTGACGGCAGAGACGGAGGCGCGTAAACGCTCGCGGATTCAATTGTGTGCGGCGACCTTGCAGACGATCACGAACGCGCTGGGGATATTGGGGATCGAAGCGCTCGAACGAATGTGATTAATTCGTAGCGCCGCCGTCTCGGCGGCAAACCGAGCGCTTCGAGTACTCTCGGTACTGCACGTTTTTTCTCAACGAAACGGCAGTCTGTCCTTTGCCGCCGGGACGGCGGCGCTACAAATGCTGGTATGACACGGCGTGTTGCTGGTTCGCGTTGCATCGGACGGAGACCGATGCTACAAGCTCGCGTTTTGTTTTTGTGGCGCGTCAATCGACGCACGGATGCGATCGAGAATGATGTCGGTCATGCGCGGATCGAGGCCGAGGGGCGCGGTGACGGAATAGGCGAGGCCGGGATGCGCGGCGGCGGCTTCGGCGACCATGCGCGGGATGTCGCTGGTACTGTGGCGGCCCGGCGCGAGGAAGTAGGGATGCACGACGACGCGGCGCGCGCCCTGTGCGACGCAGCGGGCGATGGCCTGCGCGATGGTGGGCTCGGCGAGTTCCATGTGCGCGATTTCGACGATGGCCGCGCCGGTGGTGCCGCGGAAGAGTTGCGCGACGTCTTCGAGCAGGGCGTTTGCCTCGTCACGCTTGGATCCGTGATCGACGAGAACGATGCCGAGATCGTGTGGAAGAGAAGGCATGGAAAATCCAAATGGACAGGATTAGCAAGATTCTTCAGGATTGACAGGATTTAAATTCAAATCCATTTTTCAATTGCAGTTCAATCCTGTAAATCCTGAACAAATCCTGCCAATCCTGTCTATTGCGTTTTACGACGGCCCGATCATTTTGGTCGGGTCGACTTCTTTTTTGAACTCTTCCTCGGTAAGAAGCTTCATCTTTAGCGCTTCTTCGAGGAGCGTCGTTCCATTTTTGTGTGCCGTCTTCGCGATTTTGGCCGCGTTGTCGTAGCCGATTTTGCGGTTCAGCGCGGTGACGAGCATCAGCGACTGGTTCATCAACTGGTCGATGCGTTCGCGATCCGCCTCGATGCCGACGGCGCAGTGTTCGTTAAACGATAGCGCGGAGTCGGCGAGCAAACGGATCGATTGGAGCACGTTGAAGATGATGACGGGCTTGAAGACGTTCAATTCGAAATGTCCCGTCGCGCCGCCGATGTTCACCGAGACATCGTTGCCGAGCACCTGCGCGGCCACCAGAGTGACGGCTTCGCACTGCGTCGGATTTACCTTG
>SXGT01579616.1_pt1 | contig 13867 bp, 9 predicted proteins | sample 3176221 | NCBI WGS metagenome assembly SXGT01 (sample SAMN11356862, study PRJNA531348) | freshwater metagenome | isolation source: freshwater sample F1-120 | place: China: Fuxian Lake, Yuxi | collected 2017-12-25 | reverse complement strand
TTGCCTGTGCCGGTCTCACCGGTCACCAGCACGGCAAGATCGGTCGGCGCGATACGCGCGACGAGTCCCTGCACCGCGCGCATCACGGGCGAGGCCCCGAGCGCGATGGCCGCGCGCTCGCCGGCGCGCCGCAGCTGGCTGACGAGCGGTAGCGCGAGCGACGCGGCGACGGCGAGATCGGCGGCGAGGCGCGCGCTCAGTGCGCGGGTCGGGCGACGGGCGCCGAGGTAGAGCGCGCCCGCGACCTCGTCGCCGAGCACCATCGGGATCGCGATCACCGAGCGCAGCGACAGGTTCACCACCGACGGGATCGTCGCCAGGCGGGGGTCGGCGGCGACGTCTTCGACGGCGATCACGCGCCCCCCGCGCAGCACGTCGGCGAGCACGGTGTCGGAGAGGATCGCCGCGCCGTCGTCGATCGCCGCGCCGTTGGCGTCTCGGGCGACCACGACCGAGTGGCCGCCGCCCTGGCGCAGGACGACCGCGCCGAGATCGGCGCCGGTCGCGGCGACGGCCTGGGCGAGGAGGCTGGCGAGCGCCGCGGTCGGATCGTCGGCCTGGGCCAGCGCGAGGGTGAGCGCGCCCACGGCCAGCCCGCCGTCGTCGGGAGCGGTCGACGTGCGCGCGATGGTGGCGCCATCGACGATCACCGGCTGCGTGCCGAGGGTGATGCGCTGCCCGGTCGCGAGCATGGCGACGACGATCGCGTCGCCGTCGCGCTGGACGAGCAGCCACTGCGGCGGCACGCCGGCGATGCACACGTTCGCCGACGGCGCCGAGCCGACCGACGTGAGGGTGCGGGTCAGCTCGACGCGTACGGGCGCGGCCGTGCCAACGGTGAGCGTGATCGCCGCGGCGGCAGCGGTGCTCACGGCGGCGCCGCCGGCAGACGTCCAGGTGCCGGACGCGACGGCTTCACGTGTGCCGGCTTCGTGGCCGTCACGTTCGCGGGTCGCGACGACAGGACGCGATCGGGGATGCCGCCGAGGAGCGCGGCCTCGTCGATGCCCGGCGTCGGGTCGATGCCGGTCAAGGGATCGGGTCGACCGGGGATGACCTCGGCGGCGCGAGCGGAGGGCGTGGAGCCGGAGCTGGCGGTGGCGGCAGCGCGATCGTCGCCGGAGCGCGTCGCCGCGGCGATGATTGCGAGCGTGGCGACGAGGGCGCCCGCGCCGACGAGCCAAGGCCAGCGCGGGCGGGAGAGTGGCGACGGCGTGAGAGAGGGGGAGCCAGAGGCCAAGGGAGAGGGAACCAGCGAGGGAGCGGCAGAGGCGGAGTCGGGCACGGGCACGGGCACGGGCACGGGGGAGAGAGACGGGCGGGGCGCGGCGTGGCCACGGACCGTCTGCGCGACGCGCAGCGGGCCGCTCATCAGCTTCTCGATGAGTCCGCGCAAGGGTGGCGACTCGGGTGCGTAGGCCAACCCGCGCTCGACCTCGCGCGTCGCAGCGAAGCGGTCACCCGAGGCCAGCGCGCGCTCGGCGGCCTGTACCGCGAGCCCGACGCGGCGCTCGCGTGTGCGGGCCAGGAACGCGTCCGGCTCCCGGACGAGCGCGGTGCGGTCCTCGACGAGCCGATCGGGCGACGTCCAGTCGACCTGCGCGGTCAGTGCCGCGGCCAGGGCCGCGCCGTCGGCCGGGCGCTGCGAGGGTGCGGGCGCGAGACAGCTGGCGACCAGGCGCGCCAGCGCCGGCGGGGACATCGCCGTGAGGTCGTCGAGAGGGGTGTGGCGCCCGGAGAGGATCGCGGCGACCTCCTCGCTCTGGCGCGCGCGTTCGAACGGGCGCCGCCCCGCGATCGCTTCGTACAGGATCACGCCGAGCGCCCACACGTCACTCGCCGGCGACGGCGCGCGGTCGTCGATCTGTTCCGGTGACATGTACGGGACCGAGCCCGTGAGCGTGTCCTCCGCGGTGTGCCGGCTATGCTCGGGGCCGATCGCCAGCCCGAGATCGATGACGACCACGTTTCCCTCAGGCGTCACGATCAAGTGCTCGGGCTTGAGGTCGCGATGCACGAGCCCACCGGCGTGGATCGCGGCGACCGCGTCCGCCGCCGCGACTCCGATCGCCAGCGCCGCCTCGACGCCAACGGGTCCGCGCGTCAGCAGCTGGCGCAAGCTGGTCCCATTCACCAGTGGTGTCACGAGGTACGGCGCCCCGTCGTCGAGCCCCGCGTCGACCAGGTGCAGCACGCCCGGGTGCTGGATCCGCCGCAGGCACTCGACCTCGCGTCGGAAACGCGCCTGCGTCACCGGCGTCAACTCGGCGCTCAGCCGCTTGAGCGCCAGCCGGTAGCCCTCGGCCGACTCCACCTCGAACACGGTCGACCAGCCACCCGCGCCGAGCTGCCGCACGATCCGGTACGGACCGATCTGGACAGCGTCGGTCCGGGATGACACCGCTCGAAGCTATCGCGAACGTACGCAGGCGGACAGATCTGGCGGACACGCCTGGCGGCGGCGCAACCGCGGCGGCCAAGTCACGGAAACCACCCATTTCACCCGCGGGCACGTATCTTGGAATAGACCCCGGCGATGCCACGCTCCCTCCCCCGCTTGCTCGCGTTCGCGCCCCTGCTCGTCGGCGGCGCCGGGTGCGACGACCGCGGCAAGCCCCACGCGCCGCTGGCCCATACCCCTGCGGTCGAGCCACGCGCCGTCGAGCCGGTGTCCGCCGAGGCCGCGCTGCCGCCCCCGGCGCCGACGCCGGCCGCGCCGGTCTTGCCCGTTCGAAACGTCGCAGGGCCGGCGTACATCGGCGTCGACGACGTCGGCCTCTACCGGCTCGCGGACGGGAAGCTCGAGCTCCTCATCGACCATCCCTACCCGTTCCAGGCGATCGTCGTCGACGACAAGGGCGTCGTCTACGCGTCGGCGATCGGGGGCATGTGGCGCATCGAAGGCAACCGCAAGAACCGGCTCGACGACGGCGTCGCCGGCGGGTACCACTCCCTCGCGCTCGGGCCCGACGGCGTCGTGTGGGCGAACGACCGGCGCGCCATCCACCGCTGGGAAGGAACCTGGACGCACGAGCCGCCCGAGACCTTCGACCGCGCGTTGCTCGACGACGTCGCCGTCGATCTCGACGGCCGGGTCTGGGTGACGGCGTCGAGCGCGCTGTGGCGCCTCGACGGCGATCACTGGTCGCTGCTCGACCCGGCCTTCACCGGCAGCACCCAGCCCTTCTTCAACGCGGTCGAGGTCGGCGCCGACGGCGCGGTCTACGTCTCGTGCCTGTACGGCACGTTCGTCCACCGCGACGGTCGCTGGACCGACACCCAGCTCGCCTCGATCTCGCGTCAGATCGACGAACTCGCCGCCGGTCCCGCGGGACACGTCGTCGGCACCGGCGGCGTCGGCAGTCTGGCGATCACCGCGCCCGGCGAGCCCACGTGGAAGAGCGACATCTCCGACGCGGCCAAGGCGACCCGCGCCGACGTCCGTGCCGTCGACGCGAGCGGCCGCATCTGGATCACGACCGACAACGGCCTGGTCATCATCGACGCGCGCGGCGAGCTGCTCCAGCACTGGCTCCCGGGCACGGTCGCCGGTGTCGACGGCACCGTCACCGCGATCGCGGTGGTCGACGACGGTCCGGCGCTCCCCACGCTGCGCCCCCCCGCGACCGGCACGGTGACCGGCAGGGTCACGCGCGGCGGCAAGGCTATTGCGCGCGCCACCGTCGAGCTCTGCGACGTGCCGCTCGTCACTTTCGAGTCGACGCCGTGCGAGAGCTCGACCTTCTCGCGCACCGCCACGACCGACGACGCCGGCCGCTTCCAGCTCCCCGAGATCCCGATCGGCAGCTACAGCTTCGCCATCAAGCCCGACGCGCGCTGGCGCGTCATGATGACCGGCAGCAACTGCTGCTCGCGCCTCCGCGCCGGCGGCACGTTCGACGTCGGCACCATCACCGTCGATTGATCGATCCCGTCCGCGCCGCTTCGCGGCGCGACGTCCCTGTTCACCGCGCACGCGGCCCGGCCGCGCCATGCGCCAAAGGAGAAGCCATGACCACCGCACTGACCACAAGCACCGAACTCGTCCTCGCCACCTCGAACGGAGGCATCTTCAAGAGCAAGCTGCGAATGCACTTCGCGCGCTTCGATCTCACGGCGACCCGCATCGCCTGCTACCAGAAGAGCTCGATCTGGCTCGCCTTCGGGGCGCTGGGCATCCTCATCTCGCGCTACACGGCGGGCAAGCGCACGCTCGAGCTCGAGCTCGGCAAGGTCGCATCGATCGCGCGGGGCAAGCACGGCTTCAACAAGAAGATCCTCGACGTCACCATGACCGACGGCGCCAAGCACCGCCTCAGCATCGACCGCTTCGACGAGTTCACCGCCCAGCTGCGCGAGCAGCTCGGTCGCCACGGAGCGGTGGTCCCGGCGGGTGCCGATCAGTGGAGCGTCCGGGCGCCGGCCAGCGCCTAGCCGCCGCCGGTTGCCGGCGCGAACGCCGCGGCTTACCGTCGCGACATGACGCACCTCGGGATGCCCGCCATCGTGATCGTCGGGCTGCTCGCGGCGTGCGGTGGTGCGCAGCCGCCGGCGGCCATGGTCGGGACGCTGTCGCCCGACGCCGCGGTCACCGCGGTCGTCGTGACCACGTCCGACGCGGCGCCCGCCGACGCGCCGCCGCCGGTCATCGACGCCGCGCCGCCGGCCATCGACGCGACGCCGGTCGCGATCCCGACGACCCGGCCCGCGGTGAAGGGCAAGCCGGTGACGGTCACGTTGAACGACGAAAAGCTCGTCGGCGGGGTCAAGGTCCGCTTCGCCGCCAACAACCACAAGCACCGGGTCGGTGGCGGCGCCATGGGGATGTTCACGTTCGAGCTCCGCCGCGGCGGCAAGACCCTGGAGCTCGAGCTGCGCAGCGAGCTCGAGGGCTTCGAGGCCGAGATCGATGCCCACGGCGTGTTGCTGGTGTTCGAGCACGTCGGTTATGGCGAGTTCCGCGTGACGCCTGGCGCCCGACGTACGCCGCCCCCTCTCGATGACGACGCATGCGTGGCGGCGATCGAACAGGCGGCGGCGACGGCGGGCTTGCCCGCGAGCTCGTCGCGCAGCTACGGCGAGTCCGACGGCATCCTGTATTTCCACACCGAGGGCTGGACGGCGGCGTGCGGTCGCTACACCCGGCGGATCTGGTTCATGCCGGCGAACCGCGACGATTGACGAGGACCAGGCCGCAGCCGCGCTCGGCGTCGCCGATGATCAGCGCGAGCGCGGTCGAGGGATCCGGTAGAGCGCGACCTTGTGGACCATCGACGCGCGCGAGATGCCGAGGACCTTGGCGGCCTTGGTCTGGTTGCCGGCGCACTGTTCGAGTGCATCGATGATGCGGCCGCGCTCGGCGGCGGCGACGGCGTCGAGGTCCGGCGCATCGACGTCGTCGGCGCGAGGCGGCGGAGCGGCGGGTGCATCGATCGCGATGTGACGGTCGGTGATCTCCGTGCCGGCGGCGAGGAGGACGGCTCGTTCGACCACGGTCTTGAGCTCGCGCACGTTACCGGGCCATTCGTGGCGCGAGAGGGCGGCGACCGCGGCAGGTGAAAAGTTCACGGGCGGCCGGTTTGCACGTGCCACGGCAGCGTCGAGGAACTCCTGGGCCAGGACAGGGATCGCATCGCGCCGCTCGCGGAGTGGCGGGACGACGAGCGTGATGCCGTTGATCCGGAAGTAGAGATCCTGACGGAAGCCACCGCTTGCGACCGCGGCTCGAAGGTCGCGATGGGTGGCGGCGACGAATCGGACGTCGAGTGCGACCGACCGAACTCCGCCGACGCGCAGGACCTCGCGCGTCTCGATCGCGCGGAGGAGCTTGGCCTGCGCGGCGAGCGACAGGTCGCCGATCTCGTCGAGGAAGACGGTGCCGGTCGCGGCCGATTCGAGCAGTCCGGACTTGGCCTGGACGGCTCCGCTGAACGCGCCACGCTCGTGACCGAACAGCTCGCTCTCGAACAGCGGCTCGGAGATCGCGGCGCAGTTGATGCCGAGGAAGGCGCCAGGCCGACCGGAGCGCGTGTGGACGGCACGTGCGAGCACCTCCTTGCCGGCGCCGGTCTCGCCGTGAATCAGGACGCTGACGTCGCTGGCCGCGATGCGGCACACGATCTCCGAGAGCGCATCGGGTCGCGGGTCACGCACGACGAGCGCGGCGCGGCCGTCCTGTGACTCGGCGGGCGCCGGGCGTGCGCCGAGGACGAGCACGTTGAACGGCCCGACCTGAAAGCTGGCGCCCACGGAGACCGGAGCGCGTTCGCCGGCGTCGAGGCGCCGCGACGCGAGTCGGACGCCGTTGGTGCTGCCGGCATCCTCGACGGTAGTGGGGGTGCCGCCGCACACCGTGGCGTGGCGCCACGAGATCTTCGGGTGATCGAGAGGAACGTCGGACGTGGGATCACGCCCCAGGGTGATCGTCTGGCCGTCGGCGACCGGGTGGATCGAAAGGTGTCCTTCGCCGAGGACCATCAAGATCAGGTCGGAGCCCGATGCCAGCGTCCCGTCGCCCCGACTCACCGCCGTCTTCTCGGGGCGCCGCGCCATCCGGCCCAGACTAATCCGAGCGCGTTCGTGGGCGCAACGAGTAGGATGGCGCTGGTGGTCCCTCCTCAGACGCACGCGCCCACGGTGCCGGACCACGGCGAGTCGTCGGAGTCGCCGGCCCGCGGCGCGACGATCGGGCGGTTCGTGGTCCTCGAGGCACTCGGCGCCGGCGGAATGGGCGTCGTCGTCGCCGCCTACGATCCGGATCTCGATCGAAAAGTCGCGTTGAAGCTGCTGCGCCCGGGCCTGTGGCACGGCGACGCGTCGCCCCGCGATCGCCTCGTGCGCGAGGCCCAGGCGATGGCGCGGCTGGCGCATCCCAACGTCGTCACGGTCTACGAGATCGGCGTCGCCGGGGCGCAGTCGTACATCGTCATGGAGCTTGTCGACGGACGGACCCTGCGCCGTGCGCTCGCCGACGAGCGGCCGAGTCCGCGCGCCGCGCTTCGCTGGTTGCGAGCGGCCGGTGAAGGTCTCGCCGCCGCTCATCGTGCGGGCCTCGTCCATCGCGACTTCAAGCCCGACAACGTGCTGGTCGGCGCCGACGGCAGGGCTCGGGTGACCGACTTCGGCCTCGCCGCCGCGATCGCCGGAGACGCGCGCTCCGACACGCCCGGCACTGGCCCGGTCGCGGGCACCCCCGGTTACATGGCACCCGAGCAGCAGCGTGGCGCTCCGACCGACGCGCGCACGGATCAGTTCGCGTTCTGCGTGACGGCGTACGAGGCGCTGTACGGCGAGCTGCCGTTCCCCGCCACGGCCACCGGCGAGGAGGTCGGCGACGTCAAGCTGCCGTCGAGCCCCGACGTGCCCAAGCCGGCGGCGGTCGCGATCCAGCGCGGGCTCGCCGCCGATCCCGAACACCGGTGGCCGTCGATGGATGCCCTGCTCGCGCAGCTCGAACGAGATCCGCGGGCGACCCGGCGGCGGGTCGCGGCGGCGGCAGCCGCGCTCGGCACGATCGCCACGGCGGCGTTCGTCGTCGGTCGCTCGAACACGCCTGCGGCTGCGCCACCGTGCGAAGGCGGCACGGCGGAGATCGCCGACGTGTGGAACGAGGAGGCCCGGACGCGGGTGCGCGAGGCGTTCGTCAAGATCAGTCCGGCGTACGGGTTGGACACGTTCGACCGCGTCGATCGGGCGCTGTACGGGCGTCAGGCCGGATGGGCCGCCGCACACCGCGATGCATGCGAGGACACGCGCGTGCGCGGAGAGCAGTCCGAGGCGCTGCTCGACCGACGCATGCAGTGTCTCGCTCGTGCGCGCGCCGGGATGACGGCGGTCGTCGACGCATTCGGCCGAGCCGACCCCGGGACGGTCGAACGCGCGACGAAGATGGCGCTCGACGCGGGAGACCACGAGGCCTGCGCCGACGCCTCCGCGCTGTCGGCCCTGGTACCGCGACCGAGCGATCCGGCGAAGGCGTCACTGATCGCCGATGTCGAGCGACAGGTCGCCGCGCTCGACGCCGCTGACCGAGCGGGGCGCTACGCCGAGGGGCTCGCGGCAGACGACGCCGCGATCGCTGCGGCGCGCGAGGCCGGCTGGCCGCCGCTCCTCGCGGACGCGCTCGCACGTTCGGCGATGCTCGAGAACGGCGGGGGCGCGCTCGATGCGGCCGAGGCCAGGCTCTACGAAGCGCTCGAGGCAGCACAGGCCGGCCACGCGGATGTCACGGCCGCGCGCGTGTTGCGCGATCTCGTCTATGTCGTCGGCTACCAGCGGGCGCGGATTCCGGAAGCCGAAGTACTGATTCGCCTCGCGACCGGCGCACTTGCGCGCGCAGGCTCGCCACCGCTACTCGAAGCCCAGCTGGCCCGCGCCGCCGGCGCCGTGCTCCAGGCGAAGGGAGAGCACGTCGACGCGCTGGCGCGATATCGCCGGGCGCTCGAGCTGCTCGAGCGCGCGCGCGGACCGGAGCACCCCGAGCTGGTCGCCGCCCTGATCGACCTCGCCGACGCGATGCGAGAGCTCAACCAGATCCGCGAGGCCAGGCCTCACTACGAACGCGCGGTCGCCGTCGCCGAGATCTCGCTCGGGCCGACGCACCCGACCACGGCGGCGAGCCTCAACAACCTCGGGGTCGCGCTGCGCGAGCTCGGCGAGCTGGCCAAGGCATCCGAGGTCACCGAGCGATCGCTCGAGATCCGCCGCCGCGTTCACGGCCCCGACCACGCAAGGGTCGCGACGGTCGAGCACAACCTCGGGATCATCCGCGCCGAGCAGGGTCGGCTGGAGGATGCGCGGACGCTATACGAGCACGCCCTCGCGGTCCGGACCGACCTCCTCGGACCGAACCATCCGCTCGTCCCGACCACGATCGCAGCGCTGGCGAGCCTCGCAACCCAGCAGAAGCGCTACGACGAGGCCGTCCAGCTGCATCTGCGGGCGCTCGCGATCAAGCTCGAGATCAACGGACCCAATCATCCCAGCGTCGCGTATAGCTGCCAGGCGCTCGGCAACGTGTACCGGCTGCTCGATCGCAGAACGGAGGCGCGCGCGCAGTACGAAAACGCGCTGCGCATCCGCACCAAGGTGGTCGGGCCCGACGCCGCCGACACGGCGGAGCCGTTGATCGGGCTGGCTCAGCTCGACCTGGCCGAGGGAGATCCGGCCAGGGCACGCCGCGGCCTCGAGCGGTCGCTGAAGAACATCGAGAACACGCTCGGCGCCAGCCACGGCAGCCTCATCGAGCCGCAGCTGCTCCTCGCCGAGGTGTTGCTCGCGGTCGGCGAGGTCGACGCGGCCGCGGCGTTGGTTGAGCGAGCGGCGACGCTGGTCCCGGGTCATACCCGGCCGAGTCACGCCGACGGCGTGGTTCGGTTCATGCGCGCGAAGGTCCTGTGGGCACGAGCGACGCCCGCCGCTCGGGATCGTGCGCGCGCGCTCGTCGGCGAAGCACGAGGGCTGATCGCGAACGTGCCGGACGCTGTCGAGCTCCCCGCGATCGATCGCTGGATCGCCGAGCACCGCTGAGCAGCCGCACAGGAGATCACCGAACGCCCCCGGCTAGGCTTCATGCGTAGCCAAGCGGCCGCGCTCGCACGTAACCCACTGTAGCCAGGTCGGCGCGCGATGGCACTGCGCTCGCAGTGGGCGGGATGATGACCTCCCGCCGCATCGCCACGCCCCCCCCGCGTTACCTCTTCCTCCTCGTGTCCAGCTTTTCGATCCTGGCGGCCGCGTGCGCCGACCCCGAACCGCTCGCGTCGGATGAGTCGGAGGCGACGCTGGCGACCGGTGCCGGCACCGTGATCTCGGCGGGCGCTTACCACGCCTGCGTCGTGGTGCGCGACGGCGGTGTGCGCTGCTGGGGTCGCAACGAAACCGGTCAGCTCGGTGATGGCACGACGGTCGACTCGCGAGTCCCGGTCGATGCGGCCCTCACCGGCCGCGCGGTCGCGGTCGCGGCCGGCTACCAGCACACCTGCGCAGTGATCGACGATGGCACCGTGCAGTGCTGGGGCGACAACGCGTTCTGGCAGCTCGGTGAGAGCGGGCCGGCGCGACGGGAGACGCCGGCGACGGTGCCCGGCCTGACCAACGTGCGCTCGCTGGCCGCGTCGTTCGCGACCACCTGCGCGTTGCGCGGCGACGGCACGGTCGTGTGCTGGGGTGGGGGCGAGTCCGGCGAGCTCGGCAACGGCACCGAGGCCCAGCGGTCCCTGCCGGTGAGCGTCATCACCGCCGGCGGCGCGCCGCTCGCTGGTGTCGAGCAACTGGAAGCCGGCTTCGTCCACGCGTGTGCCATCGCTACCAGTGGTGTGTATTGCTGGGGCTCGAACCGCCAGTACCAGATCCTGTCCTGGCAGCCTCCGCTGGAGTTTCACCACGCCCATCTGGTCACGACCGCGGCGCCGCGCGGCCTGGCGGCGATGGCGGGCGGCAACTGGATGCTGAACGACTCGACGGTGTCGTTGTTCCCGTCGATCGACGCGACCTCGTTCTCGCAGCCAGCGCTCGTCAGCGTCACCGGCGGTAACTCCCACGCGTGCGGGCTCGCGGCCAGCGGCACGGCCTACTGCTGGGGCGCCAACAACCGTGGCCAGCTCGGAGGCGCCCCGGGGCTCCACAGCCTGGCGACGGTTCAGTACTCGAGCCGCGAGATCGCGGTCGCCGCCGGCCACGACTTCAGCTGCGCGTTGCGCTTCGACGGCTCGGTCCGCTGCTGGGGCGACAACTCGTTCGGCCAGCTCGGCGACGGAACGGTCACGTCGCGCCAGTTGCCGATGCCGGTGGCGGGGCTGACCGCGACCGGCGCTTGGAGCGTCTCGGTCGGCGGCCGACTTGGGGCAACTGCCGGGAACGAGACCAGCTCGTTCGCATGCGCGCTGCGCGGCGATGGCACGGCGCGCTGCTGGGGCGCCAACCAGGAGGGCCAGCTCGGCGACGGCACGCTGACCACGTCGTTGACGCCGACCAGCCCGGGCCTGCTCAGCGACGCGATCGAGCTGGCCGGCGGCGGGCAGCACGCGTGCGCGCTCACGGCGGGCGGCTTCGTGCAGTGCTGGGGCGACAACGCGCGCAACCAGCTCGGTGACGGCACCGCGGTCGATCGCACCACGCCGACCAACGTCCGCTACGCGGGCGCGATGATCGCTGTCACCGCCGGCGAGTCGCACACCTGCGCGCTGCGCCAGGCCGGCCAGGTGGCCTGCTGGGGCTGGAACGGCAGCGGCCAGCTCGGCCGCGGCAGCGTGAGCCAGACCGGCGCCGCGTTGCTGTCGAACGTCACTAACCTATCCGATGTCGTCGCGATCGACGCCGGCACCAGTCACACCTGCGCGGTGACCGACGCCGGCCACGTGTGGTGCTGGGGCCTGAACGGCGACGGTCGGCTCGGCGATGGGACCACCACCACCCGCGCCACTCCGGTGCGGGTGGTCGGGATCACCAACGCCGTCGCGGTCGGCGCCGGCGATGGCCACACGTGCGCGCTCCTCGCGACCGGGGCGGTCCAGTGCTGGGGCAACAACGGTTGGGGCACCCTCGGCGATGGCACCCTGCAGAGCCGCGTCACCCCGGTCCTGGTCGGCAACCTTTCCGGCGTGGTCGCGCTCGCGGTCGGCTCGTACCACACCTGCGCGCTGATGGCGGCCGGGGCCACGCGCTGCTGGGGCGCCGGCTTCAATGGTGCGCTCGGCAACGGTAGCTGGGACACGCGGCCCAGCCCCACACCGATCACCGGCACTGACCGGTTCGTCGATCTTGCCGCCGGCCACTCGTACACCTGCGGTCTTCGCGCGGGCGGGACGGTGGCTTGCTGGGGCCGGGTCGGCCGTCCCGGCAACGACTCGGTGACCTTGGTTCCGGCCAACGTCGGGATGTAGCGCGCCGGTCCTCAGGTCCACGCCAGGCCCATCAGGAGGCACCATGAAGAACTTGATTCCGTCCCGCCCCCAGCATTCCGCGGACGACTGTGACGACGCCTCCGACGGCCGACGCAAGATGCTCTCGATCCTGCTCGGTGGAATGGGCGGCGTCGCCCTGGCTGGGTGCGTCGAGAGACCCGGCGAGTCCTCGGCCGACGCATCGCTGGGGAGCGTGCAACAAGCGGCCACGGGTACCGACCTCCTCTGGTTCGACAACGTCCCGGCGCTGACGGCTTCGAGCGGCACCACGCCATTCCAGGTGGCGGTGGTCGATGGCTACTGGGCCGGCTGAGCTCTCGCCGGAACTCGAAGGCGAGCCGCCGGTGGCTCACGCTTCCTGCAACCTTGCGCTGGCCGTTCTCGACCCGGGTTGCTCGACTCGAGTGATCGGAGACCAGAGGGAGACGGTCGCCGCGACGAGCGCGATCGTGCGCGGGATCATGGCCGCGGCGCCGGCGCCGCTGACGCCGGCGGCCTCGAGGCCGAGGACCTGGGCGACAGGTCGAGCCCAGCAAGCCCAGGGGGATTGCTGGGCGTCACCCAGGACCAGCACGGGCAGGAGGACGACGTTGAGCGCGCAGCCCGCGACCAGCAAGGTGAGTGCGGTGCGACCCTGCCCCTCACGGCGCAGGCGCGCGAGCGCGAGCGCGAGCGCGATCGTGACCGCGCCTCCTCCGATCACCCACGCGAGGTAGCCGCGTGCGGCCGCGGCGACAGGAGCGGGGGACGCGATGAGAGCGACCAGCGCCGGGACCGTCATCGTCAGGCCGGCGAGCACCGTCGCGCGGAGCGAGACCCGATCCCCGGGACGCCAGGAGGCACCATGTGACCAGAGGAGACACGCCGCGATCAGGGTGGGCCCGATGCCGCCCAGGTTGCCCAGTCGCAGGGCGGCTGCGTCGATCGCGCCATCGGCAGAGCTGCGGACCACCACCCACTCCAGGGTTCCGAAGCCGAGGTACGCCATCACCGCTCCCGCCACCAGGCGCAGCGCGCGAGGATCCCGGAACCAGCGGGCCATCATGTCCGCGACCAGGAGCAAGACCGGAGCCATGCGCGTGGCGCGCCCGGGCCCACGCTGACGTCCTGGATCTTCACTGCATGCGCCCGGCGCACGCTGGCGCTGCGTACGCCCGGAGCGTACGGCCCCCCCCGCGCCCCCCCGTGCCGTACGCCCCGGGCGTACGGCGCGAACCTGCGGCTGACGACTCGCGACGCTGCCCCGTGCTAGCGTTTCCGTGTGGGTACAGCCGGTCGCGGGGGTGAGCTCCCATCGACGGAGATCTCGGCCGCGATCGCCCGGCCGCGCCAGACCGATCGCGTCCGCCGCTTCACCTTGCAGGTGATGGAAGGCCCGGACTCCGGAACCTCGTGGGGCTCGACCGGAGCCACGTGTGCGATCGGCGTCGAGCCGAGCAACGACCTCGTCCTCTCCGATCCGACGGTGTCGCGCTACCATTGCGAGCTCACCTGGACCGCGGCCGGGCCCAGGGTTCGGGACCTCGACAGCCGCAACGGCACCCTGCTCGACGGCGTGCGGGTTCACGACGCCGTGCCACGCCAGGGCAGCTTGCTGCGCCTCGGTGACAGCGTGCTGCGCTTCGAGGTGCAGGAGGGCGACAACCAGATGCCAGTGTCGGCGTCGGAGCGCTTCGGGCACCTGGTGGGTCGCTCGGTGGCGATGCGGTCGCTGTTCGCCTTGCTCGAGCGGGCCGCGGCATCGGCGTCGACGGTGCTGATCGAGGGCGAGACCGGCACCGGCAAGGAAGCCACCGTCCGCTCGATCCACGAGGCCAGTGGCCGCAAAGCCGGTCCGTACATCATCGTCGATTGCGGCGCCATCCCCAGCCATCTGCTGGAGAGCGAGCGGTTCGGTCACGAGCGGGGCGCGTTCACCGGTGCCGGCGATCTTGCTCGAGCGGGCCGCGGCATCGGCGTCGACG
>SXGT01887641.1_pt1 | contig 13868 bp, 7 predicted proteins | sample 3176221 | NCBI WGS metagenome assembly SXGT01 (sample SAMN11356862, study PRJNA531348) | freshwater metagenome | isolation source: freshwater sample F1-120 | place: China: Fuxian Lake, Yuxi | collected 2017-12-25 | reverse complement strand
TCCAGAATCCGGTCCACGGCTACCCAGGTCAGCGTTCCCTCGGCATTTTCTAGCGTCGGCGTACCGTTCCAGGCGTGAATCACGAAGATGAAGCCGAACCAATCCTCGCCGTGCTTGCCGAATCCGGGCCAATTGATGGTTCCCCGCAGGCTGAGCGACGTACATTCGATTCCTGCCTCCTCCCGAATCTCGCGGCACATGCCGGCGACGACGTCTTCGCCCGCCTCCAGTTTGCCGCCGAGGCCGTTGTATTTTCCGAAATGGGCGTCATCGCTGCGTCGATTGCGGTGGATAAGCAGCACATGCTTGCCATCGGACGACAGGACGTAACCGAGGGTGGCGAGGATGGGGGTGTACATTGTCCGTGGTCCGTAGTCCGTGGTCCATGGTCCGCAGCCTGATAGATCATTCTACACCCGGTAGGCAAATGCCAAGCGCCGCAGACCACGGACCACGGACCATGCTCTCGATCGTCATCCCGACGCACCGTCGGACAGATCTCCTGCGGGCGTGTTTGCGCTCGGTGACGCGATACGCCCCGACAGGTAGTGAGATCGTCGTTGTCGATGATGCCTCACCGGACGCCGCGGCCAGCGCGGTGGCGGAAAGCTTCGGAGCAAGAGCGGTGAGGCTCGATCGGCAAAGTGGATTTGCCATCGCAGCGAATGCTGGAATACGGGCGAGTTTTGGCGAAGTTGTCGAGATGCTCAATGACGATACCGAAGTGCAACCCGGCTGGGCCGATGCCGCCTTGCGGTGGTTCGAGGATCCCGTCGTCGGCGCTGTTGCGCCCCTAGTGCTCGGTTGGCCGGATGGGAGCATCATCGACTCGGCCGGTGATCGCTATTACCTGGGCGGTGTCGCGGGCAAACGCGGGCATGGGCGGCCTTTGTCGCCAGAATTCCTGGAGTCTCGGCGCGTTTTTGGCGCCAGCGCCGCCGCGGGTTTCTATCGCCGTGCGGCCCTCGATCGAGTCGGGTTGTTTCCCGAGTCGTTCGGCAGCTACTTCGAAGACGTCGATCTGGCGTTTCGGCTGAACAGAGCCGGGTTTGTTACCATGTTCGAGTCAGCGTCGCGCGTCCTGCATCACGTTTCGGCCTCGTACGGTCGAATCGGGCGTCAATTGCTGCAACGGCAGTCGTGCAACGAAGAACGGGTCTTCTGGCGCAATATCCCCGGGCCTGCCCTGCGTCGCGCCGTGCTCAAGCACCTTGCCGTCCTCGTGGGCAAGGCGCTGCGCCGCTGGGAAGAAGGAAACCTTACACCGTGGCTAATCGGCAAGCTTCAGGCTCTCGGCGATGTCAGGACTATCCTTGGTCATCGCCGCACAGTTGCTAAAATGGAGGCTGCGAACGCCTTCGAAGTGTGGGGCGTCGAGGAATCCATCTGGCGAGCGGACGAAGCACCCCGGCGGATTTCCTGAGGGTTGCCGATTTTGCCCACTTTATCGCCCGATACTTGTTGCAAAAGCCTTCGCCAATCGGCTACACTATTACCTGACCTACCTGCAGGGCGCGCCGCACCCGATCCATCGTTCGATGGCTAGATCGGTACGCCGGAATTACGACCTACCTGCCTTTTTTCTGGACTAATATGCAAACGCTAGAAGCAACCAAGGCAACCTCGGAAACCGTGGCGCGCTTGCGGCAACTCGTAGACGCGAACAGCCGACGATGGAAGACGGTGATCGTACTTGAAGCCCTCGGGCTGGCCGTCGCGGCGCCCCTCGGTTACTTGTGGCTCGTGTTCTTCCTTGATAATCAATTGCACTTGTCGCTTTTTGGTCGTGTCGTCGCCAGCCTTGGACTGATCGCGGGCTTGGCCGGCGCGATCACGCATCTGGTGAAAAGCTGGCGTTCCGTTCATTTCACCGAAGATCAGGTTGCGCTGGCCATCGAGCGTTCCACTCCTGGGGGAGTGCAGAATCGCCTGATCAACGCCATGCAGTTGGCACGTGGGGACAAGCCCGCCGATCTGCATCTCAGTGAAGCCGTCGTTCAGGAAAACTGCGCCCGGCTGGAGCAAGTTCACCTTGAGCAGGCTGCCCAGCTGAGACCGGCGCTCTTGCGGATGGGACTCGCGGGCTTCCTGATCCTCGTCGGTCTTGTCTTTTGGCTGGCAGCTCCAGAGCAGTTTTCCAACGCTGCCTCGCGAATTTTGCTGCCGCTCGCCAGGATCGATCCGCTCTACCGCACCGTACTCTCGGTCGAACCGGGCGACATTGAAGGCGCAGGGGACATTCTCATCGAAGTGACGATCAACGGGGAACGTCCCCGGAATCTGGTAGTAACCAGGATCATTGACGGAAAACGATCCACGGAGGCCATTCCTGTAGATTCCGAGGGAGTTGTCTACTACCTCTTCCGTGACGTTCGCCAAAGCCTCGACTACACGGTCCGCGGCGGCGACTTCACCAGTCCGCAGTATCGCATCGAAGTTCCGAAAAATGCGTCCCTGGCTCGTCTGCGCGTCACCTATCAATATCCGTCCTACACCGGCGAGGTGGAGAAAGTGCTCGAATCGCGCGGCGGCGATCTGGAGGCGCTGTACGGCACGCTTGCCAAGGTTAGCTTCACCTTCGATCAGCCGGTCGATAACGCTGCGATGATCCTGGAACGCTTCAAGCAATCGGAAGAGGCCCGGCCATTGAAGCAGGTCGGCCCCAAGGAATTCGCCGGCGAGGTCCTCCTCGAAAACGTTTCCGGATACCGCCTCGAAACCGTTCAGGGCGACCAACCCAAACAGCGCAGCAACGCGTTTCCAATTCGCATTCTGAAGGATGCGGAGCCGAAGCTGGAACTAATCGGGATCGAGCGCCGCTTGGAGGCGCCGATCGACGCAGTGCTGGTGCTGCAAATCAACGCCAGCGACGACTACGGGCTGGAAAAGGTTGGGTTGTTTTATCGACGACCAGGCTCCCCTCGCTCCTCCGCAGGAGAGGGATCAGGGGTGAAGGAGCCACGGCCAGATGATGGCTGGCAAGCCGTCGAAGAACCATGGTCGGCTGGGGCAAAGAAAACATTCACAAAAAAGGACTACTCCCTCGCCGTTGCCGGCTTGGGCGCCGAGGGAGACAAGATCGAGTTGGCCCTCCGTGCGACGGATACGGACCCGCAACGCTCGGGCACCTGGACGACTGGCCCGATCTTCGAGCTCAATATCGGCGGCGATGGCGTCGCCTTGCAGGTGCAGTATGAACAGATTATGCAGTCCGAGAAGGACCTGCGCAAGTTATTGCTCGCCGAGCAGGTGGCGCTCAATCAGACTATTGTCTGGCTGCGCAAACTCGACGCCGGCAGTGACATCCGCTGGGACGACCCGAAGAACATCGACGCCCTGCACGCTGCTGTCGGCCTGTTGATCAAGGACCAGCAGCGAATTCAGAAAGACGCCGGGGAAGTCGCCAAGGCGATGGTGCCGCAAACTGGAAACATGCGTATCGGATTGGCACTCTTGGCTGACACCGAAGTGGTTCGGCTCCAGCGCATCCTCGACGCGGTGCCGAGCCGGGACAAGCCGAACGACAAGCGCGCCGCCCTCGCCGACGCTCGGGTCACCCAGGAACGCACCGTGCGCAGCCTCGAAGAGATGCTCGAGCAATATCAAGCCTTTCGCTCCGACTGGGAACTGAGCTACATGATCCCGTTCACCAAGATGCTGGCCGAACGGCAAACCAAGATGCGCGATCACTCGCGCAAACTCTCAGGCGAGCCGAGCCAGGTAAGGGGCCGGATTGCGGAAACCTCGATGCACCGCCGCCAGCAAAAGATGCTCGACCTGTGCAAACTGATCCACCCCGCCTTCACCGGCCTGGCGACTCGCCTCGAAACGCAAGAGCCGAGCCTCTCGACTGCATTCCTCACCGCCTCGCGTTCCCTGGCCAGCGACAACTTGCTCAAGCCGTTGGCTCAAGCCGCGGACGACGCCAAGGCCGGCCGCTGGAGCGAAACCGCCAAGCAACAAACGTTCGCCGCCGACCAGTTGACCGCGATCTACGAGCAGCTTCGCAAGGCCCAGGTCGAAGCCGCCCAGAAGGCGCTCGCCGCCCTGAAGGAAAAAGCGAAGTCCGATCTCGAAGCGCAAAAGGAACTCGAAAAGCTGCCGCCGGGCACAGCCGAGGCATTGCTCAAGGACTATCCCGACAAACTGACGCTCAAGGAAGCGATTCGGATTCAGGGCGTTGCCGGCGCCAAGAAAAGCACCGACGGCAATCCGAACGAGGAACCCAAGGTCGATGTGCCGCTCCTGGATGTCGATCGCAACCAGATCGAACGCAAGGAAGACTCCGGCGTGCGGCAGGATCCTTACACCTTGAAGCTCGGCAAGGAAGCCGGCAAGACGCCCATCTTGAAAAACCTTTACAAGGCCGACAAGAAGAACGTCGTCAAGCCGTTCGTGCAAGAAGATTTCGATGACCTGGTCGGCAAGCTGCTCGAAGAAACTGAGGAGATGCACAAGAAGTATCAATCGCTCACGTTGAGCACGAATCAAAACAACAACGACCCTGGCGAGATCGGCAAGGTCGGCGGGGCGCTGAACTCCACGGGGGCCGTTACCGCCACAGGCAACAAGAAACCTCCCACCACGGAGAGCGGCGGCCTCTCGCGCACCGGCCGGCAGGGCGCCCGCGCCTACGGCATGGTTGCCGACGATGAAGGTGTCGATCGCCGCGGACGTGACAAGGCGCTCGAAGGCCAGGAACAGGTCGCCGATCAGGCGGGCATCAACAAGATGCAGAAAAGCGACGACATACAGAAGGACGTCTCCACCGGCGTCGGCGGCAAGAAGGTTCAATCCGATGACAACCACTTCAGCCTGCACGACGCCGGCAAGTGGAAGGACGAGTTCGTCAAACGCATGGACAAGCCGCAGAAGAAGCAGTACATCGTCGAACGCCAGGGGGACAAGATTGACGCCGCCACCGCCGCCCTCTTGCGTGACATGAACAGCAAGCAAGAGCAGGTCATCGAACGGCTCAAGGCGATCAAGAAAGAGCTGCGCAACCTCTACCTGCCGACCGATCATCTTGACGAGTTGGCCGCCCAGCTCGAATCGAACCTCGCGAGCCTGAACGAGCAGCCCGATCCGGAACTCTTCCGCCAGCAGGTGCAGACGCTCGACAAGCTGCGCGGCGCGATGCGCGTCTTCCGCAGCGCCAGTTCCGGTCTGCAGCCGAGCATGCCGCGTGAACGCATCATCCAGGGCCGCGTGCTGGACGAGCCGGCGACGCAAGCGCTGCCGGGCTACGAGGACGCGGTGCGGCAGTATTACCTTAAGCTGGCGGGGCAATAGAAAAGGTGATTTCCCATATGGGCCTCGGCGAGATTCTTGGCGAATTGCGAAAAAAGAACGAATCTGTTCCACGGCCTCTTCGCCTCCCAACACCATCCGAGGTGGACGCGGCCGAACAGCGACTCGGTACGAGTTTTCACCCCGATTTTCGTCGGTATCTTCTCGAAGCGAGTGATATCGTTTGCGGAACCAAGGAACCTGTGACAATTACCGAGCCCGAGTCACACACCGCCCTAATTAAGGTTCTTGAGCGTGCAAGGAATTACGGTGTTCCGCGTGAGTTGCTTCCGATCTGTGAAGATAATGCAGACTTTTTTTGTATGAACTCATGTGGTGAAGTCGTTTTTTGGGCTCATGACGGTTGCAATTCGGAGAAGTGGCCGAGCCTTGCCGCATGGGTGAGAGATGTTTGGCTCGCGTGATGAAATTGTGGATCAGAGGTGAACTTGAAATGTTTCGAAGTGGCTTCGCACTTCTGGCCGTCTTGCTGTTCACGGCGGCTGCCATCGCGCAGCCCAAGATCGCGCTCTCTCCACCCAAAACCGGTAGGCTCGACACCCTCGTTCCGGTCATGGCACACTCGGCTCGCGTCGCGGCGGTCGGCGATATCCATGGGATGCTCGCCTTCGGCCACGATCATACTTACGCGGATGCCCATGTATCGCTGGTCAAGCTTGACGCCAAGGGAAACCCGGCGGCGTATGCGATGCAACTCAAGCTGCCGAAGCCGGCTGGGTTGGTCAAGAACAAGAACTACGTCACCGGCCTTGCGTTTCATCCGAAGTTGCCGCTCCTGTATGTATGGCAGGATGTGGACTCGTATTACACCAATCCTGTCCCAGCAACAACGCCCGCGGAAGTCAAGCTGGTCGATCATCTCTGCGTGGTAAGTTTTGCGAAGGATCCGCCGGAACTTCTGGTTAGCCTGTGCCGCGGGGAGGAGTACATGTTCGGCCAGCACGGCGGGGCGCTGGCGGTCGATCCGACGGGAAGTTTCCTGTACGTTCCGAACCTACGTGAGATCAAGAACGCCGGCAGCCTGCGCTTTGGCCGATTTCCGCTCGACGCCGACGGGCTGCCCGCTATCGTGGATGCGAAGGAGGCGCTGCCGGTGCGGATCAAGAAGCTGATCGACATCAACACGGCCGTGAAGTGCGTGCCGCCGCAGTTGACGCCGATCGAGTACGTGCATCTATTCAGCCACAGCCAGTACGGCAGCGGCCATAGCTTTGTGCCGATCGGCAAGGATGCGGTGCTCTCGGGCGGCGGCCAGGGACTGATCGCGTGGCGTCCCGAGGACAAACACGCTACGGTGCACGGCTTGCCGCTGAAGCAGGCCGGGCACACGCAGTTCATTGTGCATCCCACGCTGCCGGCCCTGTTCTCGACGTCCCACCATGCACCGCTGGATTCCTTTTTTCGCGCAGACCAGACCGAGGGATATCTATCGTCGCTGCCAAAACAGTATGTGATTGAAGGCAGCAAGCTGACGGGCCCGCCGGCGATTCTGCCAAAGGAAAAGAAGCTGGCCGTCGGTGGCGAGTATGGCGTCTTTGTGATGAACCTCGATGACAGGGCATACCCGACGGGCGAGGTGACGCGCGTCCCCGTCAATTCCCCCAGCGTGCGGGCACTGATCTATTCCGAACGCTTCGAACGCGCCTACGTCGGCGTGGAGGTAAGCAAGTGACGATCTTCAAGATAGCGCTCGCAAGTGCCGCGTTTTTCTCGCTGATGACCGGATCGCTCTGGGCGCGTACCATCACGCTTACGGCGGAGGACGCCGACGAGATGGCGTCGATCTCGAGCGCCGCGCCGCGCTTGAGCTGGGTCATGGGGCCCGCAAACAATCCAACGATCTTCAACACCCAGCCGACGCTCTACTGGCATAGCCAGATCGCCTTGTTGATGCGTTTCCCGATCAAGGACCAGATCCCCAAGGGGCAACGCATCACCAAGGCCGAGCTGACGATTGTGCCGAACTACGTCGCCGGCAATTCCAACGTCCAGGTTCGGCGCCTGCTGGCCGAATGGGGGCCCGGCGTGTGCCATCAGTATCGCATGACCTATCCCAAAAAGCTCGAATGGACCCAGCCCGGGGGCAAGGGGGGCGCCACCGACCGTGCCGCCAAGGACAGCGCGGTCTTCAAAATCACCAAGGTCGGCGAGTACACCGTCGATGTGACCGAGGACATCGAGCTCTGGTACACCGGCGGCGCCGTCAATCGCGGCTGGATCTTCACGCACGAGAGCGACCAGGGGGTCTTCTATATTTCGTCGCCTTATAGCCCGCAGGTCAATGGCGGGAAACAGTGGAAGTTGCAGATTACTTTTGAGCCGCAGTAACCAGGATTTTGGCTTGCGTTAAGCGCTCGCGAGGCGTCGAGCGAACGCTTAACGCAAGCCTGGATTGAAACATGAAAACTCCCGCTGCAATCATCGGCATCCTGTGCTGTGCGGTGCCGGCGTTCGCCCAGCCGATGGTGAACGCGGTCCATCCGCTGCCGCCACAGGCGCCGGCTTGGCTCGACGGCTACCAGGTGCGCTGGCCGGTGCGCGTCATCGGCGAACCGATCCAGCAACCGACGCAATCAGTGCTCGTCAACATCCCCAATGGCGGCTGGCTCAAGGCCGACGGTTCCGACATCGCCGTGCAGTCGGGATCCGGCAAGCTGCTTTCAGTCGCCGTTCTTTCGCATGATCCGCTGGGGGACACCCTTATCCAATTCAAACGCCATGGCAACGACGCCTGGTACTGGATCTACGGCGTCAATCCAAAGGCGCCTCCCTTGCCCAAGATCGACGCCAAGGCCGATCCGGCGTTCAAGGAAGGCCTTACCCTGGAGCTACGCGATTGGGCTGGCGACGAGCTTTCGACCTGGGTCAAGGTGCGAGCGGGGCTGGAAAAGAGCGGCAATGTCATCGGCAACGCCATCGTCACCGAGGTAATGCAGAACTGCAACCCCGCCAGGCCCGATGTGCCCAACCAGTTTGCCGCCTCCTATCGTGGCTACTTCAACATCAAGAAAGACGGCGTCTATACGTTTCTCGTCAACGGGGAGGACGCGACGTTCCTCTTCATCGACGGCTTCAAGGTTTTCGAGCGCACAGGTACCAATCGCCCGCTTGGGACCGTGAAGGTCAAGGAATTGGAAAAGATCGCTGGCAAGGTGGACTTGAAAGCGGGGGTGCATGCCTTCGAAGTCCATCAAGCGGTCGGCACGAGCCCGCAGTCGCGCGGCGCGTGTGCGCTGGCCTGGACGACGCCGGAGTCGCCCAAGTTCGCCCTGGTGCCGCAGACGGTCATCGCCCATCCGTTGTATGCGCGCGTTGCCACGGCTGAGCGCCCAGATGGTTCGCCCGCTGGCATGTTTTCGCAAGGCATCGACGACACGCTTGAATCCGCCGGGCTCAAGCTGTTCCTGGTCAAATTCGAGGCCGACGGCGAATTCAAGGACCCGGCGAAACTCCAATGGGACTTCGGCAACGGCATGAACGGCGTGGGCCGCTCGCTTAACCACATTTATTTCAAGGAAAGCGATTACATCGTATCCTTGAACGCTGGCGCCGGGCTGCCGCCATTCAAGCGGCGCGTGCGCATCTGGCCGGAGCCGGGCGATGCCAGTCCGCTCTCGCTGGAATCGGCCGTCAATACCTTGACCGCAATGGACTGGAAGAAGTTCGACACGCCGCGCATCCGCGAGGTCTTCACGTTCTTGACGATCTGCGAGCAGCCCAATCGCTGGCCGCTCCTCGATCAGGTGGCGCAGCACCTCTTGACGCTGAAAGACGTCGATCTCGAAACTCGCTCGCAATTTCTCACTGCTCGCATGGATGCCCTGACGAAGCAAGGGAAAGCAGCCGAGGCGTTGAAGCTGGCCGAGCAAGCGACGCCGGATTTCGCCAAGACGCCGGTGCTTCAAGTGCGTTTGCAGCTCAGTGCGGCTCTCATCCATCAGTACCACTACAAGGACGCCGCTGCCGCCAGCAAGCTGTACAAGGCGATTCTCGACCAGCACAAGCGCGTGGAGCATGCAAATCTGCGGCTGGCCGCAATCCGCTGGGGCGACCTGTTTGCCGAGGCGGGCGACCTCGTGCGCGCCAGTGAAACCTACCGCGAGGCCGCCACCTTAGGGGGCGAGAAGTTCGCTGGCACGGCTCTGACCGAGGCAACCACGCGCGGCGCGCTGATGCGCATCGCGGAGCAAAAATTGAAAGCCGGCGAGATCCAGGCGGTGCGTCAGCTCCTGGAACGAGTCGAGCTCGAATATCCGGGCCGTCGGCTTGACGGGGTCTATTGTTTCCTGCGGGCCGAGACCGATCGCCATGCGGGCCGATATGAGGATGCGCTGCGCCATTACGAAATGATCTTCAAACTTCCGCAATGGGCCGGCTATCGCGATCGTGCAAGCTTCGGCATGGCCGACAGCTACTGGCGGATGGGCGAACTGGATAAGTCGCTCAAATGGTATGTCAACCTGAAAGAAACTTTTCCCAAGTTCCACGAGGCGCAGAAAGGCGTGCTCGTCGAGAAGCTGATTGAAGGCCGGCTGGAACGTATCAAGAAGACCAAGAATCCGGGAGACGCGTTCTTCAAGGGCTATCGCACGGGGTTTGAGCCGGAGGAAAGCGAGTGGTTTGGACGCTGCCCTGAATGCTCCTTCGTTCGCTCGCCTGGGCTTGACGGGCCGCATGCCGGGCTCATCGACATCTATCCCAAGGATCTCGGCCCCCTGATCGATTACGTTCGCCCAGTCAAAAACCTGACACCAGGCGCGACGTATTGGGCCGAGATCTGGTACCGCGACGTCATGCGACCTGCGCCGCCGGCGCCGTATCAGTACGCGTTCGTTCACACCAGGCTCATTGCCGATACGGCAACGAAGGAAGAAATCCTGGCCGCGGCAACGTTGCACAGGACTTCGCACCATCAATGGCACAAGCTTTCATTCAAGCTCAAGGCGCCGCTCGCGCAAGATTTTCAGTTGAAGCTATCGTTCTACAACCACACTGGCGCGACTCTTTACGACGCATTGTCTATTCGGCCCGTGACCGATCGCCAGCTCGATTCACTCACGAATTTCCTGGAAGGGGGCAAGGCGCCATGACTTTGCTCTCGCGCGTCCTCGTCGCGCTCTTGTTCGCATGTCCTGTTGCGTCCGCCGCCGAGATCTCCAGCAACGGCACCGGCGGCGGCACGTGGTCCGATCCCGCCACCTGGCGTGGCAAGGCCGTGCCAGGATCCAAGGACGATGTCGTCATTCAGAAATTCGACATTGTCCACTTCGACAAGAACGACGACGGCAAGATCTCGTGCAACAAGCTGCAAATCGACCCTCGCGGCGCCCTCATGTTCAAGACCGGCGCCGGCAAGCAGGTCTGCTGCGTTGCCGACGCGATCGAAAGCTTCGGCATCATCAAGCTCGATGGCACCAAATCGGCAACCGACTTCCTTGAGCTGCGCCTGGTCGGCGACACCGCCGAGAAACGCAAAATCAAGCTCAAAAAGGGCGCCGCCCTCCTGCTGTACGGCAAAGCCAACCTGCCGGACGACAAGCGCAACGTCGCACTGAGTTCACCCATGGTCGCTGATCAAAAGGACGACATTCTCAGCTTCGTCCTGGCCGAGGGATCCGTCAGCTTCGATTGGCAGCGCGCTTCTTTCCTGAACATCAAGCTACAGGCCCAAAGTATCGACAACACCGGCGCCAAGGCGAACGAACGGCTCAATGTCATCGAGAATCAATTTCTCGGCCTGAGCCGACTGTGGCTGCATTCGTGCGACAGCCCGGTCATCGCCAAGAATACCTTCGACTACAAGGAAAAGACAGCGCTGACGGAAGCGGCCATCGGCGTCTATTTCGGGCCGCTGTCCGAGATCAAAGGGAACATCATTCGCGGGGCGTACCAGAGCGGCATCACCATCGGTTACCAGAGCGATACGGTGATCGAAGGCAACACCATCGAGAAGTGCGGCACCGGCCTCATCGGCGGGTACGGCATCCCCAACACCATGGTCAAGAAGTGCGTCATACGCGGTTGCGAGACCGGCATCAAATATGAAGGCGGCTCGGGCGTCATCGAGGACACCGTGGTCGAAGGCGCAACCACGGCGTTCCACCAGCAGAACATGACGTTGCAACTGACGAATTTCCAGATCAAGGACCTGAGCCCGAAGGGCGTAGCTGTCTTCCATGAAGGCGGCAAGCTGTCGCTCCTCAACTGCAACATCACGCCGACGCAAATCAAGCTCGCGCCGCCGGCCGCCACCGCGAAGGATGACCCCGTGACCTCGCTGCAATTCGCCATCGTGCGCGTCAAGGATGCGCCGGCCAATGCGCTGGTCGAATTGCGAACGGTCGATCCCAAGTTGGCCGCCGACGCCGGTGATCCCAACGTGCGCAACTCGCCGGCGCCGTTGACGGCGGGATTGTCCCCGCTGCCCAAGTCGCTCAATCCGCTGATTGTGAAAGCATGGACCATGGACTTGAAGGGTAAACTGCTGCCGATGCCTGAATACAATTTGAAGGTGCTGGGGCCCGCGCCCAAGGAAGGCGCCGCGCGGCCATTGCTCAAGATGGTGACGTTTCGACCGACGGAGAGCGCATTTCGCCCGACCTTGGACGATGCGACGCCAACGCTGGAGGTTAGTCTGAAATGATGCATGATAACCTGAATTACTGCGGGCGCGTTGTGCGCGAAACCGCCAAGCGAGCACGTCGGTTGGTCTCGATCATCGTTTTGTTGATGATCGGGGTCAACGCGTACGCGCAGCGTACTGTGAACTTCCCGCCGGCGGAAGCGCCGCCGCCGCCCCCCGCCAAGGCGCCGCCCCGCACGCAAGCTGGTGGTGAAGAGACCGACATCATTCCTGATCCGGGTCCGTCGATGCGCAAGACTCAGCATCGCACGCCGCCGCCGCCGACCAATCTCGCTGTCATCTACAAGGTCGAATACGGCGAGACGCTCCAGTATAAACATGCCGATGGCACGATCCAGAAGTTCGAGCAGTGGAAGAGCTATCCCAACGACGCGACCAACCTGGTGACGCTCACCAACGAACGGCTCGCCGACGGCAACAACTACCAGTACGCCACCAAGCCGCTCGCCAGCCCCGGCTTCGATCCGGTCGATATTCCGATCCTTTACATGACCGGCGATTACGACTTCACCTTGAAACCCGCCGAGGTCGAGAATCTGCGCAAGTTTATCACCGGTGGCGGTACGATCATATTCAACGCCGCCCGCGGTCGAGATGAATACTCCCGCGCCGTGGTGCGCGAGATGCGCCGTGTGTTCCCGCAGAAAAACTTCATGCGGCTCTCACAGGATCATCCGATCTTCAACGCTCGCTTTCGCATCAATCAGGTCATGATGATGATCGGCGGCGTACAGACGATGCGGCCGCCGGAGATTTACTCGATCGACATCGGCACCCGGGCCGCTTGCATCCTTGTCCCAGGTGGGCTTGGCGCGTCCTTGAGTAACACCGAATATCATCCCGACGGCCGGCATATCGTCGGTGAATCAGCGAAACGGCTCGGCGTCAATCTCGTCGCGTACATGCTCGGCAGCACCGAGTATGGGCGATTTCTCGCCCAGGATTTCCCGGTCTACACCGGCCGCACCAAGCCAGGCGATGTGGTGCGCTTCGCTGCCGTCAAGTACACCGGGAGCTGGGACCTGAACCCCGCGATTCAGAACAGCGTCCTGTCGAGCCTGAAGGACAACACAAACGTCGATGTCGATTTCACGCCGCACGCGATCACGCTCGATGCCAAGGAGACAGGGCACTTCCCACTTCTGTTCATGACGGGCCATTACGACTTTCAGTTCAGCGATGCGGAAGCTGCGGGCCTGGCACGCTACCTCAATCGCGGCGGCCTGCTGGTGGTCAGCTCGGGTGCTGGCCTGAAACCGTTCGACAAGGCGTTCAAGCGCGAGTTGAAGAAGGTCTACCCGAATGCTGAGTTGATCAAGCTGCCGCCGAGCCATCCACTGTTTGCCGGCGGCTGGAACAGCGTCGATCGCGTCGCCTTTACCCCGCCTGCCCTGCGCGACAACCCGACCCTGGAGACGCCGGAGTTTTACGGCTACATCCTCGACGGTCGACTCGCGATCCTCTACAGTCCCTACGACCTGATGAGCGGCGTCAACCGCGAATCAAACGCCTACGCCAAGGGACTGCTCGACACCGATGCGATGCGCGTGGTGAACAATATCATCACGTTTGCGTTGAGTCATTGACTGAATGGCCCGTGGTCCGTGGTTCGTAGTCAGTAGCAAAACACTGCTGCTGACGTTGTACCACGGACTACGGACTACGGACTACGGACTTCCCATGAACCAAGAAATCGAACAAAAACTCGCCGCTCTCAGCGTCCTGCACAAGAAGATGCTCGCCGAGTTCGGCAAGGTCATTGTCGGCCAGACCGACGTGCTGGAAGAATTGCTCATCACCGTCTTCGCCGGCGGGCACAATTTGCTCGAAGGCGTGCCCGGCCTGGCCAAGACGCTGATGATCAGCACGCTCTCGCGGCTAGTGTCGTTACGATTCAAGCGCATCCAGTTCACGC
>SXGT01016084.1_pt1 | contig 13868 bp, 14 predicted proteins | sample 3176221 | NCBI WGS metagenome assembly SXGT01 (sample SAMN11356862, study PRJNA531348) | freshwater metagenome | isolation source: freshwater sample F1-120 | place: China: Fuxian Lake, Yuxi | collected 2017-12-25 | reverse complement strand
AGGTTTTTTCCGCGATTTTTCACCATTCTCTGCCTGGCCGTTGCCGGAGGGGTGGGCTGGCGATTTGCTCCTTTGCATGGCGGCGAGCCCCTTTCGACGCTGGTTCGTGACCTTGGCAACGAGAACTGGGTCCGTCGAGAGTCGGCACAGGGTCAGCTGTTCTCCGCCGGCTTTCCCGTGACAGCCTTGCTCGAGGAGGCCTCCCACTCGACGAACCCCGAGCTTTCGTACCGGGCAAAATTCGTGCTTTCGCGGATCGATCCGGACCTTTTTGAATTTCATTTATTGAAAATTGCGCTCTCGCAGGCGCCCAGAGTCGTGGTGGTGGCCGTGGCGACCGGCTCCGCGGGCGATGATAGGCTTGTCGCACGCCCGGTGCCCTGGGGCAGTGCTCCTGGTGCATCACCTCCGCCATTATCGGGCTATCCCGAGGAGGTGGCCTACGCCATCAACCTGGGAAACATCTCATCGACAGCGCTCGGCTCCAGTGATGGATCCACCTCCAACAGTAGTGCGAAGATGGAAGTGAGCGTCACCCAACAGCCTCAGGGCGCCTCCTCGCTCGAGCTCAGGCCCATCGTGATCTCTCGGCAGTCGATGGCAGTTCTCCGGACTGGCGACCAGCTGCTCTACGAGCGAGTTGGCCTGCATCTCGTGCGGGAACGGCACCCTTTTGTGACCCTCATCCGGACGCGAGCTGGCCCTAAATCGAAGCTGAGTCAGACCAGCTTGTTGCTTGACCCTTCCAGGGCGCTGGAGCAGATCGTCGATGAGCTTCTCGAGGATCTGCGGCGAGGCGACCCTGACACCCGCGGCTCCTCCCTCGAAGTGGCCAGTTACCTTAGAAACCCGAAGACCTCTGCGACGCTTCGGGCACTCCTGTCGTCTTCCAGGACATCTCCGGACGAGCGAGCGCTGGTTGCCCTGGGTCTCGACGACCGTGACATGCTGAGGCAAGTGATCGGCAAACCGCGGAAGGGAGAAGGCGGCCTTGTCGGGATTGTTGCGAAAGATGATCTCATCGTCAGGGAGGATCATCGCGAGGGCGGAGAAGCCAGCGACAACCTTCGGATTCGCGCCGCCTCGCGCTTGCTCGAGCTTGGCGACCCGGACGGCCTGGGTGAGCTCCTGGATCGGCTCGCGGAAGGGAATCCGTCGACTGCGCACAATGTCATGGCGGAACTGGCCGACTGGGCCCGTCGCGATTCTCTTTCCACCGAGAGCCGTCGGGCGATCTTTGAGGCGGTCTATGCCGAGGATTTCCTCGGCCACACGATCTGGGACGATGATGAGACCGAGTACCTGCTTACCATTGCAGCGCAGGTGTTTGACCCGACGATGCCTGGAGCGAAGCAGATGGTAACACGCGCTCTCGAGAACCTCTCGAAGATGGCAAGGGGCGAACTCGGGCCAATTCGTCTTCGCCTACGACCTTGCCTGGACGTCTGGAAACGCGTCCGGGTGCATGCACCCGGGGACGGTTTGTCCGAACTGGATTTCGTCCTCGAGCTCTTGCCCGCCCTGCACAATTCGAGCCAGGTCCTGGAGGCCGCAGGTCTCCTTGAATCTGCGATCAACGAGGGATCTGGCAGGTTGCCGGGCTCTCCCGTGGGTCAGCTGGACGACGCAGATCTCGACCGCATGCTCCACGGGCTCCTTGCCGGTGCGCAGAGCGATGCTGTTGGCCTTTTCCCCTCGACAGTGACGGCGCTGGTGAGGGTCACGCGGGCGCTGACGATCCGACCGGGACAGCTGAAGCGAGTGCTTGAAGCCTTCATTGCGGCCGGTGAGTGGGGGATGCGGATTCAGGCCGAGGACTCCAACTCAGCGACTCCCGGGTCCTCTCAAGTTGTGCTCCAGCTCCGCCAGGTTGAGGAGCAGCTTGCAAAGTGGGCACTTCTTGACGGCGCAAGCCGCAGGAGTGGAGGGGGCGTTTTCAATGCGCAGACGTGGAGGGAATGGATCGCGAAGGAAGACCAAGTCGCGCAGCGCGAGAATGACATCATCGCGAAGGGTGGCCAATTGAACCTGGAGACGGGACCTGCAGGCAAGGAGGCAGAGGCCAAGTTGGAGGCAGGGCGGCCCCTCGTTTATTATGAGTTCAATCTCATGCTGGCCGCATCCGCCGTGCAGACCAAGGACGCCCGCACGTTTCGGGTGCTCGATGGTTGCCGGTTGGAGCTTTCGGGCCAGGACTCGGTCCTTGTTGAGGATCGTTGGGGAAATCGGACACGCGTCAGTGTCAGGGTCGAGCAGAACACGAGTGGCTCGAAGGGCCAGCCCGTTCGCTTTGTCGTCGTCAAGTCCCGGACTTCTCTCTTCCCGGGCATGCCAAGCCTGTCGACGGTGCCGACGAAGCAAATCAGCTCTAACTGGTTTGAGGCTTCGGACCAGTTCCTGGGGTCGCGCCAGCTACCCGGTGGGAGTGGGAGCAGCTACCGGACTTTTTACTGCGTCGATTTCCTTGATTCGGAGCCCTCCTCACCGGGCACCGGTTTGAGCGCTTCAGAGCTGTGGGCTTGGTTTGTCGAGAAGCGCCTCCTGGATCAGCGACTTGACGTGAGCCGGGAGTATTGGACGAGCGTGCTTGGCGTCTTGCGCACCTTGCGACTGAAGGAAGGCGTTCCTTTCCTGAAGGCGCTTCTGGGCAGTCAGAGACTTGTAGAAACGGACGCCATGGACGTTGCACAGCAGCTTCTGGAGCTCGGCGAGCCAGAGGGCGCGGCATTCTTGAGCAGAAAGCTCGAGAGCGCGAATCAAAATGAGCGGCTCTCCGCCGCCATGACCCTCAGCGAAAAGGGCTTTGCCGAGGCCACCGAGACGCTCCTGGGGATGGCGGAGCAGAAAGTCTCGGTGGCAAGAGCGCAGAGTTCCAGGATTGTGAAAGCTCTTGATGCGTTTCTTCTGGGAACGGAAAAATCTCACCCGATTCGGCGCAAGGCAATTGCGTTTCTCGTCCTGAAGCTGGATGAGGAAGCTTTTCAGTTCAGAGTCTTCACCATCCTGGCACGCGAGTCGGGCCTGGACTTTGGCTTCGAGACGGCCCAGGTGCTCAACGATCCCCAGGAGAAGGCGAAAGCGGTCGCGAAGGCCATCCAGTCCGCTCGCGCATGGTGGGCGTCACAGAGCGGCAAGTAACTTCCGTTACCAACACTGTCGTCTCGATTGAGTGCGCAAATCAAGGTATTTGCGGACTCTTTTGACGACCTGAAGGCCTACCGGAACTCTCGGCGCAAACTTCGTGATCCACATCAAGGCTTCGGCGCCGAACGGTCGATAGTTAGGTCGCTGACGAAAGCCCCGGCACAAGTGCGGGGGTGACCGTCGACCAGCAGTACAAGAGAGAATTTCTTGAGTTGGCCCTGCAGACGATGGGGGCTGCTCTACGGGTCTGAACGGCGAGTTTCGCCAAAACTATTGGGGAAAGAAACGTGAAAGAAGTCGGGCTCGAAACTTACTTCAAGGAAATCAATCGGATCCCTCTCCTTACAGCGCGTGAGGAGAAGGAGCTGGCGATCCGCATCCGCCAGGGGGATGAGTTGTGTCGCGAGAACATGATCAAGGCCAACCTCCGTCTTGTGGTGAGCATCGCCAAGAACTACGTGGATCGCGGGCTTTCGCTCCTCGATTTGATCGAGGAGGGTAATCTTGGACTCCTCAAGGCTGTTGAGCGGTTTGATCCAGACGAGGAGTGCCGTTTCAGCACTTACGCGACGTGGTGGATCAAGCAGTCGATCAAGCGCGCCCTCATCGATACTGTAAAGACGGTTCGAATACCTTCCTACATGGTCGAGTTGATGAGCAAGTGGAAGAACATGACATCCTGTTTGAATGTCAAGTTCGGGCGTCAGCCCACGTTTGACGAGGTGGCGCAAGCCCTCGAGATCCCGCCGGAGAACCTCGGGATCATCAAGACGGCCATCCGGGCCTCGAACTCATCCAGCCAGACGATCAGTCTGGAAAACATGTGGAGCCTCAGCGAAATTCTTGAGGACAAGAACGCGAAGGAGCCGGATCAAATCCTCTTTGACTACGTCGAGATTCAACTCATCGAGCGGCTGCTTGCGTCGATCGAGGATCGAGATGCCAAAATACTCCGCATGCGTTACGGGCTCGACAGCGGTGACCCGATGACGCTCAAGGAGATCGGCGAGAAAGTCAACCTTTCCAGGGAGCGCGTACGGCAAATCGAGAATGAGGCGCTGAAGAAGCTGTACTACATTCTCACGCACGAGAAGGAGACGGTGGCAGAGGTCTGAAGCGGAGTCCGGGAACCGGGTCTGGATTGGACCCGGTCGACTCTGTATCCTTTCGGTCATGCCAGAGCCGTGGTATCGAAATGGACTTCAGTTCGCATGTACCCAGTGCGGGGATTGTTGCACGGGGCGGCCCGGGTACGTGTGGGTGAACGGCGAGGAAGTTCAACGGATCGCGGGCTTCCTTCAGGTCTCGTTGGCCGAGTTTGCGAAACGATACCTTCGCAAGGTGGGGAGCCAGGTTTCCTTGATCGAAAAACCGAACGGAGACTGCGTTTTTTACTCTGGCGGCTGCACCGTCTATCCTGTCAGACCTGTCCAGTGCCGCACATTCCCCTTCTGGCCCGAGATTCTCAGGAGTGAGGCTGATTGGACGGAGGCCGCCACCGAATGCCCGGGAATGGGTCGGGGCCGGCTCTACTCGGCGGAGCAGGTGGCTCGCATCCGGAAGGGCGAAGGCGATGCGGCCTCGATCTGAGGTTGCATTTCGAGCGTTGGCGGCCTTGGCCCTGGTTGTTGTGGTCACCCACGAAACCGGCTGTAGGTCAGCACCGTCTCCAACACGATTCATTGAGCAGCAAGACGCGGTGGTTGAGGTCATTCTGGCCGAGGTGGGAGCTTTTCCTGACGCCGCGGTGAGGATTGAACGCGCGCTCTACTCCAGGTTCGAGCGTGTTCGAATGCGCGCGGACCTGGCCCGGGCTCGCTTGCAAGCGCGCGGTGTGTGGCCTCGCGGCGAGGTTGTGGACCGGCCTCCATCGGCTCTGCCGAGGCTCGACTCCAGGGATCCTCTTGAACGCCAGCGTGCAGCGCTCAGCATGGGTGGCTCCAGCCCCGGGGTGGGACCGGACGAAACGGGCGTTCGTAAGCTGCTCGATCTTCTCGAGAGCGAGCAGGATGAGCGAGTGCGTTGGGCCCTTGTGTGGGCCCTTGGAAAGTTGGCGCCGGATCGCCCCGAGGTGCGAGCGGTGTTGTTACCTCTGAGGTGTGATGCGAGTTCATGGACGGCGGCCTTCGCGGCTCGCGCGATCGAAGGGGCGCCTGGTTTCAAGTGGTGCGAGCCGGAATCGACGCCTTGCCAGTTACCCAATCTCGATATTCTGCGCCGGATCCTCCCTCCCAGTTTGCGCAACTTGAAGGCAGAGATACGCATCGCTGGCCGCGGCGAAGTGCTGATCGAGCTTTTTGCCTTCGAGGCGCCTCTCCACGTTGCTGCCTTCGTCAAGCTTGCGGACGAAGGATTCTTCTCCGGCGCTCCAATAGCCCGAGTCGATCCCTTCCTGGGTGTTTTTCTCCTGCCGGCCAAGACGCCTACGCGCCTGCCCGACGAAAGCTGGCCACGCCCTTGCATGCGAGGCTGCATTATCTCTGCGGACGGGGCCCCCGGATCGCTTCTCGTCGCTACTTTGCCGATCCCCGAGGCCGACGGGCGGGTCACTGTCTGGGGCCGCGTTTCGCTGGGAATGGACGTGGTCGACAAGCTCCGCGAAGGTGACCGAATCGAGCGAGTGAGAATCCTCAACCCAGTGGGACGTCCGATCGCCACTCAAGGAGGAGCCTCACCCTGAAAATCGATCGGGTCCGTGAATTTACCATGCCTGCTCGCCGGGCAAGATCGAGCAACTCTTCCCTCCGAAAAGCCTGTTGAACGCTGAGGAGCGAGTCGGCGACGGTGATGGGGCTTCTGGCCCAGAGCGGAAAGAAGGCCTTGAGGAGCTTGAAGGCCCAGCGGTTTCGATCGAGGTCGTACACCACGCCGCCGAGCCGACTTGATCCGTGCATCTTGCGCAGGACTTGGAGCGCATCTGCGTCGTCAAAATGATGGATGAGGAGGTTTGAAAACACGATATCCGAGGGGGGGAAGGCATCGTGGAGCACGTCGATGCGGCGAGAGTCTACCCGGACCCCCGCCTCCTGCGTCCGTGGCGGCAGCGAGGTCGTCTGGATATCGGTCAGGCAGATATCAACAGGACCGATTTCCCTTGAGAGCCGGCGGGCGAGGCGCAGACCTACTGCGCCCGTGCCGGAGCCCAACTCAAGTAGCCTTAGCGGTCGTTGGTCACCCTCTTGTAGCGTGGCCAGTCTCCGCACGGCCCGCCAGAGAGTACCGAACTGGAAGGGGAGGCGCGAAATTCGTTCCAGGTCGGCGTAAGAAGCAGTCTTCTCGGAAGGATCCGTCTCGGGCCGGTCCAGGTGCTCGATCGACCGAATTCTCTCGGGCTGAAGGAGCTTGGGGGCCTCGTAAGTTGTCTTGTGCAACGGTCTCCTTGGGCAAATTGTTACCCGACGAGTACTTGATAGGTTCGGGTGGCGGGGAATCAATCCATACCAGATAATTGGGTAACTTTCACGGAGGTGGACAAGGGCCATGATGGACAGAATTCCGGAGACTCACCCACTGTGCAGTTTGTTCCGAGACGCCTTGGACAAGGCTTTCAAGGAGTTTGCGCCCCTGTACTCGCCTGGAGTTTCGGTCCATCTGTGCGAGGACGTCCTGTGTGACTTTGTCAATGCCGAAAGGCTCTATCGGCTCCAGAGCTGCGAAGGAGCGCGGCTCGAGGAATTGCCTCGAATGATCGAGGTCTCAAGCGCCAAGGAAGGGCCAGAGCGCCGGCTTGAGGTCGACAGCTATATTGGCGATTTTACGCTCTTCATGGGGGGGTTTTTCCCGTTGAGCCTCCGACAACAAAAATGGTCGCAGCCAGATCCCATGGTCACGAAGGTCGGGAAGATCTTTGTCAAATTCGGGGCGCCACTCGAGTACTACGCTGCGGAAGGCCGCAATGCCTACGGCCGAGCCGCCGAGACGGCCAGACTCTTTGCGCCGAGTGATCGAGAGACCTACAGTCTCTTGGCCGAGCATTTCGAGGGCTACCTGGATCTCATGCGGCGGGTGAAGGGCTTGATCACGGCGGAAGAGGAGAGTCAGGACTGACGCCCCCGGCGTCCAGTGCTGGTAATCAAGTCCTTCCATCCATACCTTCCGGGGTGGCGGGGCTAATCTTTTCCGCTCTACGGGCCGATCTTGCCAGGGACGCAATTCCTTTGGCGCACCAGGAGGAGCCCTGTCATGACGGTAAAGTTCCAAGTCCCTGCCTTGATCTGTATGATAATCGCCGTAAGCCTGGTTGGTTGCGAGACAACCACATCGGAGAAAAGCAATTACGCCCTGACCGACGGGAAGTCGGAGTCCATCCTCGATTCCCGGATCAAGAGTCTGGAGAATGAAGCGGTCAAGTACCCTCTCCGCTCGGATCTGCACTACAACATTGCGTCGTTGTATGCGAAGAAGGGTGACTGTGCCGAGTCCGCGAAGTCACTGGATCGAGCGATCGCCATCTCTCCGAATGAGTCGAAGTATCACTTCCATCTGGGCAGGCTCTTCCTGGCCATGCAAGATCTCGACAGAGCCGAGCGAGAGTTCCGCTCCGCGCGCTCTCTCTCCAGAGAAGGCCGATACACGGGACCGCACGCAGCACTGGCCTGGACGCTCTCACTCAAGAAGCAGACAGAAGCTGCCATCGAGGAATTCGAAAAATGTGTCAAGATTGAGCCAGAAAACCCCGCCTACTACTACTGGCTGGGCGCGTCCCACGACATCCAGGGCCGCCGAGAGAAGGCGATTCACAATTTTCGCGAGTACCTGGCGCGTGGGGGTATAGCTTATCGATCGAAGGCTGTTGAGATTCTACAGTCGCTCGGAGTTGCCCCGGCTGATATCCCCGATTCGCCAAGGACTTCCAGGAGCGAGGACCTCTTCAGTGCTTCCATGGACGCAGAGTCGAAGCCCGCGGAAGCGAAGCCGGAAGAAGCCAAGCCCGGCAATTAGAGGCGGCCCAACAAGGTCGCGTCATTCATGCTCCGCGCGGCCATGATGGAACCGTCCTGGCCAATGCTCACCCGCCATCGGCGCCGGAGGTGCCCGGCGCTTATCAAGCGCCGAGGAGGGGGAGGGCACCGCCACGCGGCCGGTGCGGGGGAGGTCTTCCTGTTGCGCAGGGAGTGTACTCCAGGTCGCCAGGGCGGCGCGTTGCTGGTACGGTCACGAGACGCAATTGCGCAACGGCGAGAGGAAATTTGGATTCGAAAGCCTCTTCGCCATTTCGTATTCGGGACCTGAAAGCGCCGTCCACAGACGTGGATTCCATGCCGTCCCGACCGGCCTTCTGAATCCTCAAGTAGCTCGGCCGGGGCCTTCCATTGGGTCAATCTCTTCTTGACTCCAATCGTGGCGAACCGTAAGAACCGTACACGTGGACCCACCGAGTCGCCCTTTCAAGAAGACGCAGAAACCTCAAGAGCTGGCACTGGCGCTGCGGGGCGTGCATAACTTCATGGTCACCCCTTTTCATGCCAGCCTTGAGCTGAATGCGGAAGGGCTCCGGCAAAACATTCATCACCATGCTGCGGCCCGAGCGCAGGACATGACGATTCTTGTGGGCGGAGGCATGGGAGAGCTACTTGCTTTGGATGTTGAAGAGCATCGATTACTTGCCGAAGCTGCCGTCGCTGGGGCTGAGGGCAAGATGCCTGTGGTCGTGGGAGTTCGAGGTGGTTACCGGCTTGCCATGCGTATGGCTCGCAATGCTGAAGAGGCCGGCGCTGACGCGATATTTCTTCTCGCGCCGCCGAATGGCACCGAGAGCTCTGAAGGCGCGTATCAATACATGAGCAGCATTGCGAAATCTGTGAGCATCGGGGTTGTGGTCTCCATGGGTCACGGTTTTCAGGGTGCGATCGAGAGCTACTGGCCTGACCTCATCCGACGGCTGGCGGACTTGCCCAACGTCGTTGGATTCGAGGATTCTCTCGGCGATGTCAAGATCGGCCAACTGCTGGGGGAGCAGATTCTTGAGCGTTTCTTGTGGGTCGCCCGTGGAGAGGGGGGCGCGATTCGATCGCTGCCTGCCGGGGCCCGAGCGTACACAGCAGCGGTTGCGACTCTCGCACCCAACGCTTGTCGCGAATTTTGGAAGCACGGGGTCGCTGGAAACCTGGACGCGATGAACGAAGTTTTTCATTCGCGTATTGAACCCGTGGCGAAAATACGTGGGCTAAAACCAGGATATCGTGCAAGCGCCGTCAAGGTGGCACTCGAGGCCCTCGGGAGAGCGGGAGGGACCGTCAGGCCTCCGGAAGTTCGCGTGACAGACGAGGACCGCAAGCACATTGTGGAAGTGATTGGGAAGCACGCGGAGAGATAGGGTTGCCAGTGCGTGGATGATGGAGCACAGCAGGTTACTTCAGGGCGGGCTATTCTTAACAGGAGCATTCTCAATGCTATTTATCACGAAGAATGTTTGTGTCGTCTTCTTGTTGTCGATCACATTGCCTGGCACCCTCGAGAGGCTCTCGGGGCAGATCTCCTTGCGCAAGGATTTCGAATCCCGCATCGAGCGGGAATTGGCGTCGTTGGTGGAGCTCTATCGTCACCTGCATGCAAACCCCGAGCTCTCATTTCATGAAGTCAAGACGGCCGAGAGGCTTCAGCACGAACTGCAGACGGCTGGATTCCAAGTAACCGCGAGCGTCGGTGGGACGGGGATCGTCGGAGTCCTTAGAAATGGCGTGGGTCCAACAGTCATGATTCGAACTGACATGGACGCCTTGCCGATAACAGAGCAGACCGGTCTGGAATACGCCAGCCGGGTCAGGACGACAGACGACCAGGGAAACGAAGTTGGGGTCATGCACGCTTGCGGACACGATATTCACATGGCAACTTTCGTGGGGACTGCCCGCCTTCTCAGCCAGGTGAAGGACCGTTGGCTTGGGACGCTCGTCATGATTGGCCAGCCCGCCGAGGAGCGGGGCGGCGGAGCCAAGGCAATGATCGCTGCTGGCTTGTTTGAGAAGTTTCCAAAGCCGGATGCCATTCTGGCACTGCATGACGATGCCACAATGGAGGCTGGAAAGGTCGGCGCGGTCGATGGTCCTGCCCTGGCGGGAGCCGCTTCAGTGGATCTCACGATTCGCGGTGTTTCAGGTCACGGCGCCTGGGCGTACACTGCCAAGGATCCGATTGTTCTGGCTGCCCAGACGGTGCTGGGATTGCAAACCATCGTCAGCCGTGAACTACGCGCCATCGATCCGGCAGTGATTACCGTGGGATCAATTCACGGCGGAACGAAGCACAACATCATCCCCGACGAGGTCAAGCTTCAGATAACGGTCCGATTTTTCAGCGAGGTGGTACGCGCGCAGATCCTTGCAAGCATCGAGCGGATTGCCAGCGGGATGTCGAAGGCTGCTGGCGTGCCCCCGGACAGGGCTCCAGTCATGAAGGTCAGGGAAGAGGAAAGTGTTGGGCCAACGGTCAATTCTCCAAAACTGGCACCGCGGGTCAGGCAAGCGATAGAAGGAGTGATAGGCCAAGAAAACGTGGTTCTCAAGGAGCCGGCATTGGGTGCCGAGGATTTTGGATACTATGGGAGTACTCCCGACAAGATTCCCATATGTATTTTCTGGCTTGGAGCTGCCAGTCCCGAAAAGGTTGCGGAGAGCCTGAAGCCGGGAGGCAAGCCATTACCATCCTTACATTCCAGCATTTACGCTCCAATGGCAGCACCCGCAATCGAGACGGGCGCAAAGGCGATGGCGGCTGCAGCCGTGGAGCTGCTAGGAAAGAAGTGATTGCAGAGTTGAGCCCCCCGAAACTGGGGAATCAAGAGCTCCACTCGTCTCTCAGATAATAATGTATTTAAGAAAAAGGAGAGACGATTACCGGAGGTGGCATGTTGGCGTATGCAACAATGCTCCGGGTGCTCTTTTTCAGTATGACGGTGTGCGTAAACAAGGTGACTGCTGGATTTATTTTCACGCAGAGCCTTCAGAAATAGCCAATCATGTGACATCCCCCGTTGTGTCTATAATCTGATTCCGAGGAGTAAGATTGCCATGACCGGACGGAGAAGTGTAGTTGGCGTGCTGTGTGTGTTGTTTCTCTTGGCCGACGGAAGCGCGGAAGAGCGCGGGATATATTTTCTCGATCAGGGAACACCCAACGCGTCCGACCAGAATCCCGGTACCGAGACCCAGCCGTGGTCGATTCCAGAGTAGTCCTGGAACCCGCCAACGAGGTCATGGTGATCGCGCCTGCAACCTGGCGAAAGCTGCCGGACCGGAAAAACGCCTACACCTGTGATGCAAGGATCACGGGCATTGTCGAGCAGGCAATTGGCAACTCGAGTGCGCAGGTCACTGGCAACCCCAGCATCGCTTCCTGGCAGAGTTCGAGAACGGCGGGGTAGTCGACTGCCCCTTGACCGGCTCCAGGATCGCCGGAGGCCAAGGACCCAAGGTTCTGGCTTCAGGTCGAGAACCCCGGGGCGGGTCCAGCCGGCTCTGGATTCTGGCGTCGTACTCGGCCAACAGTTCCCGGCGCGCCCATCAAGCTATCGTGCCGTGTTCAGGGTGGAATCATTGGCGGCTGCACGGGGAACGCATTGGGTGGAACAGGGCCGGGGGTGGAGCTGAAGCCGGTGGTGCCAGGACGGTCGGTGGTTGCTTTCATCCGGTTCTCCACTCCCACCGATCAAGGCGTAACGCAGCAGTACATGATCGGTGGGCCAGGGGCGGAGGAGGTCCTCCCGCGCGGGGGCAGCTTTCAGTGGAAGACTATCAGCGGAGAGTTCGTGGCGCCGCCAGGGGCGGAGCGTTTCAACGTCTTCCTGGGCATGCTCCCCGGCGAGGGAACGGTGCGCTTCGCCGAGACGCACATCGATACCCTGCCCGATGCGCGACCGACGGAGCGAGCCATGCCCCAGGGAGTCGAATATGTATCCATCGACCTCAGCGCTCTCCTCAACCGCAATATAGACATGAACCTGTCGGGAAGCCTGAAAGAAGGGGAAGGGTACCCGGAGGTGCCGGATGGCAAAGGCTTGGCCCGAGATCGTCAGCTCAAAAACGGAGTGCCATCCCAGATTAACCGGGGAATCCCCCTGCGCGGTAACATGTTCAGGCAGGATCCCGCGCTAACCCGGGCCGTTCGAGGCATACCGATCGGGCGCCATGTGAAGGGACTCTACTTGCTACACGTGAACTCGGTCCCGTGGTCCGATCGCCCGCAGTTCAGTATAGTTGTGCACCGGGCAGACGGCAGCAAGGAGAGCTTCCCTTACTACGGGGGTTGGGAGCCGTCCGTGGGGCAGCGGAGCAGGGTCAGCAACGTCCGCTGGCTGCGGGACATGGTCCTTGAATGGGTAAATACACGGGAGGGCGTTTTGGTGGAAAGCGTTGACTTCGTGGGCGCCGACACCGGAGAGCCCGTACTGCTGGCGATCACCGCCGCAGTGAAGAAGTGAGCTCCGCCAGTCACCCCTGGGTGTAGTCTTGCTGCTGGAAGGGCGGACAAATCGATGAACCCAGTGGGAGGTCCTCTTGTCTGCCTGGATTCAGAAGCCTGCCCGGCCGCAGCAGTCTGGCTCGGCCCACCCGCGGTAGCAGGTCCAGAGGCCAAGGAGCAAGAACAGCACGCCGGACGCTCTCACGAAACAGGTTCTGAGGGCGGGAGGAACCGATCTCCCCACGAGCGCAAGCCCGAGAAGCGCGGGGAGTGTGCCCAGCTCCAGGATGGACATCACCGCCGCCCCGGCAGCCAGGCTCCCCCGAGAGGCTGCGTTGACGGCGAAGGCATAGACGAGTGGACACGGAAGGAGCCCGCTGAAGGTCCCCAGGTAAAGAGGTGCGAGCGGCGAACGCAGGGAGACGAGCCCCAGGGCCAGCGGTCGCCAGCCAAGGACAGCAAAGGCCCGGCCCACCGAACGTATTGAATGCGGCCAGCGGACGCGCCCCGTGACGCCGAGGGCACCCAGGCCCGCCCAGAGAAACAGAAGCGCCCCCAGGATCGAGAGGCTCCGCGAGGCCCAGGCTCCGCTGCGCAGAAGCGACGCTCCCAGGTGCCCCGCTACGGTGCCGAGAAAGACGTAGGTCATGCCCTTTCCAACGTGGTAGAGCATTTGATTCAGCAGCACGCGGGACCAGGAAGAGGAGCTGATCTCCTGTGCCTCGACCCTGCCGCCAGCGCAGCCGGCCAGCACAAACCCGCCACACATCCCGGTGCAGTGAAAGGACGACCCCAGCACAGCCAGGAAGAGCGCCCCCAGGTCCAGGTCAGCGGGAAGCAGCAAGGACACCTCCCACCGCAGCTTCGCGGCTCACCGCCTCTCCTCCCGCCCGAGGATCCCTCGGCGGCTTCCTGCGCCTTGAAGCAGTGTGGAGTTTGTCTCGCGTGACGGAGCCAGCCACGACGCTGAGGCTGGAGACAATCATCAGCGCGGAGGCCAGGATCGGATGGATCCAGCCCAGGGCGGCGCAGACCATTCCGACCGAGTTGTACGCAAAGGCCCAGAAGAGGTTTCTGCGGACTTTCCGGGCGGTACTGCGCGACAGTTGGATGAGCACCGGAACTGCCAGGAGCGGCTCGCTCGACTCGAGCAGCACAACCTGCGCCGCCTCGCGAGACAGATCAGCAACGGCGCGGCTGCGAGAGATGGGCTACCACCGCCCCATCATTGCTCTCACCGCCCACGCCCTGGAGGAAACCCGTAACCGGATCCTCCAATCCGGCTTCGACAACTATCTGACGAAGCCGATCCATCGGGGGAAGCT